>Ga0315534_1001205_pt1 | contig 17932 bp, 16 predicted proteins | sample SalMarSW160240MG_FD_203094 | JGI IMG/M metagenome (GOLD analysis project Ga0315534, IMG submission 203094) | Salt marsh sediment microbial communities from the Plum Island Ecosystem LTER, Massachusetts, United States - Salt Marsh Sediment SW1602-40 ... | reverse complement strand
TTGGAGGCCTTGTGGACAAACCCGTTATTGCAGTTCCAACAAGTACTGGCTATGGGGCAAGCTTTAGAGGATTATCCGCCCTTTTAGGCATGCTGAATAGCTGCGTAGCAGGGGTCACAGTAGTGAATATCGATAATGGGTTTGGGGCTGGGTATGCTGCCAGCCTGATAAATTGTCTTTAAATGACACATGCCGCAAGGGAGTTCAAAAACAGAATGTCATCTTTTATAACGATTATAAGCACTTGCAGCTCAATCAATGCCCTGAAAAGTATCTGAGTTTTCTAAAATCCAATCGAACAAATAAATACCTATAACCAGCAGAGCGTTTGGTGGTTATGTTGTGTGCCTTGTTAGGATCTCTGCTTTTCTTTAATTCCCACATCTTCCCAACAACATCCTATTCAATGCAGCTTCGATTAGGATTTTTCTGCCTGGCTATTTGATTCCCGTGTGGATGGCGGCAGCCCCAAAAAATACACGTTTGAAACAAACCTCGCAGAAGCCAGCCTGGCGGATAATCTCAGCAAGCTTCTCGGGGCTATAAAAGCGACGCATGGAATGTGAAAGGTAAGTATATGCAGCATCGGAACCGGAAATCAGTCTACCAATTGGCCTCACAGCTGCTTTAATATAAAAATGAAACATCCAACGAATAGGTGCAAACTTCGGTTGGCTAGTATCGAGATTTACATATTGCCCGCCAGGCTTCAGCACCCGGTAAAACTCATGAAGGCATGTGAGCAGATTGTCTTCCGTGAGATTGATGTTGCGGGTAGCGAAGGAAATAATGATACCATCGAAGCAGTTATCTTGGAAAGGTAAAAGGACTACATCCGCAAGGGTAAATACAATACACTTCTCATTTGAATTCTTCATGGCCTTACTCATCATTGGAAGAGAAAAATCTACTGCAACTATATTCGTTTCATTTCTTGCAAGCTGTGAAAGACAGGTAGCCATATCGCCAGTACCACTGCATGCATCAAGCCACAGCGTTCCTCCACTGGCTGCAGCGATCCTGGCTGCCCTTCTGCGCCATACAATATCCTGCCCAAAGGTTAAAAGATGGTTCAAAAACTTATATGTACGAGGAACCTCATTGAACATTTTTTGAATGAATTTACTCATGAGATGCAGTTATTTTATATCTAAAAGGGAATTAGGAAAAAAAGAAGCTTTTAGTCAGATACTGCTTGTAACTTTCTAAGGACCACCCCTACATCTACGGCATTTCATTTTATATTGAACTCCCAAAATTCAATTTATAATCAACATTATCTTATCGTTCAAGACAAAAGCCATGTCATCCCGATTTTATCGAAAATGATCATGGCTTTTGTCTTGACTCTCCCAATTCTTCACATGTTGATGAATGGGAATTTGAAAAAAAGGAGGCTTAACCCTTACAGTTTATGATCACAGAAAAATAGACACCATATAAATTATTCTAAAAATACGCGGTCAGGATTATCTGGGTCAAAAGCAGGAGCATATATGGAGAGGATAATACATCCAAACCTCAGCGCATGGGGCATTCCTTTTGGAACAAAAAAAACATCGCCTTTTTTAAGGTTTCGCTTTTCATCTCCAATGACTACCTCGCCCTCACCTTCCATTAATTGTATAATTTCATCGTGATATCTGTGAATATGCAAGGGGATACCATTTATGTTGTCAGCCATCTGTACTGCATTTAAGGTACAGTGGTCTCCACGATGAAGAAATGTATAATTAATATTATGCTTATCATCCCGTCCATCTTCTCCTTTAATCGCTTTCTCTATTACTTCAGAAGCTGACCAATAATTCTCTGACATATCTACAATCGCCTCCTTTTGCTACGTAACTGTAGCCATTATGTTTTATAACTATTTATAAACTAATTAAGCATTAATCTGGGAAGCCATAAAGTTATTTGAGGGAAAATATATAATAATATTAAAATCGGTATCTGAATAAATAGGTAAGGGATACACCCTTTAATTATATCACCATCTGTAACCTCTGGAGGAGAAACACCTTTGAGAAAAAATATATTATACGCAAATGGTGGCGTTATGTATGACATTTTTAATACAATACAAAAAAGTAATGCAAACCATACTGGATCGGCACCAATTGTTTTAAGTATGGGGACGAATATAGGAACTATGACTAATAGCGTGCCGATCCAATCCATGAACATGCCTACAAAGAAGATTATAATCAGCATAATCAAGATTGAACCGAGTTTACTTCCTCCGCTAATCCCAAAAATAAACCCTTCTATTACCTCAGCACCGCCTAAGGCCATAAATGATGTAGTAAAAAAACCAGCGAGTAACATTATCAAAAATACCATGCCGCAGGTTTTGGCTAGAGAGTGGAGTGCCTTTTGCATCGTTGAAAAGCTGAGGCGACCATATGCAGCAGTAAGCAATACAGAGATAAAGGCACCTACCCCGGCTGCTTCAGTAGGAGAAGCAATCCCAGCGAAGATTGAACCTAAAACGCCCAAAATAAGGGCTACAGGAGGAAGCAGGTCCCTTATTACTAAAAACAACATCCTGCCCTTCGTTACCCCTTTTCTTGTTTCAGCAGGCAGAGGTGGCCCTAACTCCGGCTTGATTGCACACCTTATAAGTATATAGATCAAATACACGACACCCAAAATGATACCCGGCACTATGGCTGCTATGAAAAGGCGAGCTATGCCAATTCCTGAAACAGGCCCATATAAAATTAACATTATGCTGGGTGGGATAATAACTCCCAGGCCGCCTCCGGCACATATACAGCCTGCGATCATTCCCTTGTCATAGTTGCGTGATAGCATTGCCGGCATAGCAACAAGTCCCATCATAACTACTGATGCCCCCGCTATACCGGTGCAGGCAGCAAAGATAATTATTATTATCATAGTGCCTAAAAGTAACCCTCCTCTTATGCGACCCATCAACAGATGCATAGTGCTGTAAAGCCTCTCGGCTATTCCTGCCTGTTCTAACATGCACCCCATAAAGATAAACAGGGTAATGGCCTCCATTTCGTAGCTTGTCATCATGGTCATTGTTCGAGCGGGAAGCATTGCAATGAGATCCGAGCCCCACGCTAGATAACCAAACACCAATGACAAAATACCCAGAACAAATGCAACATGAAAACCAGCTATTACTAAACCTATAAGACCTACAAACATTACTATGGCCAATTGTGCTTCTGTCATCATTCTTTCCCTTTTATAGCAACTGATAGGCTGCGAATAAGCTCTGCTATTCCCTGAAGGCCTAACAAGCCAAACGCGATTGGTATCATTGTTTTAATGGGATAAACAGGAGCGCCTACGGTTGTATGCCATGAGCATTCCTTTATCACCCACGCTGTTTTGGTGAAGGGAATGCCATAAAAGAATAATGCCCCGCATACGGTCAAGAGAAATAAGTAAGAAATCGAGTCAACGATTGCTCGCATCCTTAACGGGTATAGTTTAAACAATGGATCGACCTTCACATGCCCTTTCTCGGCGAGGGTATATGCAAACGCAAAAAGGAAAACCATGGAATAGAACATCCACGAGAGTTCAAAGGACCAGTCATCGCCCCTATGGAAGAAGTATCGTTCTATGACTATGGCAACCGTAACAAGCATCTGTAGGATAATAAACCAGCTCGTGACATTTCCTGATACACGGCTGGCGGTATCTATATATTTCAAAAAACGATTCATGCTAAACAACCTTGTTTAAAGTAAAATCGGCAAAGACTGCTTCCCCTCTCATTAAACATACAAGGAGAGAGGAAGCATACAATCTGTTACCAGGGCTCTATGGCATATTTTTTATATTTGTCATAAAAGCCTTTTTGGTGATCAAGTATTTTTTTGGCCCATGGATCACTCGAGGCAAGAATTCTATCTCTCGCTCTCTTTGTTGCCTTCTCGAATTCTGCTTGCATTTCCGGTGTTACCTTTATTACCTCCCATTTATTTTGCCACTTTTCTGCCATAATTTGATCCATATAGCCGCCATATTCAAAGGCATGCCACATGCTCACATCGGCGGCATATTTAACTATTTGCTTAAGATCATCCGGCAAGGCGTTCCACGATTCCATGTTGATAAATATCTGTACAGTCGTTCCGACAGGCTGGTGTATCGACCCAACCACCACGTATTTTGCTACATCTTCTATGCCGGACTTGGAGTCGATGTAAAACGAACTCATCTCACAGGCATCCAGTTCACCTCTTGCCATAGCCGGCGTTACATCGGTCATAGGAATAGAAACGCACGTGCACCCAAGTTCTTCAAAAAACATTTTGTTCAGACCGGAAGTTCGAATCTTCAACCCTTTAAAATCTGCTGCCTTTCGAATAGGTTTAATTGAGTAAACCGCCTCTGACGCAGTAATAACAACGGGAAAGCTGATCAGGTTGAATTTTGTCTGGATATATTTATTATAGATATCCAGGCCACCACCTTCATACAGATACCGTACCTGTGAAAATATGCTTTCATTCGTCCATCCTGGCCTGCTACCAATGGGCAGCCCTGTCCAGGGTAAAGTACCCGCAACATACATGCCACTGTTATGCGTGAGGTCTAATCTTCCTGCAGATGTCTCATTCATAGCTGCTATAGGCCCAACTATTTCACCAACAGCATACATTTTAGGAATTACTAACCGGCCACCACTCATCCTCTTAAGCGCCTCAGCAAAATACTCGGCCTCATCATGAAACGCATCTCCTCGGTGCCATGCTGATTGTGCCCTCCATTTAATCACCTTTTCCTTTGCTTGTGCTGATCTTTCACAAACAATAAACAACAAGGTAAAAGTAACTGCCAGTACCATTAATAATGAAAACCATCTCTTTATCATTTTTTTTCTCCTTATTTTAAAAATTCTCGACCACGAAACCTTTTGCTAAAAACAACAATTTCTTTGCGCAATAAACACCTCCTCCCTCTTTATAATGTGGGGCCTCAATTCAAGTTATTCTTTGTCCCCTATATTTCTGTCTGTAGAATTTTATTTTGTAAAAACTCAAAGGTATAATTAATATGTTCTCTCATAAATTTTTTGGCTTTCTCATAGTTACCAGTCTTGATAAAGCCTAAGATCTGATTATGCTCTTCTGAAGATCGCCTTCCCGAACCCGGGATATATAAATAAATGAATTGATATCGAGCTAAATGAGAAGAAATTGAATTATAAAAGTGGACCACCCAATTGTTGCCAGTGGACTCAATCAGCTTTATATGAAAATCCGCAAAGGCTTTAAGGTAGGTGAATACTTCGTCCCTATTATCTTGAGAAGGTATGGATAAATCTGATGCTGATTCTACTGACTCGATAACATTAGGCAAATCTCTGATATTTTTTGCTTTTAAAATATCGATAGCATAACATTCAAGCATCTCCCTTGCCTTGTAGATATCATGTAAGTCTTCAATTGATATCTTAGTAACGTTAGTCCCCTTTCTTGGAATATTTATGACAAGGTGTTCATTTTCCAATATCCGCAATGCCTCACGGATAGGAGGTCTGCTGATTTTAAGACGTGTGGCCAAATCGGTTTCATTGATTTTTTGATCAGCCACAAGTTCTCCGGTAATAATTTGCTTCCTCAAATATTCGGTAGCAATATTTGTTACAGTTTTAATTTCCATATGCGCCTTATCCAGTCTACAGTCTACAGTCTACAGTAGTATTAGCTTATACAGAAGTCAAGAAAAAATGGTGGATAAAAATGGTGGATAGTCACTTTTTTTATTTAGTGCATATGTTGAAATGGGTGATTGTCACCTTTAAAGGAATGAGTGTTATTTCTCTTAGAGTATTAATCGTGAAAACTGAGAGATACACTTGCTAGTAACAGTATGATTATTAAAATGGTCTCAATGCGGTTCCTTTGACTATAGATACATTCATACGTCCATGGTAATTTGAATTTAGCCATTTAAAAGGAAGCCTAGAAAAGACTCGTTTATTGAGAGGCCTTTAACTCGAAATTAATTCCTGACATAGCTTAAAAGTCAACTGAAAGCTATTCGAGTCTATGTGAAGAGAATTTCTCTCAGTGATTCAGGCTTCCTGGATATATGGAGGTCACTGACAATATGTCGGTGTTAGCGCTGGATCAAAATCAGCTTTATGACCTGAATAGAACATGATACAATAATTATATGTGAACGCTGACACTATGCGAAAGTAAGAAGAAAGACCTATAAGCGACATTAACAACCCAACTTTTCATGGCTCTGTGTAATCGTAACCAAATAGGGCTCCTCTGGAGATAAAAAAAGGGTAAAAAGAAATGAAAATTGAATCATATTTTGCTTACGAGGAAATAGATAATTGGATAGAGCAATATGAAAATAATAATAGGACAATTGCATCTGTTGAGAGGATTGGATATTCAGACGAAGGAATGGATATCAAGGCGGTCCATGTTACAAATAATAGTGTGCCAATAAGTGACAAGGAAATCGCTCTCATCATTATCGGAAGGCACGGTGATGAATTGGGAACTCGTGTGGTTGGGCCCTCTGTTCTTGAATGGCTTGCATCAAAAGCAGCACAGGAGACGAGAAACCGTCAACATATCATTGTCGTGCCAGTGGCAAATCCTGATGGGTGTGTTCATACAGTCTTTGGTTTGCCGGCATATCATCTCTCTGACCTCGAAAAAAGGACTCTCTTGCCATTAGGAGAAAAATACGTTCCTGACATTGTAATGGACGTTCATAGCGTTGGTAAAGAGAAGTTCGGATGGAACTGGGGTGGTTTAGAGGCAGTCATAATTGATCAAAACTCAAAGGCAGGAGAAGATCAGTATATTTTATGGGAAATGGCCAGAGAGATGATTCATGGTGCAGCCAGAGCCGGGTATCCATTTCTCTTGCACACCCTCGAGTATTATCAACAATTAAGGAAAAAAGCAGATGGACTCTCTGAATCTGTATTTAACAATCATGTGAATGGGGCGCTCTACAAGGCGTTCCATCCTTTAACCTTTGGAATGGAAGTAAATCATTTTGGGCTCAGCCCTGATGACACAGCACAAAGTGGATTAGCGGTTATTACATCCATGCTTGAGAGAGGAAACCGTATCTCGCCGTGGGAGTACTATCCAGGTTACCCTAATAGAATTCTCAGTGGAGATTTTCTTGCTTGGATAAGCCCGCGGGGGAAAAGTGCGCAGGATCGGCGTAATTCACGCAAGGAGATATGGTCGAAACGGAGTTTCTTTGAGACTCCCTTTAATCCTTACAGGGTCATGTTGGATGATCATTCTGTCAGAGTTATTGTTCGGTATTCTGGAGATGAAGAGATTACGAATGGCTTTACCATGAGTTTTCGCATTCGAGGGACGCCGAAAATCAAAAACATCACAATGAACAATGAGAAGGTTGACTATTATATCAAACGCGACGAATGCTCAACGTATGTGTTTCTGGATATCGAGACAGTTGAAAAGAATGATGTTCGGGAGGTCGTTGCACAACTTTGAAACAAATGTACCGGTTATGCATTACCAGGAGTGGATTGGAATATCTTCATGACTTAAGAGATGACCAGTGGGTTTTTAAGATGGCATAAGAGCATTAGAAAAATACCCCGGCTTTTTATCGGGGCATTCTGATTAAAAGAGAGGATTAATTTCAATCGAAAGTGGTGATGCCACAGCGCCTGGCTGCAGTTACTATATGGGTCAAAATCGCCTCTCGTGCCTTATCGGAGTCCCCCGCTGAAATGGCTTCAAAAATGATCATGTGCTCCTGCTGAACATCTGGCGGGAGACCTTGGTAGTCTGATTGGTCACGATCACTTTGCACAAGATCCCAGATTTTCCCTCTAAAAAAGTGCATGAAGTCTTTAAGGAAAGGGTTGCCGCTTGCCTCCACAATTTCCATATGAAAATCAACGTTTGCCTCTGTACCGTCGAGATGATCATCCACTGCCTGATCCATTATTTTGAGATACATCCTTAAGTTATCCAGGTTCTCTTGGTTTCTGTGTTTTGCTGCGAGCGCTGCAGCCGCACTTTCCAAAATAGTTCGGAATTCATAGAGATAGCCAATCTCAGTTACATTTTTTCCTTCCAATCTGTCTAGGCGAAAAGCACGCTGGTCGCCATGCTCTGCTACTATGGATTTACTCCCTTGCCTGGACTCTAGAAGCCCCTCGTACTTGAGGCGGGCCAGGGCTTCACGGATCACAGTACGGCTTACCTCGAACTTCTTAGAAAGCTCGGCCTCAGAGGGAAAAGATTCTCCGGGCTTGATTGAGCCTCTTTCAATCTCAGCGGCCAGAAACTCTGCCACCTGTTCGGATAAATTCGGTACGCGTTTTATGCGTGGTTTTTTTAAAAATTCCATATCGATTGGTTATGAATAGGAAGTAAGTAATATTACTCAGTGATATGTAAATAAAAAATTAAGGTTTGTCAATAAATTGTAATTTTTTTACTTGACATACAATATTATAACATGTCATGTGAGAATAATACAATTAAATATCTATTTTTTGTAATTTAAGAAAAAATAGGTGACGCTCCGTGGCCATACGCCCCTCGATTCATTGTTTCGCCACGAATTTATTGAGACTTCGATGGTACTGACACCTTATTAATCAATACTGCGAGAACGATAATTGTTTGTTGGCACTACAACCCGGTCATTAATAATGCTACATTTTTTCAGTATACACTTTTCCCATAGGTATACCTTAATTCTATAACCTTGTCAGGAGGTGCTATATGAGAGCTCTCGAAGGATTAAAGGTTGTTGATTTTACTCGCTTTGTTGCCGGCCCTTTTTGTGCCATGCAGTTGGCAGATCATGGAGCCGATGTTATAAAACTAGAATCTCCCGTGGACAAGGGGGACGAATTACGGGGATGGGGGCCACCATTCATTGATGGGCAAAGCTACTATTTTATCACACTCAATAAAAATAAAAGAAGTGTTGCCTTGGATTTGAGAAGCCCTGAAGGCATAGAGATCGCCAGGGCGTTGATAAAAGAAGCAGATGTTCTGGTTGAGAATTTCCGTCCCGGGGTTATGGCAAAAATGGGACTGTCCTGGGAAGAAGTCCATGAACTCAATCCAAGGCTCGTGTATTGTTCTGTCACAGCCTATGGACAGACAGGGCCGTTTAAGACAAAATCAGGCTTTGATGTCGTAGTTCAAGGCGACACAGGATTCATGGACATAACCGGATTTGAGGTACCAACGCGTGTCGGAGTTGGTCTCACTGATTTCATTGGGGCATTTTATGGCCTCATAGGGATATTTGCCGCACTCCATGTGCGGGAAAAGACAGGTGAAGGCCAGCATGTAGACAGCGCCATGATGGATGGGATGATGGCACTTCTCACCTATCAGGCAGGAACCTATTTCGCTACAGGGAAGGCCCCAGTTCGTTTGGGGAATAGACATCCACTTCAAACTCCTTATGAGACCTTTGCCGCAAAAGATGGGCATGTTATTATTGGGGCAGGTAGTCAAAGAATGTGGGAAAGCTTGTGTAACAATGTCATCAACAGACCTGATCTAATAGAAGATACACGCTTCTTAACCTTGCAAGATCGCAACAAGAATGAACCAATACTTAAGGAAATTATTGAGAAGATTACGCGTACAAAAACAATCGAGGAATGGATAGAGCTGTTAACAAAGGGAAATGTCCCGTGCGGTAAAGTTCGTTCTGTTAAGGAGGCACTTGAGCTGGAGCAAACAAAGGCTCGGGAGATGGTGGTGGAAGGAGCCGATGAAATAAGAGGTAGGATAAAGATGTTGGGAATTCCAACCAAGCTTTCGGCCACTCCCGGGGAAATCCGGCGAATGCCACCTGTTCTTGGCGAACACACTGAAGAGGTCTTGAATGAACTGGGATACACCAAAAAAGAGATACGCGATCTTGAGGAGTGTGGAATTGTGAAGCAATATTCTTTGAAAGGGGGTGGTAGATCAAAACAAGCATAATAAAGGTGTGAAACAGTAAAAAAGAAAGGAGAAATAATTATGAAGAAACATTGGATAATAGTGGTGGTATCATTCCTGCTTGTCATTTTCGTTGCAGGAGATGTTCTCGCTGCCAGGGCGACAAGAATTAAATGGGGTGCAGTATCACCTCGTATCGGCTCTTTCGCGTATTTGGCAACAATGTGTCGGAATGTGAACAAGGAACTAAAGGGTCAGGTTGTCCTCTCACCAATGGAGACCGGAGGATTCCTGGACAACATCCTCAGGCTCCGTAAGAGATTAGTCCACTGCGGACTTACCCATAATTTGGCCGCGTATGCGTGTTATAAGGGTATTGCGGATTTCAAAGACAAACAGGACGATCAGCTACGAGGACTGTGGGGGGGATACGTTGCCCCGGTACTTGAAGTAGCAATAAAAGGACGAGGTATCAATAGCATTTATGATTTACATGGGAAACCGTACGTCTTCAGTCCAGGATCGACTGGAGGTCGATTAGCCAGAATGTTTCTTGAATCGTTGGGAATTGTTCCTGATTACAAATTGATGGGAATCTCATCAGGGATCGATGCAATGAAGGGCGGATCAGTAGACGCATTTTACCGGATTGGTCCGTTAGATTCCTCCATCCTGGAAATCCAATCGACCATGGATGTTGTGTTTCTGCCAGTTACGCAGGCTGATTTAGACAAATTTGAGGAGGTCTGGCCAAAACATGCCCTGAAATTCACACTCGCTGCCAATACATACAGGGATCAGACTGACCCGGTGCTCTGTTTGGCCTACGCCTGCGGAGACTACTCTCATACTGGTGTGAAAGAAGATGTTATCTACAAGATTGTGAAGGCTACCTATAAGCACCGTGAGAAGATCGCCAGTGCTGTACCAATAACCAGAGATGGGAATTGGGGAGATATGTGGAACCAGACAGTTAAGTATATGGAGGTTCCTCTCCATAAAGGAGCTATTAAGGCATACAGAGAAATGGGTTTCACAATTCCCGATAAACTGATCCCGCCTGAGGCGAGATAGATGGGGAGGTCAATGTTATGAGAAAGGAAAACAAATTTTTTCGTTTTGCCATACTATGCGCAGGTATAGTAGCACTGTCGGCTTTTGTCTCCTTTGGAACCACTGGATATGGTGGAGGTTTAAAAGCTACCATTTCAGTGGTTGGTGATGGAATGCCTGGAAAGGCAATGAAAATTAACGGTGCTGGTTTTTTACGGGGAGAGGTGATAGAACTTGTTCTTGAGATGGAAGATGTTCCCATAATTGTTGGGGAAAAAGGAAAGGTAATTAAAGTGAAAGGGGACGGCACGTTCACAGCTAAAACCAATTATCCGCACAAGTTCGTTGCTGTTCCCGGCTCTTGGGACTTGATTGCCAATGGGAGTAAAGGCACCAGTGCACGCTGTAAGGTGGAGATAAAGAAACCTTAGGTTTCTTTCTTCTCTTGAATGATACCTTAACTGGCTGTTAAAAGAGCCATCTGGTGTAATGTTATGCTGTGATGGCTCTTCTCTCTTCATTTTTTATCATAGTGCGTATAAAGAGGTGATAAATACAAGGGGCCCTGAAACCAGTTTTTAAGGCCGCCCCGAGAAAAAACTCGCCCTGAGGAGACAGGAATGAGAAATTTAACTGGCCTCTGGAAATGGATAGTAGTGGGTATTACTGCGTGTGCCATTGGTTTTATTCTTTTTACCTCTCTGACACGTCCCTACCATCCAGCACTGCAAGGAGCAATCATATTATCGTATGGGATGCTGGTAGTATTTCTGAATTTCCCTGTAAGCAGAAGTGCTATCGCGAAACAGCACTCATACCTAAAGAGACTCCTGTTTTTTGGTACCAAGGAATCCCCTTCTGTCATCGACATTCTCTTCACCGCCTTTGGAGGTGTTCCTGGTATATTTATAATCCTCTATTGGGAACCGATTGTCAGCAATCCCCTCACCTATGAAACCTATCACCTTGTCTTGGGGGCATCGTTATTTTTTATGCTTATCGAAGCGACCCGAAGGACCTTAGGCCTCATAGTGCCCATCGTAGTGACATTTTTTATTCTCTATACGCTGCTCGGTCACCTTCTCCCAGCGAGCATAGGACACGCGGGATATGGTCTTGAGGAGCTCCTCTATATCTTTTATCTTACAACTGAGGGTGTGTGGGGCTTGTTGACGGATCTTACGAGTCGACTTATTGCAATCTTTATTCTGCTTGGACCAATTCTTTTTGCATGCGGTGTAGGTAACACCTTTATCAAATGGTCCCGTTTCACAGGTGGGAGGATCCGTGGGGGGGCAGGTCAGATTGCCCTTTTGTCAAGTGCAGGTTTGGGAATGCTTTCCGGTTCCTCGGTCGCGAATGTCGCCACAACAGGAACATTTACCATTCCTACCATGAAAAAACTTGGCTACCGTTCAGAAATTGCGGGTGCAACAGAGGCTTCAGCATCTTCTGGTGGTCAGATTATGCCACCTATAATGGGTGCAGGCGCCTTTGTTATGGCAGAGTTGTTGGGAATTAAATATACCTCGATCATGCTTGCTGCCATCATTCCTGCCATCTGCTACTTTGTTGGGATAGGCAGTGGTGTCTATGCGCTGGCTGGAAAATACGGATTGAGCAAGCTCCCAAGCCAGTTGATTCCCAAATGGAAAGAGCTTTTCAATCCGAGAGAGCTTATAAACACAGTCATTCCCATTGGAATCCTCATCTATCTCTTGGTCCGCTATCTGCCCCCCCAGACGTGTGCAGGTTGGTCACTTGTTTCTTCTTTATTCATCTTTCTTTTTCTGGGAGGGTCATTAAAACCATCCGAGGTTCTCAAAAGAATCAAGATAAGCCTCCAGGCCCTTTTTAACGCCGCGAACAGGGCCCTGGTGATGCTGATTGTCATGATGAGTTGTGTGCAGGTTATTGTGAGCCTTATTAATGCAACTGGACTCGGTGTAAAGATATCGGAATTCATTGTGAATCTCGCTGGTAACAATTCTTTTCTCGCATTGATAGCGGTCATGATAGTTGCCATTATCCTCGGAATGGGGATGTCCACCACAGCAGCATACGTTATTGCCGCCTCTGCATTGGGGCCAGCGTTGATCACCCTGGGATTGATGCCACTGCCGGCTCACCTGTTTATTTTCTACTTTGCAATTGCAGCTGGAATCACACCTCCAGTGTGTGTAGCGGTTTTTACTGCAAGGGCTATCTCGGGTGGATCGTGGATGAGGATAGCCATTATTTCAATGGGGCTCAGTTTAGGGGGCTACATTATTCCCTATTACTTTATTTATCAGCCCGCTATTCTCATGGAGGGAAGTCTGTGGGTAACGCTGAGGATTGTCATCACCGTGATAATCGCCATGTTTTTTATTGAAGCAGGAGTCTTTGGTTATTTCATAAAACCTGCATCATGGCTGGAGCGTATTCTATTTATTTTCGGTGGCTTGCTCCTTATGGGTGCACGATTTACAACGGACATTATAGGTTTGGTCCTGGTGGTACTCGCTATCGGAAGCCATCTGTTTCTGCCGGAGATACCCTTGATTGGCAAGAGACCTGCACCGGCCAAGATGGTTGATATGTCTGAGATACAATGGGATGCAAAAGATACTGAGAGGCTGCTCACAAGTGTCGATGCAGAGGCTGAGGTATGAGAAACTGGAATAACACTCATTACCTCCCAAGGATACATCGATATGAATGTTACATTAACAACCCTTTGTGAGAATACCGCTGGCAAACCCGGTTTCATGGCTGAGTGGGGTTTAAGTATCCTGGTTCAGACCGATGGCATGAACGTGTTGTTCGATACGGGCGGGAATTTTGCAGCAGTGCGGAATGCCGATAAGCTCGGAGTTGACCTGCGGGCAGTTGATGCCATTGTGCTCAGCCATGCTCATGCCGACCATACAGGAGGATTACGTGAAGTGTTACGAAGGACTGGCCCCAAGGAGATTATTGCCCACCCAGCCATATGGGAGTTAAAATATACACAGAGGGCGTACGAAAAAAGGGAGGCATTTATTGGAATACCTTTTACCAGGGCAGAACTGGAACTCTTTGGGGCATCATTCACACTTAGCAAAGAGCCTGTAAACATCACTGATAGCATAGTGACCACGGGTGAAATAGCACAAACAACAGATTTTGAAGATATTGAGCCTATTTTCTATGTAAAAGAAAATGGGTCCCTAAGGGATGACACTATTGCTGATGACCTTGCACTGATTGTGAAAACACAAAAAGGTCTCGTAATTGTTCTTGGTTGTGCTCACCGGGGGATGATAAATACCATTCGACACGCCCAGATGATTACAGGCGAACAAAGGGTACATACCGTGGTCGGAGGCACTCATCTTTTTCCCAAAACTGATGAGCAGTTAGAGAAAGCTGTTTTTGCCTTGCAAGAGATAGGTGTACAAAAAATCGGTGTTTCCCACTGTACTGGCTTCCATGCCTCCGTGCGCCTTGCCCAGACATTTGGAAGCGACTTTTTCCTAAACAATGCAGGGACTGTGTACACCCTCGATGAGGTATGAAATTAGTTACAGGGTGTCACTTTTTCTTTACAGGGAGACTATAATGTCTCTATTTTTAGGATGCCCCTTATTTTTGTCTGATAACACCTCCTGTGGGCCTTAATGTCTACGTGGTGAATAGTGTGGCCCCTGATATCCCCAGCCAGAAGATCTTTATGGGAATTATTCCTTTCCTTCTCATGGATTTTCTCACTCTGGCTGTTTTGATTTTATTTCCTCAGATATCCCTTTTCTTGCCTTCACTCATGGCTGTAGGTTAGTTGGTTTGGTGATCAGAAATGGTGCCAAGCTAGATTATGAGCAGCAGCGGCTTAATTACTCCTTTGATAATCTTTGAGATTAAACCTGTTTTTTGCCACAACCACCAATCACAAAGAAATCTGTAAAAGCAGTCGAAGTTGACAATGCCCGGAAAGTACCTATATTTGAAGCATGGATACAATGATGAAAAAGAAACTGCAGTCAGTGCTTGAAAGGGTAAAAGATCCCGAGACAAATATGGCAATCTCAGAACTGGGACTTGTCGAAAGGTTTCGTTACTACCCGGAGCAGAAGAAACTCTCCGTTTTTCTCAATCCAGTAAGACCCGGTAAAGTCTGCTGCTCTATTATTTCGAGCCTGCTCCTGACATCAACCCTGAAGAATCTCATGAATGAGCTTCAGAAGGAATTCCCCGATTTTGCTGTGGAACGGGCTCAATAGCATGGCGTAATAACTTTTGCTTACCATATCTATAGCGGGATACTATCACTCCCTGTTTTTCTGATTTCCTTTTCTTACTAAAGGAATGATAAATATCACGCAGGCTATTAAAAAAATAATACTCCCAAAAAAGCTCAAGATGTTATGGCTTAGCAAACTTGATGCTATAAAAAATCCTGCGCATAAAAGGAAAAGGATCCACCCCCAAAGGTGAAACTTTGTTTCCCTGTCCCGATCGTCAGAAGACATATCTATCGTCCCTTAAAATTGAGTTATTATGAGTAAAACTCTTAAAAATCCCCTCTTTGATAAAAAGTGATCAAATGGTACCAATGTTTTTTAAATTGAAGGAAGTATGGGATAAAGCTCCTTTGAAGTCAAGCAGGTCCAGGTAAAAAACAGTAATGAAAGCGATCCAGTGAAATGTTTCAAGCCATAATAATTATACGCTATGGCCAGTACAGATGAGCTATTTTGTTTGAACGGGATTTGTTATTACAGCGGCAATAATGCCGCCACCCACAAGGAGCATCATCACGATCATGAAATCAATAAAATAGCTTCCTGTGATATCAAAGATAAATCCAGCTAAATAAGGAGCAAGAGCTCCGATTAACATACCGATAGCCATGACGATTCCGATAATTTCTCCCAATGAATGCATTCCGAAGAATTCCCCTAAAATCCCTACATTAGCGGCAACCCTACCCCCGTGAAATATTCCATAGAATAAAACAAAGCAATAAAGCATCCACACTGCACTTAACATTGAAAGCAACAGAACAGATAATGCCAGTCCAAAAAGAGATAGTATAATTATCTTTTTCCATCCCACTCTGTCCGCTATGAAGCCGGAAATAATACGCCCAGGAACCGAGAATCCCCCTAAAAGACCAAGTGCGACTGCCGAGATTGTAGGAGTAATGCCGATATCCACTGCATAAGGAACGAGATGGACAGAGATAGTGTGAAAGGCAAACGATACGCTACAATGAATAAAGGTTATTCCAGCAAAGGAAGGGTTTAAAAGGATCTGGGCGGTTGTCAAGCCATGGTTTCTCACAGGGTTTGGTATACTTTCCGCACCCTCCAAGATAACTGTCGTCTCTTCCGGGCTGCGTTTAACAATAAGTGATGATAGACCAATTGTGCAAAAGAAGAGGATTCCAACAATCAGATAGGAGTTTCTCCATCCGGATATCAGGATCAAATAATTGACAAGTGGTGTAAAGACCAGGGCGCCTGTACCGACACCAGCAACGACAACTCCCAGTGCCAAACTAGCCTGCGGCTTTTTATAGAACCATCGTTGCACCAGAGAGATCGGCACTGAAAAGGTACCGCCAGCTCCCAATCCAGCAATCAGAAGAAAAAAACGGAGTTGATTAATGCTCTGTACCAGACTGCACATAGAAACCCCGATCCCTGCTAAACATGCGCTAAGAAAAAGGATAGGGCGGGGACTATATCTGTCTGCCAATCTCCCTGCAGCCAAAACTGAAATGGCATAGCCTAAGAGAAATCCAGTGTAGCCTGAAGAAATCAGGGCCCTACTCCAGCCAAACTCCTTTTCCATCGGCTTAAAAAAAACGCCAAATGACCACAAGGCCTCACCGCAGGTGAAGGTAGCAATAAAACAGGCAGCTACAATAAACCAGCCGTAGAATATTTTTGGGCTCTTCTCCTCTTGGAACAAAACTCTATGACCTCAGCATTTCTGCACAGATTATCCGGTAATCCGGGACCGTTCAGTACATTTTTTCACAGCACCATTTTCGAGGAGAAAGAATATGAAGAGAAACGAACCCTAATGTTTGAAAATTCCTTTCTCGAACATACGAAAATAGTTAAATGAAAAGGGATTTTTTCTGGAAGGGGGGAGTATAGGGTAAACGTAGCCAGGTGTCAAAGAAAAGCGCATCAACTGTGAAAGGGTAATGCAAATATCATATTTTGCTTTTTTAATATGCCTATCAATATCGTTTCTGCCTAGATCAAATATGATTGGATCGAAGATTTTAAACTACAGTAGAAAATTTATCATATATGATCTGACATACGATTAATAGCAGATACATAAAGCGGCAACCGTAATGAGAGATCAAAATCTTTTTAACTATTGACCTTAATACTTCTTTTATTCGACTTAACCTTTTTCCACGTCACGATTCATCAATGGTTTTTTTTATCTCATCCCAGGAAGTGGCGCGCTTGTAAAGACCACTGAACAATGATAAAAGTTCAACTCTGCCTATTATTCTAGTGCCCTTCCACCGCATGGAGTGCTTTATTGATGGCTGATTATGAGATAATATGACACCAATTAATTTTTTCAATCCATTTTGCTGGCAGAACTCTTGTGTAGTATCCATCATTATCCGGTTAACCCTCTGCCCACGATATTCTGGGAGGACCTCAGTGTAAAGAACAAAGAGGGTGTCAGGGGAGAGCTTGCCGTTTATTCCTGGTGCAGTGAATACACCCTGTTGACACATTCGATAGCCTATGACCTTTTTCTCTGACCCATTAGAAACAGGTCGTGTCGCAAAAATAACAATACTTCCGGGCTCATCTGCTAGATACCTTTTCAATTCCTTAACTGGAATCAAAGTAGATATTTTGTTTTCCCAGATTTGTAATGATTCTGTTGTGTTCAAAACAATGCATTCTGTATCTTTGCTGTCTTTATACTTAGCAAGACTAAAATCG
>Ga0315534_1001201_pt1 | contig 17954 bp, 15 predicted proteins | sample SalMarSW160240MG_FD_203094 | JGI IMG/M metagenome (GOLD analysis project Ga0315534, IMG submission 203094) | Salt marsh sediment microbial communities from the Plum Island Ecosystem LTER, Massachusetts, United States - Salt Marsh Sediment SW1602-40 ... | reverse complement strand
GGGAAATGTTAAAGCTGGCTGGTCTTGGCGTGGCCGGTGTGGCTCTTCGGCCCCGGTTGTTTGATTTGAATTCACCGTTGTCAATCCCTGAATTTCCCGATTCCCCACGTCTCGGACGGGTCTGTGCAGGCAAGACAGACATCAAAGCGAGACCAGACAACAACAGCCAAACGGTGGAGGTGCTTTACGAAGACGGCGTTGTTTCCTGGTATCGTGAGCTTTCAGGGCAGCCCGTATCCATTTACGCGCCCAACGTCCGTTGGGTTGAAACAGATAAGGGCTATATATGGTCTCCGCATCTTCAGCCCGTGGAAAATCGACCGCAGGAACCGCTTCTCGAGCTGCCCAATTCGAGTTTGGGAAATGGAACTTGGGCGGAGGTTACAGTGCCGTATGTCGACCTGGCGCTTGACAACCCTCCAGCCAGATCGCCCTGGCTCAAGGACGCGCTCTTGCCCCGCCTTCATTACAGTCAAATCCTGTGGATCGATCAAATTGAAACCGGTTCAAATGGCCAATCCTACTATCGCATCAACGAGCGCTACGGCTATGGCGACATACTCTGGGCTGCCGCGGAAGCCTTTCGTCCCCAGCAGGAAGAAGATTTCTCGCCGATCCGCCCAGAAGTTGAGAACAAACGTGTCGTGATCAATCTCACTTACCAAACTTTGTCATGTTTCGAGGGGAGTAACGAAGTATATTTCTGCCGTATCTCTTCCGGGGCGAAGTTCGATGCACAGGGCAACCCGGTCGATAAATGGTCCACACCTTTGGGTTCCCATCCGGTCTGGCGCAAAGTCGCATCCCTTCACATGAGTGGCGGGACGACGGGTGGCGGCTACGATTTACCCGGGATTGGTTGGTCGATGTTGTTCGTAGGCACAGGCGTGGCCATTCACTCTACATTTTGGCACAATAACTTTGGCGTGCCGATGTCCCACGGTTGCGTCAATGCGCGCCCGGACGATGCGCATTGGATCTTCCGCTGGACCACACCGCATGTATCTGCAGATCCGGGTGACGTCACGGTTGAAATGCCCGGAGGTACGGAGATCGCCGTCGAAGAAGTCTGATCCTGGTCATCATTAATTCGAGAGCAAAGATTTAAGGTCGATAATTCAATGGGCGAACGCAAAGCCACAGCTCGCGCACATCCAAATATTGCCTTAATTAAATACTGGGGCAATCTGAATCATGAACAACGTCTACCTGCCAACACTTCGCTCTCGATAACACTGGGCGATCTGGAAACACGAACGATGGTCTTTTTTGACGATCGCCTGAAGGCAGACGAAATTTTCATCGATGGTGCCCCTGCAAGCGAAACGGCGAGCCAGCGTGTTCAAACGCACCTCGATCGCATCCGCCGCATCGCGGACATCGAAACACGCGCTTCCGTGGACAGTAAAAGCACTTTTCCATCCGGTGCAGGAATTGCTTCTTCTGCATCCGCTTTTGCCGCGCTCACCCTCGCTGCTGTGGTAGCCTGCGATCTCCAGCTCGATCCGCGGGAGCTTTCCCGTCTGGCACGGCAAGGTTCCGGATCAGCCAGCCGCTCAATGTTTGGCGGCTTCGTTGTCTGGCACGCCGGCGAGACTGACGCCGAATCATACGCGGAGTCGATCGCCGGGAAGAACCATTGGCCGCTGGTTGATTTGATCGCTATCGTCGATGCCAGTCATAAAACAGTCGGCTCCTCGCAAGGCCATCGTCTGGCGGAGACGAGCCCCTTACAGAATGCACGCCTTGCAGACGCTCCCCGCAGACTCGCAATTTGCCTCCAGGCGATCATGCAGCGTGATTTCTCCGCGCTGGCGACGATCGTCGAGCAAGACAGCAATATGATGCACGCCGTCATGATGACTTCGAATCCTGCTCTGCTGTACTGGTCGCCTGCGACCATCGAACTCATGAAAACCGTAACCCGCTTACGTTCAGAAGGTCTCAGCATTTGCTACAGCATCGACGCCGGTCCGAACGTGCACTGCATCTGCACACCCGAACACGCTGATGCTGCACTTGAGGAGTTGCGCCATGTCCCGGGCGTCCTTGACGTTCTCGCATCCCGATCCGGGGATGGCGCAGAAATCATCGAGACCTAACGTGTCCCGCCTGCGACCATTGTGCACAGGCACAGGCAAGGGCTGTGCCCCGCTCGCGGTGATATAATCGACTAGATAGATCAAAACCTTAAAGGATAGCGGACGTGCCCGATTTTGTGTTATTCATTATCGTTCTTGGTACATTATTGTTGTGTCATGAATTTGGCCATTTCATCGCTGCGAAATTAACCAAGGTTCGGGTGGATGAATTTGGGATCGGATTTCCACCGCGATTAATCTCGCTTTTCGAAGCAGGCGGCACCAAATTCACGTTGAATTTGATTCCGCTTGGCGGATTCAACCGCATCGCCGGCGAGGACGATCCCGAAGTGCCAGACGGCCTGGCTGCCGCCAGTAAGCGTGTGCGCGTGTTCGTTCTTTCGGCCGGTTCGCTTGCGAATGTGCTCCTTGGCTTCGTGGCTTTTGTCCTTGCGTTTAAATTCGCAGCGCCGGACGTCGAGCGCGTCATTATCGCGGATGTCGTTCAAGCCGCTCCGGCCGACGATGTCGGTATTCAAGTTGGTGATCTGGTCAGATCCGTCGACGATAAACCCATCACCAGTTTTGATACCATGGTCGATGCGATTCAGAATCGACCGAACGATACTGTTCGTATCGTGATCGAGCGAGACGATCAGCTGCAAACCTTCGAACTCGCGCCTCGTATCGAATACCCGTCAGATCAGGGCCCAATCGGAGTGATTCTAGGTCATCCGCCGCTAGAGACTAGTTTGCTGAGCGCCGTACGCCTGGGTGGCGAGTCCATCGTCATGCAGGTCGACGCATTACTCAGCCTACCTGCTCGATTGATCCGCGGCGTCGCAGAGCCCGAAGAAACCCGTCTCAGCGGATTGAAGGGCATTCACGATATGCTCGCCTGGGCAAATGCCATCGACCGCACCGCACAACGACCTTTTCTTACGCTCAACCTCATCGGTGTCATCAGCGTTGGGCTTGCGTTGGCGAATCTTCTGCCGTTTCCCGCGCTCGATGGAGGCAGACTGCTGTTCGTTTTTGCGGAAGCAATCCTGGGCCGCAGAATCCCTCCCAAATTAGAAGCGATTGTCCATTCGATCGGATTCGCTTTTTTGCTCGTGTTGATGATTTACATCAACCTGAAAGACTTTACAGACCCACTTTCGCTGCCGTAAACTTTTCTATGGTATCCACATGAAGAAACCGTTTCTGCAATTACTTGAAACCTTACAAGACGAAAGCGTACCGATTCCGCTGCAACGCATTTCCGAATTGTCCGACCTCGATAGAGATCAACAACATCAGTTCGAATCCGTTTGGCCTTCTGTTTCAACCGAGCGCAAATTGCAGATCTTGAAAGAAATGGGACAGCAAGCGCTGGGCCACTTCGAACTTTCTTTCGAAGCAGTAAACCGCATCGCCCTTTCAGATTCTGACTCGGAAGTTCGCTCGATAGCCATCGAGAATTTATGGGAGAGCGAAGACCCCTCTCTCGTACCCGTCTTGCTGGAATCATTGGTGTTCAAGGGCGACGATCACATTCGTGCCGTCGCAGCCACTGCATTAGGCAAGTTCGTCTGGCTTGGTGAAATCGACGAGATTCCATCCGAACTGCTGCATCAAATCGAAGCAGGGTTGCTTGCCACCTGCCGTAACGACGACTCACATGAGGTTCGGATGAGATCCCTTGAATCCATCGGGTATTCGTCGCACGACGATGTCCCGCAGCAAATCGAAGCAGCATACAATTCGAAAAATGAGCAGATGCAGCAATCTGCCGTTCTGGCGATGGGACGTTCGGCAAACAAGCGCTGGGGGAATTACATCCTTTCCGAACTTTCCAATCCCAATCCCTTGATCCGCATGGAAGCCGCTCGTGCTGCCGGCGAACTAGAAGTACGAGAAGCGACTGAGACGTTAATTGATTTGCTTCAGGATGTAAACGACGACATTCGACTTGCAGCGGTCTGGGCTCTGGCAGAATTGGGCGGTGAGGATGCCCTGAATGCGCTCATCGAACTCGGTGAGCAATCCGAAGACAGCGCATTCCAGGACGTTATCCAAAAAGCGATCGACCACATGACTTTTATCGAAGGCACGCGTGATTTGCTTTTGTTCGACTTCGATGACGACCTCAATTTCGAGGCTCCTGAATCTTGAGCGAATTGTTTCAAATTTTTGCTTCCAATCTACTGCCGATCATTCTTATCGCCGGGATTGGATTTGCATTACAGAAACGAATCGGCATCGATCCTCATCCCATATCGCAGATTGTTTTTTACGCCTTCTCCCCTGCGCTGGTTTTCAACTTGCTGACTTCGAGCGAGATTTCTGTCGATGAACTCATGCGAATGGCAAGCCTGACGGCATTGAATATCAGCATCATTGCCGTTATGTGCTACGCAATCGGCCGCGCGCGAAAGCTCGAAGCTCCCCTCCTTTCCGCTTTTATTATCTCGTCCAGTTTTATGAATGCCGGTAACTACGGACTTCCCCTGGCGAGATTTGCACTTGGCGAAAACGGATTGGCATGGGCGAGCATCTACTTCGTCGCAAGTTCGATGATGGTTAATTCATTGGGTGTGTATGTCGTAAGTGTAGGCAAACAAACACCACTGAAGGCGCTACTGGGATTGTTAAAAGTGCCTTCGGTCTATGCCATCCCGCTTGCCTTGATCGTGCGCTCGAATGAAATTACTCTCCCCCTTTCGATCACCCGCCCCATCGAACTGCTGGGATCTGCATCGATACCGGTTATGATCGTCGTGCTAGGCATCCAGATTGGCCGTTTGAATTCGTTCAATCATAAAGACGTCCTTTCTTTCGCCGTTGTATCTCGTTTGATCGTATCACCGCTTATCGCGTGGCTGCTCGTACCGTTTATGAATCTCGATACAATCGGCCAACAAGCAGGTGTCATTCAGGCGGCGATGCCTGCCGCCGTGTTCAACATGGTTATCGCCACCAAGTTCGACGTTGAAGCCGAGTTTGTAACAGGAGTCGTCGCCGCCACGACGATCTTGAGTCCGCTGACCGTAACCGCGCTGCTCGTCGCGCTCGGGGTATAGTTGCTGCACCAGATGATGGATTCTTGCAACCCGCTACCATCAGGCGCATCAACGAGGACGGCACTGCGATGACAAAAACGTATGTCTTTGATCTGGAAACCAAACACCTGGCGCAGGAAGTTGGAGGCTGGGATTACATCGACCGTCTTGGCCTTGCCGCCGCCGTTTTGCTGGATATTGAAACGGATACGTATCAACGCTACACAGAACAGCACGCCGTTGAACTCATCGACGCCATCGTGCATGCCGATCGCATGATCGGCTTCAACCTGATCCGCTTCGATTACACGGTGTTGAAACCGTATGGTTTGACAGTAACGCCGCCACTCGTGAGCAAAACGACCGATCTGCTGCTCGACATTTATCAAGAACTGGGGTTTCGCGTTTCGTTGGACAACCTTGCTGCGGCATCATTCCAGGCCAGGAAAAGCGCCGATGGATTACAGGCTGTGGCCTGGTACAAGGAAGGAAAGATCGACGAGGTTTTAGAATACTGCCAGATTGATGTCGCCGTTACAAGGCAGTTGTGGCAATTCGGTAAAGCGCACGGTCATGTGTTCTTTGAAGACCGCAACGGCCGCCGCCGTGCGGTTAACGTGAATTGGTCCTGATCCATAACCCTGTATCCCGAAATGCTATTTTCGCTCTCGTATTGCGCATCAAGTTTGCCTTGTAGCCAATATATCGGCAAATTCGCTGCCCTCGGATGACCACACGAATGAATTGCTTTTCTCTTCGGATGAGATAGCGTAGGAAAATATCGCGCCCACACCCGCGATACGGCTGACCTGGCGCCCGAATGACTGGTACTGTCGCGCTTTTGCCTGCGGGTTCACTGACCGAGAGGGATTGTAAAACTCCGTGACGAGCAACAATTTATGCGGGAATGATTTGCGGTACGCCGTTACCCGCCCTCGGCCATCGTGAGAATTCATCCCCTGCATATCCGTCCAACAACAGTGGATACCAATCCAGTCCGCGCTATCCATGGCGTCCTCGGCCTCGTGCATGAATTGTTCCGCGTCTTCCCGCCAGCCCGAAATCCCACCACCGGGTGACAATCCCGGAAATCCGAGGCTGATACCGGGAAAGCTTTGTCTGAATTGATCTGCAGCGCGTAGAAACCATCCACCGAATTCCCTGCCGTTTCTCCAGGATCGGCGCCACCCTGCTGATTGTAAATTGGGATTTGCATGTATCTCGAAATACCGCACGCCCTGTCGATAAAAGCGCCCGAGGTCAGTCTCCACTTTGCGGACGAATTCATCCGCCGTCACGGGGGACCCGGAAAAATCTGAGGTTAATCGACCCACGATGAAAAGGCTTGGCTCCATCGCGCGCAAGTGCGCGACGGTCTCCTCCGTTTCGCAGATATCGAGTTTGATACATTCAAGATTTGCGCGAGATACCAAATCCAAATCATCTGCGGTCATCGGGGCGCCGATTCGACCGTGCGCTCCGAACAACATTTTTCCCGACGGCCAACTAAAATGCTCGATCGCCTTGCTGCTTGTCGTTTCCGGCCAGACAAGAAACGGCGTAGGATCAATCACGTCTTTGGGATAGTCGGTTTCACCGCGCTGCGTGGCGCCGTCGCGTTTAAGCGTGAAATGGAGATGCGACCCGACGGATGCCCCAGTGGAATCCGCTTTTCCGATGATGTCTCCCGCCTTGACCATTTGCCCGGTGACGACCAGCGATTTGGCGAAATGAGCGTAGACGGTCTTGTAACCATCCTCGTGCTGAATGCGCACGTGGATGCCATACGGGTGATTGTCCGGATTGGTATGGACTTGATACACTTGCCCGTCGGCGCTGGCGTAGATGTTCGTGTTCGGTCTGGCGCGGAAGTCAATCCCCTCGTGCCCGGGAAAACCCCAGCGGCTGTATATTTCCGGATGCGCCCCGAATTCTTGTGTGATTACGGCGAATTCCGTAGGCCAAAGCAAGTAAAACGGTCGCTGCTTTTGCCCGTAACGATCCTTGTCCTTGATGCGCGAGTTTAAAGTCTCTTTAAAACCTTGCGGATCGTTCGCTTCGACTACGTCCAATCGAATCCCCGGATTGTTTCTTTGAAACCACTGCTTTAAATCACCGTACTCACCATAACCGTTGGCAACCTGCGGAAAGGTGATCACCTGACGAGGCGCCATGTACGCTGCTGCGGTATGCGGATCGGAAGTGATATTCGGCCCGAAGTGCATCACGTACGGGCTGCTGGCCCGTACCCAGGTCCAATAATCTTCCGCCGGCAGTAACACGATTTGATAATCCACACTTCCCTCCGCAAGGATTTACTCGAACCCTAATCCTTTGGATTTAAGCGACACGTAGCGATTTTTACCGATGATCAAATGATCCAGCACCTCGATGTCCATGAGTTCGCCGGATTCAACGAGTGCCTTGGTCACACGCACGTCTTCCGGACTTGGCGTAGGGTCGCCGCTGGGATGATTGTGAGCCACGATGATCGCCGCGGCGTTCATCCGAATCGCTTCCCGGAAGATTTCCCCGATGCGGATCATCGAACTGTTCAACGAACCGCGATACACTTCCACCGTTCGCAGCACCCGGTTGCGAGTATCGAGCAGCAGCACACGCAAATGCTCCTGTTCCAGGGCACCCATTTCGTAGAGCAGCAGTGAAGCTGCGTCCTCCGGCGATTGGATGACCGGGCGCTCTTGCGGCGAAGCGATGGACAACCGGCGGCCGAGTTCTATGGCCGCTTTGAGCTGGGATGCTTTTGCGGGTCCAATCCCTCGTCGTTCGCACAGTGCCTCCAGCGGTGCTTGGTGCAATCCTGTCAACCCACCTAAATCCAGGAGCAATTTTTGTGCCAGTTGAAGCACGTTCATCCCCTCGATTCCCGCTCGCAACAGGATGGCAATCAATTCTGCGTTCGAGAGCGATGTTGCTCCCAGATTCAAAAGACGTTCTCTAGGTCGATCCGAGGAATCCAAATCGGTAATGCGGTAGGAATTTCTGCTGTCCCTCATTCCCCCTCCTTCGATTTAGCGAAATCATTGCCACTATAACGTAATAAGTTCACAAGTGTCAAAAATCGTATCGCAGATGACACGCCTCGGGAGTAGTCAAACGTCAAGTACCTAAAATCCAAAGCGCTGATTCTTGCACGAAGTCCTTTCTTCCCCCCCCTGTGCTATAATCCGCCTCCGAAGGAGCGCAATATGTTGGATGCGTTGAATTTGGGATCACTTGCAAACTTATTTACCACGCTCACGGCCTTTTTTGGCGCATTCCTGGCTGCGCTGTGGCTGAGTCTCGTTTTTTGGACTCATCGGGATGTGCGCTCCCGTACGCAGGACCGCATCGTACAAATCCTTGCCGCCCTCGTCGTTCTCGTGCTCAATGTATTGGGGGTGATCATATATTTCATCCTGCGCCCCCGGCAGACGCTCGATGAGGCCTACCAGCGATCTCTGGAAGAGGAAGCGCTTCTCTCTCAAATTGAGAGCCGTGTCGTTTGTCCGGGATGTGGTGCGAATGCCGAAATTGGTTGGCAAGTTTGCCCCCACTGCCACACGCGGCTGCGCAAACCTTGCGTACGTTGCGGGAAATTGATGGAACTCCCCTGGCAAATCTGTCCCTACTGCAGCACACCCGCTTCTGGGGCAAGCGAAGAGTCTTCACCTGCTTTGAGTACAACATCGGTCCTCGACTGATCCACACACAGCAACGAAAAAAGAGCGGCTCGTTGAGCCGCTCTTTTCTTATCCGCTGAAGATCTCAGATATTGGCTCGTTTCAACGCCTGCCAACCGGCATATTCACCCACTTCATCCAGCTCACTCTCGATACGCAGCAACTGATTGTACTTGGCCACCCGGTCCGAACGCGCCGGCGCGCCCGTCTTGATCTGACCCATGTTCAAAGCGACCACGAGGTCCGCAATGGTGGCGTCTTCGGTTTCGCCGGAACGGTGTGAGGTCACCGCTGCCCAGCCTGCCCGATGACAGAGCTCCACGGCTTCGATCGTCTCCGTCAGTGAGCCGATCTGATTTAACTTCACGAGCAGAGCATTGCAAGCTTTTTCTTCGATCCCCATTCGCACCCGGTCCGGATTGGTGACGAGCAAATCGTCTCCAACGATTTGAATTTTGTCTCCCAACTCTTTGGTCATAAGGATCCAGCTCTCCCAATCGTCCTGCGCAAGACCGTCCTCGATCGAAACGATGGGGTATTTCTCGATCCATTCTTTCCAAAAGGCGACCATTTCCTCGCCGTTTAATTCCTTACCTTCACGGCGCAAATTGTAGCGGCCGCTCTTCGCATCGTAGAATTCAGAAGCCGCCGGATCGATCGCGATGGCAACTTGTTCACCAGGCTTGTAACCCGATTTTTCAATTGCTTCCAGGATCACTTCGACTGCCTCCGCGTTGGCTTTCAGGGCGGGTGCATAGCCGCCTTCATCGCCAACCAGCGCTGTATAACCGCGTTCCTTCAATACATCTCTCAACTTGTGGTAAATCTCGGATCCCCAACGAAGTCCCTCTGCAAATGTCGGCGCACCAAGCGGCATGATCATGAATTCCTGAGCGTCGGTCGATTGCCAACCTGTATGCGCACCGCCGTTGAGAATGTTGAGCATCGGAACAGGAAGTAGATGCGCATAAACGCCGCCGATATAGCGATACAAAGGCAAGCCCAAAGAACTTGCAGCCGCTTTTGCTACGGCCAGGCTCACGCCCAAAATTGCGTTCGCGCCAAGATTTTCCTTGTTGGAGGTACCATCCAGACTGATCATCTCCATGTCGATCAAACGCTGCTCGGTCGCATCCCACCCCAACAACGCTTCGGCGATCGTTGAATTTACGTTTTCGACGGCCTTCGTCACACCTTTTCCGCCATAGCGCTTTTTATCCCCGTCGCGCAGCTCGAGAGCTTCGTGTACACCGGTCGAAGCGCCAGAGGGCACCAGCGCTCTCCCCCAGCTTCCGTCCGCCAGAATGACGTTCACCTCCACTGTTGGGTTACCCCTCGAGTCTAGAACCTCAAGGGCATGAATAGATTCGATCATTGTGTTCATTGTACGAATTTCTCCTTTGGTAGCATGTCTTCAATTCGCACCATTATACCGACCTTTTCCGCAATCGAGGTCACAATTCCCGAAGCCGACAATTCCGTTGGAGGACGTGATAGAATTCGCGCATGACTGGATTTTCGTCTCGTAGTGAATACACTAAGCCGAGCATCGCCCTGAAACGATGCATCTGCCCGAAGTGTGTCGCGAAATGAGTTCCTCAAAACGCCGCGTCGCTATTGCCATGAGTGGCGGCGTTGACAGCTCAGTCGCTGCGGCGCTGCTCGTCGAACAAGGGTATGATGTTTTCGCGGTCATGATGCGCCTTTGGAGCACGAATCCGGACACGCCCAATCGCTGCTGCACGCCGAAAGACGTAGTCTCGGCACAATCCGTAGCTTCGCTGCTCGGAATTCCCTTCCACAAACTCGATACGAAAACACTTTTCAAGCAAAACGTCGTGGATGCATTCACGAATGCCTATGCCCGTGGTGTAACACCCAATCCATGTTTGATCTGCAATCGCACCATGCGTTGGGGATATCTATTGAACAAGGCGCTTGAGATGGGCGCCTCCCATCTTGCTACGGGGCATTACGCCCGCATCGAACAACTGGATTCCGAATACCGCTTACTGCGAGGCATCGATCGCGCGAAAGACCAAAGTTACGTGCTCAGCGTCCTGCAGCAATCCGATCTTGCCAGGACGATCTTTCCACTTGGGGACCTGACGAAGCGCGACGTGCGTGAACAGGCGCGACGAATGAACCTGCCGGTGGCGGAAAAGCCGGACAGCCAGGATCTTTGCTTCGTACCGGTCGGTGATTATCGTGACTTTTTGCGCCAACAAGATGTCCATCTGCCGCCACCCGGACCTATCGCCGACGTGCAGGGAAGACAACTTGGTACCCACGACGGCCTCTCAAATTACACCATCGGACAGCGTCGAGGCATCGGTTTATCATCTTCTCAGGCGCTCTACGTCATCGAAAAGCAATTCTCTTCGAACACTCTCGTCGTCGGTTCGCGCGGCGCACTCGGTCGAGCGTTCTTCACCACGGAGCCGGTCAACTGGATTTCCGGCCATCCACCGGAAGCATCAATCCCGCTCGTCGTTCGGGTCCGCTACAAGGCATCCGAGATGCCTGCTGCGATCCAAATCCGGGACGACATGTCGGTCGAAGTGTCATTGACAGCATCGGTTCCCGACATCACACCCGGCCAAGCGGCGGTATTCTATTCTGGCGAGATATGTCTGGGCGGAGGCGTTATCCGCGAATGAGCATACCTACGATCTTCTTCGGCTCCGTTATCGCGGCGATGTGCGGACTGCTTTTCCATGTGTTCCGCGGCGGTCGTCTCTCGAGAATGACACTTTACGTCGCAACAGCCTGGGTTTCCTTCTTTGCCGGACAATTGGTGAGTGAGTGGATTCACTGGCGCGTTCTAAGGTTCGGTTCCCTCAACCTTCTTCCGAATTTAATTGCCACGGGTATCGGGCTTTTTTCTGCAGAAGTGCTGGCCGGACCTGATAAAGAAGGCAAGCAAACTCGAAGAAGCCGGAAACAAAAGCGCAAATAATCCTTATGCTATAATGATTAAAATCGATTAGGAAGTAAGGCAAAGAACGTGGACTTCGAGGAAAAAACCATTCAGCCCAATGAAAGACGTGGAAGTTCCCCCTGGGTGGGAATTTTGGTTATTATCGTCGCATTGGTCATCCTTACCGGGGTGATTTTTGCCATCGTCGTGATGGTCAATCATCCGCAAGAAACCGAGTCAATCCGGGATGTCGTCATCATCTTCGTCGCTGTCGAATCATTGGTTATCGGACTCGCATTGATCCTGCTCATCGTGCAGGTCGCCAGACTCACGGCTTTGATTCAGACTGAAATAAAACCACTGATCGATTCGGGCAACGAAACCGTCAATACGCTGCGCGGGACATCCCAATTCCTTAGTGATAAAATGGTTCAACCGGTTATTAAAATAAACAGCACATTCGCGGCCATCCAGCGTGCTGTTGATATCGTCAAGTCTGGGCGCTCAAAATCGCGCTGAAACCCAGTAATGAGGAGTGATTACAATGTCTGACCGTGATAGTGATTTCGGTACCTTTGTTTCGGGATTTGTCATCGGCGGTGTCGTCGGCGCAGCCGTGGCTTTACTCTTAGCGCCACAATCTGGCGAGGAAACACGCACCTTGATCCGCGAAAAAGGCATCGAGCTTCGCGACCAGGTCGAGCAAACCGCCGTCGAGACCCGGGCACGCGCAGAACAACTGGCGCGTGAAGCTCGCGAAAGAGCTGAAGAACTGCAGAAACGTGGTCAGGTGATTTTGGAAGAACAAAAGACTCGCATTGAAGAAGCCGTTGAAGCGGGCAAGAAAGCCACGCGGCGCAAGAAAACGAGCGAGGCAAACGAAGAGTCTGCAGCCGAATCCAAATCCAAGTCCAAACCTAAATCCTGAAACTTCACGCTGCACGAGTCAGATCGATTCATCGCTCACGAGCAAACATAAAAGGGCGTCTCACGTTGCGCCCTTTTTGATTCGACTTCGCCCACCGCGCGCTGCGCTATATGCGGCTCAAGCCTCCGTTCAATTCGGCAATTGCCAGGGAAAGGGAATCCGCTACGTCGCTTGCAATCACGCCGGCCAGAGATCCGACCAATTCGGCGGCCAGTTCTCCGGCGCGCCCATGCAAATATGAACCCAAGACGGCTGCCTCGTACGGACCAACACCCTGCGCCCGTAAGCCGGTTATGACGCCGGCTAAAACATCACCCGTGCCGGCGCGTGCAAGCGCAGGCGTGGCAAACGGCAAGACGGCAGACTTCCCACCCGGTTCAGCGATTACCGTAAATGCACCTTTTAAAACGACGACATGCCCCCACTTGGCTGCAGCTTGCTGCGCATGATTTACGCGGTCCTTTTGGATTTCTTCCTTCGCAATCTGAGTCAGCACAGCCATTTCCCCAGGATGCGGTGTAAGGACAGACAACGGCGGCAGCAGCTTCGGCCAATCGGATAACTCCGCCAGTAGTCTCAAGCCGTCCGCATCTACGACGCATGGAATGACCAGCTCCGGCTTATTCACTTCTTTGCGATCAGCCGGCACCAGGCCCAACTTTCCTCGCGATTTAGCGTCGTCGGCGCCCAACAAGCGCTGCAGGAAAATGGCGGTGGAGGGCTCTCGCCCGAATCCAGGACCAAGAAGAACTGCTTGCGTGTTTTCGAGTTCCTGGACCAACACTTCCGCTGCGTTTTCAGCAATGACGCCCATCTCGTCCGGCAATACGATCCAGGTCGCTTCCATCAATTGCGATGCTAACATCATCTGGACCGGCGCGGGGACGGCGAGAGTTACCAATCCGGCACCAACCCGGTATGCACCGATGGCGGCAAGCGCCGCAGAACCTGGATAGTTGATCGAACCGGCGACAATCATAGCGCGCCCGAAAGTACCTTTATGTGCGTTTTTGGGCCGTGCGGGAACCCATGGTTTTACCGTCTCGGCCGTTGCAAGTTCGAGTTCCACGCTGTCAATCTCCTTCAGATCATCTTCGATACCGATGTCCCCGATAAAGAGCTTCCCCACTTTATCCGCCCCGGGAAAGGTTAAAAGCCCCGGCTTCGCTGCGGCCAACGTGACAGTAAGGTCACACGCAAGTGTTTCTTCGGCAGCCGCACCGCTATCGCATTCCAACCCGGATGGACAGTCCACAGCGATAATAATCGGTTTCCGTTTTCTCCCGGATACCGCCAGGCCAACCACGTCGAGAATGCTTTTCGCATTTCCCCGCAGCGGAAGGTTAAAACCGGTCCCGAGGACGGCGTCGACGACGAAATCCGCCTCTTCGACCCATTCGGACAATTTAACTCGATTCGGGTCTTCGGAGGCGACGACGATTTCCGCATTATCCTCCAATAGACGGTTCAGGTTCGTATCGCTGGCTGCACGCGCTTTCGCCAGATATGCACGCACTTTCGCTCCGGCCTGATGCAGATAATGCCCCACGACAAGTCCATCTCCGCCATTGTTTCCGGAACCCACTAAAATAACGACGCACTTGCCGTCCATTCGGGTCCAATGCTCGAGAATCCGCTGCGCGATCGAACGCCCGGCATTCTCCATCATCTGCGTGTAACTCAATCCCGATGCATCCGCGGCTTTTTCGATTTTCTGCATTTGCTCTACGGTTACAATTTTCGCCAATGCTGCTACCTCGCTCCCCTGCAAAGTCACTCGGCTTCGATTAGATTTTCAATTTCCAATTGCGATAATTTCTCTTGGTCAGGAAGACCGGTTTCGACATCCCAACCCCGCCATCGATAATAAGCTTCAAGCATGTCGTCGATCGGTATGCAATACCCTGCCGCGCCGCCTTCTTCCAAGGGTTTCAAGATCGATTTGGGCAGGCAATCGTCCGATTTCTTCATCCCCAATCGCATATTCACCATCCGTTTGATATTCCAACCCCGCTCTCCAACCTGTAACAATTCCGGCATGTCGTAATCAAAACCGGTCACAGCGTTTATCTGTTCGAGAACCGATTTCGGCGGGACGTTGGCAAAAATACACATGACGAGCGAGTTGAAAATCGTGCGCCAATCCTGGTGTCGGGCAACATTCATGGCCTTTTCCTTGCCCGCATGCCGTTCAAAGAAGTCCACGCCGACTTCTTCGACCGTTTGTCCAATCTCCACCATAAAGTAATCGCTCTGGTTGTGACAAGCGCCCCGGGGAGACGTCGCATATACGAGACCCATTCCGGAGAGCGCGCGAGGGTCATGATATGGCATCTCCAGTCCTTTAACGTGGATCGCCAGTTCGTCGGCCTTGAAATGCTGCGCCAGCTTCTCTGCTCCCTGGGAAAGATGTTCGCCAAATCCTTCCCTGTTCGCGATACGATGGATTAAGGCTTCGACGACGTCTGCTTTTCCCCAAAGCAACTCTTCGCCATCGGTGTCATTCGTATTGATTATGCCATTTTCAAACAGCAGGAATGCAAGTCCGATCGTATTTGAGACCGAGATGGTGTCCATACCGTATCGATCACACAATTCACCGAGCAGCGTGATCGTGGAGAGATCGTCGATTCCCAGGTTTGGTCCGAAACCCACGATGGTCTCGTATTCCGGTCCTTTGCGCTCTTCTCCATCCGTAAGACGCACGACCCTCCCGCAGGCGATTACGCACCCATGACAAGTACTCACGCGCGAGAGGATATCCTCTGCCATCGACTCTCCAGAGACGCGTTGCGCGCCTTCGAACACTCCTTTTGAAAAATAATACTTGGGCATGTCGCCCAAATAATCGAGGTAGTCTCCGGCGCTAGACGATCCGAATTGTCGCAGCGCATCCGTTACGTTGTCTGAACGCAAGTTCCGATTCGACTCCGAGCGGATCTTCGCAAACCGTTCTGGCTGCGAGATCAACAGATCCCGCTTGCCGCGAACCGCAATTGCCTTGAGCCGTTTGGACCCCATTACCGCGCCCATGCCGGTCCTGCCGGCAGCCCTCCCGTGATCGCAAAGGATTGAAGCAAAACGCAATTGATTCTCCCCCGCAAGTCCAATGCTGGCTACACGAATTAAAGGGTCCTCGTGTGCTTCACGGATCGCCTGCTGCGTTTCATACGGATCACATTTTCCCCACAATTCATCCGCCTCGCGGATTTCGACCTCTCCATCATTTACCCACAAGTACACCGGCTTCGGCGCTCGGCCCGTGATCCATATGCCATCGAAGCCCGTCTTGCGCATTTCCGGACCGAAGTAACCGCCAGCGTTTGATTCGCCCCAAATTCCCGTCGCCGGTGATTTACCGCAGATAACAAAACGACTCACGGATGTGCCCTTCGTTCCCGTCAATGGTCCAGTTAGAAACAAAAGCGGTGCAGCCGGTGAAAGTGGATCGGCATCCCTGCGCAGATGCGGATAGAGCATGCGCGCGGCCAGGCTTGCGCCCCCCAACGTCTGGCGAAGCATCTCCGTCTCGACATCCGTCTGCTGATAATCGCCTGTCCCAATGTCGATATGTAAGAGACGAAATCCAAATTCTGGCATACTGTACACCCGGTCCTGGTCGGGATTACCTGCAAATTCAGCTTCGCTTGGGCTCGATCCTGCTCATCGCATACTCGGCGAGCGCCGTGATGGTGAGGCTGGGATTGACCCCCGGATTCGCGGGAACGATTGACCCATCAACGACGTACAGTCCAGGGTAATTGAAGGCTTCACAATCTACGTTGATTACACCTTCTTCAGCGTCGCCTCCAAAAACACATCCGCCCAACATGTGCGCCGTCATGGGAACGTTGATTAAACCCTGGGTAATGGCGCCGCTCGGCGACCCGCCGATTTTCGTCGCCAAGGAACGGGCGACCTTTTCCCCCAGATCGATTTTTACCGGCACCGTCCTTTCCGCATCCTGTTCACCAACGAGCCCACGACGAAACAGGGTGAAGGGATTCCGTCCCAGTCGCAAACGCAACAAGTTGTCTTTCGTCTGCATGACCATGATGGCAATTCCGCGTTTTGTCAATCCAGGTATGAGGCGTACGTTGAGAAAATCGATTGGATGCCGCAGGATTACAACCAAGTTACGCCATAGTCGGACAGCCAACGATTTGCTGGGCTTGATGATGGGAGAGGCCAATACGCGAAACAGCATCGACGAGCGCTCTTCCAACCGCACCGGTTCGATCTGCGTTTCCTCGTCGGCTTTAAAAATCGAACTGATCGAAATGCCCTTCGAATGATCCCCGTCTTTCGAAAGGCGAAATGCCCCGAAAAAGGTCTCGCTGTTGGTGCGAACCGCGCAGCCGAGTCGCGGGGACAAATTGGGGAGTGTCTTGGATACGTTGCGACAGCGAAGCAGCAGTTCGACCGTTCCCAATGTCCCGGCGGATACAACGACATTCCTTGCGTAGACGTTCTTAGGCTTTCCACCCAGTAATCGCGTCGAAGATCGATATTTTACGATGTAACGCGCATCGTCCGGATCTTTCCCGCTAAAGGGTTCGATGTCCTCGACTTTCGATTCCGGCCTGATTTCGACTCCTAGACGCTCGGCGAAGTACAGGTAATTCTTCGGCAGTGTATTTTTGGAATCATAACGGCATCCTACGATACAAGCCCCACAATGAATGCAGCCTATTCGCGGGGGACCTTCACCGTCGAAGTACGGATCGGGGCATTCCTCTCCCGGCTGCCCAAAATATATTCCAACCTCCGTAGCACGAAAACTGTCCGCACGATCGAGTTCATTCGCGATTTCACGCAGCGCTTCATCCGCCGGCCAGATTTCAGGATTTCGCTCAACGCCCAACATGTGCCTTGCCGTCGCATAGTGCGGCCTTAAAATTTCTCCCCAGTTCCCCAGATGCTGCCACGAATTCGCCTTGAAAAATGTATCGTCCGGCTCCATTAAGACTGCGGCGTAAACAAGGCTGCCGCCACCTACACCGCTGGAATGATACAGAAAATAGCCTCTCGACAAGTTAAGTTGGAGAATTCCGAAACAGCGTAATGCCGGGATCCAAAGATAGCGGCGGATATCCCAGTTCGTCTTCGGGAGTTCATCGTCTGCGTATCGCTTGCCGCGCTCGAGCACGAGAACACGATACCCTTTTTCGGCCAGTCGCAGAGCGGAAACGCTGCCACCGAATCCGGAACCTACGATGACAAAATCGTATACTAAATTTTCTTCTGCAGCTCGTTCGGATACGTCCATATGCGCCTCGCTCTTACTGATAATTCGTC
>Ga0315534_1001200_pt1 | contig 17957 bp, 15 predicted proteins | sample SalMarSW160240MG_FD_203094 | JGI IMG/M metagenome (GOLD analysis project Ga0315534, IMG submission 203094) | Salt marsh sediment microbial communities from the Plum Island Ecosystem LTER, Massachusetts, United States - Salt Marsh Sediment SW1602-40 ... | reverse complement strand
CGTGCGCGCCGATCTCCTCCGCGAGGACGGCCACCTCCACCGGGCCGAGCCCGAGACCACCAGCCGACTCCGGCACCGCGACCGCGGCCCAGCCCTGCTCGACCATCGCCTCCCAGAGGGTGGTGTCGACGCCGCCACCGGCCTCGACGACGACCCGGACCCGATCGGACGGCGCGAGCCCGTCGAGGAGCGCACGTGCGCCGTCGCGCAGCGCGACCTGGTCGTCGGAGAGATCGAAGTTCACTCGAGCCGGAGGCTACCGGCGGCGCAGCCGCTCGCTCGTCGGCAAGCCGCTCCGTGGCGCTTCGAAGCCGCGTCGAGTCACCACTACGCTCCGAAGGGGCGAGACGGAGGAGCACACGACATGTCTGGCGAGCCTGCGGTACTCAGCTTCGGGGGCCAGGAGACGAAGCTCCCGGTGGTGCGGGGAACCGAGGACGAGCTCGGGGTCGACATCGCGAAGCTGCGCTCGCAGACGGGGCTGATCACCCTCGACTACGGCTACCTCAACACCGGGTCGTGCGAGTCGGCGATCACGTACATCGACGGCGACCAAGGCATCCTGCGCTACCGAGGCATACCGATCGAGCAGCTCGTGTCGGGACACCAGCCGTCGTTCCTCGAGACGACGTTCCTCCTCATCTACGGTGAGCTGCCGACGCGCGAGCAGCTCGACGAGTTCCGGTACGGGATCCGCAAGCACACGCTGCTGCACGAGGACGCCAAGCGGTTCTTCGACGCGTTCCCGAAGGACGCGCACCCGATGGGCGTGCTGTCGTCGGTGGTGAGCGCGCTGTCGACCTTCTACCCCGACTCCGCCGACCCGCACGACCCCGAGCAGGTGCAGCTCTCGATCATCCGGCTCATGGCGAAGCTGCCCACGATCGCCGCGTACTCGTACAAGCGGTCGATCGGTCAGCCGCTCCTCTACCCCGACAACCGTCTCGACCTCATCGAGAACTTCCTCACGATGATGTTCGCGGTGCCGTCGGAGCCGTACGAGGTGAGCCCCACGATCGTCCACGCGATGAAGGTGCTCCTCATCCTCCACGCGGACCACGAGCAGAACTGCTCGACCTCGACCGTGCGACTCGCCGGCTCCAGCGAGGCAAACGTCTTCGCGTCGGTCGCGGCGGGGATCAACGCGCTGTGGGGCCCGCTGCACGGCGGTGCGAACCAAGCCGTCATCGAGATGCTGGAGCAGATCCGCGACGACGACGGCGATCTCGAGCGCTACATCGCGCGCGCCAAGGACCCTGACGACGACTTCCGCCTCTCGGGCTTCGGTCACCGCGTCTACAAGAACTACGACCCCCGTGCCCGAATCATCAAGGGCGTTGCCGATCAGGTGATCACCGAGCTCGGGCAGCGCGACGAGCTCCTCGACCTCGCCAAGGGTCTCGAGGAGGTCGCGCTGCAAGACGAGTACTTCGTCGAGCGCAAGCTCTATCCCAACGTCGACTTCTACTCGGGCCTCATGTACCGCGCGATGGGCTTCCCGACGAACATGTTCACGGTGCTCTTCGCGATGGGACGCCTCCCCGGCTGGATCGCCCACTGGAAGGAGATGATGGAGGACCGGAGGACGAAGATCGGCCGGCCGCGCCAGATCTACGTCGGTCGAACCGCCCGCGACTACGTCGCGATCGCCGAACGCGGCTGACGGCGCGCACGTCACACCCGCGCCCGACCAGTGGACCTCGCCCCGACCGTCGAGGAGGCGCGCCTGCGCGACGAGGTCCGCGCCTGGCTGCGGGAGCACCTCCCGTGGGAGTACGGACGCGGGCTCCCACCTCGCTTCGACGACCTGGCCGAGGAGGTGGCGTTCGGCCGCGACTGGCAGGCCGAGCTCGCGTCCGGCCGCTGGGTGGGCGTGCCCTGGCCTGAGGAGTACGGCGGGCGCGGTGCGGGCGCCGTCGAGCACTTCATCGTCACCGAAGAGCTGGCTCGCGCCCGCGCGCCGGAGCTCGTCGGCCGCATCGGCATCAACCTCGTCGGACCGACGCTCCTCGCACACGGCACGCCCGAGCAGAAGGACCGATGGCTGTCGCGGATCCTCCCGGCCGAGGAGCTGTGGTGTCAGCTCTTCAGCGAGCCAGGTGCCGGGAGCGACCTCGCTGCTGTCGCGACGCGGGCGACACGGCGCGACGGCGCCGACGAGTGGGTGCTCGACGGCCAGAAGGTGTGGACGAGCTACGCGCAGTTCGCAGACTGGGGGCTTTGCCTCGCACGCACGAACCCCGACGTGCCCAAGCAGCAAGGGATCACCGCCTTCGCTGTCGACATGCGCGCGCGCGGCGTCGAGGTGCGACCACTGCGCCAGATCACCGACGAGACCGAGTTCAACGAAGTCTTCTTCGATGGCGTCGTGATACCCGACGGGCACCGGGTCGGCCCCGTCGACGAGGGCTGGAGGGTGGCGAACTCGACCCTGACACACGAGCGCGGCATCAACCCGCGCCAGCTCGTGATCCACGTGCAGCTGCTCGAGGAGCTCCTCGCCCTCGCGCTCGAGGAGGGCGCGTTCGACGACGACCGGCTGCGTCCCCGTCTCGCCCAGGCAGCCGCGGAGGTGCGGCTCTTCCAGCTGCACAACTGGCGGACGCTGTCACGCGTCGCGCGTGGTGAGCCGCCCGGGCCCGAGGGCAGCGCCTTGAAGCTCTACTGGAGCGAGATGAGCAAGCGCCTGCACGACACGGTGATGGCGGTGCTCGGATCGGCGGCGCCCCTGTGGCACGGCGCCGGCGACAACCCCGGTGACGGCACGTGGCAGCGCTCGTGGCTCTACTACCAGGCGTCGTCGATCTGGGCAGGCACCAACGAGATCCAGCGCAACATCCTCGCCGAGCGCGTGCTCGGTCTGCCCCGCGAGCCCAAGCGCGCCTCGTAGCATCGTCTTCGTGCAGTTCGAGGTGATCCACTACCAGACCGACGGCGCGGTCGCGACGATCACGCTGAACCGACCCGATGCCGCGAACGCGCAGAGCAGCCAGCTGCTCGACGAGCTCGACCGTGCGCTCGACCTCGCCGACGCCGACGACGACGTTCGCGTCGTCGTGCTCGCCGGTGAGGGCAAGCACTTCTCGGCCGGTCACGACCTCAAGGAGATCCTCGAGGGTGCGAGCGAGTGGGCGCGCATGCGCGACACGCCGGAGGGCAAGCTCCGGCACGAGCAGGTCATGTACTGGGACAAGTGCGTGCGGATCCGCGACTTCCGCAAGCCGACCGTCGCGGCGGTGCAGGGCGCGTGCGCGGCTGCCGGGCTCATGCTCGCGTCGATGTGCGACCTCATCGTCGCCGCAGACGACGCTCGCTTCTCCAACCCGGTCGCGCGCATGACCGGTGTCGGCGTCGAGCTGCTGATCGAGCCCTGGGAGCTCGGGCCGCGCAAGGCCAAGGAGTTCTTGCTGTGTGCCGAGACGATCGACGCCGACGAGGCCGAGCGGCTCGGGCTCGTCAACAAGGTCGTCCCCCGGTCCGAGCTGGCGGGGGCTGCGCGCGCGATGGCCGACAAGGTGGCGCTGGTCGAGCCCGTCACCGCGCAGGCCATCAAGGAGACCATCAACCACATGCTCGATCTCCAGGGCCAGCGCGAGTCGTGGCGCTACCACTTCATGGTCCACCAGCTGGTGAGCAACACCGCCACCGCCCTCGGTGCGACCGCCGCCCGCAAGGAGGCCGCGACCGAGGGGGACGGCATGGATGCCGTCAAGCGCGAGCAGGCCGGCTCGTGATGCGTATCTCGAGGCCGCAGAGCGTCCTCCGGAGACGCATCAAGGAGACACTGTGAGCGGGCCGCTGCAGGGCCTGCGCGTCCTCGACCTCGGGACGCGCATCGCGGCGCCGTTCTGTGCCGGCCTGCTCGGCGAGCAGGGGGCCGAAGTCGTCAAGATCGAGCAACCCGGCACCGGCGACTTCATGCGCGAGATCGGCCCCTTCGCGAGCGGTGACGACGGCACCGACTACTCGCTGTTCTGGGCGGTCGAAGGACGCGGTCGCAAGAGCATCACGCTGGACCTGCGACGCCCCGAGGGCCAGGACGTGTTCCGACGCCTCGCCGAGCACGCCGATGTCGTCGTCGAGAACTTCCGTCCCGGCACGCTCGAGCGCTGGAACATCGGCCCGACCGAGCTCCCCGACCGGCTCGTGACCGTGCGCATCAGCAGCTTCGGGCAGGACGGCCCCTACTCGCCGCGCCCGGGCCTCGACCGGATCGGCATCGGGTACGGCGGGCTGCTGCACCTCACCGGATACCCGGACCGCCCGCCGGTGCGGATCGGCGTCACGCTCTCCGACTACCTCACCGGCGTGTTCGCGGCGCAGGCCGCGACCGCGGCTCTGTACGCGCGCGACGCGCGCGGTGGCACCGGTGCGGTGATCGACGCCGCACTGTACGGAGCGGCCTTGCGGATCCTGGAGTGGACGCTGGCGGCGTACGACACGCTCGGCATCGTCCGATCACGCGAGGGCAACCGGCTCGCGAACTCGGCACCGCTCGACAACTATCCCACCGCCGACGGCAAGTACGTGTGCATCGTCGCGGGGTCCGACACGAACTTCTCCCGGCTCTGCAAGGCGATGGACCGTCTCGACCTGCTGGAGGATCCGAACTACGCGCGACTCGCCGATCGCGCGGCTCACGGTGACGAGATCAACGGCGTCGTCGCCGACTGGACGAGCACGCTGGCAGCCACCGAGATCGAGGAGCGGTGCGTCGCCTGCGACGTGCCGGTCGCCACCGCCTACACCGCCGCCGACATCTTCGCCGATCCACACATGGCGGCACGCGGCGACCTCGTCACCGTCGACGATCCGGTCATCGGCGAGCACCGCCAGCAGGCACCCTTCCCGCGTGTCGTCGGCGATCCCGTCGTCGCGCCTGCCGGTGCCCCGCGCCTCGGTGCTCACACCCGGGAGGTGCTCGGCGGCCTCCTCGGTCTCGACGACACCACGGTCGAGGCGCTCGCGAGCGAAGGCATCATCTGACGTGCACGCGCCACCGGTCCACGATGGGCTCTTCGACGAGGACGAGCACGGCAACCCGTACCTGCGGGGTGGGCGCTGCGGAGCGTGCGGCCGGCTCCAGTTCCCGCTCGCGACGACGTGCCCCGCGTGCGGCAGCGGTCAGATCGAGGAGGTCCGTCTCGCCGCCCACGGCACGCTCTGGGGCTGGACCGCGGTCACCGCACCTCCACCCGGCTATCTCGGCGACGTGCCGTTCGGGTTCGGCGTCGTCGAGCTCGACGACGGTCTGCGCGTGATCACGCGCATCGAGGAGCCCGACCCGGCGGGCCTCGAACTCGGCATGCCGATGCAGCTCGCCCTCGTCGAGCTCGCCCACTCGGGTCCAGATCGGGAAGTCGCCGCTTCGCCGGTCACGACCTACACGTTCGTCCCGGTCGGCGCCACATGACCGACGTCGCGATCGCCGGCACGGGTCTGCACCCCTTCGGCCGCTTCGAGGGCACGACGGTGACCGAGATGGGGGTGAGCGCGGTGCGAGCCGCGCTCGCCGACGCCGGCGACCCCGACTTCCAGGCCGCGTTCTGCGCGACCGTGTACTCGGGCGTCGCCGCGGGCCACAAGGTGCTCGGAGCGCTCGGACGCACCGGGATGCCGATCGTCAACGTCGAAGCCGGCTGTGCGAGCGGCGGCGCGGCGTTGATGCTCGCGACCGGCGCGATCCGCGCGCGTCAGTACGACACCGCGCTGGTGTTCGGCATGGAGAAGATGCCGAAGGGGATCATTCGCTCCTCGTTCTTCGAGCCGTGGCGCGAGCAGGCCGGCCTCGCAGCGACGCCCGCGTACTTCGCCCTGCGAGCGCAGCGCCTGATGCGCGAGTCGGGCGTCACGAAGGAGCAGCTCGCCGACGTCGTCGTGAAGAACCGCACCAACGGCCTCGAGAACCCGAACGCGATGTTCCGGAAGCCCACGAGCGCCGAGGAGGTGCTCGCGTCGCGTCTCGTCTGCGAGCCGCTGCACCTGCACATGCTCTGCTCGCCCAACGAGGGCGCGGCGGCCGTCGTGGTGCGCCGCGCCGACCTCGCCCCGGGCGCACCGGAGGTCGCCGCCGCTGCGCTGCGATCGCACCTGCCCGGGTCGGTGCTGGGCGAGGCGACGCCCTTGAGCGGTGTCGACGACGACGACATCACGCCGCCCAGCACGCTCGCCGCCGAGGCCGCGCTCTCCGAGGCCGGCATCACGCCCGACGACCTCGATCTCGTCGAGTGCCAGGACACCGACGCCGCCCGCGAGGTGCTCGCGTACGAGGAGCTCGGCCTCTGTGCTCACGGCGAGGGCGCGCGGCTCGTCGCTGACGGCACGACCTGGCCGACCGGGAGCCTCCCCGTGAACGTCAGCGGCGGCTTGCTCTCCAAGGGCGAGCCGCTCGGCGCGTCCGCGCTCGGTCAGATCGTCGAGCTCGCCGATCAGCTGCGCGAGCGCGCCGGCCCGCGCCAGGTCGACGGTGCGCGGGTGGGCATGGCTCACACCGTCGGCCGCGGCGCGAACGCTTCAGTCGTGGTCGTGACCCGCTAGCCGCCGACGCGGGAGTTGTAGTCCTCGATCGCCCTGGTGCCCTGCTGGGCGGCGGTCTTCACAGCCGACTTCGCCGACTTGCCCTCGGTCAGCATCGCGGTGAACTGGTCGATCACCGAGTCGCGGATCGCCTGGTACGGTCCGATCACGGGACCCGCGGTCGCGTCGTTGTTCACCCCCGTGACCAGCTGGTCGTACGCGACCTTGTAGGCGGGCTGGGTCGACCACAGATCCTGGACGGCCGGGAGCTCGGTCGCCGACTTCCGGATCGGCACGTAGCCCGTGCCCGCAGCCCACTTCGCCTGCTGTTCCGGATCGACCAGGAACTTGATGTACTGCCAGGCCGCGTCCTGCTTCTGGGGCGGCGCATCCTTGGTGATGTACAACGCGGCACCGCCCACGAGGATGCCGCCCTTGCCGACCGGACCGGGCATCGGTCCGACCCCGATCGTGACGTTGGGGAACTGCCCCGAGCCGAGCACCTGGGTGATGGTGCCCAGGCTCGCCGACGAGTCGATCGTCATCGCGGCGTTGTCGTTCCCGATCGCGAGCAGGTTGTCGACGTTGCCCTCCGGCTTGCCGGTGTTGATCGCCAGACCCTCGTCGACCATGTCCTTCAGGAAGGCCGCGATCTCGACGCCGGTCGAGTTGTCGAAGTCCGTGGCGGTGGCCCGCGACGAGCGGCCGTTGCCGTTGTTCACGTAGAGCTTCCCGGCCTTCGCCAGCCACTGCTCGAGGTACCACGGATCGAGCTTGATCGCGTATCCCGAAGTGGTAGTACCGGAGTCGACCAGCTCCTGCGCCGCTTCCTTGATCCCGTCGAGGGTCGTGGGTGGCTTGTCGGGGTCGAGACCAGCCTTCTCGAAGGCTTGCTGGTTGTAGTAGAAGACCGGGTTCGACACGTTGAACGGCATCCCGTAGAGCGTGTCCTCGACGGTGTAGTAGTCGATGGTCCTGGGGATGAAGTCCTTCAGCGAGTACTTGTCGGCCTTCACGCACGCCTGGACGGGGAGCACGCTCTGGCTGTCGATCGCCGACTGCAACGACGTGTCCTCGAGCTGCGCGAGGTCGGGGAGGTCGCCACCACCGAGCGCCGCCTTGTACTTGTCGAACAGCGACTCGTAGCTGACCTGGTTGACGAGGGTGACGTCGACGTCATCCTGCGACGCGTTGAACTCGTCGGTGAGCTCCTGGAGCGTGGTCTCGTTCTCACGCGTCATTGCGTGCCAGAACTGCAGCTCCACCGGCTTGTTTCCCGCCTTCTTCGCGGCGCCGACTGGACACTTGCCGGCGCTCTGCGCGCGGGCACGATCCGGGCCGCTCGCCGCCGCCGGGGCGACGAGCGCAGCCGAGAGCGCGAGGACGGCCATTGCCGCCAGCACGAGGAACCTCCAGGGGCGGGGGTGCGTCATCGAGTGGCCTCCATCGATCGATCGAGAGATCATCTGGTGGTCATCCTTTCACCGCTCCCGCCGTGAGTCCGCGCACGAGCTGCTTCTGGAAGACGAGCAGCAGCACGAACAGCGGCAGGGACGCCAGCACGACGCCGGCGAAGGTCACGTTGATCTGGTCGATGCTCGTCCGACTCAGCTGACGGAGTCCGACCTGCACGGTCCGGAACTCCGCGTCCTCGGTGATGATCAGCGGCCAGAGGTACTCACCCCAGGCCGCGAGGAACGAGAACACCGCGAGCGCGGCGATCGCGGGTCGCGCGAGCGGAACCGCGACCCGCCACATGAACCGCCAGTGCCCGTACCCGTCGAGCTGCGCGGCGTCGCGCAGGTCGGTCGGCGTCACGAGGAATGCCTGTCGGATCAAGAACGCTCCGAAGCCCGTCGCGAGGAACGGCAGAGCGAGCCCGGCGTAGGTGTTGTAGAGCCCGAGGTCGTTCACGGTGTTGAAGTTCGTGAAGAACACGACCTCGAAGGGGATCATCAACGTCGCGAGGAACACGAAGAACAAGGTCCGCTTGAGCGGGAAGTCGAGAAACGCGAACGCGTAGGCCGCGAAGATCGAAGTCAGGAGCTGGGCGATCACGATGATCCCCGTCACCACGAAGCTGTTCAGCAGATAGCGCCCCAGATGCCCCTGATCCCAGGCGCGCGTGTACGCGTCCCACTGTGGATCCGTCGGGAAGAGTGACGGCGGGCGTGACGCAATCTGATCCGGCTGCAGCAACGAGTTCACGACCGTGATGTAGATCGGGAACAGGATGATCAGCGCCAGGACGGTGAGCAGTGCGTACCTCGCGGCAACCCTGATCGCGGGCGTGACGCGATCGCGCTCGGCATGCACCTCTTCGGCGTCGGGGGTCGAGTCGAGCGGGGCAACGGTGGCCGTGTCAGCGGGCATAGCTCACCCGCCGCTCGAGGAACCGCATCTGGAAGAACGTCAGCATCATCACCAGCAGGAACAGAGCGATCGCGTACACGGCCGCGACGCCGTCGTTGTTGTTGCGGAACACCTCGCGGTAGATCGCGTACACGAGGACGTTCGTCTTCTGGTTCGGCCCGCCCTCGGTCAGCAGGTCGATCTGCCCGAATGCCCGGAACGCGAGGATCCCACCAACGACGCTGGCGAAGAAGATCGTCGGCGACAGCATCGGCACCGTGACTCGCCAGAACCGCCGCCACGCGCTCGCTCCGTCGACGCGTGCGGCCTCGTAGAGGTCGTCGGGGATCGCCTGGAGCCCCGCGCTCATCACGATGAAGGAGAGCCCGAGGTTCTGCCAGATCGTCGTCACCGAGACGGCGAGCAGCGCGGTCTTGGGATCCAGGAGCACCGAGATCTCACCGTCGCGACCCAGCCAGTACGTGAAGAGCCCGACCTGCGGGTTCAGGAGCGTGAAGAAGATGACCGAAGCCGCCGCGACAGATGTGGCGACGGTCGACGAGAAGATCGTCCGGTAGGCGTTGACGCCGCGCAGCTTCTGGTGCGCGAGCACGGCGAGCGCGAGGCCGAGGAAGATCCCGATCGGCACGGTGTAGAGCAGGAACAGGATCGTGACCCAGACGCTGTTGAGGAAGTCGTGCGAGCTCAGGACATCGCCGATCTGGTCGAAGCCGACGTAGGTCCTCGGCAGACCGGGGAACGGTGGCGTCTTGTACAGCGCGTACTCGAAGTTGCGCGCGAACGGGTAGAAGATGAACACGACGAAGACGACGAACGCGGGCGTCAGCAGCGCGTACGCGAGCAGCGCCTCCTTCGACCGCCGCCTGGTCCACCGACGCCGGCGCGGCAGCCGGGTCTCCTCGGCGAGCTCCAGCGCCCGCTCAGCCGCTCCCGTGTCGGTCACGGCTCGATCCGCTCGCCCGACTCTGCATCGAAGACGTGGAGGTGCACCGGATCGGCGACGAGTCCGATCGCCTCCGCCTCCCGTGGCGCCACCTCGTCGCTCGGCTGGCGGACGATGATCATCTGACCGTCTTCGAGTCGGCTCACGATGTGCCGCTCGTGGCCGAGCGACTCGACGACGGTCACGAGGGCGCGCACCGCGCCGTCGTGCGACATGACGAGGTGCTCGGGTCGCACGCCGACGACGACCTCGACCACGTCGCGGGCCGCGACCGAACGCGCGATGTCGTCGGGAAGTGGCACCATGCCGCCGGCGAGCGACACCGAGATGCCCGCTCCGTTGCGGTGCACCGAACCGCGCACCGTGTTCATCGGCGGGGTGCCGATGAAGCGGGCCACGAAGAGGTTGGCCGGCTTGGCGTACACGCCCTGCGATGGGCCGAGCTGCTGGAGCCGACCCTCGTTCAAGATGGCGATCCGATCGCCCATCGTCATCGCTTCGACCTGGTCGTGCGTGACGTAAACGATCGTCGCCGCGAGCCGGCGCTGGAGCTCGATCAGCTCGGCCCGGGTCTGGACGCGAAGCTTCGCGTCGAGGTTCGACAGGGGCTCGTCCATCAGGAACGCGAGGGGGCTTCGCACGATCGCCCGGGCGAGCGCGACGCGTTGGCGTTGACCGCCCGAGAGCTGGCCCGGCTTTCGGTCGAGCAGCTCGCCGAGACCCAGCGTTGCCGCCGCGTCGGCGACGAGCTGGTCGCGGTCCTGCTTCTCGACGTGGCGCGACTTCAGTGGGAACTCGATGTTCCCCCGTACCGTCATGTGCGGGTACAGCGCGTACGACTGGAACACCATCGCGATGTCGCGATCCTTGGGCTCCACGTCGTTCACGACGCGGCCGCCGATCGAGATCGTTCCGCGGCTGGGGACCTCGAGCCCCGCGATCATCCGCAAGGCGGTGCTCTTCCCGCAGCCCGACGGTCCGAGGAGGACCAGGAACTCCTCGTCGGCGATCTCGAGCGTCAGGTCATCGACCGCGACGACGTCGCCGAACTGCTTCGTGACCCCGTCCAGCGCTACCCGGCTCATGCGCGGCGCACACTACGCCGGGGCCAGGTTGCGTGTGTGCGAACGCACGGTGAACGCAGCGTCGGAATCACCGGAGTCGGCTCAGCGAGCCCGGAGGAACCAGCCCCGCGGATCCCAGCGGCGCAGCTGGGCGATCTCGTCGGCCGACGGCGCCGAGAGCTCGGCGAGGTCGGCGCCGACCTGCAGGTCCCAGCCGCACGCGGCCCGAGCCGCCGCGACGCGGTCGCCCAGCGGCTCCGGACCGGCCGGGACCGCGGTCAGCACGAGCTCACCCCTGGGATCAGGCTTCTCCATCGTCCCGAGGTCCGTGACCAGTGCGCGCACCGCCCGGCCTGGGCTCGTCACGTAGCCACACTCGGGCGGAGTCCGCTCCGGCGAGAGGAGCGCCACGACGATCGCCTCGGTGCAGACCGACGCGACGTCGTTGCCGCCTCCCGATCCGACGAGGAAGGGCCCGTCGGGGACGAGCGTCGAGTTCACGTTGCCGAACCGGTCGATCTGGGCGCCGCCGAGACAGGCGAGCGTCGTCGTCCCGGCCCCACCGACGAGCGTCCCGAGCACGGTCGACGCGTCGTTGAGCATCGTCGAGCGAGGGAAGTTGCGGTGGTTGAGCACGAACGGATCGGCGATGGAAGGGTCGTAGCCCCAGAGCCCGATCTCGGCCGTGAGCTGCACCTCGCTCCCCTGCGCGCGTGCCTTCGCGACGGCGACCCATGCCGAGAGGTTGGCGACGCCGGCGCCGGCGAGCACCGCATCGGCGTCGAGGGCGAGCACGCGGCCGGCGAGATGGCGCGCCCCCCACGTCGCCGCGAGCTCCCAGCGGTTCGGCTCCGCGTCCAGATCGGGCGGGAACGCAGCCTCGTCGTCGCGCCAGGACTCGGGGCGACCCTTGGCGCGCAGCCGAGCGACGCGATCCGGGCCGAGCCGCGCGAGGTAGTCGGCCTGATCCTCGACCTCCAGGAACCAGTGGCGTACCCACTCGTCGAAGTCGTCGGCGCGGGTGGCGGCACGCGCGTCGACCCAGAAGTCGTAGTCCTCCCCGTACGGCTCGACGGGGAGATCACCGGTGAACAGCCCACCGGGATGCGCGCCGAGCTCGGCCTCGCAGACCGCGAGCACGCGGTGCGCGGGAATCTGCACGAGGCTCGCCCAGGGGCGAAGGTCGTCGACGACGCGCTCGACGGTGACGATCGCGCCCCGCCGCGCTGCGAGCGCGCCCCAGACGCCCTCGAGCAGCGGTGGATGCACGGCGACGTTGCCGTTGCGGTCGGCGACGGGGGCGTGGAGCAGCGTGACGTCCGGCGCCAGCGGGGCGAGCATCCCCACCTCGCCGAGGGGTGTCTCGACCCGGACGTACGCGTCGTTCTCGGCCATCGACGACCCGGCGAGCGACCGAGTCACGATCGCGGGAAGGTCACGGGCTGCCGCTTCGAGGCGCTGGGAGAACGTCAGGAACGACCAGTGCTCGACGTCGACCTCGCCGGCCTTGTACGCCCTCGCGAAGATCGGGTTCGGTGTGAAGTTCGGGAACGTGTCGCCCGAGTACGCGGTCACGACCTTGTCGACGAGCCCGCCCTCGAAGAACAGGGTGCCGAGGCTCGACAGGCTGGGCATCACCAGCGTGAAGCCCGGGGCCCGGCCCCACCACTGCCGGACGACCTCGCGCGCCGCAGCCGTCCAGCGGGTGTGGCCGGTGACGAGGCAGATCGCGTCGTGGGCGCGGACGTGCTCGCTGACCGCTTCGCTGATCGACCCGTGCTGCTCAGGCACGTCGTGACGCTAGCGGCGACGTGGAGCGAGCGACCGCGGGACGGGTATCCCGGCCCGCAGCGAGCGACACCGTGGAGAGAGCGCTATGCGGGGTCGAGCACGAGGTCGGCGAGGCGCTGGCGCTGGAAGCCCTGGTAGCCGAGCATCGCGTCGTTCTGCTTGGCGCGCTTGTAGTAGAGGTGCGCGTCGCAGTCCCAGGTGAAGCCGACGCCGCCGTGGACCTGGATGTCCTCGCCCGAGATGAACACCGCAGCCTCACCGACGAAGCCCTTCGCCATCGCGACCGCGCTCTCCCGCGCCGGGTCGTCGACGTCGGACGTCCACGCCGCGTAGTGCGTGCCGACACGCGAGAGCTCGAGGCGGTGGAGCATGTCGACGGCCTTGTGACGGATCGCCTGGAACGACGCGATCGGCCGGTCGAACTGCACCCGGACCTTCGCGTACTCGATTGCGAGCTCCAGCGCGGCATCGCACGCGCCGACGAGCTCGGCCACGAGCATCACTGCCGCGTCGTCGACCACGCGTCGCCAGATCGCCGTGTGGTCTCCGATCGCACCGACGGGCTCCGCGGGCGTGTCGTCGAGCTCGAGCCGCGCCGCCTTGCGCGTGGGGTCGAGGGTCGGCACCGCCAGCGCGTCCGGCGACTGCAGGAGGAACGATCCGAGACCCTCCTCGGTGCGCGCCACGACGATCACCCAGTCGGCGGTGTAGCCGTCGAGCACCAGCGGCTTCACACCGTTGAGGATCCAGGTCGCGCCCTTGCGGCGGGCGCGGGTGCGCACCCGGTCGACCGGGTCGCCGTGGCCGGACTCCTCGAGCGCGACGGTGCCGCGCAGCGTGCCCGACGCGAGCGGCGCCAGCAGGTCGGTCGCGCCCAGGCGGCGGGCGGCGAGGGTCGCGAGCACGGCCGACGAGTAGTAGGGCCCGGGGAACGGGAGGCGCCCCATCTCCTCCATCACCACGTCCATGTCGACGAGCCCCAGGCCGAGGCCACCGTGCTCCTCGGGGACCAGCAGGCCCAGCCATCCGGCGTCGCTGATCGTCCGCCAGACCCCGTCGGTGAAGCCCCGCTCGTCGTCGGCCATGGCGCGCACGTACGACCCGGGGGCCTCACGCTCGAGGAGCTGGCGCACGCCCGCGCGGAGCGCGTCCTGATCGTCAGAGAACGTGAAGTCCACCTTGCCTCGCTCGCTCTCTCGGCGGCGGGGTACCCGCCGCCGCCCTTCGGGCCGGTCGCTCGCTGGGCGAGCTCGCCTCGCCGTCGCTCGGCTCGCCGCTCCTGCGTCCGCTGGTGCGATGGCCTCGCCTGGTCTGGTACCTCGATCGCCGTGATCTGACGCCCGAGAGACCTGACACGGACGTTAGTCATGGGCCGGTGCAGGTCGCTATCGTGCCGTGATCACGACCTCCCCGCCCTCGACGGGCCACCCCCAGGCTGCCTCGCGGCCCAACGCCACTCGGCGATCGCCGACCCGTAGTCTTGCTCCGATGCCGGCCCCTCCGCGCGCGCGGCCGCCCATGCCTGCCGGGCGTCGGCCCCCTCCCCCCATCCCGGGCGGGGGGCCACGCCCCGGACCACCGCCGGGCCAGCGGCGGGTGGCCGCGCCGCGTCAACAGCAGATGCGGCCACGCCAGCACCGCAGCCGGCACCACCGATCACGGAGCCGCCCGATCGTCGTCGGCGTGCTCGTCGTGGCGACGCTCGTCGCCGCGGCCTGGTGGTTCGCGGGTCGCGGCGCCGGTGCGCCGGACCAGGACTTCGCGAGCGTGGAGCAGCGCTTCGTGGGTGCCGCCCGCGCCATCCCGCAGGCCACCGCAGGGGTGCAGCGCTTCCTCGACCTCGACGAGTTCAACGCGCGGGTCGACGCGCAGGCGATCGTGATCCAGACGTCGATGGCAGAGTTCTCGACGATCGCCGACGAGGAGGACGGCGAGGCGTCCGACCTCGCACGCGGCGCGGTCGCCGACGGTGAGCGCGCCCTGCGGGCGATCACACAGTTCCGTGCCGCGATCACCACGTCGAACGATCTCGCCGACGCACGACAGGCACTCGACGACCTCGATGCCGAGGTCGACGACATCGAGACCAAGGTCCGGAAGTGGAAGAGCCTGTGAGGAGAGACGCCGGCGGCGGGAATCCCGGCGCCGAGAGAGCGAACGAGACGAGCTGATGGACTTCTCGCACACTGCTGAGGACGAGGCGTTCCGCGCCGAGCTGGCGGCGTGGCTCGACGAGCACCTGCCGAAGTTCCTCGCCGACTGGGGCGGTGACGACGACCAGGGCGGCGGGCGCAACGCCGGCGTGTCCAGCCGGTCGTCGATCGCCGGAGCGTCGGGAGCGACCACCGCGGAGCGAGAAGCCGGGATCGCACGCACCCAGGAGCGGCGCAAGGACTGGCAGCGCCGTCTCAACGAGGGTCGGTGGGCCGCGATCAATTGGCCCGAGGAGTGGAACGGCCGCGAGGCCACGCCGGTGCAGAACGTCATCTACTCCGAGGAGATGGCCCGCCGGCGCGCGCCGGGCATCTACAACGCCAACGGCATCTGGCAGATCGGCCCGATGATCATCGCCTGGGGCACCCCCGAGCAGCAGCAGCAGTGGCTCCCCGGCATCCTCTCGGCCGAGGAGCACTGGTGCCAGGGGTTCAGCGAGCCCCAGGCCGGCTCGGACCTGGCCAACCTCCGCACGACCGCGGTGCTCACCACCGCCTCGGACGGTCGGGACGAGTACGTCGTGAACGGCCAGAAGATCTGGATCTCGACTGCGCACCTCGCCAAATGGGGGCTCTTCCTCCTGCGCACCGATCCGGGCGCCATCGACCGCGGCGCGAAGCACGAGGGCATCACCGCGTTCATCATCGACATGGAGACGCCGGGCATCGAGTGCCGGCCGATCCGGGACATCGTCGGCGACGAGATGTTCAACGAGGTGTGGTTCACCGACGCTCGCATCCCGGTCGCGCACCGACTCGGTGACGAGGGGCAAGGGTGGCAGGTGGCGATGGGCACGTTGGGCCGCGAGCGCGTCGGGACCGCCGGGCTCGCGATCACGATGGCCGCCGACCTGCGGGCGATGATCTCGGCGGCGCGGTCGGTCAACCCCGACGCGCTCGAGGACCCCGGGATCCGTGAGCGGATCGCGCGCGCGTACACCGACATCGAGTTCACGAAGCTCCTCAACTACCGGGCGCTCACCAAGATCATCAAGGGCCAGAAGAACTGGCCCGAGGTGCCGCTCGCGAAGCTGCAGTGGAGCCATCTCGCGCAGACGCTCGCCGAGCTCGCCGTCGACCTCCTCGGTCCCCACGGCCTGCTCGCTCGGGGTGGCCCCGACGCCGTCGACAACGGCTCGTGGACGCGCCTGTACAGCTTCCAGCGCTACACGTCGATCGGCGCCGGCGCCACCGAGGTGCAGAAGAACATCATCGCCGACCGCGCCCTGCTGCCCCGCAAGTGAGCGACGTGCGTCCCTCACCCCAGCATGCGCGGGTGAGGGACGCAACCAAGAGCGGGTGACCCGGTGAAGCTGGGGATCATCACGCCGGTCGTGACGCGGTTGCCGCGGGGGCACGCCCGCTGGGAGCGTGACGCGGGGATCGCCGAGGTCGAGCGCGTCGCGATCGAGGCCGACCGGCTCGGGTACGAGTTTCTCACCTGCAGCGAGCACGTCGCCGTCCCCGTCGAGGTGGCGGAGGTGCGCGGCGGCACCTACTGGGACCCCCTCGCCACGTTCGGGTACCTGGCCGCGCGCACGTCGTCGATCCGGTTCGCGACCTTCGTGCTCGTGCTCGGCTACCACCACCCCCTCGCGATCGTGAAGCGCTACGGGACGCTCGACGTCGTGTCGGGTGGACGGCTGATCCTCGGCGTCGGCGTCGGCACGCTCGAGGAGGAGTTCGAGCTCCTCGGGGTCGAGCTGGACGGGCGGGGCGCACGGGGCGACGAGGCCATTCGGGCGCTGCGAGCATCCTTCGGCGTCGAGGTGCCCGCCTTCGACGGGGCGACGTACCGCTACTCCGACCTCATCGTTGAGCCTGCGGGAGTGCAGACGCCACCCCCGATCTGGATCGGCGGCAGAACCGCGCGCTCGCTGCGCCGTGCCGTCGAGCTCGGTGACGGGTGGGCACCGTTCGCGGTGTCGTCCGCCGACGTCACCCGGATGCTCGCCCATGCCGGCGTGACGGAAGCCTGGGAGGCACGCACCACGCCGATCGACGTCATCCTGCGCCCCGAGCGGCCCCTCGATCCGCTCGGCGATCGCGATGCTGCACGGCGCGCCGTCGACGAGCTGCGCGCGGCGGGCGCCACGATGCTGAGCGTCACGTTCTGGAACGACTCCGTCGACCAGCTCTGCGAGCAGCTCGGCGCGATGACCGAGCTGGTCGCCGACTGACTCAGCCGACGAGCACGGCCGTGTGCCGTGCGATCACGGCGTCCTCGTCGGTCGGCACGACGCGCACGACGACCGAGGACGCGTCGGTGCTGATCACCGGCGCATGCCGATGGTTCGCGGCCTCGTCGACGGCGACACCGAGGTGGGCGAGTCGCCGGCACACCTCCGCGCGGACCGCCACGGCCTTCTCGCCGATCCCAGCGGTGAACACGAGCGTCTCGACGCCGCCCAGCACGGTCGCGTAGGCGCCGACCTGCATCGCGACCCGGGTGCAAAACACCTCGACCGCAAGGGCGGCGGCCGGATCGCCCCGCTCGCGCCGCTCGAGGAGCTCGCGCATGTCCGCGGTGCCGCTGATGCCGAGCAGACCCGATTGCTCGTCGACGAGCGTCTCCAGGCGGGACGCGTCGTAGCCCAGCTCGCGCCCGAGGTGCACGAGAACACCCGGGTCGAGATCGCCCGTGCGAGTGCCCATGGGGACACCGCCCGTCGGCGTGAGCCCCATCGAGGTCGCGATCGAACGTCCCGCTTCGATCGCGGCGAGGCTCGCGCCGTTGCCCAGGTGCGCGATCACCGCACGCCCGAGCGCGGCCGCGCCGACTGCACGAACGATGTGCTCGTAGGACAGGCCGTGGAACCCGTAGCGCCGGATCCCGGCGTCGCTCAGCTCCTGTGGTACCGGCAGGCGCCACGCGACCTCGGGCAGCGTGGCGTGGAACGCCGTGTCGAAGCATGCGATCTGCGGCAGGTCCGGCGCTGCGAGCCGCACCCCGTCGATCGCGCCGAGCGCCGCAGGGAGGTGGAGCGGCGCGAACGGTGTCACCCGGCGCAGCTCGGCGAGCACGGCGTCGTCGACGACGACCGGGGCGCGCAGGTT
>Ga0315534_1001198_pt1 | contig 17997 bp, 21 predicted proteins | sample SalMarSW160240MG_FD_203094 | JGI IMG/M metagenome (GOLD analysis project Ga0315534, IMG submission 203094) | Salt marsh sediment microbial communities from the Plum Island Ecosystem LTER, Massachusetts, United States - Salt Marsh Sediment SW1602-40 ... | reverse complement strand
CTATAGGCTTTGTTCAAAACTGCAGTCGACATCAAAGCGAATACAGAGTCTATTCATAACAGAAGCTAAATTTGTATTGACCAATATCCTTAGACAGTTGTATCAAATTATGTTAGGCAGTCTAGAAGTCCTAGTTAGACTGCTACTTCTCTATTGATAGAGATGAGTTCATTCATTTTACTATGTATTTCTAGGTAGCGTTTTCCTTTTTCCGTAGTACGATAGGCATGAGCTCCAACTTCGTATTCCAATAGCTCACTTTCCTCCAGATCGGTTAAGTATTCTTCGAGTTTGTTATATGATAAGTACGCTCTATACATAATCTTTGTCTTGGTAACTCTACCGTGGCTTGCAATGTCAAGGATCATCGCATTTATTTCCGCTCTATCCCTATTTTTCATTTTTCTATGTCCAGTATTAGAAATAAACACAAGTATTTAGGTAAATTTTAAGTAACTACTTGGAAATAAATCTGCTTTTAATGGTATATTTATTGAGGATAGATAATCTATAGAAGAATCCTTTATTCGTCAAGTTCGAGAATTAGATTCGTGCTGAGCGAGTCCCCTTACTAGATCTATTGTCAGATAATGATTTAGAGAATTCCCTGTTAGGTGTTACACATCTTTTCTCACTTATTCGCATGCAAATAGTGCAAGAAAATTCTAGATATATTGGCGAGGCACTACTGGCGTCGCAACATTGTCAATATTCTGACCACAGCTTTCTTAGTACATCTGCGGATGCCTTTGCCTCAGAACGATTCGTAAAGACTTCCAAAGTAATGGTTCTATCATATTTTATCGATTTCAATTCTCTTACTACCAACTCATGATCTATAAGTCCACGACCTATGGGAAGGTGTTCGTCCCTTATTCCATTATTGTCGTGCCAATGAATGTGGGCGATTCTATCCTTAAACGAATGAATGTATTTTATTATTCCATGCATGCCTGCGGATGTAAAAGCGTGAGGTACGTCTAGATGAACAAGCAATCCGTCCACATTGTCGACTATGTACTTGAATTCTTCAAGTTTATGTACTCCTTTAGAAAGGGGAACATTCTCTAACATTGTCTGAATGCCATAAGAGTCTGCGTATCTGACTATTTCACGAAGGCTTTTGATCCAATTGTCCAAAAGCCTCAGTCTTTTTTCACCTTTAAACATTCCACCGTTAAGATTACTGTGAAAGTTAACAAGGCCTATTCCAACTTGCTTAGATGCTTTAATGTTTCTCATTGCTTCGAGAATCCATGCTTGTCTAATATACTCATAATCCGATCCTAAATCTACCCACGGTACAGTGTGACCGATTGGTTTTAATCCAAATTTTTGGAGTAGTTTCGATATCCCTTTCCGTTTATCAATTAACTCCTGGGGTCCACCTTCTGGCCCTTCAATGGCGATCTCTACATATTCGAAACCCAATGAACGAATATTTCTAATTTCACTTAACAATTCATTGGAAGGATTTGTAAGTAAACCAAAATGCGGCATATCATTTGATTTTGGATCTTGTGGTAGTTAATAGTGTTGTGACATATCGTCACTAAAATTGTTGCAACAAGTAATAAAATCATTATTTAACATCTGGCAATGCATTTGCCTGGGACTCTGAGAAACGAAAATATTTGTCATTAACAATGGCAACCGCCTAAGAAAAAAAGTAATACGCGATAATTTTGGATCACGTGCAGCCAACGTCCAGCCGGTGGAGACTATCGTAACCGCAAGAAAAAATATAAACTCATATAGAACGGGGCAGATACGTCTAACGCCGACATGGTCTTTACCACGTTTTGATCACGTCTTGGATTTAGCTTCTATTTTTGCGCAGAATTGTTGCCATTATGCCTGGTATTATTCTTAAGATATCTGAAAATCTTTACCTTAATGAAACCACACAGATGCTCCCTGCGGCTGCTATCTTTGCTTGACTGACTTTGGATCCATTTTCTTTTATGCATGCCTCCCTCTATCCATCATAAGGCAGCAATGCATATACTTTATACAAGATCGTATTGCGTCTACATAGAGTTAAATCCGAATAGTGGTTATACATTGTTTGAATGCTACGAAAATTCTGCAGTAAATGCAAGAAAGAACTTCCTGCCTCTTCAAAGTATATGTTGTGCCGGGATTGTCATCTAAGAATTTTGATTAATGAAGAGGAAATGCAATACTACTCACGTGTTTATTACTGAGGCAGCTATCAGACATGATTCGGATGAAGTAAGGGGTAAATAAGAGTACATGAAAAATCCTATGAGAGCATCGAAAAGTGAGATAAAACTTGGTAGAGTGTTTGTCAGAATTCGTACTGCAGGTGGGCGGTAATATCCAGTAATTTAAAAAAGGCATATGAGCTATATAGTAGCCGTGAGCGCAGTAAGCGAGATAATGTCTAGTGAGGATACCGTAACAGTCACTTCAGAATCTGGCAATACCGCCAGAGATGTTGCTGAGATTATGGTTAAGAAAAGAATAAGCTCTGTGATAGTGATAGACAAGAAGACAAAACCGATTGGCATTGTTACTGAAAAAGATCTAGTCAGACGTGTTTGTTTAAAAGACATTTCAGCAAGTAGATTTACTGTAGAGGAAATAATGTCAGAGCCTTTGATCACTATTATGGCCTACGATTCGGTAGATACCGCTTCCAGGATCATGACACGGAATCAGATCAAGCATCTAGTCGTTCTAGAGGAAGATAATAGAATATGTGGTTTACTGAGTGTTACAGATATTACAAAACATTTGGCGAAGATCCTGCTTAATGACTATAATAGGTACAGATCATTAAAATCTTTAATCGAATTGACAGATACAAATGCTACATCAATTACGCATGACGAAAATGTGAAAAGGAATTAATGGGGATTGCAACTTATATTTAGTTATAATAGCAGGCATTTTGAATCTTTAGCGGCTCATCTACTATACCACAATATTGAATTCCAAGGAGGTAATTAATCAATATATGCAATATCATAAAGCTGCTATTTTAGGATCCGAGAGATCAAGAGAAGCGCAGATGAAGTTATTTAACTATACTGGCTTTGCCATGCTCACTTATACGATCAAACAGACCGATAAAGGATTCGAACCAGTAGGTGAAGAAACGCTTGCAGGATCAATGACCAGAGGAAAGGAGATGATGCTATTCATCTGCGACAATGATGGCTATGCGAAAGCTCAGTCAAAGCCATTGACCTTGGAGGAAGGACGCAAGATTGTTCAACAGATGCTTCAGGATGGGTTGGAGGAATTTAAAGGAACTATAAAGACCGTTTCCTAGCTAGAGATACATTCGGTGTAAGTCGCCTAATCCAACTTGGTTTTCTCGACTTCTATATTTATGAACCGATATTAGCCCAGCGAGCGCTATTCATCATAGCGGTTTAGGTGAATATCATAGCAGTATCTTGGTCTTCACTCGCCTCATCTTTACCTTCTAAATAGAATGAAAGAGTATTTTCAAACTATATTTTACTAGCAGCGATCTGTTTTGATCCATAAATAATAGTTTCCAGAGTAGTAATTGGAGTATTTTTAGTAATGTCCTCTAAGAGCTCTTCATCGCTATCGTCGTCAGTAATTTTACAATATTTCTTGGTTTCGTGTGTTTATTCTCGTACAATAGACATTTAAGCCACAATGTTATATTTTTTTAGTAAAGTTCAACAGAATTTCAAATATTGTTGACAAATAGTATCATATTTCGATTTAGCATTTAATAACGATTCGCAATGCATTATTATGGAGAAAATATACTAACCCACCTACTAATCCATTGGAAATTTACGGTAAAAACTTACTCAAACGCTATTAAGCTCTAGACGTAATAACAATCAACTTCCTATATTATATCGCTAAGGGAAATAAGAGTGGTGGCGGGGGAGATGGTATTTGATTTTGCCTTGCGTAAATTCCCCGGTTGCACCGTTCTGAAAGAGCCGATTGATCTCCTGAAAGAAGTTACAAGAATGACAAATGCGTAAGGCTCAAAAAGAGTCCAAATAAAAAATCTATTATTGCGAGATGGCAGTATCATGCACATAATGTATTAAAGAACAATCCACAATTATGAAGTACGCTCTATGAAGTTTATTGGCGAAATTACGGACCCAGTCCATAGATATATCAGCTTCAGTGCTGTCGAGCGAGATCTTATAGATACTTCGGTATTTCAAAGGTTGCGAAGGATTAGACAACTTGCAGGAGCTCACCTTGTCTACCCCAGTGCACAGCACTCCCGATTCGAACATTCGTTAGGGACAATGCACGTTGCTGGGTACGCTGGAGAAAGCCTTCTGAGGAAGGGTTTCATCGATAACGAAGACAATATACAACAATTGAGATTAGCTGCTCTGCTACACGATGTTGGTCACGGACCTTTTTCCCATCTTTTTGAAGAAGTTTTGGAGAGTAAGTGCAGTATTACACATGAGGATATGGGGAAAAATGTGATAATCAAAAGTGAAATTGGAGACGTCTTAAGAGGACATGGGTTTACTCCTTCAGATATATGCAGCCTATCATTTGGTGAGTCCAAATCAAGTTTCTTGAATGAAATAATTGCCGGCAGCCTATCCGCAGATATCATGGATTACCTGTCAAGAGATAGTCTATTTACTGGAGCAGAATACGGTAAGATTGACTACCACAGGCTTATAGCCTCCTTTGAAGTGGTGGCAACAGGACATTTGGCGATTAATAAATCTGCACTCTATTCCTTTGAATCAATGCTCATATCCAGATACGAAATGTTCAAAGCAGTCTATTTCCACAAGACAGTTAGGTCAGCTGAAGTAATGTTGCTCCATTCGTTAGCACAAGCAGATAATTACTTACAAATCACAAAGCTTTCACTTGATAAATTCCTCAACCTAACCGATGAGATTACCCTTGAACAGATCTGTTCAATAGATCAGAATGAAAATGTAGCTAAGTTAGCTAGGGACTATCGAGATAGACGGTTACTAAAATGTGTCTATGAAAAATTTTTACATAAGCGAGACAGGTTGTACTACAAGATGAACATCTCGACACTTGAAGAGTTAAGACTGCGCATATGCGATGCTGCAGGAGTCCATGAGAATACTGTTTTTGTGGACGCATCCAGAGCACCTTCAATGCCACTTACTCCCTCAAAAGAAGAGATTAATTCCATTATTCTAGTAGACAAGGAACGGGCATACGATACGCCTATCTCAGAATTTCCCGTCATCAGTTCAATCACAGGATTTCTAGATATGTTGAGGATATACACAACTGCTGAGAGCAGAAATGCGGTGACTTCTAGTATTGATAAGGTGCTCGGAGACCCGAATTGAAGGATCAACAAAGAGTCAGAGGTACAGTAAATAAACTGTTCACGAAAAAAAAGGTAGTCATTAAACTTAGTGGTAGCATTTTTGGTAGTAGCACAAAGTCGAAATCCATTAAGAATTATGGAGAGATGATAACTGAATTGAATAAACATGTACAACCGGTAGTTATTGCAGGAGGAGGAAATATTGCTCGGCATTATATCGATCTTGCACGAGAACTTGGGAGTGACGAAGCAAGTCTGGATCAATTGGGCATAGAGGTTTCGAGACTAAACGCCAAGTTGCTGCTCCATTCAATACGTAGCTATGTCTACCCAAAGGTACCCACAAACCTCGAAGAAGTCTCAATTGCAGCTGAGACAGGAGAACCGGTGATTTTAGGAGGATTACATCCTGGTCAGAGCACTAATGCAACTTCTGCCTTGGTCGCTGAAAAGGTTAGAGCTCAGATATTTGTGAACGCGACAGATGTCAATGGCATTTATGATTGTGATCCAAATATCAACCGACACGCAAAGGTGTTCAAGAGGGTCACCGTTGATAAATGCATAGAGATATTAGGTAAAAATAGCTCGGGGGCAGGAAAGTACGATCTGATGGATATGGTTGCTTTAAAGATCATCGAACGCTCAAGAATCCCTACTGTGATATTACAAGCTAGCGTTACTAACATTGTCAAAGTTATTGAATCCGATACTAAAATAGGGACTAGAATATTAGTTTAGGATGCAGAGACAAAATCTACCTAATATATTTAGCATTTATAGATGTATTATTTATTTATTATTATTTATTAATTAACATCATGTCCTCCACGGCTTAGCGTATTAGTAAAATTTTCATCTCTCTCTATGCCATATCACCATCAATGACATTTATGTTAGTCATCTCCTCAACAGAAAGCGTGACTCTACCATTTATCATTTTTCTTAAACACAAATGAAGAGGATTTCTTGTCACTTCCTGATCCTAAACCTCCTACCCTCTCACTCAATCTAGATTGGAGTTTATCGACTTAAGTTTCCGATAATGTTTTCTAATTCTATGTCGCGGTCTCTTGCTATCCTTTCAGACATAATATCCACTCTTGGTAGGCTTTAAGCATTATTTATGATTTTGAACCATAGTGATTTTTTTCACAGATTTCATCTGTTATTGCCATCACTACTCAATGATCAATTTTGACAATTTCAACAAGTCCTCCTCCAAGACGTGGAGCAAACTTCTTCTGTACAAAGTAGCTGCAGGATGAATCGTCAAGAAATAATCTCGTCCATTGATATTTAACAATTTTCCTCGATTTAAAGTAATTTCTTTACCACCCAGGAGTGACAAATACGCTGTAGCGCCCAAGACGCAAACAATTTTTGGGTTAATAACCGATATTTGTCTGTTAAGGTAGTCTTTGCACATGATGATTTCATCACGTTTGGGTCTTCGGTTTCCAGGCGGTCTACATTTTACAATATTGGTTATGAAAACCTGAGAGCTGGATATATTCGCATTTAACAATGCTGCTTCTAGGACCTTACCTGCGGGTCCTACAAATGGTTTGCCTTGGGCATCCTCAAATCTACCAGGGGCTTCTCCTACGAACACGACCCTTGCCGATGCGGATCCTTCACCAGGTACCGCATTTTTCCTCGTATGACATAGTTTGCATTTAGTGCAACGGATCACATTATTTGATATCTGCATAATTAAATCCAAATTATTGTTCCCATCTTTCGAATAGCTATCGTACCCCGTCATCTTGCGGTTGTAGTGAACCAACCTATTTAAAAAATGCTTTTCTAGTTAGTTCTAAAATCCATATAATGGACCTTTTATGGGAACATTATCGAATATATTAATCGTTCACATCCTCGCCTCTCACATCGTGTCAAATAAATGAATGTTCTAAGAAATTTAGCTATACTAGATAGCTGCTAAATCTGCCCTTCCCAATCATCCGCCCGTTTTCGTCTCTCAAGATAATCGAGCTATGCGGAACGTAGCATTTGGGATTTGCCAGATAACGGATTCCATGAATCGAGACCAAGACATACGAGTATCGCCATAATAAGTACGTCTCTGTCTCGCTCATCAAATCTTTGAGAGGAATATTTACCTCTTCGTCAAATCTACCTACGGAAACAACGTGATTTGCTCCTCCAGCCGCCTTATCCCACAGTGGATATTCTTCTTGACTCATATCTCCTGTATCTTTTGGCCTGTTCTTGACATACAGTATGGAAGGTTTGTACGCACTGATAATACTAAATGCCATCATTGACAATCCAAGTAGAAAATATCCCTCAGCAATGAACAATATTTCTTCAAAATTTCCAGGCGATGATTTAGTAGTAATAGGGATCACCATACCAGCATATAATAAAGGTAATCCTATGCCTGCTATTGCGATTGGAACTATTCCCTTATGTACTACTGGGAGGAGAATAATCGTTATTAATACAAGTGCCAGTGCAATTATAAACTTCGATAATATCGAGCTATCCGGAATCGATGAAATCGAGTTGAACATTTGTACTACGGATACATTAACAAAGAGCAAAAGTAACATGCTCAATAAGCTCATTGCCAGTAGGAGAACCTGATTAGAATGTAGCCATTGAAAAATAGATAGCGGTAAAATAGTCATCTTGTGTAGGATCAATATATCATGGGTGGATAATGGGTATCAGTCCTAAAATTGATAGTACTGAATATCCTTTCCGTTTAGTCCGAGAAAGACAGCGTTCCCTCTATATCCTTCCACATAAGACTTTGGTATCTTAAATTCGATGTTATCTTGATTCAAAATAATGTTGTCATCATCGACAGCAATAACATTCCCCAATTCTTTACTATCTCTCGAGCGGGCATTCTTAAGAATGATCTTATCCCAATCTGCAAACATTATATTCTCATCCGACATGGTCCATTTGATAATATTGTGAATGTTGAAATATATAAATTTGATCTATCTCATTAGTATGTGCACTAATTCTAACTATGAAATCCATTAGATCTTAGATTTATACTATTATGTTCACAGAGATAAAATATGTAGAAGTAGGTTCAATGATTTTAGAGTCCAGCCGGATTAACAAAGTTCTCCATTGTGACTCAGGAGAACAGACGAATAGAGTTGGCGCAAAAGTTTTTGAAAAAATTCTGGAATCAGTCATTGGTTAATTTATTGAAATACAGATTTTGTACATCTGCTATCTTTAGGTTACAAAGTCGCGGTAGAATTTCCGCTAACGTAATAGATCCTTGTAGTCGTGAATACAATATTTGGGATACTACATCCATATATAATATGGGAGAGAAAAACAGTGCAGCAGAATTGACAAGACTATTTGATCCACATATTCACATGTATTCTCGTACGACGGATGATTATGATCTGATGTCAAAGGCTGGCATCGAGGTCATAGTACAACCATCATTTTGGCTCGGAGGACCGAGAAGGTTTGTTGGGACTTTCGAGGATTACTGGGAGCATATGATCACCTTTGAAACTCAACGAGCAAGAGAATTTGGCATTGAACATTATGTTTGTATTTCAGTAAATCCTAAGGAGGCAAATGCTAGACCGCTAGGACTCGATGCAATTGACGCAATGACAAAAAAAGGATATCTCGATAGGGAACGGGTAGTGGCAGTTGGCGAGGTTGGCTATAATCTTATAAACGAACTAGAAGAAGAGGTATTCATCAAACAGATGGACATTGCAGCGGATAAAGATTTGCTAATGACAATACACCTCCCACACAATAACAAAGTGGAAGGGATGAATAGGATTGAGAAAATATTGAGTAGTTCCAATAGATATAAGAGAGAAATGATATTGGTAGACCATAATGTAGAAGAAACCATTGAAAAAACTTTAGCTCTTGGATTGTGGGCGGGGTTGTCAGTATATCCATATACTAAGCTCTCTCCTGATAGAGCAATCAATATAATAAAGAAATACGGTACTGAAAGGATTATGGTACATAGTGCAGCTGATTGGGGAGTTTCCGACCCCTTGAGTGTTCCACTAATGGCAAGAGAAATGAGAAAATCAAAAGACTTTAATATTGAGCAAATAGAAAGGGTGACTTTTTACAATGCTTACGAATTCTTTAAACAGTCGAGCAAGTTTACCTGGAAACCATAAAGCCTTCACCAGCAGGGTTTGGATTATACTTAATTTTCAACCTATTCATTCTTGAATTCATTAGAATTCAAAGCTCGTTGATGATAAACTAGATTCTTCTTGGCTAATGCGACCTTCAGCACACTGTGGCATGCGGGACACTCCGCCCATTTCCGGCGACCAATGTATTCCCATTCATAAGAACACTTCACGTAAGTACACTTAAGCATTCCCCCCCTCCCTGGACCTCTTATCCAATTTTCTTGCAGCGGCTTACGCGACCTCCTGGCCGACCTAGGAAGCCTTTTACTTTTATAGGAAGACATTTATTTTAGCTAACCTCTCGTTTTTCAATTTTACATCTAACCAAAAATATCATGGTTGTAAGAAATGATAGCATAGTGCATCTCCTGATGTTTTTCCACTACACTAAACACTGCTAAAGCCCATTTAGACTTTACTTTTAGATACCCAAAATAATGGTGTTCATCAGTGACCGCCTAGCAGGGGACCTGCTACCAGGGAGACACGACAAGAAAATCAAAACGTTATATTCTTCTGGATTCTCTTTAATCTTTCCAAAAGATCGAGGATTTGCTCATGGGTCGGATTAGCAGCTTTCACAATGTCAACGTCAATGTTAAGAGTTCTCAAATCTTCATATATTTCCTTGTCTTCGATGATGTCCACTAGCTTGTTCAATGAAAAGGGCTTCTGAATCAGTTCTACCACCTGCTTGAGTTCTTTAATAGAATGCTCAAGGGTTTCTTTCACATATGCGGAGGCAAAAATAACTCTTTGATGGGAATTTATTGCCAAAATTTCTTTGGCTACATCCATTCCGTTGATGCTTGGCATGCTGTAATCAAGAATTACAACATCATAGGGTGCTGACTTGACTGACCTCAATATGCTAGACCCAGTCGATAAAGAGGGATCCAGTCTTGTTGCTGGAATTTCAGGCATGGATGACTTTGGTAATGAGATTCCAAATGTCATATGATGCAAAGCGTCTAAATACCTCTTAAGACAGTCCTCTCCATTTGAAGTAATGGTGATACTATGACTTCTATTCTCTAGAACCTTCTTGTAGAGTGTAGCTATGTCAAGGTCGTCCTCAGCTATTAGTACCTGCATTGAGTGCTGATCACTATAAAATATGGATATATATTAAGTAGAGGTCTAATCGTGTTTTGCATCGAATCAATTCTATTTCAATCCGATGAAATATCTGGTGAAATTAATTACTTTGTCAGATGAGCCGATCCTCAACTTAATCAATACGGATTATCTTTTAGATTTTCTTGAATTCTTCATTGCTCTTACAGGGTTTGGGATCCCGCTGAGCGTACTGCTAGCTTGTAACCAAATGAAATTTACGCCAAAGACGAAAGAGGATAGATAAACTTGTAAAATTAGAACGAAGGTACAAATAATGGTGTAGACCATTATTATTTTATGGATAGAAGAAATGGAAAACGAGCGATAGGCTCTGCTATATTCGCTTCTTTTGTCGTTGTATCAGCAGTGTTGATAGCTACCTACCCAATTAATCAGGCCAAAGCTTATCCATATGGTAATGATACAGGAGAGTATAAATTTGGAACAGTATCCAGCTTACAGAATGATGAAAATGGGAATCCGGCGTGGGTTCTTTTTGGGCATTGGAAAGGCAATTTAGCGAACAACCAATCAGTTGAAGGTCAAGGAAATGGAACTTTGGGAGGAGAAACTTTTAATGCGCAATTTGAAATGGTAAGGTTTAATGGAAGCGCGGGACATACACACACTATAACTAATTTTGTTTCTTCAAATTCTTCCCAGATAAACAATTCAACGATATTTAATGGTACTGCAACTGCAAGTATGAGGGAAGGACCGGTTACAGACATCCCATCTAGCATAACGATCACCGGAGATAAAGTGATAAGCATATTGCTTGAGCCTTCAAAGATAAGCAATCATTTTGGGAATACTCCTATCTATGGCTTGGTCATGGATGATCTTGGAGATATGCGACCTGTGTTGAAAGCAAATAGTACACATATAGGTAGATAGGAAAATATGAATCTGTTAAAATAGCAAGAAAGCAATCCATAACTCTTATTTATTTCCTATATCCAGCCGTTCTCAATGGTGTCCGCAGAACGACCTGAGAGTTTGTACTCCTTCACTACGCAGCATTCATTTATATAAAACAATCATAACTTGATTTAGTATGAATAGCTTAGTCACCATTAGAATGGCCTTGGGGACATTTGTGGGTATCACATTGACTCTGATACTAGGAACCACTTTGTATACCACTATGACAGCTTTAGGGCAGGAACAATATTCATTTGTTACACAATGGGGTTCTATTGGTACTGGCTTTGGTACTTTCAAACAACCCCTTGAGATCACTGTTGATCAGGAAGATAATGTATATGTGACCGACTTTACAAGTGCTTCTAACAAAGTGCAGAAGTTTAGTAACAATGGCACCTTTCTCACTTCTTGGGGAACATTGGGTTTTGGCCCTGCTCTCTTCACCAGTCCCAGTGGTATAGGTATTAGTTCTTCGGGAAATGTCTATGTCGCTGACTTTGGTAGTCCAGATACAGCAGTACAAGAGTTCACGAACGAAGGCACATTTCTAGGAATGTGGGGTTCATTTGGTTTGGGCGACGGTCAATTCATTAACCCGGGAGGGTTGACTGTGGATAGCTTAGACAACGTATACGTCGGGGACTTTGGCGAAAACAATAGAATACAAAAGTTTGATAGCGAGGGCAATCTCCTAACAAAGTGGGGAACACCAGGCACTGGAGATGGACAGTTTATTAATCCTGCTGGCATAGCAGCTGATTCCTCAGATAACATCTATGTAGTTGATGGAGGTAATAATAGAATACAAAAGTTTGATAGCGAAGGCAATTTTATAACAAAGTGGGGAACACCAGGCACTGGAGATGGACAATTTATTCGACCAGCTGATATTACAGTCGATCCAGAGGGAAATACCTATGTTACTGATGAAGGTAATAATCGGGTGCAGAAGTTTGATAGCGAAGGCAATTTTATAACAAAGTGGGGATCTAAAGGTAGCGGTGAAGGGCAATTTATCGATCCACTGGGTATAGTTTTAGACACGTCAGGAAACGTTTATGTGGTTGATGGAGGGAACAGCCGCATCCAGGTGTTTGCCCCCTCTTAGAATTGTAAAGTTCTAAGCCACATGGCCGTTTTGGGAGATCGAGCAGAACCCGTCGCAAGGACTGTCAACATTATACGTAAATACAAGTAGGCAGCAATAGAAATATGAACCTTAACCACAATTCCCCGTATTGCCCCAAATAACATATGCGTAGAGGACGTATCGTTGACTTTTATTGTATTCTTGTTCCTTGCTCCTTACCTTCAGTAGGATTTGAAAATCCGAAATAGCACTGGGAGCACATACTTTTCCCATAGAGAACTCCATTTTTTCCACAATTGCTGCATTTTTTGTCCTGATCTACAGTTGAATCCAGCGATTTCACCTTCTGAAGGCACTTCCCACATATAGGAGCTTCGAGTTTTAAACTGGAAAGAAAACCCTTGCCACATTGTGCACATTTTAGACTGTACATGCTTCCTTTGGGCTTCCATCTTCTAAAGATATTTCCGAACATTATCTAATTATTTTGGACCAAAGCCATTATTATAATTATTGAATACATTGTAATACTATTACCTAAAAAGCGGGTTAAAACAAATATTCGACCTTTGTGTTTTAATACCTGTTTAACTTATTTTAATACCTGTTTAACCTTCTGCCTCAATTTACGGTGAAGTCATTGTGCGTGATAAGTCCCAATTCAAATGGAACATAGTGATCCCCGTAATTGTTGTGGATGTAGTTTCATGAAATTAATAACCCCCCCGTCTTATGTTTCTATTTGCCATATAACCTTAAATTACGCGTAAAGGGTCATATCAACCAGATGATACCAATAGATAGACCAGATGATAACAATAGATATGCTTAGCAAATATCCTAAGCAGGTTCAACCAAGACGTGCAAGACTGCTAAGCAGTCAATACATGTGTTACTTCTGTCTCCCCTTATAATATCTTTGAGCTAGAATTGCAACTATTACCAGAATCAATATGATCCCTGCGATATCAAAGACTTGAGAATAATCACCGTAAAAATTAATCCATGCATTTCCAATGAAAAATCCTATTAATGTTAGAAATAAGCTCCAAACACATGATCCTATAAATGTGAAAAATGTGAATCTAACAATATTCATTTCAGCGATCCCTGCCGGTATGGAAATCAATTCGCGAATCCCTGGAGCCATCCTACCGAGGAATACCGCTAGTTCACCGTGTCTAACAAACCATGTCTCTGTCTTCTTTATGTCTGATTCCGAAATTAGGTGGTATCGTTTACCAATCCTAGTTATGGCCGGCAGTCCTAATTTTAAGGCGATATAGTATATTATCACTGCTCCGACTGTTGAGCCGACTGCTCCTATGAGAGCCATCCCTATTGCTCCGGCTATTCCAAGATCATTTGTCTGAGCAGAGAAACCGATCAATGGAAAGACTAATTCACTAGGAATAGGTGGAAAAAGGTTTTCTAATAAAGCAACAGCGAATACTGCTGGATAACCATAACTGGCTATCCAACTAGTTATTAGTTCAATCATATTCCCGAAAATGCCGTGATCAGCTGTATTCGATGCAGTCCTTGATGAAGCAAATACTAGTTCTGAGAGAATGATCGAGAAAAGGTAGAATAGAAACAATTTGGTGGGAGATCTCCAATCTAGGCTTACTATTAAATTTTCCCTGTTTGCCATCTTACACACCGCTTTGATTGTTCCTATCATCGCACAAAATTCTAATTCTCATGCTAAAGAAATCGAGGATGACGCTATTGGAACGGTCGTGCAACCGGCTTGCATAATATTGATATACAATAATTAATTGGATAATGTTCACTAGTCAACAATAGCTAAATTGTTCAGACAACCTTTACATTGGAAGCAATCCTCAAAATAACTACGGAAGCTTGTTTTAACTTAAATATTAAGCCGCAAATCAACTATGGTTTGACCTGTTCCTTGTATGATGTATTGAACTGCTATAGCTGTAACAATCATCGCAAAAAATCTCGTAACGATCATAGATCCACGTTGCCCAAGTAATCTGTGTATCGATTCAGCGATTCTAAGGATCACGAAAGTAAGACCAATGACCATTGCAATCGACAATATAGAATTCCAACGACAATATAGAAATCAACAGACCATTAGATTGATAAGAGATCATTACTGATGTCATAGATCATTACTGATGTAATGGCTCCTACAAGTAATGGAAATGCTAGAGGAATTACCCCTGATTCGCCTCCACGCGCGCTCTCAGCACGGGTTATTTGGCGTATCCAGAGATTTCTTTCCAATATTTGCAATAGTTCTAGGATTGCCAAAGATCCATTCTCCTCGTGTCAGTAATTCAATTACAACTATAAACAAAAGGATTCCGCCAGCTATCATGAAGTTGGAAATGGTTACTCCAAATATACTCAGGATCGTAGTCCCAGCAATTGCGAATACAAGCAACAAAACACATGTGGTTATTACTGCATTGGAGGAAACTACTCTGCGTTCATTGCTTGACATGTTTCTCGTAAGTGAAACATATAATGGTATTACGTCGACAGGATCCATTACTACAAATAAGACGATGGTAGACGTAAGAAGGTCTTGTGCATTTATGCTATTCATAAAATTAAGAGATCCATATTCAACAAAAACTGATGAAAAGAACGCAAGAGAATAATTTTGAATTGAATTCAAAAAAGAAATTGGGAGTTTCTCTGTATGCATTCTGATCCATAATAATGAAATATGAAACTTCAGTTCAGTTAATTGTAACATGCACGACTAAATCTCTAGGTTGAGATCGACGTAAAGAATGGATCAATACAAACACAAAATCCCAAAAAATTGGAGTTTGGATCCGTATCAAGCATATAAGCCACCCATAAGTGATATTAGGGTGAACATGAATACCTGCCTGGATACTAGTTTATTAGAAAGGGAATGATAAATACGAAGTAACATGAGATGCAACTGAGAAATAGATTTCAGATAAAATCTGAGTATCGAATAATTGATTTCTTGAATAGTCAACCAGTTGGAAGAATATGTTCTATTGATATTGATGGGTTTCCTCAAGTTATACCCATGAATTTCGTTTTCGTAGAGACACAGCACGAGATGAAAATGAATAAACATTCTACTCCGATCAATTCAGACGCGATCTATATGCATTCACATCCATTCGGAGAGAAAATTGAAAATATTAAGAGAAATTCAAAAGTCGGGTTTGAAGTGGATCAACACGTCTGCTTTCTGCCCTCGTATTATTTTCATCCAACAGATGCATCACAAGCGGATACTCTCTATATTAGTGTTGTAATAAAAGGTAACGCGTTCATGATTAGTGACGCTACCGAAAAGGCTTTTGCATTAAACATGTTGATGAAGAAATACCAAACTGAAGGACTTTATGAATCACTAAATCAGTCTATGCGATCAGTACGTGCAGTCAGTGTGATTAAAGTTGTTCCCCAAGATATTCGAGGAAAATATAAGATCGGTCAGCATTGGACAGCTAATTACAGACTAAAAATGGCAGAGAAAATTATAAGACGCGAGGGTATTAACTCTACGCAGATTCTTAATATAATGGGAATAGAGGAGGACCGCACAGGAAAACTATATGTAAAAAGGGAACCGTTCATGTAGACTAATTTCTTAGGTTGGGCCCGTTTGGGAAATTGTATTCAATCTTGGTTATTTACGTCCGCACATTTGAAATGCGAACATTACAAGTCCAGATATTACGCCCGAACGTCTGTAGGTATAAAAATTGTTAGTATCTTTTGGCATGATTTCAGATTTCAAGATGTATGCATCAGATTTTGGGATGCTGACTTTCGCTAGACGATCGCGTAAAATATTACCCCATAAAAGTTGGGGAAGGGGCTCCTTTTTTATTGCTATTAACGATACTATTCTTTTAGGTTCAGTTCTATCGACTATGACATAATAATTGAAATTGTCTTGATCTTCGAATGGATCCTTTGTAGTAAAGGGATCAATATCGACGTACAGTTCAAGACTGTGTCGGAATGCGTCTGACAACGTACTCATTATCGCTAAATCAGACGTTGTGAGCATACGTAAGTCCTGGAGAGTAGGTAGGCTGAGCGTTGTTGCTAACATGTCTGCTAATGATGTTTGGTATAATATAGGACTTTTCATGAATAGAAAGAGAAGAAAGGTTCTAATGACAGAATTCCAAGTCCATATCGTATGCCTGGCAATACATGAGCAATAGATTCGGAATAAAAATAGGTTTATATATTTACCTCTATTAATTCTTTATTTAATGGATCGGGTTAAGAGATCGGTCGCTGCCGTTGCTACTTTTTCTGTTGCTATTGTTCTGATTTTACCTATGTATGCATATTCGTCAAGTCCTCAGCCAACATTAGATGAGTCCCAAGAAAGCGATATGATCTCGAGTTCTATTGAAAGTGCTAATGTGAATGTAAAAGATGCAATGCAAGCGATTCAGCAAAATAACTCGGCTGAAGCTATGAGGTCCTTGGAGGAATTGGAGTATGACTTGTCAAACATAAATGGCAACTTGACAAATCTTCAGTTCACGGTATCCGCAGAGCCACCCTAACGTGGCTAAACTAGTAGTAAGTGAATTAAAAGGAATTGTTAGCTATATTAGCTATCTGTTACTATCGATCACAGCCACAACCTTCATTATCATAGTTATGTTTTTTGATCTTATACTTACTCATGCATTCTTCGCACAAGCTTTCACTCGCAGATATTTTCTTTTCACAAAATAGGCATGACCTATCGGTATTGATGATCACAGTCATTTCTATTATTTCATGGGTATTATAGCCGCCTGACAAAACCTCATTCAATAATACTCTGTGTACCTATTCTAAGGAACCTTTAAAGATGCAAATCATGTATTTCTGAGATCTCCTTCGTTGCGCAAATCCGCAAGTACCAACATCAAGGTATCGTAGTCAATATTGAGTTCATTCAGGATACGTGAAGTATCGGTCGTTTTCTTCTTCCTAATGAATCTCTTTACCAATGCCTTCTTTTGTTGGTACGATCTATCTTGCATCTGTACCTTGCTTCTTCAGATCTAATATATTCCATCCAATTGTAAGACTACGGGATTTCATTTTCATAACAAAATATAAGGCATTGCTCGTCAGTACAGTTGCACTGCAAAAGGATTCGATAGCGAGTCCAATAAAATTAATAAAATGTATAAGGAGTTAATGATTATCTATTAGTACAATGGGAGACACAAATTCGAGTCTTAAAGTACTTGAAGCTTATACTAGAGACGTTGGCAGAGGAGTAGCTCGTATTGATTATGACTCAATGGATTCTCTCACCGCTTCTACAGGAGATGTTATCGAGATTAGAGGCAAACGTCGAACGGTGG
>Ga0315534_1001196_pt1 | contig 17999 bp, 15 predicted proteins | sample SalMarSW160240MG_FD_203094 | JGI IMG/M metagenome (GOLD analysis project Ga0315534, IMG submission 203094) | Salt marsh sediment microbial communities from the Plum Island Ecosystem LTER, Massachusetts, United States - Salt Marsh Sediment SW1602-40 ... | reverse complement strand
TGCATCGATACAAACGACGCGCAGCCCCATCGAGGCAAGCGCGACCCCGAGGTTTGCAGTAGCGGTCGTCTTGCCGACACCGCCTTTGCCGGAGGTGATTGTTACGATCGTTGCAGCCATACGTTTTTCTCCACGCTCGCAGCAGGCATTAACTGCGTTTTTTCTCCCAGGCTTCGGCTGTCAGTTGTCCCTCGCGGATGTGAGCCATCTCCGGCTTGGGCTTGCCTTTGCGCGAGGGGGATACCGAGACGTGCCCGGCAATCCGCAATTGGGTTGGCGCAAGGTCAAGTGCACAGACGACGGCGCTTTCATCCCCGGCTGCCCCGGCATGCGCGACACCACGCAGCCTGCCCCACACGAGGATGTTCCCCCCGGCGATAATCTCTGCGCCTGGATTGACATCACCCAGGACAAAGACATGGCCCGGAAACCGTACACTGTGACCGGAGCGCAATGTCCGTTGAATCAGGATCGCCTCTTCCCCGGGAAGCGCAGTATCAAGGGCAGTAGCGGATGGATCTGTGGGATCAGGATGGGCGGTCAACTCGCGCGCCAACCCGAGGTCAGCGGCTGCCATCCGGGTCGATTCAGCACCCGAGAGCACTGCCCAGAGGCTGACCTCGTGTTCGGCAAGCTCATCGCGCAGGGTTCCGAGGTCCGCCGCTCCCAATTCACGATCAAGGACTTGCAGCGCAACCTTCGCCCCGCGGAAGAAATCGCCCTTGGAGGTGACGGTCACGAGCAGCTGCTCACGCGCCGCTGGCCATTCGCCTTCAGGCAGCGTCACAAGCAATCCATCCCGGATGCCCTTGATCTCGATCGTGGTGTCCATATCGATCCTGAGTGGCGATTATAGCACTACGAGGGTGTTGCGGCGAACCAGAGAAGGCGGCTAAATAGCGTTATGTCAAATTATAGGGGTGCTTTTAGTGGGATTGGTGGCCAGCGCTCTCAATTGTTTCGTATAGCCACACACAATCATGGTGGGGGAGATGCAGATGTCCCAGCTTCAATGCAGCCTTACTCGGCCCGGGCGGCGTCGATTGCCTTGATCTCGAAGTAGGCTTCGAGAATCTGCCTGACAATGGGGCCGGAGGTGATGGCACCCTCACCTCCGTAGTAGACGAATGCTACCACGACGATTTCCGGGTTCTCGTAAGGTGCGTAGGCAGCATACCAGGCGTGTGTGGGAAATTCACCAGGAACACACAACCCGCGTTCAAAGAGCACGGCATCGCAGAACTCCCCTGTGCCGGTTTTACCGGCGGAGGAAATCGTTTCAGAATCGGTTGGTTTGGTGGCACCGATCCGTGCATACTCATACGCTGTGCCGCTGCCCTGATCCCCTATTGGTGGGAGACTCACCACCAGGCGCATGCCCTGCTGCACCCAGTTGATGACTTCTGGATCGACCAGGACGTCCGGGGTGGTCAAGCCCTTATCGATGCGGCTCGAGCGGACAAGGTCACGCAGCTCTTCCGGCATCGTCGGGCAATTAGCTCCAATTTCGGTGGAGGGAGTGAGTACATCATCTGCAATGTCCCACAGCACACATGGCTCGTATCGCTGAACGAGGTTTCCCTCGCCGTCCCGCACCTCACGCACAAGGTGCGGCCACATGACCTTCCCACCATTGGCAATCGTAGAGACCGAACTAAGCACCTGGAGCGGCGTCGCGCCGACAAAGCCCTGTCCAACGACGGTGTTGTAGGTATCGCCGGTGGACCAGTTTTCACCGAGATTGATCCGCTTCCAATCTTCGTCCGGGATCAGGCCATTTTCTTCGCCAGGCAGGTCGATTCCTAACGGGGCACCATAACCGAGGGCGGGTGCGTAGGTATTTATCCCACCGACCCCCAGCCCGCCGCCTTCAACCTCACCCTCGTAGCCACCGCCAATTTTATAGAAGTAGACGTTGCAGGACCAGGCGATCCCGTGCACAAAGTCGACTTCCCCATGCCCGTCCTCTTTCCAACATACAAAATCCTTCGCCTTGCCCGGATCGGTGGGGAAGTATTTGTTCGTGATCGTGATCTTGCCAGGATCAAATAGCTGCTGCTCGGGAGTCACGACGCCCTCATTTAATGCGCCGATGGCGGTGACAAGCTTGAACGTTGAACCTGGGGCGAACTCACTCGAGATGGCGTGGTTGGTCAGCGGACTGCCGCGAGTATTGCCTACGAGCTGGGCGTAATAGTCCTCCGGGATGAACCGTGCGAAGCGATTGTTCTCATATGTGGGCAGTGAGACCATGGCCAGGATTTCCCCGGTCTGTGGATTCATGGCGATCACGACGCCAAGAGGGCTGCGCTCCTCCCCTGCGACCCGGTTGATAAACTCAAGCCGGTTGGCAAGAGCGGTCTCTGCAGCGGATTGCAGCCGGGTATCGATGCTGAGCTGCAGGCTGTAGCCCGGCAGTGGCTGCGTAAAGGTCCCGACGTCACGCAGTTGTTGGCCAGCGACGTCGCGCTCGACCTCTTTCAGCCCGTTGCGTCCTGCAAGGATATCCTGATAGATACCCTGGTATCCGACTTCGATCCCGGCGTACCCGACTTTATCGCGGGCAGGAATGAATCCGATGCCCCGGTAGTATTCTTCAAGGCTCTGGGGGATAGGCCCGAGGTAACCAATCAGTGCCGCGGTCAATTCCCCGGTTGTGTAATCGCGCACCGGGATGGCTTCGACTCTCACCCCGGGCAGGTCAACCTGTTCCTCACGAAGAATCCTGGCAACGGTCTCATCAACGTCACACGCGACCGGCCATTCATCATAAGGCGAGTTTGTCAGACCTTCTTCAACCAACTGGATGATTCCCCGGCCCGGTACACAGGGCGCGGCAAGTGGACCTTCCTGGTCGAGGGGAACTCCAGTAAGCTCAGCAATTCGGGTATAAATCGCATCGACCTCAGCCTGGCTATCCGGCAGGAGTGCAGGGATGATATTGACCCGGAAAGAGGGAATGTTGGTTACGAGTTGGAAGCCATTACGGTCGTAGATCACGCCTCGTGGCGCTGGAATATTCACATCATCCAAACGGTTGGCATTGGCCTGGGCCAGGTAATCTGCGCCTTGCAGAATTTGCAGGCTGAAGAGGCGGATGACGTAGATAAAGACAGCCAGCCCGAGGATGACATAGGTAACGATAAGCCTTTGAGAGGGGATCTTCCCGCCCTTATCCGTTTGCATCGTGCTCCCTATTTAGATATCGATCTCCGCAGGATAAAGGCGACCCCTGATGTTGGTCAAGAGTTGAACTGCAGGCAGAGCAAGGATGAGATTGAGGAAGATGGAGGGCAGGATTACCCGGCTCAGGGCAAAGCTCAACTCGAATGGCCTGCCCATAAGGATGATAACCATAACATTCCAGGTGTGAAACGCAAGTGAGGCGATCAGCGTGATGCCGAGGGGCATAAGTAAGTTGGCTTCCCAGACACGTCCTTCGAAGACTGTAACCAGGTAGCCGATAAATACGAGTGCGATGGCGCTGGTTCCGAAGGGGAGCCCGGAGAGCAGGTCAATCAAAAAGCCTGCCCATAGGCCCCAGACCAGGGTCTCAGTCTTCCCGCCCGCCAAACCCCAACCCACGACCGCCAGCAACAGCAAGTCAGGCCGTCCGTCGAGGAAACGGAAAGCCCCCAGGAAGGTCGACTGAACAATGGCCAGGAAGGTGAGCAGTGGGATTCCGATTAGATATGCCATGGGATCAAGGTTGGCTTGTGTCCAGCCTAAAGGCCTGGAAGTTGGTGATGATTAACACGATATCCAGGTTGTCGAAGTCCACCGTCGGTTGGATCGTTGCGGTCTGAAAAAGATCGAAATCCCGGCGACGGATGCTGACAATCTGACCCACAGGTATATTGGCAGGGTATTTACCGCCCAACCCGGAGGTCAGAACGAGTTCATTCTGCGTGAGCTCAGCGTTCAGATCGATCAAGTCTACGATCAGATCCCCGTTCAATGCCGCGGTCAGGATGCCTTCTGTGCGCGCAGTCTGGAAGCGCACGTTCACAGCCGTACTCGGATCGGTAATTAACTCGACGCGGGCATAACTAGCGAAGACCTCGACCACCCGCCCCACCAGGCCGCGAGCAGTGACGACCGGCATGCCCGTAGCGACGCCTGCATCGGATCCCTGCCCGATGAGCACCGAGCGAATGAAGGGGCTGATATCGCGCCCGATGACGTTCACTGCCAGATAGCGGTTCTCAGGTTGTGAGCGGGCGTAATTAAGCAGTGCCGAGAGAACCGCGGCTTCAGCTGCCTGCTCACGCAGGCTGATAATCTCTTGCTCGAGCCGGGCATTATCCGCCTCAAGCCGGTTGATCTCTTCCCGCAGCGCGGCAACGTCTCGGGGCGAGGCCAGCAGATCTCGCAGCGCGGAATAGCGCACTGCAAACCAGGATTGGATGGCCGTTACTGGACGCATGCCCAGATCCTGAACTGGTTGCAGGAATCCGCTCGCGTTCAGAATTAGTAACGCGCCAGCCAGGATCACGAGTGCTGCTGCAATAATTACGCGGGAATTGAGACGTTTCATGGGTAGAATCCCGGGTGTGCTAGGGTTGCCGGGGGGAAGGGTTTACCCCGGGGTACGTTCTAGCCCGACCAGGAACCGTCCAAAGAGGTCGAAATCATCCAGGATCATCCCAGCGCCACGGGCCACGCAGGTCATCGGGTCTTCGGCTTGCCAGACCCGCATCCGGAGTTCGTTCGTAAGCCTTTCCGTTAAACCCTGCAGCTGGGATCCTCCACCGGCGAGACAGATACCCTCCTCCATCAAGTCGGCGATCAACTCGGGAGGGGTCTCGTCGATTGCGTCGCGGATTGTGTCGACGATGATCTTAACGGATCCGGAGACCGCCTCGCGGATTTCGACCGAGGAGACCTCGATAGCTTCCGGCAACCCACTCACCAGGTTGCGCCCGCGCACACTTATCGTATGCTCTTCCTTCAATGGGTAGGCAGATCCGATCGCGATCTTGACCCGCTCAGCCATTCGCTCTCCGATGAGCAGGTTGTATTTGTTGCGGACGTAGTTAATGATATCTTGATCCATCTCATCGCCGGCGACCCGCAGTGAACGCGAGATAACGATACCGCCCATCGAGAAGACCGCCATCTCGGTCGTGCCCCCCCCGATATCGACGATCATCGAACCACGAACCTCGCCGATAGGGAGGTTGGCACCCAGTGCGGCTGCGGTGGGCTCCTCGATTAAGTGGGCCTCACGAGCCCCGGCTGCCATGGCTGCGTCATAGACTGCGCGCTTCTCCACCTCAGTTGCACCGCTCGGGATTCCCACAACAACGCGCGGGCGGGGGACAGGTACGATGCTCTGCTCATGAGCCTTGGCGATGAAGTATTCGAGCATGCTTTCGGTGATATCGAAATCTGAGATCACACCATCGCGCAGCGGGCGGATAGCGACGACATTCGCGGGGGTGCGTCCTACCATCTGCTTGGCCTCCGCACCAACGGCCAGTGTTCGTTTGGACTTCTTATCGATCGCCACCCAGGAGGGTTCGTTGATCACAATCCCCTTCCCGCGCACATTAACCAGTGTGTTGGCTGTGCCCAGGTCGATGCCGATATCTAGCGAGAATAGGCCTAGAAGCCAGTTGAGCGGATTGAACGCCAAAGTGGAAACCCCTCCGTCGTGGCCAAAGCGGGATTATACCATGGGGGGGTATCTGACACCCTCGGCTGAATACGAGCCGGTGAGGCAATCGAGATGCTCGCGGATGCTATAATCTCGCCACGATGACCCTGTATGAACAAGTTGCCGGATTTATCGAGCGCTTCGAACTCCTCGAACCGCACCAGGAACTCGTAGTGGCCGTCTCAGGTGGGGCGGACAGTCAGTGTCTGCTGGATTGCCTCGTAAAGTTGGAGTATCGACCGCTCGTTGCGCATCTGGATCATGCCTTGCGACCTGAGAGCCATCAGGAAGCTGATGCGGTCGCTACGCTTGCAGCACAGAAGGGGTACCAGGCTGTTATCAGACGCCTTGAGCAGGGGGAACTTGCCGGCAGCCATCTCTCGATCGAACATGCTGCCCGGCTGGCTCGCTACCGTTTCCTTGTCGATGTGGCCGTTGAGCATAGAATGCAGATTATTGCGACGGGACATACGGCCGATGATCAGGCCGAGACCGTACTGATGCACATCCTGCGCGGGACTGGGTCGAGTGGATTGCGGGGGATGCTCCCCCTGACATCGCTGGATCACCGGTCAGATTTACCGGGAGGGCATGGCATCCAACTCGTGCGGCCTCTTCTGGGTGTTACGCACGAGATTACCCTGGCACACTGTGAGCAGATCGGCCTGGCTTTCTTCGAGGATGAGAGCAATCTCGATCTGGATCTGACCCGCAACCGCATCCGGCACGAGCTTCTGCCTTTGCTCGAAACATACAACCCCGCGATCCGGGGGGCGTTGATCCGGCTGGCGGAGGTCATGCGTGCCGATGTGGCCTGGCAGGAGAGGCAGGTCGACACACTTTGGACGCGCCTCATCTCCTGGGATTCGAGCGAGTCTCTGGAGCTCGATCTTGACCTATTCGCGGATCAACCCGAGGCGCTCAGACGGGCAATTCTACGCCGTTCGTTGGTGATGCTTCTTGGTGATAGGGTCACATTAGATCTGGAGCTAACGGATAGAGTGCTCAACTTCCTGAGTGGGCCGAATTCATCTCGAGCGATGGGCCTCCCAGAGAGCATCCGGCTGGAACGATCGGCTGAATACGGTCGGTTTTTCCGTCCGGGGGCCGTGCTGGCAAGCGGGAAATACCCACAGCTCGGGAGCAATGAAACGCGCACTCTTCAAATTCCTAGTGAACTGGATCTACTCGAGGGCTGGCGGATCCGAGTTGGTTACGAGCAGCTGCCAGCCACAGGTCGCCAGGCGGAGTTATTGTCCGGCGGAAGCACTCGGGTCCTTTTCGACCCTGTACTCGGGCAGGAAGAGCTGGAAGTTCGAGGCCGCATGCCTGGCGATCGCATCCGGTTGCTGGGTTTGGCGGGATCTCAGAAACTTTCCGATTTAATGATCAACAGCAAACTCCCCCGTCGGGTGCGTGCCCAATGGCCGCTGGTCGTCAATGGAGACGAAATCCTGTGGGTGGCCGGTCTGGCACAAGCGGAGCGGACAAAGGTCCCGGAGGGCGCCGGGCAGGCGCTGGTGTTTGAACTCATCGCTCCTGGCGGGGAGGCGCCTGACCGGATGGACACCGGCGGTTGACCCACCCATCCCTCTTTGCTACAATCAGCGACAATATAATTGAATAGCGGGAGATCAGCGTATGGGTCTCGCCAGCATGGGCGAGATCACGAGGTGGAGGTTCCCCTTTTAATTCAGGGGCTAACCCGGTCGAGCAAGTTCGGGGAAAATCGAACCCATCAGCGGATGCCTCCGAAGCCAGCCACAGGCTTCCCTCTCCCTTCCAGGTAAGTCAGCCCCGGAAAACTACCCGGCGACGGGTAAGACAGCGGTGCGGGCAGTGGCCAGAAGCGCTGGCAACACTTGCCGCACTCTGAGTATGGATGGAAGGGCGATTCTCCCACACCTGGCACGCCCTGCGTGCCTTTTTGTTTATACGAATAGGGAGGAGGGAAGCGTGGATCATGTCCAATGAGCACTTGAGCGGTTCAAGAATGGAATTAGGGGAATGGATCCCCGAATGCAGATTGGAGGAATCAGATGGCTCGTGAGGTGATCGAACGCGCGAATGAAGATGATGTGAAATTCATCAGCCTGCAGTTCACGGATGTCACTGGCACGGTGAAGAGCGTGGACATCCCAGTTGGTCGGCTGGCGATTGCATTGGAAGATGGGATCTGGTTTGATGGATCATCGGTGGAGGGTTTTGCCCGCATACAGGAAAGCGACATGCGGCTTGTGCCTGATGCCGACACCTACTCGGTGCTGCCCTGGTCACAGCCCGAACGCCGCCGGGCGCGCATCTTCTGCGATATATATACACCGGATGGCACCCCCTTTCCCGGGGATCCGCGTGGGGCGCTGAAGCGAGTGTTAGCCCGGTTGAACGAACGTGGGTGGAAGTTCAACGTGGGTGCCGAGCCGGAATTCTTCCTGTTGCGACGAAATGGGCCGGATCAGATACATCCCGTTCCGCACGATGTGGGCGGGTACTTCGATTTCTCGGCCAGTGACGAGGCCCAGCGGGTGAGGGCGCAATTGATGCTTGCGCTCGACAGCATGGGCCTGGAGGTCGAGATGGGGCACCACGAGGTTGCGCTCGGTCAGCATGAGATCGACTTCCGCTTTTCGGATGCGCTGCGAGCAGCCGACAATGTGGCAACTTTGAAGTACACAATCCGGGCGCTGGCTGCACAGCAAGGCCTGGTGGCCACGTTCATGCCCAAACCAATCTACGGCATCAACGGTTCCGGAATGCATACTCACCAATCGATCTTTGATGCAGATGGTGGGAATCTTTTCTTCTCGCCCGAAGATCCCTTCCGGCTATCCAAGGTCGCGTACGGGTTCATGGCAGGGCAGCTCGAGCATGCTCGTGCCCTGGCCGCCGTGGTTGCCCCGACGGTAAATTCCTATAAGCGGATCGTGCCCGGCTACGAGGCGCCAGTTTATGTCTGTTGGGCACAGATTAACCGCTCCGCGATGATCCGCATCCCGAGCCACACGCAGGGACGCGATGCCTCGACGCGTGCCGAACTGCGTTTCCCCGATCCATCCTGCAATCCGTATCTGGCCTTTGCGTCTATGCTCGCCGCCGGGCTTGATGGGATCGACCGTGAGCTTGCCTGCCCTCCACCCGTTAACAATATGAACATCTTTGAAATGACCGATGCCGAGTTGCAGGCTGAGGGGATTCAACAGCTGCCCGGGTCATTGGCAGAAGCGCTCAAGGAACTGGAAGTGGATGAGGTGATCAAGTCCGCCCTGGGTTCAGAACTCTATGCGGCATTTACACGCGCAAAGTGGGCCGAGTGGGATGCATACCGCACGCGTGTGACCGACTGGGAAATCGAATACTATCTTGAGACCGCGTAAGAGGCGGTTTTGAACTACTCACATGGACGGGGCTTCCGGGAGGAAGCCCCGTTTGATTCAAGCCTGGAGCTGGAGTGGGTTGAAGCGCGTGCCCTCATCAAAAGTATCCAGTCCTTCCATGCGTTTAAGGTAGTTCACGACCAGGTATGTGAGTGGTGTAGCCAGGATTTCGTAGGACGTCTTCACGGACCACTGGGCGAGAATCGCACTGAGCAGGATATTTCCAGGAAGGACTCCGGAGAAGGCCAGGCTGATGAAAAGTGCGGAATCGATCCCTTGGCCAAGGATCGTTGAACCGATCGTGCGAATCCACAGATATCTCCCGCGCGTGGCCAACTTGAGCTTGGCCAGGACGAAGGCATTCAGGAATTCGCCAGCCAAATACGCCGCGAACGACGCCAGGAGCAAACGCGGTGCGAATCCCAGGATAGCCTGGTAAGCCTGCCCGGCGGTCTGGGGATTGAGAAATGCTCCAGCAGTCCAATTGGGGTCTGCAGGCAGAAGACCAGAGATCCAGATCGCGATGACCGCAAGTAGATTACATCCGAACCCGATCCAGATTGATTGGCGGGCAACGCTGTAGCCGTAGACCTCGGTAAGGACATCGCCGATGATGTAGGCAATCGGGAAGAGGATGACCGCTGCAGGAAGCGTTAAGCCAAGAATGGAGACGACTTTGACGGCGATGATGTTCGACACGACCAGAGTCGTGACAAAGAATGCGAGGACGATGGGATAGCGGCGGGGCAAGTGAGATGATGCCATTTACTCGATATTCCCATGCTCCGCTTCAACTGTGATACTGATCCCACCCCGGATGTTAAATTCTCCGACGACACGGCACCAACGCGGGGCGAGAGCAGCCACCAGGTCATCCAGGATCATGTTTGAAACGTGCTCATGGAATACACCTTCGTTGCGGAATGACCACAGGTAGAGTTTGAAGGATTTCGACTCGAGCACTTTATTGTCAGGGATGTATTCAACCAGGATATGCGCAAAATCGGGTTGTCCGGTTGCGGGACAAAGGCAGGTGAACTCATCGCTCTCAAGCCGGACCAGATAATCTCGCTCGGGGTGGTGATTAGGAAAGACCTCCAGCTTTCGGGTCGGTTTTGAATTCCCACCCAGGAGCGAAAGCCCTTCTAGGTCGGTAGGTTCCGTCATCAGCGGTCACCTTTCTTGACAGAGCTTTGTTGATCCACGGCCCTGGTTCCTGCTTGGATCAGCCCTGAATTTCGCTGGCGCGCATCCGGTTGAAGGCAGCGATGGCCACCTCGAGCATGGAGTCATCCGGCTCACGCGTGGTCAGCCGCTGGAGCCAGAGATTGGGTGCGACCAGTGGTCTTGCCCAACGGAAGTGGAGCAAGCGGGAAGTCAGGCGCATGTATTCATAAGCAAGTCCCGCAAGCACAGGGAGCAGGACCAGCCGGCTGAGGAGTTTTATCAGCAACGGAAGCGGGCCAAGGAGACTGAAGAGCACGATCGAGAAGACAACAACCGTGAGCAAGAACGCTGTCCCACAGCGCGGGTGTTCTCGTGGAAAGTTGCTGACGCTCTCTGGTGTGAGTTGTGCCCCGGCCTCGAAGGCATTAATCGTCTTATGCTCTGCGCCATGATAACCATAGACACGTTTGATGTCACCCACAAAACCGATCACCCAGATATATCCAACCAGGAGCAGCAGCCGGAACACACCCTCTGCCAGATTTGCCCAGCTGCTGTTCCAGCCTAATACCGTCTCCAGCAAGTATGAGACACCCGTTGGAAGCAGGAAGAAGAAGGCGATCCCGAGCGAAAGTGAAAGGATCAGGGTCAGAGTCATCGATTTCGGGTCGATTGGCTCTTCCTCATCGGCCAGCGTGTTGGCGGAGAAGGTAAGGGCGGAGACCCCGAGCACAAGCGCATCCCATAGGATGAACAATCCGCGGATGAACGGGATACGCGTCAGGCGGCTGCGGTAAAGGGCACCCAGTGGTTCTTCACGGAAGATGATGGACCCGTCCGTTCCCCGCACAGCAACAGCACAGCTCTGCGAGCCACGCATCATCACGCCCTCTAGGACTGCCTGACCGCCATAAATGGGTAGGCGGTCAGTTGCTGGCTCGGCCTGCTTTTTCAAGCTCATGACGCAAACTCGTTAAAGAAGTGAATCGCGGTTTCTATCCCCTTGAAGTAAGTGGGCAAATGCTGTTTTTCATTGGGTCCATGGATGTTGTCGTTCGGCAGTCCGAAGCCCAACATCAGGGTATTTACTCCGAGCTGTTTCTGGAGCAGGTCGACGACGGGGACCGTGCCCCCGACTCTATCGAAGACCGGGGTCGTACCCCAGACCTTCTCAAAGGCCCGAACACCTGCCTGGACAGCGGCCGATTGTGTATCAATTACAGCCGGGTTTGCGTGACTGTGGTCGATCAATTGCCAGGTCACCGTTTCCGGGACGTGGCTTTCGAGGTATTGCACGAGCTGAGCCCTGACCCTGGCCGGTGTTTGATCAGGCACCAAGCGCATGGAGACTTTTGCCATCGCACGGGCAGGGAGCACCGTCTTCGATCCCTCCCCGGTAAAACCGCTCAGGATGCCGTTTACATCGAGCGTAGGTCGGGCTTTTGCTCGTTCGGTTGTGCTGTAACCGGGTTCTCCGAAGAGTACTTTCGCCCCGGCTGTCTCCTTCCACCAGTCATCGGACAGCTCGGGAAGCATTTCTCGATCATGTTGCGAGAGTTCACGCACGTCATCGTAGAAACCCGGAAGGAGAATGCGGCCCTGATCATCTTTCATTCCCGCCAGGAGTTTAGCCATGACCATGGCCGGGTTGTCGATCACACCTCCAAACGAGCCGGAGTGTTGATCGGTTCGCTGGCCTGTGAGCCGGATCTCGTGGTATGTCAGCCCACGCAGTGCCACCACGAGCGAAGGTCGATCTGGCGCAATGATGCCTGAGTCACCATTCAAGCAAAGGTCGCTCTTCAAGCGCTCCTTGTTGGCATTGATGAAAGCTTCCAGGCTTGGCGATCCGATCTCCTCCTCGCCCTCGATCATGCACTTTATATTGACGGGTAGGCCACTAGTCTTCTGGAATGCCTCAATTGCTTTGAGGTGAGCAATTACCTGGCCCTTCATGTCTGATGCGCCGCGTGCGTAAAGGTTCTCACCGCGCACCGTCGGGACGAAAGGCTCGGTCTCCCATTCGTCGATCGGATCGACTGGCTGTACATCATAATGGCCATAGAAGAGCAGGGTCGGGGCGGCTTTACCTGCCTTTAACCACTCCCCGTATACAACTGGGTGACGTGCAGTGGGTATGACAGCGACCTGCTCAAATCCCATCGCCTTAAGCTTTTCAGCCACCCAGGAAGCAGCCAGTATGATATCCTTTTCGTGTTCCGGGAGCGTTGAAATCGAGGCGATCCGCAGGAAGGCTTTCAGGTCTTCAAGCGCTTCATCCTGATGATCAAGCGAATAGCGGATGGCGGCGGTTGGATCGGGCATGGAAGGCTCCTCTAATGTCGGGTGAGATCTCCGCTGGTGAGCCGCTGGAAGGATGCTTGCATTCGCAGGCGGCGATCTCTCAAGGGTTTGAACAGGCAGCCGGGCACCGGTGAGGGTGACGGCACAACCTGACTTCTTACAATCGCGAGCCAATTCTACCACCGCACTCAAGGCTAAATCAGCACGGTGTCGGTTGTTATCTCCGGGTTTTTTACCCGGGATTGATACATGACAAGGGAGCATATCCATGAGCCTTACATCTTCAAGCGAGCGGCGTGTGTTCGATAGTCTCGTCGGCGCAATCGGGAATACCCCCCTTGTTCGTCTGATACGCATAGCCGATGATCTGGCCTGTAGTCTGTACGCCAAGCTCGAGATGCTCAACCCGGGGGGTTCGGTCAAAGATCGGATAGCGTTCGGTATTATCGATGCCTATGAACGAACAGGCGATCTCAAGCCAGGCGGGACGGTCGTAGAAGCCACGTCCGGCAATACAGGTGTTGGCCTGGCGATCGCCTGCGCGCTGCGAGGCTATGAATCAGTCTTCGTCATGCCAGATAAGATGAGCCAGGAGAAGATTGATATGCTGCGGGCGTACGGCGCGCGCGTGGTGATCGCCCCGACAGCCGTCGCTCCCGAGGATCCACGCTCGTACTACTCGGTTGCTCGACGATTGGTCGAGCAGACACCCGGTGCTGTCCTGGCCAACCAATATCACAATCCGGCCAATCCAGCCAGTCACGAACGGGTGACAGGCCCAGAAATCTGGGCGCAGACAGAGGGACAAGTTACCGACATCGTAATCGGCATGGGGACCGGGGGAACGATTACAGGCATCGGACGTTTCATGCGCAAACAGAATCCTAACGTGAAGATCATCGGCGTCGATCCGATCGGATCAATCCTTTATGATACCTGGCGGCAAGGAGGGGATCCGACTGGACTGGAAGCAAAAGGCTATCTCGTGGAGGGCATCGGTGAGGATTTCGTGCCCACCACGCTCGATTTGAGCCTGGTGGATGAGGTAGTGCAAGTCACGGATGCTGAAAGCTTCTCCTGGACGCGGCGTCTCGTCCGTGAAGAGGGGATATTTGCGGGTGGATCTTCCGGTGCCGCCCTGGCCGGTGCGATGAAGTATGCGGTGGGACTCCCGGCGAAGAGAAACGTTGTCGTGATCCTGCCCGATTCGGGTTCACGCTACTTATCGAAGATTTTCGATGATCGCTGGATGCGCGAGCATGGCTTCGACATCGGGTATGAACGCCGTCCAACGGCCTCAGAGGTCGCCCGGAGCCGTGGTCTGCCGGCTTTAATCACAGCCCAGGAAACGGATCCGCTCGAACAGGTCATTGCCAAGATGCGTGAGTACGCAATCTCGCAGCTTCCCGTGCTTACAAAGGATGGTAGATTAGCCGGATTGGTCAGCGAAGTGGACCTGCTCAATCACCTGCTCACGCCGGGGTACAGCGACGTGTCGATCGAAAGCTTGGTTGACCGTGATGTCCCGTCTGTTCCGGAGAGTACCGCCTTCCGTGATGTACTGCCGGAACTGATGGGGAAGAAAATCATTGTCCTTCTCGATGAAGAGAACAGACCAGCTGGGATCCTGACGATGATCGATGCGCTGGAGTATGTCAGCACTCAGGGAGAAGCATGAACCCGCTTCCTGATCTCCCTGAACTTCGCATCGTGCCCTCCGATTCACTGCAGCCACACGAGCACACCGATCCTGAACGCATCAAGCCCCTGATGGCAGCACTCACGCGAGAAGGCATGCTTCGGAACCCACCTATCGTCCTTCCGCTCGGTGGTGAGGGTGGACGGTACCTTGTCCTGGATGGCGCCAACCGAACGACCGCTCTGAGAGAAATGCAGATCCCCTTCGTATTGGTTCAGGTTGTCCACTCTGGTTCGGAGACGGTCAAATTGCACACATGGAACCGTGCGCTTCTCGGCGTTGCCCCGGGTCAGGTCTTTGAATCACTCTCGGCCTCGCTTGAGGTCTCACCACTGCCAAAGGAGCGCAGGGCGCGCCTGGAAGCTATGTCGCAGGGCGAGTGCCTGGCCTATCTCTCGTTCCCTGACGGGAACGCCTGGGGGCTGGGGAAGGAACGCGAACGCTTGATGACGCGCGTGGACATGCTGCACAAATTGTTGGATGGGGTGGGGCATTTAGGTCGCTCGGACCGGAGTAGTGAGATCGAAGCTGAAGCTCTGGTACCGGTATACCCGGACCTGGCGGCGCTGCTCATCTTCCCGGCATTCACGGTCGAGGAAGACATTGATGCGGCAAGCGCTGACCTATGCCTGCCGGCGGGGTTGACGCGCTTTATCATCTCACCACGTGCTCTGCGGGTGAATTACCCGCTCCAGGAATTAGCTTCCAAAGGAATCGTGGTCCAGAAACAGGCAGTGCTTGATCGATGGGTGCAGGCGTGCATGCAGGAGCGTCGCGTACGCTTCTTTGCCGAATCGACCTTCCTCTTTGATGAGTGACTCTCAGCTGGATTGAAAAGCCTGCCTGAGGTCCTCCAGTAAATCTTCGATCGCCTCAATCCCCACAGAAAGCCTGATTAGCGCCGGATCGACAGCCAGTTCTGATCCCAGCGTCGAGGCATGCGTCATGGCTGCCGGGATTTCAATCAGCGACTCGACTCCTCCCAGTGATTCGGCCAGTGTGAAAACGCGCGTCGATTCGACGAAGCTGCGGGCTGCCGCAGGGCCGCCTGCATGCAGGAAGGAGACCATCCCGCCGCCACTCCGCATCTGTCGCGCAGCAAGATCTGCTTGCGGATGTGCGGTGCTGGTTGGGTAGTGAACAGACGCGACCTCTCCTCGGTTTTCCAGAAAACCAGCGATCAATGCGGCATTGCTAGCATGACGGTCCATGCGGACGGCCAGGGTTTTAATCCCGCGCAGCACGAGGAAGCAATCCAGCGGCCCGGGAATGGCGCCGACGGCGTTCTGGATGAAAGCCAGCTCCTCAGCGAGCCCATCATCCCGGGAAACGAGGGCTCCCCCAACCACATCGGAGTGGCCGCCAAGATACTTGGTCGTTGAGTGCAGGACGAGATCCGCGCCGAGCATAAGCGGCTGCTGGAGATAGGGCGTGGCGAAGGTATTGTCGACGCACACGATGGGTCTGGGATCCAGCGTGTCGGCCCAGGTGCTTATGGCCTGGATATCAAACAATCGCAGCAGCGGGTTGGTGGGTGTTTCGATCCAGATCAAGCGCGGTACCAGGTCCAGGTTTACCGGCGGTAGCTCTTGACTGTACAAGATTTTGAGGCCGTATTTTTCAAAAATTTGTTCGAAGATACGGAAAGTGCCGCCGTAGAGATCGCTTACAGCCAGGATGGCGTCACCGGGTTCGAGCAGGTGCAGTACACAGTCGACGGCTGCCATCCCCGAGGCGAATGCCAGCCCCCTTGCGCCACCTTCCAGCGCGGCCAGGTTGGCTTCAAGCGCGCTGCGGGTCGGGTTGTTGGTTCGACCATACTCGTAGCCCAAATGTTCGCCTATAGTTGTTTGCCGGAAGGTCGAACTCTGATAAATTGGTGTCATCACCGCTCCCGTGGAGGGATCCGGCTCGAGCCCAGCATGGATAGCGAGCGTTTCAAATTTCCATTTATCCATCGGATTGCCCTTCTCCTCTTGGGAATTGTCTTGAGGCGGAGGTGTTATTTCACCCGTGATCATCATACCGTATACTTAAGCTGTTAACCCATGTTTATCCAGATAGAGGATCCTTCCGAAGCGCCACTCCCTCCCGAGCAAGTACGATTTCGTGCGCTGGACGTCAAACCTTACCCCGACGGGGGGCGGGTAAAGCTCACATTTGAAGTAACCCCGTTCCAGAGCGCTCCCGACCTCGGGGTTGAGGTCTACGACCAATCCGGGCAGACGGTCGCAACGCTCGTTGTCATTGGCGTGAACACGAATAAACTCGAATTGACTGCGCACTTGCGCCCCAGGGATCCAGCCAACCTGTATAACTTAAAGGTCAGCTTGAAGTACGAAGATCTTGGCCAGGTCGATCTGCTCGAGAGAAGTTTTTCGACGGCGATCGCTGAGGCTCCCGATGATGGCTAAACTCGATTCGGTTGTTCGCCACGCGATCACTGCCCCGGCCTTCGACCAGACCAAGCTCCATCGTGAGCGGCTGGTGGATGAGATCTACGCCAATATCCCCCGCAAGCTCATCGCTCTGGTAGCACCCCCGGGTTACGGCAAAACGACCCTTCTCGCTGACTTTAGCGAACATACCGAAATGCCCGTGTGCTGGGTGCGGGTATCCGAGGCCGACCGGGATGTCTACCGTTTAGCGGGCATGCTCAGCGCGTCACTCGGTCGGCGTTTCCGCCGCCTTCAGGATCAGATTGACCTCGAAAGCCTGGCAGGTTCGACCCCGGAGGCGCTGGCGAGAGTTTTCGCGGAAGTGATCGATTCAAGGGTGAGCGAGACTTTTGTGATCATTCTCGATGACGTACACCTGCTGAATTCATCCGAACAAGCCAGGGCCTTCCTGGACGAGTTCATTGCGCAGCTTCCCGAACAGGCAACGGTCATCGCTGCCGGCCGGGAAGTCGTCGATGTATCACTGGCGCGCTTGATGGCGGATGGTGATCTGGGCGGCATTGGCCCGCCAGACCTGGCCATGACCCAGGCCGAGATCGTCGAATTCGCCGAACTGCAAGCCGGCTTCAACCTGACAGAGGGTCAGGCTGGCCGGTTGCTAGAGGAGACCAAGGGCTGGATCACCGGGCTGCTGCTTTCGGCCGAGTTGGCCAGCGGGGACCTGCCCTCCCTTGTTTTTGATGCACGGCCGATGGTGTATGAATACCTGGCATCCGTTGTGCTCAACCGGCAGCCGGAGGATTTGAGGCGTTTCCTGCTCGACAGCGCAGTCTTCCCGATCATGACCGTTGAGGGCTGCAACGAGGTCTTAAAACGGGATGACAGCCAGCGCTACCTGACCCGGCTCGTGCGTTCAGGCTTGTTTATCTCGGCCACGAACGAGTCACCACGCACGTACGAGTACCACCCCCAGTTTCGAGAGTTTCTTATTGAGTCGCACGGCAGTGTCGATGGTCGCCACCTTCAAGCGCTGCGTAAACGTTCCGCAGCATATCTTGCCCAACAAAACTTACCGGAGCAAGCTGTGGATCTGTATATCGAAGCTAATCAACTAAAGCAAGCCGCGAATGTTGCCGAATCACATGCACAACATTTATTCTTCCATGGGCGGATTGGTACGCTTGAGCGGTGGTATGCACAACTTAGTGGCGAAGATATTCCGAGAGTTATTCTATTTCTAACTCAGGCTTACTTTGATCAAGGCAATATCCAATCCGCACAAGAAATGTATTCAAACGCGTCAAACAGGATCGATAAAACCAAACAGAAAAGCCATGCCATACGGTACGAGATTGTGGGTGGCTACATTGGGATGCTTAACAACGATCCCAAGGCGG
>Ga0315534_1001193_pt1 | contig 18026 bp, 9 predicted proteins | sample SalMarSW160240MG_FD_203094 | JGI IMG/M metagenome (GOLD analysis project Ga0315534, IMG submission 203094) | Salt marsh sediment microbial communities from the Plum Island Ecosystem LTER, Massachusetts, United States - Salt Marsh Sediment SW1602-40 ... | reverse complement strand
GAGCGCGTGCCGACAGTATCGTTCACCTGGGAGGGCCGCCACCCGCGAGAAATTGCCATGGCGCTTGGTGATCAAGGCATCTATGTCTGGGACGGGAACTACTATGCGCTGGCCGTGACCGAGCGCCTCGGCCTGGAAGACAGTGGCGGGATGGTGCGCGTCGGCGCGGTGCACTATAACACGGTGGAAGAGATCCAACGGCTGGGCGAGGCGCTGCGGGCGATGGCTTGAGCGTCACAGCACGCGGGCGCTGGACGATGTCCTATGGCAGCTCTGCGAGCGAGTAGGCCAGTCGCTCTGTGGGGAACCGGCCCTCACGGGGCAGGGCGCTCGAGCGGCCTGAGCTGGCAAACAGAGAGAGGAGTCCTCTCGTGGCGACGTGGCAATCTGGCGACGTACTGGTGAACGATCTGCGACTGCACTACACACGCACAGGCGGCGCCAAGCCGCCGGTCGTGCTGGCGCATGGGTTTTCGGATGACGGCCTGTGCTGGACGCCGGTGGCGGAGGTGCTGGAACCGGACTATGACGTGATAATGGTCGATGCCCGCGGCCACGGGCGGTCGGATGCGCCGGAGTGTGGCTACAACATGGCAGATATGGCCGGCGACCTGGTCGGTGTGATCACGGAACTGGGCCTGCATCGGCCACCGGTGGTGGGCCACTCGATGGGCGGTGGGACAGCGTTGGCATTGGCTTGCCTCTACCCTGATGTACCCGGGGCGATCTTGCTGGAAGACGCAGCGCCGCTAGGATTGGCGGCCATGCGCATGCCGCACGATCCAGATCGACATGCGCGGATGATGGAGAGGATCGCGAGTTGGCAGAGCATGTCCCGCGAGGAGCTGATCGCCCAGCAGCGCGCGGCCGCACCTGCCTGGTCGGACGATGTGCTCGGACTGTGGGCCGATGCTCACCTTCGCCTCAGCCCCAAGGTCGCCAGCTTTGACCCGACCACAGCCGTCGACTGGCCGGTGGTGCTGAAGCGCGTTACCTGTCCGGCCCTACTGATCGCCGCCGACCCCGAGCACGGGGGAATGATCGGCGCCGAGAGCGCGGCGGTATTCCAGTCCTTTGTGCCGCAACTGCGCGTGATCACGATTGCAGGGGCGGGCCACTGCGTGCGGTACGAGCAGTTTGGTCGCTACATGGATATCGTGCGCGGTTTTCTTGCAGGGGTGACCTAGTTCGCCTGGGGCAGAGCTAGCTCCTGCTGCCTTTGCCCGCTTGGGCATTTGACCATTCCTGGGCCAGCTCCCGGTGGGCAGCCACGTTCTCCAGGAACGATCGTCGCTCAGCCTCGTCCTCGAACTGGGATGCCCGCTCCTGGAGCAGGTGGTATGCTGCGTCCAGGATCCCCTCCGCGCGGGGATCGCCACCGGCTCGCAGCACCCGGTAGCAGGTCATGTAGACCCGGATCGGCTCGTCCGTGCCCTGGAGCGCCGGGTGTGCCTCAAGGTAGCGCAGGATCTCATCCACATGGGCCAGGGCTTGCGGCAGGTCTCCCTGGGCCATGGCCACGCGGGCCAGGCCGGCCAGCGGCTCTGGCGCGAGGTGGTGTTGGCCCAACTCGCGTCGCAGGGTCAACGCTTGCCGGTAGGCGTCGGCGGCCTCTGCTGAGCAACCCAACCCCAACAGAGCATGCCCTAGGACGGTGAGGGCGTATCCTTTGTAGTGCGGGTAGGGGAGCTCTTCTGCAAGGTGCAGCGCCTGCTCGCCGTATTCGCGAGCCGCTTGATCGTTGCCCATAAGGTGCGCGACGAGGCCGAGGTGGCTGATGGCCAAGACGTCCCAGCCCTCACCGGTCTCCCGTGCGGTGCGGATTTCCTCTTCGAGATGATCTTGAGCCTCATCATAACATCCCCTCCGGCAGGCAATGATCCCGAGGCAGGACAGCGCCTCACACTTGAAGTAGCGGTCACCCGTCGCGCGCGAGACGATTAGCGCCTGCTCACAGCAGCGCTTTGCCTCGACATAGCTGCCCTGGTTAGCCTGCACTTGGCCGAATGCACCGAGCACGCTCCCCTCGCCCCATGGGTCACCGATCTCGCGAAAGATATGCAGCGCCCGCTCGGCGCACGCCTTGGCCTCGGCAAAGTGTCCCATCTGTGTGAATGCGAAAGTGAGGAGGTTGAGCGCGCTGCCTTCATGCCACCGGTCGCCAGCCACACGTATCGTCTGCAGGGCCATCTCGCCATAGGCCTTGGCCTGAGCATAGTCGCCCTGCATGCGCGCAATGGAACCAAGGTTGCGTAGGAGAGTGCCCTCCATCAGGCGTGCCCCTTCCTTCTGCGCTAGGGCGAGGGCCCGCTCGCCCAGCGGCTTGGCCGCCTCGTTCTTTCCCTGGAGGTGAAGGATATTCATCTGCAGCCGGTAGCCCATCAGCTGGCTGCCTACGTCGTCGGCAGCCCGTGCGAGTTCGACGGCGGCTTCGGCGTAAGCGCTTGCCGCCGGGTACTCGGTGAGCCGCATCGCATAGTGAGCCTGGCGGAGTGCCACTTGAGCCTGTGAGCGCGGGTCGTCCAGGACTGTAGCCACTCGCTCGAGCTCGGCAAGGTCTCGGGCCTGCGCCTTGCGCATACCCTGCAAGCGGTACGTCTCTTCGCGGGCCAACAAGAGCGCGCAGCGCTCCGCCAGGCGATCCTCTGGAGTCAGCTCCAGGGCGCGGCCAAAATCGCCTGCCGCTTCGGCGTTGGCAAAGCGCCCTGCCGCCTGTTCCCCCGCCCGGCGCAGGTAACCGGCCGCTCGTTCCGCCTCGCCGGCTTGCTCCCAGTGGTGGGCCAGCAGGCCGAGTTGTTCCTCGACCCGGTCGGAAGTGTGTTCCAGAAGCTCGGCCACTTGACGGTGGCATATGCGCCGTTCCTGCTTGAGCAGGCCTTCGTAGGCGGCCTCCTGGGTCAGGTGATGCTTGAAGGTGTACTCCAGTTCGGGCAAGCGCGCCCGCTCGCGGATCAACTGCGCGCGCTGCAGGGCGATCAGGTGGGCTTCGAGCGCCTCCCCATACAGCCCTTCTTCAGAGAAGGGGGCATCTGCGATGATCGCGGACAGCACGCGGTAGGTAAAGACGCGGCCGATGACGGCGGCCCGCTGCAGGACGTGCCTGGCCCCCGGCTCAAGCCGGTCGATACGTGCCGCCAGCACCCCGCGCAGCGTGTCCGGAATGGCAATGTCCGCCAGATCCCTCTCTGCTCGCCAACGGCCTGGGTCGTCCTCATAGACAATGGTCCCGCTGGCCATCAGCGAGCGCAGGATCTCTTCGACGTAGAACGGGTTGCCTTCGGCGTGCTCGAGAATCCGCTCGCTGAATTCGGCAGGTAACGCGCCGGCACCGAGCATGTTTCCTACCAGCGTCTCGCTCTCGGCCGGGGAGAGGGGGACAAGGCGGAGGTCGGTGTGGCGATGCGGGAAATCGCGGGCGGCGGTCTCGATGATGCGCCAGCAGTCGTGTCCCATCTGCGGGCGCAAGACGCAGATCAGGAGCAGGGGGGCGCGGTCGGTCAAGGAGAGCAGCCGCTCCAACAGTTCCAGCGAGGTCGGGTCGGCCCAGTGGAGGTCTTCGCAGACGATGACTTGCGGGCGCTGCCGGGCCGCGCTCTCGATCAGGGCCTCTACCGCCCGGAAAGAAAACGCCTTGATCCCCTGCGCGTCCAGGCCGTGCAGCGCGGCTTCCGATTCCTCTTCCGGGGGCAGCGAGGCCAGGTGCGCCAGGTAAGGATAGACCTCATCGTAGCGCTGGGGGCACATTGCCCGGACCCATGCCTGCATCGCCTGGCGGACGGCGCTCGGAGGTGCATCGGAGGAAACCCCCAACAGTCCGTACAGCGTGTCCAGCCACATCTGGTAGGCAACACCGCTGGCATAGGACACGCAGCGCCCCTCGACCCACCCCAAGCCGGAGGGTGGGGTGGGGCCTTGGGCTATCGCCCTTGTCTCTTCCCACCCGCCTGTGATGCCCAGTTCTTGCCTGCACACCTCGGCCACCAACCGCGACTTGCCGATCCCGGCCTCCCCGATCACGGTGACGATGCCCCCCACACCGGCCCGCAGGCGATCGATCGCATCCCTCAATGCGCGCGCTTCGGCGTCGCGGCCCACCAGCGGCGACTCCAGCCCGGCGATGCCTCGTCCCTTGCCGGCCCTTGTGCGGGGGGCCAGCGGGCGATAGAGAGGGAGTGGCCTGCTAGAGCCCTCGACCATGATCTCGCCTGATGCTTGCCACTCGAAAAGCTGTGCCAGCAGGCGGTGCGTCTCTTCCGTAGCGAGCACCGTGTCCGGTTCGGCTGCGGTCGCGATGCGTGCCGCGGCTGCAACGGTGCGTCCCATAGCCATCTCTTCCCTGTGGTGGCTCTCGCCCACGGTGGCGGCGATCACCTGCCCGGTGTCGATCCCGATGCGGAGCAGCAGCTCGATCCGCTCGCGTTCCCTCAACTCTGCGACGTATCGTTTGGCCGCATGTTGGATCGCCAGGGCGGCTAACACCGCGCGCTCGGGGTCATCCTCGTGCGCGGCTGTCAAGCCAAAGATGGCCACCAGGCCATTGCTCCGATAGTGCTGGATCTCACCGCCGTAGCGATAGATCGCGGTGCCCAAAGTCTGGAAGGCACGATCCACGATCACGACCCAGTCCTCGGCGTCGATCCGCTCGCCCCGGGCATCGCGCCCCTGGAGGTCAGCGACGAGCGCCGTGACGACTCGCCTCTGGCCCTCTGGTGGACGCTGGGACGAAGATGTGGGTTGCGCCGGCCCGGAGGGCAGAGCGGGCCGGCGGGGGCTGGTCATGATCTCGCGGGATGCGGGTGCCTCTCGATGACCCAAAGGGTTCAGACCAGAAGCAGTATCCTGTACCGCTCTCCTGCTTCCCATAGGGTCCTGGATGGGTGCTGGCGTCGGGCCCAGCTCGCCGTCTCGGATGCACTCGTATAGCTGTCTGGTCTCTTCCCCTGGCTCGACGTCCAGTTCCTCGTGCAGCGCACGGCGACAGGCCTCGTATTGGGCGAGGGCGGCTCCGCGCTGGCCGCTCAGTGCCAGCAGGCGCATGGTTGCCTGGTGTGCCCCCTCTTGCCAAGGCGCCAGCTCCACCCAGTGCCAGGCAACCTCGCAGGCGCGCCCATAGTCACCCTTCCCCTCGCGATTCTCGACCAGCCGCTGGAACGCTGTAAGGACCTGCCGCTGCAGCCGCTCCCGTGTCAGCGACGCCCAGTCCTCATAGGTGGCACTGTCGTCTACGGAGAAACCCTCCATAAAGGGTCCCCGGTAGAGGGCGATCGCCTGTTCCAGCCCGTCGCTTGTCGCCGCATCTGCCTGCACGAGCTGGCTGAACGCCACGGCATCGACCCAGTGGTCACTGACCGGGTTCAGCTGGATCGTTTCTCGGCTGATGAGCAGAAAGGGCGGGGAAGCTTCGCGGTCGCCGATCGCCGTCCGCAGGTTGGCCAAGGCACCGCGCAGGTTGGCCAGCGCCGAGCGCTCCGGCCAGTCAGGCCACAGCAGCCCGGCGAGGTAGGAGCGAGGGTGCGGCCGCGCGAGCTCGACGGCAAGGTAGGCCAGCAGCGCCCGGACCTTGTTCGAATCAAAGCCGGTGACCGGCTCTCTGTCCAAGGTGGCGCTAAAGGGTCCCAGCAGGGAGAGTGACAAACGGGCCATCGTTCGTCCTTTCGCGCAGACGTGGGGAGGACGGTACCAGGAGAAGGACAGCGCGTCGTTGGACCTATTATACCACATTTCCATGCGAGTGGCGCATTTCTTCGTTCCATGCGATCGCTTGGCGTTCTCTTGACGATCTCCTAACGGTGGCGTGGTATAGTGGAGCCAGGAATAGAGCAGGTAGGCCGCCGGATCCCACCAGGCCCGTTCCGGCCGAGAACCAACCGGCATGCCGGTATTTGAGGAGGGTCGATGTCGAACCAAACTGCATCCGGACTCGTGCAGACCGAGAGGTGCACGACAGTCGAGGAGCTGTTGTCCCTTCCAGATGACGTACGCGTCGCGCAGCTCTCACACCGACTCTTATCCATCGTCGCTGAGGTACTGGGCGTTGTCGAGCAAGAGATCCTACCCGACACTCCTTTCTCCCAGCTGCATGCGGCATGGGCAGACCCCGGACAGGTCTATGCTTCGCTGAGCGGCCCGATCCAGGAACTGATCGCGAGGCCCTTCCATAGCTATGAGTTCTGGCGGTTGCCGCATCGCGCGGGGCCGATCCGCTCGATTCGGCAGTTGGCCGAGCACTTGAGCAGGGAAATGGCGATCCCGGCTCCGGAATCGACCTACACCGATCCCTACCAGGGCGGCACCTGGTCGTGGGGTCTGCCTGCGCCGCGACCGAACGGCGCCTCGAAGAACCGCCCAGCGGCCTTTGTCCTCGCCGGACCCAGGTCTGGCTCGACCCTGCTGCGCGTAATGCTGGCCCGCCATCCCGGTCTCTCTTGCGGGCCAGAACTTCACCTGCTACCCTTTGAGCGTATGGCACGGCGACATCGCCTGCTCACTCGACTGGGCTACCCGTGGATGGAGTGGGGGCTGGAACAGACCTTGGCTGCCCTGGCGCCCCAGGGGGCCGAGCAAGCAAAGCAACGTGCGGCGCAGCTTGTGCAAGGTGACGTGTCCATCGAGGAGGTCTATCGTCTGCTACAGGGACAGATCGGTGATCGCCTGCTCGTCGACAAGTCACCGTCGTCGACCTTTCATCCAGCATATCTCACACGCGCAGAAGACCTGTTTGAGGAGCCCAAGTACTTGTACCTGACCCGCCATCCGTGTGCGTCGATCGAGTCGTTCGTTCGCATGCGCTTTCACTGGCTACTCGGGGATCACTTTGGAGTGTGGAATCCGAACCCGTGGCTCTTTGCGGAAAAGTGCTGGGCAGCAAACAACCGCCATGCAATCGACTTTCTCGGCAGTATACCGCCTCAGCGGCAACAGTGGGTGCAGTATGAGGATCTGGTCACCGATCCCCGGGCAACGATGCAACGGGTCTGTGGCTTCCTCAGCATCCCCTTTGACGATGCAGTCCTGCACCCATACCAGGGCATCAGTGCGACCTTTGAGCTCGGCGATCCGAACCTACTAGCTCATGCAGGCATAGATCCTGCACTGGCGACCGCGTGGGAGAAGAATCCTCCGCCGCAGCGGCTGAGCCCGTTTACGAAGGATGTCGCCGTCGAGCTGGGCTACACTGTGGACTGAGTGCGCACTGTCAGGGTGCGACGCCGTCTTGGCAACTGGCACGTTGTAAGGAGCAGCGAATATGGCCGCGTATCAGGAACTCTGCGAGAAGCACCGTGTCGAATGCAAAGAGGTCTTTCCCGAATACGCGGATCGAGTCTCGTGGTCAGCAGACCAGCTCCGCCGGGAGCGTGAGGAGCGGCTGCGCGCGCTCGTACGTCTGGCTGTGGAGCGATCTCCCTGGCACCGCCAGCGCTTGGCCGGGATCGATCTGTCCTGTCTCACCGAAGAGGACCTGGAGCATATCTTGCCGATGACCAAGGCCGACCTGATGGCGCACTGGAACGAGATCGTGACCGATCCGCGCCTGAACCTCGATCTGGCCAACGACCACCTGGAGACGCTGGACAGTGACCGCTACCTGTTCGACCACTACCACGCCATTGCGTCGGGGGGATCGACCGGGACCAGGGGAGTCTATGTCTACGACTGGACCTCGTGGACCCTTCTCGCTGTCCTGATCGGGCGTGACACAGCTGCGAGGTCAGCGGATGATCCAGAACCGGACGGGAGGCCCAATGTCGCCGCCAGCGTCTTTGCGGCTAGGGCTACTCACCTCTCCAGCGCGATCATCCAGACCTTTGCCGATCCCTCGAACGACCATCGCTTTCCGGTTACGATGCCGATCCATGAGATCGTTGAGGGATTGAACAGAGTTCAACCTACTGATCTGACGGGATACCCATCTGCCCTCTGCCTGCTGGCCAACGAAGCCCGCGCTGGCAGGCTACATATATCGCCGCGTTTCGTGGGTACGACCGCCGAACCTCTCCTCCCCGAAATCCGCGACGCGCTGCGAGAGGTATGGGGCGTGCCCGTCGCCAATATGTGGTGCTGCTCCGAGGGGGGTGTGGCCAGGTCGTGCGGACAGGGGCGCGGGATGCACCTGGCTGATGACCTGACCATCGTCGAGCTGGTCGACGCACAGGGAAAGCCAGTGCCTCCCGGCGTCCGCTCGGCCAAGATCTATCTCACCAACCTGTACAACCACACCCTGCCGCTCATCCGCTACGAGATCACGGACGAGATGACGCTGATCGACGAACCGTGTCCCTGCGGCTCGGCACACCGCCGGATCGAGGATGTACAGGGGCGCCTGGACGACATCTTTACCTACGCCTGCGGGATCCAGGTCCACCCGCACCTCTTTCGCTCGGCGCTGGGGGAGGAGCGGGACATCCTCGAGTACCAGGTCCGCCAGACGCCGCGCGGCGCTGCGATCTCGATCCGCTGCATGGGAGAGGTCGACGTGCCCAAGCTCCTTAATAAGATCGCGGGTGGACTGGCAGCGCTGGGCATCGAGGACCCGGATCTGACGATCGCTCGCGTCGACGGCTTTCAGCGGCAGGGGACGGGCAAACTAAAGCGCTTCCTGCCGCTGCCCCGGTCGTAGCGAGCGGTGAGCACAGTACCCGGAAGCGAGCCTGCAAGCATGCACACCGGCGAGCAGCCGCCTGTGCAGAGCGGCTCCCCGTCCCAGCGCTGGCACGTCGCCGCCTATGCGCATTCGACGCGGTGGAAGGTCTCGTTCCTGGCCGTGTGGTCGGGCCAGGCGTTCTCGCTCGTCGGCAGCGAGCTGGTGCGCTTTGCCCTGATCTGGTGGTTGACCGAGCGCACCGCCTCAGCAACGACCCTGGCCATCGCCGCCGCCGTGTCGAGGGTACCGGCGATCGCCCTCGGCCCTTTTGCCGGGGCGCTGATCGACCGCTGGGACCGCCGCTGGGTGCTGATCGTCTCGGACGCGTTGATCGCCCTCTTCACGGCGCTCTTGGCGGCTCTGTACTGGCTCGGCATCGTGCGCGTGTGGCATGTCTATGCCATCCTCTTTTTGCGGGCGCTGGGCGACACCTTTCAGAGCCCGACCATGCGTGCCTCCACCCCGTTGATGGTCCCTGATGCGCGCCTGGCCCGCGTCGCCGGCATGAACCAGGCCTTGAGCGGGGTTGTGGCCATCGCAGCGCCCCCGCTGGGCGCGCTGCTCTTGGCCGTGTGGCCGATCCAGCGCATCCTGTGGCTCGACATGGTCACGGCGGCGCTAGCGATTGCGCCCCTCCTGTTCGTGCGCATCCCCCAGCCAGAGATCGCCGCGACCCAGCACGGCGAACGGCCTTCGGCCCTGCGCGAGATGGCGGAAGGGGCCCGCTACCTGTGGGGGCGGCGCGGGTTGTCCCTCTTGGTCGCGACATCGGCGCTGATCACGTTCGCCGTCGCCCCAGCGGCGGCGCTGATCCCGCTGCTGGTACGCGAGCACTTTCGGATGGGCGCGACGCAGTACGCGTGGATGGGCTCCGCCTATGGGATCGGCGTGGTTGCCGGGGGTCTGCTGCTGAGCGGGTGGGGTGGTTTCCGGCGGCGCATGGTGACCAGCCTGGTCGGGCTGGTCGGGGCGGGGCTGGGGTTGCTGGTTGTGGGGGCTGCGTCGGCGACGGCGTTTTGGCTCGCCCTCGCCGGCATTGCACTCGCCGGGTTCATGGTGCCGCTCAACGGCGGGCCCCGGCAGGCGATCTGCCAGTCCCTCGTCCCACCGGAGATGCAGGGCCGGTTCTTTACCTTGAGCGACAGCGTGCACCAGGCCATGGCTCCGCTGGGCTTGGGGATCAGCGGTCCGCTCGCCGACGCGTTTGGCGTGCGCCTCTGGTTCCTGCTCGCCGCGCTCTCGTGCATCGCCGTCGCCCTGGTGCGCGCGCTCATTCCCTCCGTGCTGTACATCGAGGACCGCGCCGAGACGGAGGCTGCAGCGAACCTCGTCGAGCGTCCCATCTAGACGAGGTGACCCAGCTCCAGCACTTTCCGGGCGTTCCCCTCGGCGATGGCATGCCGCACCTCTTCGGACACGTCCAGGTCTCTCAGCCAAGCCACGATCGGCAGCGGGTCACCGGGGAAGACGATATCCGTGCCAAAGAGTATCCGCTGCCAGTGGCGGGCCACGAAACCGTGTGTGAATTCGGGATCGCGGGTCAGCGCGTTATAGCCCGAGCGCGCTGATAGGTCGAGGTAGAGGTTGTCGTAGCGCTCGAGGAGCCGGTCCAGGGCACCGCCAGGCGCGACCGGCCCCTCGGGGTATCCTGGCTTCCCATCGTCGTCCCCCGAGATTGCGGCCCAGAACCCCGGCCCGTGCCCGCACCACTTGACCTCGCGGAAGGTCTGGAGGCAGCGCTCCAGGCGCGGCAGGCCCGCTTCGTCGTGACACAGGCCCTCGTGGTTGAGCTCAAAGATCAGCGGCAGACCATAGTCGTTACACCTGGCATAGAGGACCATGTTGCGTGGATCGTCAAAGGCCAGCCCGTTGACGTGCTCGCCGAACCCAAGGCAGCCGTGACGCTGCACGAAATAGTCGATGAACTGCTCCGCCTTGGGGTAGCGGGGGTCGACGCAGACGAAGGCGACCAGCCGCTCGGGGTACATATTGCGCGCCTCGACCGCCTCCTCGGTCAGCAAGTAGCCCCATCCTCCCTCGGGGCTTTCGAGCGGCAGCAGGACCGCCTGATCGATCCCTTCGCGGTCCATGCGGTCGATGAGCTGGTGCACCGAGAGCGGTGCTCGCTGCGGGTAACCCTCGCGGTCCAGCCTTCCCATGTGTGCGTGGATGTCGATCATACCTTCTCCTCATATGTCGTAAATGTGGCGTGATACGCGGCCCGGTGTGGAACCGGGCCGTATCGTCGTAGGCTGGATGCTGCAGGTTGTTCGGCACGTCAGGCCGGGTGTGGCTCGTCTTGCTGCCACAGCTGAAAGGACTCGAAGCAGATCGCCGTGCCGTGGGGATGGGCGCCGGGATAGATTCGCCGGTTGATGTGACCGATGGCCACCAAGCCAACCTGCAGTGGATCCTCGGCCGGGAAAATCGTTTCTCCGACGGCATACCACCGGATCCCGTCGGCGCTACAGTAAGCGTTCACCTGGTCCCCCGCGCGATCCAGGCGCAGGAGGAGGCGTTCAGACGCATTGTACAGGCAGCCCTGTCCAAAGATGACGTCGCTGTCCCCCAGACAGCCCATCAACGTGGCCTCCCGATCGCCAAAAGCGCCGCGGATGAGGGACAAGTAGTGATGTTCGTCCTTCCACAAGAGCAAGCCGCCAATGGCCGGCCGGTCGTCCATCGCCGGAACGCAGGCAGTCTGCACAGCCCAGTCTCCCGATACGGGTCGCAGCAGGCGCGGCGCGCTCCAGTTGATCACCCACACGTCTCGTTCGTTTGCTGCGCGGATGCTTAGGCCATCGTGTAACTCGTAGGAGCAGTCGCCGAACGGGTCCTTCCAGGCCCAGCCTGGCAAGAGTGAGCCAGCAAACACCTCCGCGATGCGAGGCTCGCTGAGCGACGGCGCCGTTGCTGGCACCAGGTGCCACTGTCGAAAGACGGACTTCTGCGATTGCGGATAGTCACGGCGGCAACGTTCACAGAAATCCCGGTAACGCTGCGGGTCCTGGTATGCCTGCTCCAGTCGAGACAGCGTCCATGCTTCGTAAATGTGGATAATAGGCAGATCCGGCCACCACTCTGGCGGGTGCATCTCCATAGCCGCCTCGATCAGATCGCTGGCCTCCTTGCGCTTGCCCTGGGCCAAGCACACGCATGCCTGGCACACCCTGAGGCTGATCTGGTTAGCAACGTTGCCCACATTCTGCGCAGCCTGGCATGCTTCCTCAAAGATGCGCCGTGCCTCATCCCAGCGGCGCCCACACATCGCGGCAACTCCCGCCGTACCATACACCCACGCACGCAGGCCCTCGGAATCTTCGTCCCTGACCAGTGCAACAGCGCGCTCCGCAAGCCGTCGCGCGTCCTGAATCTGGCCCTGAACGAGGTACGTCTCGGCAAGATCGCGCATATATCGTGATTCCATCTTGGCGTCGTTGACCCGCGCATACAACTCGACGGCCTGGTGGTAGTGGGGCAGTGCACGCTGCAGGTCCCCAGTGGAAAAGGATAGGTCACCGTTGATGGCGCTAATGTCGGCCATGGCTCGCAAATCGTGGGTGCGACTTGCCTTCGCCTGGAAGGTACTGAGCCACCGCTGCGCATCCTCGACCCGCCTTGTGTTGAGACACCAATAGACAACCTGGGCATAGACTGCCCGCAGCTCCTCGACATAGGGCAAACCTTCTAGGAAGCAGGCCGTGCGCCGGATGTACTCGAGATACACCGCATGATCGCTGGTTCCCTGGGCGATATGGTAGTTCACCAATGCTGCTTCGAGCGTCTCTTCTTCTTCGGGCAGCAGGGACAGCCCTTCTTGACCCAGATGCAGGAGCTCCTCCCACCGTTCCATCCACTGCAGCACTTCTCCCAACCACCAGGAAAGGCGCAGGCGCTCCCGCACGGACAGGCCCATCGATTCTGCTAACCCAACTGCCTCCCGCAGCGGGGCCTCGGCAGCGCTCACCTGTCCTGCAAAGAAACGGCCCTTGCCCAAGCCACCCAGGGCGGTCAGGCGCCAATCTGGCGGATAGGTTTCGGATGGGGGGCGATCCATCCATGCCAGCGCGCGCTGGAAGTAATCGATCGCCTCGTCATTGGCATAAGCCAGGCGGGCCTGCTCGCCTGCCTGCAGGAGATACTCCACCGCCTTCACCGCGTCTTCCGCCCGCTCCCAGTGATAAGCCAGCAGCCCGGCCTGCTCCCCAATCTGCTCCGGGTAGAGCCGTACCAGTGTCTCGGCTACCCGGCGGTGGTAGCCGAGATGTTCCCGTCTGAGCAGCCCATGATAGGCTGCCTCTCGCGTCAGCTCGTGCTGGAAAACGTACTCCACCTCTGGCACGCGGGATCGCTCACGGATCAGCTGCTGTTGCTGCAAGACCAGGAGATGTGTCTCTAGCGCCCCTACCTGTGTCTCACGTGAATGATGTGGCTCTTCCGGCGGGCGAGGGTCATCGTCTCGCACTATCTCGGCGAGGACACGGTAGGGGAACTCTCTCCCGATCACGGAGGCTAGCCTCAACACGCGGAGGGTCTCTGTCTCCAGCCGGTCGATGCGCGCGCTCAGTACGCTGTGCAGCGTGTCTGGGATAGGGATCGCTTCGATCGCGCACGTGGCACGCCAGTGCCCTGCCTCATCTCGGGTGATCAGTTCAGCATCGATCAAGGCACGGAGGATCTCTTCCACGTAGAACGGGTTGCCCTCCGCATGTTCGAGGATCTTGGCCCGCAGCGCCCCGGGCAAGTCCTCGATCCGCAGCAGATGCCCGACCAAGGCCCGACTTTCCTCCGTCGTAAGCGCATCCAGCCACAGGCCGGTGTGGCGATGCCGGTACCGCCGCGCGGCGGTTTCCCTGAGTTGCCAGCAGCCGTGTGCTACCTCTGGACGTAGGATGCAGATCACGAGCAGCGCCGACCGATCGGTCAGGGCCAGAATGCGTTCCAGCAGGGCCAGCGACGTGGCATCGGCCCAGTGCAGGTCCTCGCAAACCATGGCCACCGGGCGCTGTCGCGCTGCGCTCGCCACCAGTGTCTGCACGGACCAGAACACTTCGGCCTGCAAGCTTTCGCCTTGCAGGTCGCGAATGGACTCGTACCGCTGCTCCAGCGGCAAGGACAGCAGGCGGCATAAGTAGGGGTAGACCGCGTCAAGGTCATGTGGGCACAGCGCCTGCACCCGTGCGCGCAGCGTGTCGCGGACAACGGTTGGCGCGGCGTCTCGGGGGACGCCAAGCACGCTCCGCAGCATGTCTAGCCACAGCGAGTAGGCGATCGAACCCCCGTAGGACTGGCAACGCCCTTCGACCCAACTCACATCCCAACCTTGCAAAGGTTCGGAAACCTTTGCAAGGTTATGCTTCCTTATCTCTGCCACCAAGCGCGACTTGCCGATCCCTGCCTCGCCGACCACCGTCACGATGCCGCCGATACCGGCATGCAGGCGGTCGACCGCACCCTGCAGCGCACCAAGCTCCTCGTCGCGTCCCACCAGCGGAGCGTACAGGCCAGGAACGCCCCTCGCCTTGCCCACCTCCACCTTCCGGCGCAACGGACGGTGAACACCTTGGATGGTGCCTGTAGTGTCATCCCAATGGAACAGCTGCTGCACGAGACGGTAGGCATTCTCTCCGAGGGCTACCGTGCCTGGAGCAGCCGTGGCGCTGGTACGCTGGGCCAGTGCCAGCGCGTGCCCAACAACCTGGCGATGCTCGCCCGCCACGGCGACGAACACCTCGCCCGAGTCCACGCCGACCTGCAGCCCCGGTGCACTCTCTATCCGCTCCTGCATTCCCAGCGCAGCCAGCACCGCGCGTTCGGCGTCATCTTCGTGTGCGGTGGGGACACCGAACAGCGCAACAGCACCCTCGCTACGGCGCTCCAGCACCTCACCGCCGTAGCGGCGGATCTCCTCTTCCACAATATGGAGCGTGTGCGCCATGGCTTTGGCCCATGTCTCAGGGCCAATCTCGTCTAGCAGGGCTCCGACCCGGGTCAGCTCACAATGCAGGACGGTGACCCAGCGGTGCTCTCCTGCAAGCGCGGCAGGGACAAGCGCAGCCGCCCCTGCCGCGGGATCGTGCGTCACCTCATCTGGTCGCCGTCGGCTGGCTTCTTTTGGCCCCAGGTCGCCGTCGCGAATGCGCTCGTAGAGCGCTTTCGTCTCATCACTGGGCGTGACATCCAGCTCCTCCTTCAGGGCGCGCGTGCATGCCTCGTACTGCGCCAACGCGGAGGCGCGCTCTCCATTCAGCGCCATGGCACGCATGAGTGCCTGGTGTGCTCTCTCCTGCCACGGCGCCAGTTCCACCCAGCGCCAGGCTACCTCGCACGCTCGCTGGTACTCACTCTGCCCCTCGAGATGTTCAACGAGCCGCTGGAACGCTGCCAGGACCCGTCGTTGCAGCCGCTCCCGTGTCAGCGAAACCCAGTCTTCATAGGTGGCGCTGGCGCCTACTGAGAAACTCTCCATAAAGGGTCCCCGGTAGAGGGCGATCGCCTGCTCCAGCCCGTCGCTTGTGGCCGCACCTGCCTGCACGAGCTGGCTGAACGCCACGGCATCGACCCAGTGGTCACTGGTGGGATTCAGCTGGATCGTCTCACGGGTGATGAGCAGGAAGGGCGGGGATGCATCGCGGTCGCCGATCGCCGTGCGCAGGTTGGCCAGCGCACTGCGCACGCTGGACAAGGCATAGCGCTCAGGGCTGTCGGGCCACAGCAGCCCAGCGAGGTAGGAGCGAGGGTGAGGCTGCGCGACCTCTACAGCAAGGTAGGCCAATAGGGCCCGAACCTTGTTCGAGGCAAAGCCCGTGATCGGCTCCCCGTCGAGGATAGCTCGAAGGGGTCCCAGCAGGGAGAGTGACAAACGGGCCATCGTGCGTCCTTTCGTGCAGGCGTGAGGAGGATGGTACCAGGAGAAGGATAGCACGTCGCTATCCCTATTATACCACATTTCGCGAGGGACGCACCCACGATCGGTGCGTTCACTTGACGTTCTCTTCGCGATCTCGTCACGCCTGCGTGATATACTGGATACAGCAGTCGTCAAGGCTTAGTGTCCACCTAGCGACAAGGCTTTTCCGGAAAGGAGGTGGTGCGTTGCGACCGTCAGTCGTGTTCGTGAAGCGGATCCTCACGGGAAGGGAGACAAAGGTGAAGAAGCTACGACGTGTGATCTGGGTGGCATTCGCCATCGCTGCTGTGCTCGCTGCTGGCACAATACCGGTCACTGCCAAGGCGACCAAGAACGACTACACTGGGATCGCGACGCTGATCGAGGTCACCGGGCCCGAGAAGCAGTGGATCGATGAGGCCGGCATCCTGCACATCCGGGGTCTGAGGCAAGTCAAGACCATCGCAGGCGGCATGGTCGGCACCATGGTGATCATGGTCAACATCGATGTGGACGCGGTGACACTCAATGGTGTAGGGCGGGGCAAATGGACCTATGACGTGAGCTGGGACGACCAGCATGGGTTATTCGACTGCACCTGGCACGGAACGTACACGGGTCCCGATGCCTTCTTTGAGGGGTGGGGCATTTGCCATGGCGTCGGTGAAACGAGGCCAATAACGGGGCGCGGATATCTCTATGACCTCGTTCCGGGCGACCACAACGTCATGGTGGTGGAGGGAACCTTCCTCGATCCCCACGGCGAGTAGGCTCGGTAGCGCTCTGTAACCAGATGCCCGTCATGGCAAACTGCGGTTGCTGCAACCGCAGTTTGCCATGACGGGCATCTATGCCAGGAGACCAACCGCTCTGCCTCACGACTAGGTCACACTGTAAGGTGATACCCCAACAGGGTGGCGCCATCCGGTGCAACCTGCACTGCCCCCCTGGGTCGCTCGTTCGTCCACCCATCCTCGAAGGATCTCGCCGCACAGCGTCCAGCCAGGCGTCTGGCCATCCAGCTCGACCAGGAGCGACCCGAGCGGAGAGACGGTCATGTGGCCCATCGCGTGTCCTCCCGCCACATCGGAGACGGATCGGCGTGGACCGGGAGCGACGCGATTCCTAGTATACCACAGTTGCAGCACGGGCAGAGCGGGATCACCCACCGCTCACCCGTGAAGGGTGATGACACGACGCGACCTGAGCGCTATACTGTGTTTGTGCGAGGTGAGGAGCTGGCGACGCGGCGACGGCATCTCCCCTGGAGCCAGTTGTCCCTCTCCCAGTAGTCCGGCGAATGACGCTTGGCAGGAACTGTGGTGCCCCGAAAGGAGGTTGTGATGGTCGAGCGTAAACTGGATCCCACGATGCAACGAGACCGTTGGACCTATCTCTGGCTGGCGTTGGCAGCCCTCTTCTTTGCCTTTTCCAGCGGCAGGTGGACGCTTCCCCTGGCGGCCTGGCTCGCGCCGGTGTTTATCATCCGCTTCATGCGAACGCAGCCACTGTGGCGCGGGCTGTTGCTGACCTGGGCGGTGACCTTTGTCATGGCGACGATCACGTGGTGGGGCCTCGACCCGATGCCGCTGATCGTACACCTGATCATCATGAGCCTTGGGGCGGCGTACGGGCTTCTGCCCCTGCTGGCGGACCGGCTGCTGGCCCCGCGGCTGCCCGGTCTGGCCTCGACGCTGGTCTATCCGGCGGCGTACACGGCGCTCGATTACCTGTACGTCGCGGCGAGTCCGATGCCCAGCATGAACGCACACGCGTACACGCTGTACGGCAATCTGGCTCTACTGCAGTTAGCCTCGCTGACGGGCATGTGGGGACTGACCTTCCTGGCGAGCTGGTTCGCTACAGTCGTCAACTGGGCCTGGGAGCGCTCGTTTGCCTGGCGCGAGGCGTGGCGAGGGGCGGCGATCTATGGCGGGATCCTCTTGGCCGTGTTGGTCTATGGCGAGGCACGGCTGACGTTTGCCCAGCCGCAGCCGGGGACCGTGCGGGCTGCCGCGCTGACCTCGGTGGATCTCCATGCCAAGATAGACGAGGTGATGGCCTCGGCGAGAGGCGACCGCGCTCGTTTCCGCCAGACCTCAGCCGAGCACCAGGATCTCTACTTCGCCGATACCGTGCGGGAAGCCCAAGCCGGAGCCCGGATCGTGCTCTGGCCGGAGATGGCGATCCCCCTCGCCAAGGAAGACGAGGAGGCGCTGATCGCGCGGGGGCAGGCCGTAGCCGGTGAGCAGGGGATCTACCTGGCCATGCTTTACTATACCTCTTACGCTGAAGAGCAGCGGGGAGAGAACAAGCTGGTGTTGGTCGACCCGACCGGCAACGTGGTGCTCGAGCACCTCAAGTTCGGCGGCGCGGCTATGGAAGGATGGGCGCCGGGCGATGGCGTGCTTCACACGGTCGAGACTCCGTATGGCACGCTCTCGGGCGTGATCTGTGCCGACACCAACTTTCCGCTGCCCATGCGGCAGGCCGGAC
>Ga0315534_1001192_pt1 | contig 18026 bp, 15 predicted proteins | sample SalMarSW160240MG_FD_203094 | JGI IMG/M metagenome (GOLD analysis project Ga0315534, IMG submission 203094) | Salt marsh sediment microbial communities from the Plum Island Ecosystem LTER, Massachusetts, United States - Salt Marsh Sediment SW1602-40 ... | reverse complement strand
CTCCACCATGCGCTGACCCGGTGACGGTTAGCTATTTTTGGGATACCAGCGAGCTTGCCCTGGAACGTTATATAGTTAAGGTTGTGGGGAGGGATGAATTTGGTAATGAGGGTGATGCCACTGCTTTAGTTTCTCTGGTAGAGCCGCCTTCTGTAGAGCTGGCGTTAGACATAGACCGGGATGTGACACGCGAGGGGAACTATTTCCAGGTGGAGTTGACCGTTCGCAACACCGGTAGCGAAACCGTCCATGACTTTACCGTGACCGACGTTAGCCGTGGCTTTCAAGGGGTGCGTAACTCTGACGTCGTCGTTACTTATGACACCGTTCAGGGGGGAGCCGTAGTCAAGAAGAGTATGGGAACCTTCCGCCCCGGCAATACCTGCACTCTCAATTATGAGTTGGTGCCGGTACTGTTTCATCCGTCCTTAGGAGAAAGCTCCTACCGGATTGGCGAATCACTGCTTGGTGTCTCCTACGAAGATGAGTATGAAAGGGAATATTCCCGCGAATATGCGTCACCTTGCTGGAGTTATGAGGGGTCCCAGGTAAATGCTGCTTTCAGCAGTGCCGATTACCTTATCGTTACCAATCCCCATCGTCTTTTTGAATCAAATCCTGTAGGTGATGTGAATCAGCTGCTGGCACGGATGGCGGAGCTGGCCAAAGAGAAGCAGGGAGTATTAGGCTATCTGGAGCGAGGGGCAAGAGCCGAAGACCTAGACCGCCTGATTGATGCCAGAGGCAGTGGTGATGACCGGTGGTTTTTAAAATTATGCGATGGCTGGACCACTGAGGGGTATCTCCTCATAGTGGGCGAAGAAGAGATTGTTCCTTCTTTCGCTGTAAACTTTACCGTCGGACTGGGGGGGAGTATGGTGCGGGTTCCGCTTACCGATTACCCTTACTCCGATAGTGGTGGTGATGAGGGTAGGCCTGAGCTTCCGGTGGGTAGGATTATTGGCAATACCGCCTTTGAGCTAGTGACCCCAATTAAGACCAGCCTTGATGTCTCCAGAGGCGTTCGGCACATGGACCGATCTGATGCCCTGGTCGTTGTTTCACAGGACAAGCCACACGAATATTTTATACAGTGGGCAACGCCACTGATTGATGGTCTTATTGGGGACTGGACAACGGTTACCAGTGTGAAGTGGGAATATCAAGATACTGAGAAGGGTCTTCTCCGGGAGGCTCTGGCGATTCTGGGGTCAGAGTGGGACCTTGACTCTCTTCCATCAGGGCTTAATGATTTAAGAGATTTGGTGGGCAGGTGGGACCTTGAGGATGAAACAACACTGCCGGAACCACCCGACGATTTGACCACACTGAGAGGCTTAATATCGGTGGGTGAAGCCGAGCGAGTTCAGGCAGCCAAAAGAGGAGAATCGGTTAGGCATTACACCCTTCATCCTGATTCATCACAAATGCTGCTGGCGCGGGCTCATCTGGTCGGGGACAATGCCTATGACAGGGGTCTTATCTGCTATGTTGGTCATGGGGGCAGTGGTGGCTGGGTCTGGGGTCTTGACGAACCCCACCTCAGCTTCATTGGCTTTGGAACCGCCGCCCCCGTTGTCTTTGCCGCTGCCTGTGAAAGCGGTGACTATGAAACCGGCTGGACAGACGATGATGGTATAGCCGAGGCTTTCCTGAGGAGAGGCGCTGCGGTTTATATGGGTGCCGTTATCAGTATTGGCGGAGGCTCTGCCCTTGAGATGCAGAAACGATTCTGTCTGACTGAGTGGACTCCATCCCGCTCTGTTGGTGAGAGCCTTATCGCGGTAAAAAGGAACCTGATTGCTATCGATAATCCTAGTAACCCTGAGTGGTTACGTATGGCCTATATATGGAACCTGTATGGAGACCCAAAATATGGGCAATAAACGGCTACTAGCAGTATTTATAGCTCTCAGCCTTGTCTTGGGGACTGGTTCTTACGCCTTTGGTGCTGAACCCGAGTCTGCCCTGGAGGTTACCGTGCCAGACTATGAGGTGAGTACTATAGATAACTTAGATTATGTAGAAATCCCCGGTGGTCACATCCTGCTTGTCGATGGTAAACCGAGGGTTCCCTATTACTCTGTTACCATTGATTATCCTAAAGGGCGTAGAGTTCAGGAAGTAACCTTGGTGGAGAGAGCCGGGCTGGTAACCGCCAGCGGGTTAAGGTTGCCTACCGCGGTAATGGAACCTCTATCATCTTCAGATAACGGCCTGCCCCCGGGTGGGAATGAGGGCTGGTATCCGGAGGAAGACTACCGCTGGAATCTCTGGGACAACCTCGATGGCAGCACTACCCTAGTCATAGTGGTGTATCCCTTCTACTACAATGCCGAGACCACTGATGTCAGGTTCTACAAGGACTACCGCTTTGATGTAGAATACGTTCTTTCTAGCGTGTCAGTAACTGGCTTAACCACTATCAAGAATATCTACACACCTGGTGATAAAATTTCATTTAATATCTGGCTGAATAACTCAGGCGAGGCTCAGGATGTCATAGCGAGCCTGGTAATAAAGGATTATAGCTCAGGTGAGGTCGTCGATGGTCTGCCTCTCAGGGCGCTTAAGGGCCTTGTGGGAGATGCCTCGTTCACCGCCGAGTGGGACAGCAGCGGTACCGAGCCGGGCTACTATTATGCAGAGATAACCTTAGTTGATACTGCCGGGAACATACTGGACAAGAAAACAGCGACGCTCAGCTTGGTAACAGAGATGGTTAAGGAGGAGTTGAGCTGGGACATAAACGAGGATGGTAAGGTTGACTATAAGGATCTGGCAATCCTGGGTGCCCACTACGGGAATACTACAGAGCCACCATATCCCAGGTATGATATAAATCAGGATGGCAGAGTTGACCTTTACGACCGCAACCTGCTGGTAGGCTGTTATGGGGAGGTCGGCTCGTGAAACTGGCTAACAGGCTACTAGTTCTTCTTATTGTCGTGTGTCTTGGCTTGGTGACTGTTTCGTGCCAGTGTGCTGGAGGTGGGGGAGCCAGTGTGGCGCTGGCTCTCTCCTCTGAAGAGGTAAGGCCCAGCGAGCAATTTGAAGTTAAGGTCCAGGTAGAGCCAGGAAAGCAAGGGGTAAGTGCCGTGGAAGTTAAGCTTTCCTTTGAGCCACAAACTATGCAAGTAGTTGAGGTAAAGCCGGGGGCTCTTCTTGGCGAGAGGCCACTACCTGGTATATTGAATATAGATAATGAAGCTGGTACCGTAAGCTATTCTTTGGCTCGAATAGGGACGACGGAAGTTCCTACCCCGGCAGCTACCTTTGCCGTAATTACTTTTCAGGTATTAAACTCGGCGCAACCCGGTGATTATGAATTGAGCTTTACCAGTGTTGGACTGGCCAACGAAAAATTAGAGGATGTACAAGACTTTCGAGTCAAAGGAGCTAGCGTCAAGATAGGTTATTAAAGACATAACAAATGGTCTCTTGGCTTTCTTATCTTACAGAGCAAAAATGCTGGAAATGATACTTAAATAAGGAGGTGATAACCCGGAAAAAGACCAGCTGCTTCGGCGGATTTTGCTCTGGTTTCCGGGTTAAGTTAGCCTCAAAGATTGTAAAAATCTCTGGAAATAGACCCCGTGCCTTCTAAGCAGCGGGTCGTGGGTTCGAATCCCTCCAGGGACGCCAGCTCAGCTACGGACTACTGAGTTGTTTTCTGCTGACTGATAACTCCCCCGCTTTCCTGCGATAAATGCATACTTCGGAGCTCTCTTATCTGTGGGATGAGGAGAATAATAGTTAATGTGATAGTAAGGACATCGGCTATGGGGTATGCCCACCAGACGCCGTCCAACTGTAAGAATCGGGGCAGTATGAATATCAGGGGAATAAAGAAAAGAACCGGCCTCGATATAGCCGTGATAAACGACTTTGTGGCTTTCCCTATTGACTGGAAGACCAGTGAGCCGACCATCATAAAGCCTATCATAGGCATGGCCAGGAAGAGACGCTTGGCTGCATAAGTAGCCAGAGTAATCAGCTCGTTGTCAGTGGTGAAAATACGGACGAACGGTTCCGGGGCGAAATAGAGAACCAGAAATACCAGAACGCTGCAGGCTGTTGCCGCGGCAATGGCTAGTTTTGTTACCTGCAGTGCTTTGTCATAGCGTTTTGCCCCATAGTTAAAGCCCAATATTGGCTGTAATCCCGCACCGATAACTATACCCGGCATCATGGCAAACATCATTATGCGGTGGAGGATGCCAAAGGCGGATAAGGCATAGTCGCCGCCGTAGGCGACGAGCGTTCTATTGACGAAGATGGCGGATAAGCTTCCAGCTATCATCCTGGTAAAAGACGCAACTCCTATGGCCAGTATTGATTTAAGTATGCTCCATTCAATGATTAAGTTCTTGAAGCGGATTTTGAGGAAGCTCTTTCCAGAGAAATAATACCTCATAAAGTATAAGACAGAAACCAGCTGGGCTATCACGGTGGCCAGCGCCGCCCCCCTTATTCCCATGCCTAGCGGTATGATGAATACCGCATCAAGGATGATGTTTAATACGGCGCCGATGACCATGCCTATCATCGGTATGCGGGCGTTGCCTTCGGCTCTTATCAGGTTGTTTGATGCCATGGCGAAGGACATGAAAAACATGCCGATGAGAATTATTGTCATGTAGTCTCTGGCATAGGGCAGGACAGTCTCTGACGAGCCAATAAGCCTGAGCCAGAAGTCCGGATTGCTCAGGCCTGCTGCTATTATTATGGCTGATAGCACGATGGTGGCGGTTATAGCGTTACCAACGGCACGCTCCGCTCTGGGGATTTTGCCGGCTCCGATTAACCTGGAGACCACTGAGGCGCCACCCATCCCTGTCAATTGCCCAATCCCTATTGCCAGCATTTGAATCGGGAAGACGACGGTAAGCCCGGCAATACCAAGGGGGCCGACGTAGTGACCGATAAAAATCGTGTCTATCACGTTGTATAGCGTCATGACGAACATGCCGAAAAAGGCGGGCAGGGATAGCTTTAGCAGTAACCGGCCGATTCGGTCGTCATCAAGCACGCTTTGATTCTGGTTGTTCACAGAGCTAATATCACATCCTTATTAATTTGCATAGTGAAATTGGCGCTGGATTTTGCCTGCTATAATTTTGATAATAAATCTCTCAGTTTTCTGAGTGAATTCGATAAGTCATCCAGCTCTTTATCGGTAAAGACGGAAAGGGTTTCCCTCATTGCCTTTCTGATGCTGCTATTATGCTCCTCAAGAGTAGTTTTGCCTTTATCAGTGAGCACAATATTAATCATCCTTCTGTCCGTTTTATCTGTATGCCGTTCGACTATTTTCAAATCTGCCAGCTTATCTAACAGGTGGGTCATCTGCGGCCTGGCTATCTGTAGCCTCTCCCCTATTTCGGCAACGTGGAGGGTCCCTGCTTCATCCAGCTGTTTCATTATCCCAATATGAACTGGTGAAATATCCACGTCCATAGTAAGAAGCGCCGTCCTTAGCAGTTTTCTGCGGATTTCTCTAAAGATAATGGGTGGAATGGATAATAAGTCTTCGGTGACGCTGTCCAGTGTTTTGCTGCTCATGCTGGAACACCTCCTGGCCCCATTCTTTTACAAAGTTAATAGTTTATATTATTAATAATACTGGACTGAATATAGGCTTGTCAAAGATTAAGTTTTATGTAAAGTTATGGGGGGTAAGGAGGTTTCTTCTCCCCTACCCCGGGGCGTCACCGTGAAGTGTAGAAATACCGGGCTCTCTTCCTGAAGATATAGCCGGCTACCAGACCGGAAACCAGACCACCCAGGTGGGCCTGCCAGGCTATACCAGGCAGGAAAGACCAGATAACGAAAAAGACGAGGACCACAACCCATAGAGGTAGCGGGACAATGAAGTATAACAGGACCCTCAGCTTGGGCATCATCACAACCAGTACGCCCGCCAGAGCGAAGACCGCCCCCGAGGCACCTATGGCTATGGAGAGAGGCGACGGCGGCAAAAGGAAAAAGAAGATATTGCCCACTATCCCCCCGACAAAGTAAACCAGCAGGAATCTTTTCACCCCGATTAAACGGCACAGAAAGCTGCCGAAGAAGTACAGGGTTATCATATTGGCAAAAATATGCCAGATACTCCCGTGTATGAAGAGGTTTGTCACGATGGTCCAGGGTCTGGCTAAGAAGCTTGCCGGCTGAAATCCAAGTAGATAAAGAACAAACTCCCGGTTTATGAGAGTGGCGATAAATAGCAGCAGGTTTATGCCTATTATGAGCCATACCGCAGTTGGCCTGGAACTTCTATATGCCATTACTACCTCATTATGTCAAGTATTTACGTGTTTACTATTTCTCCCCTGACCTCTTTGCCGATGGTTAAGATACCGAAGGAGTTTTTTGCTCTGCCGGGGTTGAAGAAAAGGATGCCGTTCTTTACCTCATTCTGGGCATGGTGGGAGTGACCGTAAACAATAATATCAACGTTATCAAACATCCCCCCTACCCTTTCGTCAATGCCGTAGGGGCTGCCCCAGCCGTGAATAATCCCAATCCTTTTTCCTTTTATTTCCAGTATTTCCTTTTCGGGGAGGAGCTGCTTGAGCTCCTCCGAGTCCATATTACCCTGAACCGCTTTTACCTCTCCCAGTTGTTTCAAGCCATCAAGCACATCTCTGGCGACGAAATCACCGGCATGGATTATCAGGTCTGCTCCGGCTAAAGTGCGCAATATAAGGTCGGGAACTTCAGCAAAGGAAGTGACATGGGTATCCGAGACTACTCCTATCTTCATATTATCTTATCAAGGGCGGAGGAGTAAGCCTGGTAGGTTGCGGGGTCAAAAAGGACGAAAACCACCTTTTTGACCGAGGTTACCTGCCCGCTTAGATATGAAACCGCTGCCTTAACGGCCACCCCTGCCGCCTCTGTTGCCGGATAGCCATAAACACCGGTGCTTATTGATGGGAAGGAAATACTGGTTAGCTTTTGCCCTGAAGCCAGTTTCAGGCTCTCTCTGTAAGCGCTTTCCAGCAGAGCCGCTTCGCCCTTATTTCCGCTATGCCAGATAGGGCCAACGGTGTGAATAACATGTTTTGCCGGCAGGTTGCCTCCGGTGGTGATGACAGCCTTGCCCGTGGGCAGACGCCCCTGTTTGGCGACGATTCGTTTGCAGTCCTCCAGTATAGCCGGGCCTCCGGCCCGGTGAATGGCGCCGTCAACCCCACCTCCGCCCATCAGTCCCGGGTTAGCCGCGTTAACTATGGCATCTGTAGCCTGCCTGGTGATGTCTCCCTGGATAATGGCTAACCTCGCCTGATTTACTATCACTTCTCTGACTTGCTTATTCATCAGTTGAACTCTAATGCTTCATTATAAGATGGATAGGACGGAGAGTCCAGTTAGGATTTGAGCAGGTTGCGTGCGGGGTTGGGATTTGTTAAACTAACTTGATTGTGATGGGCCGTTAGCTCAGTTGGCAGAGCACCTGACTTTTAATCAGGGTGTCGCAGGTTCGAGACCTGCACGGCCTACCAGCTTCAGAAGACCGTCCCTGCCGAATGTTATGCTACAATTATGAACCCCTATGTTGAAGGTTGTTGGGAGACAGAAGAAGGCCGTGTAGGCACAAGTAAGATAGTAAATGTCATGATTTTGTAAGCTTTTCTTTCCCTGTTTTATAACTTTTTCATCAGATGCCGTCTAAAATGGTGAATATAATTCAAAAAAAGTTTGAGGGTGAAAAATGGAATCTAAAAAGATTGGTTCATTGATAAACGACTTGGTCTGCGACGACGTAATCACCTGCCAGAAAGCCAGACGGCAGCTGGTGGCTATCGGGCATAGGGTAGTGCCATCTTTAGTCAAGGCACTGGGTAGTAAAAAATACTGGGTACGCTGGGAAGCGGCTAAAGCCCTGACCCAAATTGGCGACTCCACTGCCACGGCGGCGCTGATTGAGGCTCTGGAGGATAAGGAGTTCGACGTCCGCTGGCTGGCGGCTGAAGGACTGATTAATATCGGGCAGAATGCGGTAGTACCCTTGTTAGAGGCGTTAATTGAAAACTCAAAGTCAACTTGGTTGAGGCAGGGGGCTCATCATGTCCTTCACGACATGAACCGGGGTGACCTGGATGAGGCACTGAGGCCGGTAATGAGCGCACTGGAAGACGTTGAGCCCTCTGTGGAGGTACCAGTAGCGGCACGTAAGGCTCTTGATACGCTGGCGTCAGAGCCACAGTGAGCACACCGGATAGCGGTCTTTCTTTAGCCAGCTTCGCTTTTTATCAATAGCCCCGAATGTTCTCGGCTAAAAAATTTGTAGGCAGCCAGTTTTACACGGTCGTTTATAACAAACCAAGCTAGGGCATAAGCCCATACAAATCCCGCCCACTGCCAGCCTAAGGGAGTCATGAATAGCCCGTAGACGGCAATGAGAGTAGCCACTAATTGAGTGCCCAACACCGCCATCAGCAAGATAGGCGCTGGTTTGATTGACCAGAACGGGCCACGGGTTCGGGCGACGAAAACGGTTAAATGCCCGGCAACCGAAAGTTTGAGGTACATGAGAGTCTGAAGTACCTCTCGGTTCAAATTAAAGACAGTTTCGCCGAGGTAGAACAAGCCAAACGATGCGATTACTCCTATAATGCCCAGTGCCGTGGCAACGCCCAATACAGTTTGCATGCTCCATGATTCCGGCTGGCTGGAATAACGGGTATTATCGTAAGCGATGGATAAAATGGCGCCGTCATTCAGTATAGCCAGCAGCACTATCATAATTGCGGTTACGGGATAGAAGTTGAAAGTTAGGATAGCCAGCGTCAGGAATAACAGCGTTCGGATTGTCTCGGCAATCCGGTAGATGGCATAATTATTCATACGTTGGAAAATCTTGCGACTCTCCTTAATAGCGTCCACGATGGCTGAAAGCCCAGGAATAAGCAGGACAATGCTGGCCGCTGCCCGGGCGGCATCAGTGGCACCGGAAACAGCAATACCTGCGTCAGCTTTCTTAAGCGCTGGGGCATCGTTGACTCCGTCACCGGTCATGCCCACGATGTGTCCCCTCTTTTGTAGAACATCAACTATATGATACTTGTGCTCGGGGAATACCTGGGCAAAGCCATCAGCCTGTTCAATGGCATCTTCCAGCTGACCTCCTTGGTGCTGTTTGGTTTCATCAAATACCGAGGCGTCCATAACGTTTGTCCCCAAGTCTAGTTGTCCCGCGATTTCCCTAGCGATAGCAAGCTGGTCTCCGGTGAGCATCTTAACCTTTAAGCCCATATCTCTGGCGGTATCTACAGTGGCTTTGGAGTCGTCTCTCAGCGGGTCAAAGAGGGGTATTACTCCCATGAATCGCCACTTACCCTTCTCGTCAGCGCGAGCTACGCCCAGAGACCTGAAGCCGCGTGAGGCGAATTTACTCACCGCTTGGTTAACCTGGTCTGCAATCTTTTCAGCATCAGGGTCAAGGGCCAGTATTACCTGGGGAGCGCCTTTGCTTACTCTAAACTCTTTCTGGTCAGAGTCTTTTACCTGGGCTTCAGTTCGTTTGCTCACCGGGTCAAAGGGCTTAAAATGCACAATATCGTATGACTTCAGCTCTTTTTCGTCCTTGATACCGCTTATAACCGCTAGGTCAATCGGGTCCTGGTCCTCGGCTCGGGAGGCGAGTGCACCACCGAGTAAAACTTCTTCCCGGGTAAAGTCTTTCAGGGTAAACGGCTCTCCTGGTGTAATCTTGTTCTGAGTAAGCGTGCCCGTCTTATCAGAACAGAGAATATCAATACCGGCGACTTCTTCAATAGCCGGTAATCTGGTCACAATAGCTTCCTTAAGCGCCAGGGCACGGGCGCCAAGTGCCATGGTAACTGACATTACCGCCGGCATAGCTACCGGGACAGCTGCGATGGTTAGCACCAGGGCGAATTGCAACACCACCAGCAGCTGGTCTCCCCGGACGAGGGCCACGGCCAGGATTAATATGGCTAAAGCGATGGCTATCACTATAAGATAATCGGCAATTTTCAGCACCGCTTTTTGCAGATGGCTTCGGGTCTTGGTGGTCTCAACCAGTTGAGCGGTCTTCCCGTAATAGGTATTTTGGCCGGTACCGTAGACAAGTGCCTCAATCTCTCCCTGTTTGATAATAGAACCGGAGAAAACCGCTTCATCTGCCTTCTTCTCTACTGGCAGCGACTCACCGGTTAGAGCCGACTGGTCCACCTGAACCGGATCTCCCTCCAGCAACTTGGCATCGGCGGGTACAATCTCACCTATGCGCAGCCTGACAAAATCCCCAGGCACCAGTTCACGGGCCGGTATTGTCTGCCAACTGCCCTCGCGTTTTACCCTCGCCTTGGCGGCCAGCTTCTCCTTCAGGGCCTCAATAGTATTGCTTGCCTGATACTCTTCTCGAAAGCCAACCACCGCGTTAACTACCAGTAGTGCCAGAATAACACCGAGGTCAGGCCAGTGGCGCAGTATGCCGGATAGGGCTGCCGCAACTATTATCATTATCGGAATCGGCCCCCAGAAGTAGGCAAGGAACTTAAGTATCGGGTTAACCCTTTTCTCGACAAGCTCGTTATATCCGTACTTAGCTAACCGCTCCTCGACCTGTTTTTGGCTCAGCCCCTCCGGCGCGAATTCCAGCTTTTTCTCCAGCTCGGCCAGAGACATATCTTTCAGATTAACAACGGCTAAATCAGTAGGGTCAACCTGTTTTTCGTCCTTGTCTCTAAACGTCATTTCGGTTCCGTCCGTCTATCTATCTAGGAGTCTGTAATTTCAACTATATGCCTCCCCAACACAACCTGTCAATTAACTCACCTTGCTTCAGGCTGGAGCGTAGATTCGCCTTATTACATCCTTTAAGATATGCATGCAGAAATCAAGGTTTGGTTTGGCTACTTTTGGATAACATTTTACGGCCGACTATCTTTTGTAGTATTAGTTCAGCCAGAAAACATAAACAGACAACTATTATCAAGGTAATAAGGGTAGTCATGGAATGCTTAGAAAGGTAATATATCAAGAGGATGAAGGCTAATAAAATAAGCAATGTTGAGGCTAGTATGATGTATTTGTTGCCACCTGTTTCTTTACACAGCTTTAAATGGGCGATGTTTACCGAACCATATATTATCAAGAAAGCGGCACTGCCGAGCATAGCGATGCCACCCAGCTGGAAAAAGTTGGCAAATATCAATACCAGCACAGCCGTGATAAAAAGGCCTTCTGTGCTACCATGCCAGGTTCTTCGGTTAAATTGAATGGGCAGTTGCCCGTTTTTGGCCAGAACATAGCTGATATTAGCCCCGCCGTAAAGGGTAGCATTGATGGCCGATGCTGTGGAGAATAGGGCAGCTATCGCCATAACACCAAAGCCTATATTGCCCAGAAACGGCTTAGCCGCGGCGGCCAGGGCATAGTCTTTAGCCTCTATAATTTTATCAACACCCAGATTGCCCAGAACTGTAAAGGCGATTAAAGCATAGATAGCAATTACTATAATAATGCTTAAATATATCGCCTTTGGTAGCATCTTTTTGGGTTCAGTCATGTCTTCCGTGGCATTGGTTATAAGGCCAAAACCTTCGTATCCAAGGAAAAGAATTCCGGCGGCAAAAAGTATATTACTGGAGCTAGGCCATTGGGAAGCTGTAAGTAGAGCTGGTTTAATGAATATTGAGCCCACAATTATGAATAAAACCAGAATAGCCAGTTTCACTCCTACTATCAAGATCTCAGACCGGCCAACTGCTTTCGCCCCAATTATATCTACTAGCACGAAAACCACAATTATAACGTTCATGAAAATATAAAGTAATACGCTGGTATTTAAATTCGGGAAAAAGGTGACTGCATAACTGGCAAACGCCCGGGCATATAGCGCCAGAGCAAAGATATATCCCACCCAGAGCAAAATATTAAAGCCACCGCTTATAGTTCCGCTGCCAAAACCTCTAACCAAGAATTCAACGGGACCACCGGCTGAGGGGAATGTAGAACCGAGCTTTGCATACGAGTAAGCGCAAAATAAAGCTACTACACCGGCAATAATAAAGGAAAGGTATACCGCATTTCCCGCAATCTGAGCTCCGACCCCAAATATGGAGAAAATGCCAGCGCCTATCATACCACCTATGCCAATCGAGATGGCAGCTACTAAGCCAATAGGCTTTCCTTTGCCGCTAGTATTAGTTTTCATTATTCCGAAGTCTAGCACAACGAAATATGATTTGGTAGGAGCCAAATCATAGCAAAGGTTTTGGGGAAGGTTTAGTCAACAAAACGTAAAAGCAAACTCAATAGTGCTACTTATCGTACATTACAGACTACTATAGGCATTAGTTTTGGGCAGGATTTGCCGCTAAGCGTTTCACTTAATAGACCTTTAAATACTATATCAATAGTAATTTTATAGTAAATTACTATTTCGCCTAACAGGCTTGGTCAGCACAACAGTCTACCTCTACTGAACAGAACTGACTTTTATTCAGTGTTCAAGATTAGGCGTTCAGAATGTAGTTACAACAATTGAGAGGGAAGTGGTATTGGCTAAGTTCTAGCTTAATCTTTAAGTAAGCTCATCTATAGTCAGGAATTTCCTAGTAGTCTCTACTTGATGAACCAGTCCAACTATCAAAGAATTAACCAAGGTTGGAATACCCATTTTCTTTCCTAAGTTCACGATTTCCCCATTCAAGTAATCAACTTCCGTGCTCGTTCCTCTCTTGATACTCTGCAAGGTGGAACCGAGCACCGGTACTTTGCCCAGCGATTCGGCTATCTTTTTTAGTAAGGTTGATGCTATTGGCTGTGGTTCTCTAGCCATTGTTTCTATCGGTCCTATTGGGAAACCCGGTACGTCCGCGGTCTTGATTCCGGCTGCTTTGATGACTTTTAAACCTTCTTTCAGCAGGTTGATGGTTAATTCTCTGACCTTTGGGTATTGATAGCTATCCTGATAGGACAATCCGGTAACGGCCGGGACAGCCGTTTGCAAATTCCAAACGAGCTTGGTCCAGTGCGCAGCACGAATATCTTCACTTATATCTGTACCTATTACTTTATTAAGCAACGCTGAAAGAGTCTGTAATCGGTTCCCTTTGTTGCCGAAAGGTTCTCCTATTAAGAGGGCTGTTCTGCTGAAAGGAATAGAGTATAACGCTTTACCCGGTTCAAGGAATTGACCATTAAATGTAACAACGCTGCTGATTATTGTCTCTTTTCCCAAAAGCCCGGCTGTCTGGTCATCGCTCCTAACTCCGTTTTGCATGGTTACTACCTGGGTACTAGATAGAAATGGCTGCACTTTCCTGACTGAAGACTCGACATCCTGGGCCTTTACAGTTAGCAAGGCTAAATCCGGTTTGAAGTCAAGATTTTCTGCAGCTTCAACCTGAATTACCGTTTCCCCAGATTCTCCCTCGAGGATTAACCCTTTCTGGTTTATTGCATCAACATGAGTTTTCCGACCTACTAGAGTGACATCTTCTCCAGCTTTAGATAAAAGACCACCAATTACACTTCCGATAGCCCCCGCACCAATAACAGCTATCTTAATAATAATAGCGACCCCCTTACCCAAATTGAAAATAATTTGAGGACTTCCTGCACATTGGAACTTAAGTCTAGTCCGCTACCAGAATGTTGTCAATCTCCTGAGCGTAAGTGAACCCCTGCCCGTGCAGTTATTATGGGGAGCTATTATGCTTCTTCTCCAAAGGAGTTAGGCGATTGAACTAAAACTCAGAATGTGCAATTTGCCTGTTAAAACTCGAGGGGCAAAACTAGTCTGGGCGTGGCGCGATTACGGCAAAAAGTCCGAGACGATTAATAGAAGCCGATACAGTGTGCGGCCCTAAATCGACCGTACTTGGAAATAAAGTCCAAGCACCAGCGTATTCATCCCATGCCCCAATAACCAAATCTTTTTCGACAACACCCCTTGGAATATAGTCTGTCAAATAGAAGAATTCGAGGGTGATAGGTCGGCTGAGAATCACTCCATCGGGGCAAATCTCAAAGGAAAGAACGCTAACATATTCTTCCAACGCTTCTGGCGGTGGTTCCTCATATAATATGGTTATCATGCTAATCAGCTCTCCCTCTTTGGTAGTTACGATGGTGTCCGGGTCAATTTTAACTGTAGCGAAACCTTTAAAGGGTGAAGCCGTGACTGACACTTCACCGGTCTCAATTGGTGCCGTAGATGGCGGGATACAGTCGTCAATACCTTCGGTCGCTTGCTCAATTGCTAACATGGCACTGGCGACGTCGCCTTTTATGAGTGCTGTCTGGGCTCGAGATATCAACACCTCGGCATCGTTAATTGCGTTATCCATTTTCCTGTTCGGATATCCAAAACTTTCCAAGTCAACAAGCTCTTTGAAGCGCTGGGTTTTGTTGATGAGAACATCTAGTCTTGTGCAGGCTTCTTCGAATTCAGCATGAGGCTTTGTCAATTGGGCATAATGAATGTTATCCGATATCAGAGCGCATATTGAAACTACCATTGCAAGTATTGCAATTAGTGTAGGCCAGTGCTTCTTGATCCATCCTGAATGGATGGAACTTCGCTTACCATCGGATTCTTTGGCCTTCTGTGTTGACAGGTCAGCCAGAGGCTGTATAGGATCGGAGGATTTGGTTCTTGAACGCGGCTTCTCTCTGCCAGCCTTGTGGTCGAGTTTCCTAGCTGGGCTGTTACTGCTCTCTTTCCTAGGCATCCTCATTATAATAGAATCCTATTATCTCAACGTCAAGCAGCGTACTTAAAGTGGGACTTCTTTTTGCCAGGCAAATTTTTACACCACTTTTACAAAAGTAGGCATTTCACTTTTAAAGCGACGTATATGGTAACAGTAATAATGGTTTGTTCATCGCAATGCTGATAAGGATACTCTAGGATTTTGGTAAGAGAACATGTATTTTAGTGACACATCCATTATAATAGTAGATAAGTTAGCTTCGAATAGGGTCATTAAAACGAATGTTGAACTTATTCAGATATCACGTAGCTGCTATGGCGGCTATCCATAACAGGAAGAAATTACAGCAAGATCCTTCTGGGAAATGGGATTTCGTATTCAAAAAGCCAGCCGCTCGAGTAATATTATCAGATAATGTAATAGAAAAAGAGGTCAAACTCCATGCCGGTTTCGATATCATTGTGATCCTTGAAGACGTGAACGAGCCTGATAACATACAGATTGCGACATCCCTAGTTGACAGGATATTAGACACTATCAGCTTCAGTACGGTGGCTCAATGTGAACCACCAAAATTACTAACAGATATTACAATTAAAAATGATGGTATATCCGAAGGTCAGTTTTTTGAAGGGCCGGACCCAGACAGTAGCATTATCATTGGAACTCCAAGAGCTATTAAGGAAAATGTATTTAAAGAAATCTGGAAAGCATGCGATGGAAATCCAAATGAAGAAAGAATTTTAAGAGCTCTCGCTTGGTTTCGGAAGGCTATACGTGAACAATACAATATAGACCAGTTCATTTCTCTCTTTATTGCGATAGAGGTTATTAAACCTTTGTTGAGGGACATACTTAAGACTAGGGTTAAAGATCCGGATGAATGGGAGGGAGTCATCGAAATATTTAAAAGGAAAATTAACACGGTTAATTTTGGTGATATAGATCTAGCACGCAACGAGCTACTGCACGGCTTCAAACCATTATCACCTGAATTCCGCTCACGAATCTCAGACTATCTTGAACCGCTAAGAAGAGCCATAATCTATGGATTAGGTGACATTCTTGGTCTATCGGGACAAATAACAGATCTAATTTGTAGCTATAGCCCACGACGGCTTTTCCTTAAATCTCAAACAGGACTTAAGGGACGCTTCCGAAATTTACCTGAATTAGATGTGTTATTGAAGCGCTTTCCTGAGATCGAAATTAATAGAAAACCAATGAGATTTTCTATCGACACTGATGGGAAATTACATATTATGTTTGATACAAGCCAAAAGTTTACGCTTCCCGAGAAGACCGTCTTTGAGGCAGATACATTTGTAATGAGAGGGTCTAAAGGGGCTGGGGTGGACTTAGCCGGATTCGAATTTAACGATTGACAAATCCAGCTCGATCAATCGAAATTAGATGCTTCGATACTCTGGATCAAATAGAATTATCGTTATTGCATCAATCTAATTCTAGATCGCTTATAAAAGCTTGTTTTGTTGCTTTCGTCACAAAAGAGGCATTTGTGTGACGTTTACTTGTTGTTATCTTTAGTGCTTTCCGAAGTCGAGCCAGAGCCGGTCATACCACGAGCGGTGCTCCCGCAGCACGCGTAGCAGCGATGACGATATTTCAATCCGCCGGCGGCCGTAGTCGGTCTTGGTATCCTCTATCTTGATAACGCCCCCCGCTTGCTGAGGGCTCTGGTTACCGAGATAAAGCCCCTTTCCAGGTCGATATCCTCCCAGGTCAGGGCTAACAGCTCCTCCAATCTCATGCCGGTAGCGAAGGCAGTGTAAAACAGCACACTGTAAATACTTCCCCATATAGCTTCCAGAAACTGGGGGATGTGCCTGGGTGCCAGGATGCTTATCTCGCGGCGTACCAGCCGGGGCGGGGCAACCATCTTGGCCGGGTTATGGGAAAGAACGCCCACCCTCACCGCGTGCTTGCGCGCCTTTTCTATTTCCATGAAATTTGCCATGGCTTTTGCTCTCACCACCACCTCGTTAGCGGCGTTGTTTCTACAGTATGCCCAGCAGGTAAATCCTACCCGACAGGGTATGTCAGTGTATTCAAGCGATATTGAGAGGTTTCTCTATTCCATACACTGCCGATAATAATAACCAGAACGTAAAGTGCCGACAGTACCCTTCGTGACAAGTTCATCATTTGACTTCATCTAAAAGCAAGTCCCTCAACCGGTTTGGAGTAACCCTGTATGGTTCTATCGGGATACCCATCCAGTCGGAGAACTCCAGAAGCTTTTCCGGGTCATTCTGTGCGATGTCGTCGTAATAGCCTACGGCGTCTAGCATGATTGCTCCGCCGGAGTGCTTGGGGAAATTTTCATTTGCCAGACCTTTGTCCCAGCCCTGATATACGTAGTGGCGGTATTTCATCCACCCAGGCGTAAGCCAGTAGACATCCTTGCCCTGGCTTATTCGTTCCCTTTCTTCCTTACCGGCCAGCATATCAATACAATGAGAGGCTTTGATTCTGGAAATCCTGATTCCGGGTTCTACCTGCTCCTGAATTATGGTATCAATCTTGCGGTATGGATTATCAGCGTTAACGTAGCAGAACTTGCCGCCGTAGACCACGATGATATTCGAAGCGTATTTCTTAGCTGTTACCAACTGCCTGATAAGCTGGCTCTCAAGCTCACGAGGCACTTCGTGGCGGCCGGGCTTGGTATATAGGATTTTACTAGCGTCCAAAAATCCGCTGTCTCTAAGATAGTTCAGCTCCATATTGAGTGTGCCGCAGGCTACAACGGCATAATCTCGAAATGAGACGCGATTTTCCATGCTTACCTCTCTCTAATATCGTTTGATTCGCAAAAGCACTTTGTACACATATACTTCACATACTCCATCAGCCACCTCCTGACCCAAGCTTATCGTTCAACCGGTGTAAGGGAACAGCAATCTGGTCTTCCTGCACGTGTGGCGAGTAGCAGCTATCAATCTGCACCAGTTTCGCCAGGGGCATGCGACACGCTATAGCTACTGCCAGCTTATCTACTGTACCCGATACTATCTCCTCGGAAATTATTTGCGCTCCGATAAGAGTCTTCGTCTTCGCATCAGCGATAAGCTTATAGTGCGCTGGCCTGCCGTTAAACCTATCCCTGAGCCGAGGGGTATCCACTGCAACTAAGTCTGCTTCCAGCCCCTTTTCCCGCGCTTCTCTCTCCGTAAACCCAACTGCTCCTATCTGGTGGCTAAACACCTTGGTGACGAACGGCATGACCGTGCCTTCATACGTGAGGTGATTACCCAAAGCCGCATTCCTGCCCGCGATGTAACCGGTTCTGATGGCATTGGCTGC
>Ga0315534_1001191_pt1 | contig 18028 bp, 1 predicted proteins | sample SalMarSW160240MG_FD_203094 | JGI IMG/M metagenome (GOLD analysis project Ga0315534, IMG submission 203094) | Salt marsh sediment microbial communities from the Plum Island Ecosystem LTER, Massachusetts, United States - Salt Marsh Sediment SW1602-40 ... | reverse complement strand
CACACCGCTCGTTCTTAACGGCAACGTGGGCAACGACACGCTCGTCGGTGGATTGGCCGCGGACTTTCTCAACGGCGGTCTGGGCAATGACACGCTGGTAAACAGTCCGGGAAACGACACGTACGACGGCGCCAACGGCGCTGCGGGCGTCGCGGACACGCTCACCCAGACGTCCGGGTACGATACGCTCGTCATTCGCGGCACACTGGTCAACGACGTCATGGACGCGCTCCAGGTTGCTCCTTCTGCCGCGGCTTTGCATTACACGCTGAACTACACCTTCAATGGTGGCGTCACCGAGGCCAACACGCTGATCCAAAAGCCGTTTGGAGCAGCTTCCGGTCTGGCAGCTACCGGTCCGACGATCGAAGAGGTCCGTATCGAAGCAGGCGCGGGCAACGATCTGATTCGTGTGGCCCACGACGACGCGTACACGGATGGCATGGCTGCGACAGGGAATCCCATGCAAATGGTACGCTTCAATGTGATTGGCGATGCCCCCAACGCCAGCGACCGGCTCGTGGTCCAGGATCTTGGGATCGGAGATCTGGTACTCGTCCGTCAGGCCCCTGATGAGCGAAGTGGTCGCGTAACAATTGCTCCGGCCGTCAATACCACGACGCTGAACGGTTTCTTCGGAGATATCGTCTACTCAGCGATCGAACGCCTGGATATTGCGCCGCTCACCGATGTCAGCGCGTCCAACACGATCCTCAACCGGGGCACCGGAACTGATGGCTTTGGCCGGATTGTCGTATTTGAACAGGATCCATTTGAGCTGAACGAGATTCGTACCGTCGCGACCGACGTTAACGATGTGACAAGGATCGACCGTAATCCCACGATTGATCCCGGTGTGGCGGCGATGCCGCCGTTCCCCTTCGCCGTCGCTGGCGACGAAGACTGGTACGAGTTCCGGGCACCCAAGACCGGGACGTTTGCCTTCAATGTTTTGTTCGAACAGATTGGGCCGCTGGCTAACGGCCGCACGGGGCTGCCCGGAATGGGGAATCTCGACATTCAGATGTACAACGATAACGGCGCGTTAATCGCGACGAGCAACACGGCGACCGACGACGAATCGATCACGATTACCGTGATGCCCGATGAGAGCTACTTCCTCCGCGTCCTCGGCACGCAGGCAGATCTGTCGGTCACGTCCGCTTCGCCGGCCATCAACGTCTACGACGTAACGGTTGTCCGTGTCGACGACCTCGGTCCCCAGGTGATCGATCCGGATGGCGATGGCCCCCTTTCTGGAGTCCATATCACCGAGGATCCAGAAACGCCGCTTGAAGAATCAGCCCACAACTTATTTGGCCTCAAGGGCGAGACGACGACCGATCCACCGGTGGGCGGCCCCACTCCCCTTGTGAACAGCCTGACGATCAATTTCTGGGATTTGCCGATGCCGCGATCGCCGGGCGACGTGTACGTGGCTCTGGATCCGATGACCGCCGGCGCCGTCGGCAACTACGAGATCAAAGGCGACCACAACGGAATCATCGACATCGAAACTGTTACGGTAATCAACGATGCGTTGACCGGTACCGTCGTCACCGGCACGTCAGCCACGAACTTCACCGCGCAAAATAACAATTTCGCGGAGGCATTTTCCGAGCTGGATGATTTCTACAACGGCTCGATGATGCGGTTTACAACCGGCGCGTTGGCTGGACAGACGCAGACGATCACGGACTACAGTTTCAACGAAGCGACCGACATCGCCACGTTTACGACCACGGCGTTTACCGCGGCTCCGGTGGCGACGGACGCCTTCGAAATCCTGCAGACGGCCACGGCCCGAGTCATTCTGACGTTCGACGAACCGCTGCCCGACGATCGCTTTACGCTGACCGTCAATGATTCGGTGCGTGACCCGGCATGGAACAAACTGGATGGCGAGAGCGACGCTGACGAGCCCTTCCCCACGCCTACCTTCCCTTCGGGTGACGGCGTATCGGGCGGCGACTTCGTGGCGCGCTTTACCGTCGACAGCCGGCCGGAGATCGGCGTCTGGAGCGACAAGAGCGTTTATGTCGACACGAACGGAAACTTTGTCTTGGATCCGGAAGGAAAAGACAATGACGACGTCAACGAAGACATCATCTACGTCTTTAGCGACAACCTCCCACCCAGTGTCGGGGCTGGCTTTGCTACCGACAACATTTTCGCTGGCAACTTTCCCTCCGGAGACACGGCGGACGGCTTCGATAAGCTTGGAACATACGGCCGGGTGGGTGGCGCGTTCCGCTTCCTGTTGGACGGCGACAATGATGGCGTGCCGGAGACCGTAATCATGCCCGGCCCGCTTAATGGGCTACCCGTGGCGGGCAATTTTTCCGCTGCCACTCCGGGCGACGAGGTTGGCGTGTTTGACGGTAACACGTGGTATCTCGCGCCGGGTTTTGCCCCGATTAACAGTGGGTTGCGCGGCCTGCCGATCGTGGGCGACTTCAATGGCGATGGTTTCGATGACCTGGCGACGTACAACGAAACGGAAGACCGGTTCGAGTTCGACTTTGCCACGGGCGTGGGCACCGGCTTCGGCGGCGGACCCGAAGCCACCATTGAATTCGGATTCTCTGGGATACGTGAGTATCCGGTGGCTGCGGATATGGATCAGGATGGAATTGACGACATCGGTCTTTTTGTCCCGGATCGAGGCGGTGTGACACCCCGATATGCCGGCGAGTGGTATATGCTCGTGTCTGGCCAGGCACCCGGGACAATGGTGCCGAACGCCGGCGCACTGAATCATGCATTTTCGCCCCAGCCGTTTGGCAATGACCTCTTTGCCCAGTACGGTGACGAATTCGCGATACCGATCGTCGGCAACTTCGATCCGCCGGTAGCGGCCGGGGCAGGTGATCTCCCGGATGTAGCACTTTTCCAGAATGCGGTAAACCATTACGACGTCAATGGGGACTCGCTGGTGACGCCGGCCGATGTGCTTCAGATTTTCAATGATCTGAACACCAACGGCGCCCGCTCGTTGCCGCCATCCTGGAACGGACCGGACGCGTTTCTAGACGTGAACGGTGACCAGAGCGTAACGCCGCTGGACGCGTTGATCGTGATCAATGCCATCAACCGTGCGAGCCTGACCGCCGCCACGGCGAGCGCGAATGTCGACGAGCCCACATTTGCCACATCGATTGTCGGCAGCTCCGCCGCCGCGTCGGTCGCCGACGTGTCGTCGCAGTCTGTCTCCGTCGAGGCTGCAGTGCCTGTGGCGAGTGACCTGCTGGACGGTGACACTCCAGCCGCGCCCGCATCGGACGCCAACACGCTCGTGACGGGCGGCAGCGACGGGGCGGCGTTGTCCGAGACTAGCCTGTTTGACGACGCCATCTCGGACATCGCCGTGGAAGTCGCCGAAGCATGGCTCGGAGATGTTGGTGATGATGGATCCGTATAGGTAGCAGTACTGCTGTACGGCACGCCGTCTCTGGCGTGCCGGGAACTCGTCGGCCGACTCTGGCTGCGGCGCACGGACCGCCACGGATGGCGGCGAGCTGGTGCGTTTCCAAGGTCAGGGCAGCCCCCGGCATTGCCGGGCGATCGCCCCGCCAAGCTGCTTGGTTTTTCATTCCCTTTTCGAGAAAATAGTCTGTATCCTTTCGGTTGAGCCGAGGCGTGCGCATGGCAACGCGAAGCGTAAGCGCGGGTGAAACGGCAGAGGAGAATCCCTCGAGGGTGAAACTGTAGTCGAGAATCCCTCGCTGACGCTTCGGGTTACGATTGACGGCAAACGAGGACACATCATAAGCCGAAGCGTAAGCGAGGGAACATCACAACCCGAATCGTCCACGCCCACGGCGAAAGGATGCCGCCACTACGCGGCTCGTACGGCTTCGGTGTCCGTGATGCGCGTGGGAATCAACGCACCGCCGTTCCTCGGCCTTTCTTCCACGAGCTTCCACGAGCCCGGAGCGCCATCGTGCCGCCTTCTACGGATTCAGCAGGTGGAGGCCTTTGGTGCCGACGCCGAGTTGCTCGCTTCCAAGGGCTGGACGCGCTAGTGCATCCGGTAATTTCGCCGCCAGATCAGAACGTGGCGTGGTCAAGAAATCTCTTCCGGTTGTTCGCAAAAAAGCCCTGCCGGCGACCCGTCGGGCGACGTTCCCTAATCTGCCACCTCTCTCCTTTGTCCACGGTACGATGGGCGCCGCCGGGCGGTGCAGTCCAACTGCTTGGCGATAGATGGCCCCGGTGTCCCCAGGAGGGCAGCCCGCTGTGATCGGGTAGGCCGAAATGCGTACCTTTGTGCGGCCTGCCCCGGTTCGGCCACGATGCTTCTCCCAGACGAATCCACAAAAAAGGCGTGCCAGGGCCCGAAGCAGGGTCCGGAACGGGCGTCGCGCACGCGTGCTAAGTCTCTGCGCACCATCCGTTTTCACTCTACAACTCGCATTTGCAAGAAAGTTGACACTATCGTAGGGCCATCTTAGGATAAAACTTACACTCCTCAGCTCCCGCGTAACCCGCGCCGGCGCACAAGACGTCCTCAGTGCGACTGCCGGAGTGGACGGAACAGAAACAAGGGTACGGCTGTGATTTCAGTCTTTGGCAGCGCCCGGCGGCGCACTAAAGGGCGTACTATATTACGACATCCGGCGACCAGGACGCGGCGTCTGGCGTTGATGGAAACGCTCGAGGCGCGTTGCTTGCTCGCGGCGACCGCCTTTTCCCCGGACGGCGATCCCGTCGGGAGTTCTTTTGCCGAGAACTTCAGCGCTCATCCCTCGGCGCTGACGACCTACCGCCCCCAGGGAGTCTCGCTGGAGGACATCGCAGCCCAGGTCCCCCGCGCGCCGGCACGCTTCGGACTGAATCCGACCAGCCTCATCGCCGTATCGGAAACGGAACCGAATAACCGGCTGGGCACGGCGACCCCGATCCCCGAAGAATTCTCCACGCTCGACGATCCCGCCGTGGACGTCACCGGCGCGCTGGATCCCGGCGAATCGGACTTCTATCGGCTCACGCTTCAAGCCGGCGACATTCTGGGAGCCAATCTGACCGGCGCGGCCAATGCCATGTCGCTGCTCGACAGCCGCGGCTTCGAGCTGGTGGGCACATTCTTCGATACGCTTTTCGGGTTGCCGCCGATTTCTCCGCTGCCGGGCGGCGGCAACGCTTCCTTGTCCTACGTCATCGATACGCCGGGGACGTACTTCTTCGAAGTCTCGGCCGTGACCTTCGAGGACCCCGATGGCGACACCGGGAACGGCGACACCGGGGGCGACGGAACCGACGACGACACGGGCGAGGAGAATATGTACGAATTGGGCCTGCGCCTGTTTCGGCCGGGCCTGGAATCCGAGCCGATCGCGACGCGACAGACCCTGTTTGTGGACTTCGACGGCGCGACGCTCAACACGTCCATCTTCGGCGCTGTCGGAACAGCCACGCTTTCCCCCCTGGCCGATTTTCTGCCCAATTGGGGGCTCGCCGGTCCTGGTCAGCCCCACCACGAGTCCGACTTGAACAAAGTTATCGACGCGGTCCTGGATGTCGTGGAAGAAAACATCTCCTCGGACATTCGGGAGCGCGGAAACAATGGCGATTTCGCCGCAACGGGTATTCCCGGCGCCTTCGATATCGAAATCCTCAATAGCCGCGATCATGCGGATCCGTTCGGACAACCTAACGTCAGCCGCGTCGTGGTCGGCGGCACGATCCGCGAGCTGGGCATCGGCACGATCGGTATCGCCCAGTCGATCGACGTCGGCAATTTCGACACGCAGGAGTCGGCCGTCGTTCTGCTCGATTTGCTCAGCGCGTCGGACGACAACCCCAATTCGCTCAACCAGTATCCGTTGGATCCCTCAGCAACCATTTTTGACCTGATTGGCGAAGGTGTGGGGAACATCACCGTCCACGAAGCGGGGCACTTCTTTGGCGCCTGGCATACGTTCAATGGGGATTCCACGCCCAACATCATGGACTCCCCTGGAGACCTCGCCAACACCATCGGAATAGGTCCCGACGGCATTTTCGGCAGCGACGACGACACCGATGTCGATTTCACTGAAGGGGCCTATACGCCGTTCGAATTTTTCACCGGATCCGAGGAAACGCTGCAGGTGATCTCATTCGGGCTGGCGACAGGCAAGGCGCCGGCGCCGATAATTCGAGGCACGGTGTTTAACGACGAGGACGGCGACGGTTCTCAAGACGGCGATGACGACGGAATCGGCGGTCGCCGCGTTTTCCTCGACCTTAACGGCAACGGGACTCCCGACTCCGGTGAACCCTCGACCACGTCGTCCAGCAGCGGCAATTATGTGCTGGTTCCCGACGTCACCCCCGGAACTTATTCGGTGGCCCACGTGTTGCCGGCCGACCAGGAATTGACGACACCTCTGGGCGAGGGCACGCACACCGTTACCATCAGTTCGTCGCTCGACACGTTCAACAATCTCGACTTTGGAACGCGCGAGATCCGTCCCGGCTCGGTTTCCGGCATCAAATGGAACGACGCCGACGGCGATGCCGAATACGAACCAAACGCCGGCGAGTCGGGCCTGGGGGGCGTGTACATCTACGCCGACATCAACGACGACGGCATCCCGGGCATCGACGAACCCGGTACGCTCACCGCGGCGGACGGCAAATACACGTTGGCCGGCCTGCCGCCGGGGCGGGATTACATCATTCGCGAAGTCGTTCCGTCGGGATTTGAACAAACGTTTCCCGAGACGGGGCAACCTGTCCTGTCACCATCAGGCGCCGCCACGACGGACCAGAACTTTTGGATCGTTCCGCTCCCGTTCGGGCGATCCGTGACGGGGATCAACTTCGGCAATCGCGATCGAACCAACAGTCCTCCCACGGTCGAACCGCTGCCAGATCAAAGTGTGCTGGAAAACGAAGCCTTTCAGTTTGACGCGGGCAGTTTTTTCAGCGACGTCGATGTGGCCACCGGCGACGCATTGACCTTCAGCGCGGCCCTGGTGGGCGGCGGAGCGCTACCCGGTTGGCTCAGCATCAACAGCACCACCGGCCAAATGAACGGCACACCGACAAGCAACGATGTGGGAACGCTCAACATAACGGTCATCGCCACCGATCTGGCCCAGGCCGCCGCTTCGGATACGTTCGCTCTGAGCGTAATTGCTGCTACAAACAATGCGCCGTTTATCGAGCCGGGCCAGCAGTTCGACGTCATTCGTGACAGCGATGTGGGAACGGACGTGGGAACCGTACAGGCATCCGATCCGGACGCGGGTGATGTCATCAGCTTTTCGATTGTCAGCGGCAACCCGGACGGCGTGTTCGCCATCGATGCCGCGTCGGGCCAGATCACCGTGGCCCGCGATGGTTTTCTGCCAGCCGGCAGCGGCCCGTTTGTGCTGGGGGTCGAAGTGACGGATCTGGCCCTGGCTACGGATACGGAAGATGTGACCATTAACGTGGTCGTTCCCGAGCCGCTTGTCGCGTTCCAACTCGATACGTTCACGATGGACGGATCACCGATTCCCGACGGGGGGACGGTGGCCGTGGGCGAACGGTTCGAACTGCGGGGGACGGTCGAAGACGCGCGCGGCTTCTTTGCCACGGGCGTCTTCGCGGCGTACCTCGACATTCTCTATGACGACGCGATTGTCCATGTCGTCGTCGGGGAAACGCAGACCTTGGAGATCCTCGGCAATCCCACGGGCGGAACGTACACGTTGAGCTTCGAAGGCCAGACCACCACGCCCATCCCGCTCGGCATTGACGCCAGCAACGTCCAGACGGCGCTGGAGGCCTTGAGCACGATTGGCACGGGCAATGTACGCGTGCGCCGCGTACCGCCCACCGACGAGGCGCCCAATCCATTGGTCTTCGAAATCACCTTTCAGAAGAATCTGGCCGATACCGATGTGGACGATATCACCGCCGATGGTTCCGCGTTGACGGGAGGCACGTCGCCCGTCGCCCAGGTGACTAATTCATTCCCGGCGGACGCCAGCAATGCCGGTTCGTTCCGTCGCGCGTTTGTGTTCAGCAATACGTACCCCAACGGATTGAGCGCGGAAAACTTGCCGGACGAACTGAGTGAAGTCGGTGCCTTCGACGGAGAAACACCGCTGGGTGGCGGACCGTTCGACCTGTTTTCAGTAGTCCTCGAAGGCGCTCAGCAGGGGCTCGTCTCCTTTGAGGGAAACGCCGCCGATCAGCTACCCGAGCACGACGTGCTGCTTTTCGGCAGCGGTGAAAGGGTCCCGGTCGCCAATATTCTTTTCGACAAGACGGACGTCAATGTTGTCGAGATCGTAAACAATCCGCCGACCGCCACCGACGATACGTACACCACCGATGAAGACACATCCGTTTCGGGCAACGTCATCACGGACAACACCGGCAACGGTGCGGATTCCGACCCGGACCCATCCGACACGCTGACCGTCACCGAGGTCAACGGCGTCGCGAGCGTCGGCACGTCCATCCAGCTTGCCTCGGACGCCACGCTGTTCGTCAACAGCGACGGCTCTTTCCAGTACGATCCGACGACATCCGCCGTACTGAACGCACTGCGCAGCGATCAGGAGGCGACCGACACGTTCAGCTACACGATCGAAGATCTGGCCGGGGAACCGTCGACCGCCGACGTGTCGATCACCATCGATGGCGTCAACGACAGGCCGACGGTCGACGCGGCCACGTTCACCGTCGAAGAGGACAGCGGCGCGGGCGCCTTCGTCGGCACGGTCGCGGCCACCGACCCGGACACGGGCGACGTGCTGTCATTTGAAATCATTGACGGTAACACGAACGACACATTCGCCATCGGCACGGACAGCGGACTGATTACGGTAGCCAATCCAGCCCTGCTCACGGAAGGGACGACTTTTTCACTGACTGTCGAAGTCACTGATTCGGGAGTGCCCGCGCTGAGCGATACGGCAGTCATTACGATCAACGTCGTGGCCGCCGCCCAACCGCTGGTCCGCTTTCGCCTGGACGTGACCGACCTCGACGGCAATCCACTGCCGACGGTGGAAGGCCAGCCCCAGGTCAATGTCGGCGACGACTTCATGGTGCACGGCTTCGTGGAAGATACGCGAGGATTTTCCGCGACCGGTGTCTTTTCGGCCTATCTCGACGTCTTTTACGACAATGCCGCCAGCGTGTCGCTGATTGTCGGTGAGACGTGGACGCTGACGCTGTCTCCCAACGTCACGGGAGGCACGTATACGGTCACGTTCGAGGGTTCCGAGACAACAGGTCCCATCAGCCTGGGAACCAATCTTTCGCAGGCGACCGACAACCTGCAGCAGGCGCTGGAGGGCCTCAACAGTATCGGGCAGGACAACGTACGCGTGATCAGCACGCCGCTCAGGGATCCTGACGATCCGGAAATCATCCTGAATCCCTTCATTTTCGAAATTCAGTTTACCGGAGACCTAGCCGGCCAGGACATCACCACGATGTCGGTCGACGGGTCGGCCTTGACGACATCCGGCGGCCCGGCCACGGCCACGATCGAGGAAACGTTTCCGGCCGATCCCGCCAATCCCGGTGCTTTCCGGTCGGCGTTCCTGTTTGAGGATCCATATGTCAACGGGCGCAGCGCGGCCGACGAACCGGCCGAAACGGGACGTCCGGCCAGCGAACGCGTACTGGGAGAAGTCGGCGCGTTCGACGGTCAGACGCCGCTGGGCGGAGGCGAGTTTCGCTTGTTCAGCGTCGCCTTTAGTGCCGTCGCGGACGGACAACTGGTCTTGCAGGGGAATCCGGCCGATGTGGCGGGCAACGACGTGCTCGTGTTTGGCCGGGATGATCCGGTCGCGCTGAACGACATCGACTATGGCGATCCGGTCACGGTGGTGCTGGCCACGCCCGCTCTGCCGGCTTTCTCCAATCCGACCAACGCGCTCGACGTCAATGCCGATGGCATGGTGTCGGCGCTGGATGCCTTGCACGTCATTAATGAATTGAACCGCAATGGTACGAGAGCCTTATCCGGCGCGGCCGAGCCAGCCGCCGCAAGGGCGGCGTCCGCCGAATCGCGCGCGGTGCCGTCGGGTTATGTCGACGTCAATGCCGACGGTTCGATCACTCCGTTGGACGCGCTGATCGTCGTCAACGCGCTGAACCGCGCCAGTACGGTGACGGCCAGCGCGCCGGTGGCGGCCACGGCGTCCGTCAATGTCAACGTCAAAGACGGCGCGACGGCGCACAGTGCCTTCATGCCCAAATTGCCGTTGACCGGCGACCGAACACTTGGCGCCGTGTCGCAGCACCAGGAAGCTCCGTCCGGCGGCACGTCCGCGGAGTCTGCCAGGCCGGACATCGTCGCTTCGGCCGCCGGCGCCGAACCGCTCGATTCGCCCGTGGCGAGCGACACGGCGGACAGCGCCTACCCGACACCGTCGGGCCGCCTTTCATCTGCGGAAATGGAGTCGGTGTTGAATGAGGTCGCCGCGGACGTATCGGCGGCCTGGCAGGATGAAACCAACCGTAAGGAATTACCGCTCAGAGTATCCTGATTTGTATCGCTGGTGACGAGTTCATGTTTGACCCCGGTCCATCACGCCCGGGAGACCGCGGCTGTGAAGACTGGGGGGGCGCGGTCCGCCTTTGCGGGCGAGAGTCACACACAGGTTGTTGACCGTGCTGGTCAACGGTCGGCCGATGCGGGCCCTCCGACGCCGTAGCGTGCACGGACGCGCCCGCGCAGATGTCTACTTCCGGAACAGAACAATTTGGAGAGTTGGGCAATGGCCATCCGGCGATGGTACAAGTCGCGCGGACTGCGACAGGCTCGGCGCGCTGCGCCGTGTCTTCGTTTGTCGCGACGCGACCTTCGGCTCGAGACGCTGGAGGACCGCATCGTGCTGGCCAGCCCTCAGTTGATCGGGATCAATCCGAACGTGGGCGAGTTGCTGCGCGAAGGAGCCGTCCTCGATACGCCACCTCAGGAGTTGACCTTTCGATTCGATGAAGGTCAACAGATCGATCCCAACTCCCTAAGCGGGATCCAGATCACGCGAGGTAAAGGCGATATTGACGACGTTGCCACGAATGTCGCGGTAGAGCCGGGATTTATCAGCATTGGGGAGTCGCCCAGCGAAGTTGTCGTGCGTTTTACGGAGGCGTTGCCTGACGATCGATATCAGATTGACGTTTTTGGCAGCGGGCCATTGCCCTTGCGCAACCTGGATGGAGAGTCGTTTGACGGTAATCCGACGGCGTCGGGCAACCAGGATTTTCGTCTCCGCTTCACTCTTGATCTCGGTCCGCAAGTCGTAGTCGCGGTCCCTCAGCCCGTAACACGCGGGCCCGGCGGTGTATTGAACCAGGCACGCAGCCAGATCGTCGTTTACTTCAACAACGACGACCTGGATCCGAGTTCCGTTACAAACCCCGATTTCTACAGGCTCATCCGCACTGAAGACACGGTCACCAATACTGACGACACCGTGCTCGTGCCTTCCGCTGCTTCGCCCCCTATATATGACGCGGACAGTGATACTGTCGTACTGACCTTCGACGATTTGCCGTCGGAGATTGGCACCTTTCGTTTGCGTGTGGGAACGGCGGAACCGTTGCCACTTCCTCCAGCTGACCTCGTGCCCGCCGAGGATCCTGGTTCGAGCTTCGCTAGCGCGCTCGATCTTGCGGTCGAATTTGGATTCACTTTCGATTCCGATGCTGGCAATCAAGTCAAGAGTGTTCATCTCACTTCGGCGGTCGATCCCGAACTCTTCCCACTCGCTTTTGTAGGTGCCAACAACGAACCGGGGCATCGCCAGGTTACTGCATCCTCGGGTGCACAGCATGTGCCCGACCAGGGTTCGGACAGCTTTCCGGGCATAACGGAAGTACCGTACAATTTCCGAACAATTTACGGTCAGGATGCAGGCGGCGGCGCCCAGATCAATCAAATCACTGCACGCCAAAAGCGCCGGGCCCGCGAAGTCTTTGAACTTTGGGGCAACTACCTCGGAGTCACCTTCTACGAGACGGTGGATCAAGGACTCACCGTTGCGACCGGCGACGCCGACGCGATCCTGCTTGGCCCCACGGTTATCCTGGATGCGACCCAGGAGTGGAATGACGAGTTCGGCAACAATTGGTTCGGCGAAGCTTTGCGCCAGGTCGGTTCCCAGCTTGGCCTGGGAGATACACCCGACTTGCCGCAGGGCACCATCATGGGTGCCGATCAGGACCTGATCAACATCGATCCACTTGCCGAGCCGGTGTTTCCTGGAGATCACGACATTGTTCACGGACAATACCTGCATCGTCCGGAGAGCAACGACATTGATCTCTACCAGTTCGCGGTTGCTAACGACGGGCTGTTCACGGCGGAAACATTTGCTGAACGGAGCACCAATTCGAGTTTACTGGACACGGTCCTTCGGTTGTATCGCCAGACGGAAAACGGCCCGGAACTCGTCGCCCAGAACGACGACTATTACAGCAACGACTCCTATATTTTGATGCATCTGCCGGCGGGCGACTACTTCATCGGCGTATCGGCCAGCGGCAATGACCAATACGACCCGACGATTGAAGCATCCGGCTTTGGAGGCACGAGTCAGGGCGCGTACGATCTGCGGATGGACTTCCGACCGGATGTGAACAACGGAATTGTTGACACGACGGGAACGGTGCTTGACGGCGACGCCGATGGAATTCCGGGCGGTGTGTTTGATTTTTGGTTCCGCGCGGCAGCACCGACCGGCAGCCAGACAGGTGACGAACCCCGGACAATCTTCGTCGACAAGTCCTTCGACGGCATTTCCACCGATCCACTTGGTGCATTGACGAATCCGTTTGTCGACATCGACACGGCGCTGGCCGCCGCTTCAGCCGGGGACATCGTGCGGATTGTCGGCAACCGTGGAACCGACAACCAGGCCACCGAGTTAACGGACTACGTACCGTATCAGATTGGCGTCAATAGCTCCGGGACCGATCTACCGGACGGTCGGACGTTGACTGTTTCCCAGGGTGTTACGGTCATGATCGACGCGGGCGCGGTTTTCAAGATGCGACGCGGCGTCATCACCGTGGGCAGTTCCTCGCCAGCCGTAAACCGTAGCGGCGGCTCGATTCAGGTGCTGGGAACGCCCGAGGAAAGCGTTTACTTCACTTCGCTTAACGACGAGACCATCGGGAATGACGTCACAACGGTTCCCACCACTCCGCGAGCGGGAGATTGGGGCGGAATCATTATTCGAAGCGATGTGGATCAAGCGGAAGGGAACTTCCTGTACGACCAGCATGGTGTTTTTCTCAATACGATCAACCACGCCGACATGCGGTACGGGGGCGGCAATGTCGTTGTAGACGCACTGGCTCAAGTGATCAATCCGATCCATGTCATCAACACGCGCCCCACCATATCATTCAATAGCATTACTCAAAGTGCCGACGCCGCCATGTCGGCCACGCCCGACAGCTTCCGGGAAACGAACTTCCACGCTCCTGAGTTTCAGACAGAATCGTTTACGTCCGACTATGACCGCGTCGGTCCCGATATTCACCACAACCGGCTCGTCGGCAATACGACCAACGGGCTGTTCCTGCGAGTTGCGAAGCAGGCCGGAAATGTTCTGAAGCCGATGACGGTATCGGGGCGGTGGAACGACACGGACATCGTCCATGTATTGCAGGAGAATCTCATCCTGCAGGGCCAGCCTGGAGGCCCCCTGGAAGACGAGGATTCGGACAACCTGGTCGCCCGACTCGACGCTCGACTGAGAATCGATCCCGGCACGATCGTCAAACTGAATGGAGCGCGCATCGAAGCCCAGATGGGCGCCGATTTCTATGCTGAAGGCACCGCCGGCCGGCGCGTGGTGCTCACGTCGCTGCAGGACGACCGTTTTGGTGCCGGCGGCACATTTGACACCAACGGCGATGTCGACGCTCCGGTGGCAGGCGACTGGGCCGGCGTGTTGATCAATCACACAAGTATTGCAAGCTTCGACCATGCAGTCGTCGCTTTCGGCGGAGGACTCAGCCCGCTCGAAGGAAGCTTTGCCGGCATCAATCCCATTGAGGTCCATCAAGCCACCGCCAGGATTTCAAACTCAGTATTTGAAAACAACGCCCGTGGCACCGGCGGGCTCGCCCCGGAACAACGCTTCGGTCGTCAATTCAATGCGCCCGCCACGATATTCGTGCGGGGTGCGCAGCCCGTAATTGTCCAGAACGTTTTTCGAAATAACGACAGCCCGGCCGTCAACATCAATGCCAACGCGCTGAACCACTTCGTCCTGGTCGATCAAGGCAGGGTCACGGGGCCAATCGACTTGATCTCAGAATACCAGGGTAATCAAGGGCCGTTGATTCGCGGAAACCTGCTCAGTAACAACTCCATTAACGGGATGGAAGTGCGAGGGGATACGCTCACTACCGAGAGTGTGTGGGATGACACGGATATCGTTCACGTTCTTCGCGACACCATTATGATTCCCAATTTCCACACCTATGGTGGTCTGAGACTCGAGAGTAGCTCTTCGGAAAGCCTGGTCGTAAAGCTCCTCGGAGAAGACGCCGGATTCACGACCACGGGCACGTTCCTGGAGATTCCCGATCGGATTGGCGGGCGGATTCAGGTGGTGGGACAACCCGGGCGTCCCGTCGTACTGACTTCCCTGTTCGACGACACGGTCGGTGCGGGTTTTGACGAAGACGGCCGGCCGCAGACCGACACCAACAATGGCGGCCGGCCCGTCCGCACTCCGGACCCTGACAACGATGGATTCCAGATCGATCTCAACTTCGGACCGCTCATCTTACAGAATCCCGAGGCGCTCGAAGCGGCTCAGCGCGCTGCAAGCATCTGGGAGTTGCAACTCCAGGATCCGGTTACGGTCGTCGTGGATGTGGAAATGGCCGACCTCGGTCAAGCCCCCCACAACCAGTCAGGTCCGTTCGATTTGATGCAAACCGTAACCGAGCGGGTCAGTCTCAGCTACGACGCGGTTCGAACGGCACTGATGAGCGACGCCGGGGCCCACGAGCCCCTTGTCAGCCAATTGCCGACAATGGAAGAGCTCAACGTAAATCTGCCTGCCAATCCGACGAATCCGTTCACCGTTGCCGAGACGATGCAGTTGACACGTGCCAACGCGAAAGCCCTCAGTTTTCCTGAGGATTCACTGCCGGGCACTCTGTCCGAATTTCAGCCCAATCCGGCGGACGAGATCATTCGTGACGGCCGCATCACGGTCAACAGCGATCCCAATCTATGGGACTACCAGCGCCGGAATGGACTGTTTACCTACCGTGAAGACTTCGTCAGCGTTTTTCTCCGTGAGCTGGGAGAGATCCTCGGATTCGTGAGCAGCGTGGACACCGTTAGCGCAGCCCTGGATGACGGAGCCATCGCACGCACGATCGAAATGGCACCGCTGGATTTGTTCCGTTTTGCTCCCGGTGAGGCCCAAGATAGTTTTGCCGACGCGACACGCCTGCTCAATCCGCTCATGGAGGACCATGTATTCTTCGCCGGCGGTCCGTTCGATCCCGAAAGTTTGGGCCTGCCCATCGCGGGCATCATGGAAGGCGAGATCCCCCTGGCCAAAGGCCGAGAGTTGGGCGATGAATTCAACGACTTCGGGGCAGCTCATTGGCTCGACAATGTATTCAATCGCAACGATAAGATCGTGGAGTTCGCGCCCATAGGCGTGATGGACCCGGTATCCGTCTGGCGCGATGAGTTGATCGAACTGCGCGACCCGTTTCAGGAAACGGTCGGCTTGCTGGTCGATATCAGCGAACAGGATCGGGAAGCCTTCGACGCCATCGGATTCGACGTTGTGGGTGGAACCCCGGGTGACTGGCAGGGCATCCGCATGGAACGGCCGACGCACGACACCAATGCGGCGACAATCCTGGAGCAGGAACGCTCGGACGTTGCGGCGCCGGGCACCAACGCGACTCCGGACACCGCTCAATTCCTGGGCGTGCTGGCCCCGGACCTTCAATCAGGCGACGACAATCAACGCCTGGCCTTCGAGGTTCACGGTTTGCTGAATAGCCGTGACGATGTGGACATCTACAGCTTCACGGCTGTGGCGGGCACCGAGGTATGGTTTGACATCGATCGTACAACGACAACTTTGGACAGCGCCATCGAAGTGATTGATTCAAACGGCCTCGTGCTGGCCCGTTCGGAATCGAATAATGTCGTCTCGGGAATCCTGAATCCACAACCACTTGACGGTTTGGATTACTTCACGTCCAATCCGCACGATCCGGGAATGCGTGTCGTGCTGCCCGGTATTGCCGGCACGCCGAGCAACCATCTCATTCGTGTGAGCAGCGGCTTGACTTCGGGCCAGTACCAGTTGCAGGTCCGCCTCCAGTCCAAGGACGTTGTTCCCGGCACTAGCGTCCAGTTTGCCGACATCCGCTATGCAGAAGCAGGGATCAGGATCATCGGACCGCCCATGCATTCGCCGTTGGCGGGTGAACAGGTCGAAGACGACTCAATCAACGACGCACCCCGGGAACGGGACATTGAACTACTCGACGACGAAGGTGCATCCTTCGATCCGGCGGTGTTCGTCTCGCCCACGGATCTCCCGTTCGAGGTGGGAGCACAGGACCTCGGCAATTTGCTAGCTACCGATCGTGCCTCGATCTCTGTGTCCGGTTCCCTGGACTCGTTCAATGACGTCGATTGGTATGAATTCGAAGTCGACGGCGCGGGTAGCGCTGGAGTCGTGTTCGACATCGACTACGCGGCCGGATTGGGACGAGCCGATACGACGCTGGCCGTATTCGATCCTGGACTGAATCTTCGCTATTTCAGTGACCATGGTATCGTCGCCGACGACCTTCCCGAGCTCTTCAGCGGTAACGGCACAGGTGCCAATGACCTGGACGATCTCTCGCGGGGATCGGTCAGCACGAAAGACGCGTTTCTGGGTCCGATTACCCTGTCCGGAACTTGGCTCGTTGCCGTCTCATCCAATGCCCTCGTACCGGCCGACATCGCCCGTGGGACAGCCTCATTGACGCCGATTATCCCGGGCCTGACAGATCGCGGTGAAACTGTCTCGAATGCAAGCGGGGAATTCATCTTTGAGCCCAACTCGGCGCTTGAAGATCCAATCCAATCCGGGGAATATCAACTCGAGATTCGCTTTGTGCCCGTTCCGGCAGGAGGCTTCGATGAAACGAACGCCACGGTGGGCGACAAGAACCGCAGTCGAGTCCAGGGACAGCTAATTGTTGACTCGAACAGCATCCGGGACTCTCTCGAATGGGGGATTGTCGTTGAAGACGCGCTCCGCGATATGCCGCTGGATAGTTTTTTTGCTTTCAACCCGGGCGCCCCAAACCAATCCACAAGATTCTTCTTCCGCCAGTTCAATCGCCAACCCCATCAGCAGTTCACGAACGCCGACTTCGTGGCCCACAGCGCGCCGGCACGCGCCTTGCCCGTATTGGATGAGGAAAGAGTTGTTCCCGGGGTTACCGTGAAGAACAATCTGGTAACCGGAGGCGTGGAAGGCGGGATTCAAGTCCACGGTGATCCCGGCGGATTCATTATCAACACGTACGATCTGAAGGCGCTGACGGACTTGTTCGATGACTTTGGACAGGAAGATATCGAAGCCACGGAGTTCACCATCTGGGACCATCAGCGACACTCGGTGACATTCGAATTCACCAGTAGTGGAGGTGTCAGACATCCCGGGCACGTTCCCCTGCGATTTGATCTGGACCCGGGCAACGACGACTTGTTGATCTCGGGGGATTACCGCTGGGTGAATCCCCCCACGATTCCGGCAGCAGTGGCGTCAGAGATCGAACATGCGATCCGAGCCTCTGATCTTGACGTCAAGGTCTACCGTCCCAATTTCTTTGGTCCCGACAGTGGCATGCTCTTCATCGAAGGCGCCATCGAAATCGGGCATCCGGATATCTGGAACGCAAGTCATGAAGATGTCTTCTTTCCCGACGATTCCCCACTTCCCATCATCACGGCGGAGATCGTCCAGCAAGGTTCCGTTCCCTTTGCCAGAGTCGTCAACAACACCGTCGTCGGGCGAGGTGGAGATCT
>Ga0315534_1001190_pt1 | contig 18033 bp, 17 predicted proteins | sample SalMarSW160240MG_FD_203094 | JGI IMG/M metagenome (GOLD analysis project Ga0315534, IMG submission 203094) | Salt marsh sediment microbial communities from the Plum Island Ecosystem LTER, Massachusetts, United States - Salt Marsh Sediment SW1602-40 ... | reverse complement strand
CGAATCATGACCAGCGGGGCATCCTCTGGCCCAATTCACTGGCGCCGTTCCAGGCGTATCTCATGAGCGTGGGCAAGTCGTTGAGCGTGAAAAAAGCGGCGGAAGATCTGCACCGGGAGCTGGGGGATCGAGCCCTCTACGACGACCGCAGCGATTCACCGGGGGTGAAGTTCAATGACGCCGATCTGATTGGAATCCCCCTGCGGATCGTGGTCGGGGCCAAGCATCTGGGGGAGGGTAAGGTGGAGATCAAGGAGCGCAGGAGCGGTGCGATCCATCTGGTGGCGCTGGATCAGATCAGCCGTGCCGTGGACGATCTGTCGGCGCGGCCTGCGGGAGGAACGGGGGAAATCCGAGGATAAAGACCATGGAGTTCACTCTCAATAGCGATCTTGTGGAGCGGATCATCTTCGCCATGGAGGATCAGCAGAACGAGTACTACGTCCATCGGGACAGCGGCGAGTTGCTGCGGGAGGATGAGATCGAGGAGGATGATGAGACTGCGGAGGAAGCGGAGGATCCCTTCCTCCCCATTCCCGAGTGGCGTCCCGTTGACGGTTTTCTCATGATGGAGAAATTCGTAGCCCGGCTGAGGAATCCGCTGCTGCGGGATCAGCTCAAGGATGCCCTGGCCTCCGGACGGGGAGTGTTTCGAAAGTTTAAAGACATCCTCAAGACCAACCCTGAGGTCGAGCGGCTCTGGTTCAACTTCAAAGAGCGGGAGCTGCGCAGGGTCGTCTGGCAGTGGTACAACGACAATCGCGAGCTGGCCGGTCTGGAACGATTGGAGGAGGAGCCGGAGCAGGAGGACGGTCTGGAGGACCTTCTGGCAAGTGATTTCGCGATTGTCCCGCTACAGCCCCGCCACCTGGAGGCGCTGCGGGAATTGGATGAAAGATCCTTTATCGCCAGATTTCCCGGGGTGGATCCCGGTCGGGTTGTGGACTTATTCCGGGAATCCCGAAGGAGCCTTCCGGAGCTGGAAGCCGAAGGCAGTCTGGTTTACGTAGCGGAATCATCGGAGGAGGATTTCGCCGGGTTTGTCTGGGCCATCGAACAGACCGATCCCCTCGTACCGGGACGCATCCTGCGGGTGGAGCAACTGGCCGTGGTTCAGCGCAACCAGGGTGTGGGGCTGGGCTCGATGCTGCTGCGGCGCCTGATCATGGAGGCGAGGGACCGTGGCTACCACCGCCTGCGAGGCGAGCTGAGCGGCTCGGGGCTGCAGCTGGCCGGATTCTTCGAGGAACTGGGCTTCCAGACTATAGCCCAGGACGTAGAGCTCGATCCCACCTACTGGGAGGAGTAGGGTTGGAGGAGAGAGAGCGGCGGCGCTCTGCGGGGCGTCGATTCTCCAGGCAACCTCATCTTTTCTGCAAGATCGTCTGCACTGCCTCGGCGAATCCCTCTGCAGAGGGCTTCTCGGTGATGTAGGTGGGCATGTGGCTTAAACGGTCGAGGAAGGTGCAGATGTTGGCCACGGCGATCGAATGCCGCACGGCTGCAAACATCGGCTCGTCGTTCGGGGAGTCGCCGATGAAGGCGATGCTGTCCTGGACCGTATCGCGGTTAAGGTCCTGCCCCCGCTCGGTCAGGAAGCGTCCTACCCCACTCACCTTGTCGAAGCTGCCGTACCAGCAGTTGATGTGAATGCTTGAGATCTTGTAGGTGGCTCCCTCCTGCTCTATGATCGTGCAGATCCTGTCGATCTCTTCCCTGCTCAGAGGCGGAACCACGTCCTCGCAGAAATCGACGGCCAGGTCGGTGATGCGAAACTGCTGATCCGCGGCGATGCGGCTGGCCGGCACCTCCCGCAGCACCCGCTCCCGCACCCGCTCGAGCTTCTCGCGCCCCTCCCTTCGCTCCCGTTCATCAATGAGCGACAACCGCTGCATCTTCCGTTTGTGCCGGTCGTAGCTGTAGGTGAAGGCGCCGTTTTCCCCGATCACCGCTGCCACCGGCCACATGCGGGCGATGTGGTCGCACCAGCCCGCCGGACGCCCTGTGACCGGTACAACCTCGATCCCCGCGTCGTGAAGCTGCCAGAGCGCGCTGAAGGAGCGGGAGGTCAGCAGCCCTCCGTCTGTTATTGTGTCATCGATGTCGCAGAAGAAGATCTTCAGCTTGCTGCAGGTCTGTGCCGGGATATCGGCAATCGGTTGGAGAACGTTCATCTGGATCAATACTACTGTATTTGTACGAGAGATTGGCGTCAATGTTGGACAAACCCATATCGGATTTTTTCTTGACTAAACAAAGAAAACCGTGGATGATGAAGGGGACTGTGCAGCGTTGCTGCAATATCATACCCAAAATATCTTTTTCAAAGGAGGAACTATGAAAAAGATTCTGATTCTACTTATGGTGCTGGCCGTCGCCGCAACTGCTTTCGCCGGTGGCGGGGGAGAGAAGCCCAAAGAGGAGCCCAAAGAAACGGTAGCACCAGCGAAAACGGTGGAGGAGAAGGTCATCAAGAATCCTGATACCTTCATCTGGTGCTCGTACGGTACGGTCGATTCGCTCGACCCGGCCAAGGCCTATGACAACGCCTCCGGCGGCTGCATTTACAACATCTACGAGACACTGCTGTACTTCAAGGGTGGCTCCACGGAGGATTTGGAACCTGTGCTAGCTACCCAGATTCCCAGCGTTGCAAATGGTCTGATCACGAACGGCGGCAAGACCTATCGCTTTCCTATCCGCAAAGGAGTCAAGTTCCACAGCGGGAACACGATGACTCCGGAAGGGGTGGCCTATTCCTTCAAGAGGCACCTGGTCATCGACGCGGACGGGGGGCCCATGTGGATGCTCTTCGAGCCCTTATTCGGGAACTATGGCTCGCGCGATGGCGACGGCAACATCGTTCTGACCATGGAGATGCTCGACAAGGCCATTCAGGTACAAGGTGACTCGGTGGTCTTCAACCTGGCCCAGCCCTTCGCCCCCTTCTTGTCGATCCTGACCTACAACGCCTGCTCTATCATCGACAAGGAATTCGCCATAGCTCACGGAGACTGGAACGGCACAGCTGCCGACATCGCCCGGGTCAACGGTCCGGAAGAGGGTAAGGAGCCCCTGTACGAGATAGCCAGCGGCACCGGGCCCTACAAGTTGGTGCGCTGGGACAAGGGCAGCGAGGTGGTGTTCGAGCGCTTCGACGACTACTGGGGACCCAAGCCGGCCATGGCCAGGGCCATCTACCGGATTGTCGAGGAGTGGTCGACCCGTAAGCTCATGCTCCTGCAGGGCGACATTGACCGGGGTCGTGTGGACCCGATGTATTTCGAAGAGATGAGGAAGGAGCCGGGTCTCAAGGTCTACGAGAAGAACGCGAGATTGGCCAACCAGGGAATCAACTTCAACATGAAGATCACCTCGACGGACAATCCGGCCATAGGTTCCGGCAAGCTCGACGGTATGGGCATCCCTCCGGATTTCTTCTCTGACAAGAACGTGCGCCTGGGCTTTGCATACGCCTTCGACTTCGATACGATGCTGCGTGAGATCATCAAAGGCAACGGTATTCCTGCAGTCACCCCGATCTGTGCGGGTCTGCCGTTCTTCAACGAGCAACTGAAGGGCTATTCTTTCGACCTCAAGAAAGCGGAGGAGCACCTCAAGGCCGCTTGGGGCGGCCGGGTGTGGCAGAACGGCTTCGAGTTCGACATGCTCTTCAACACCGGCAATGAGGTGCGGGAGCAGACTTTAAAGATGATGGCTGAGAACATCATGAGCCTGAATCCCAAGTTCAGGATCAATGTGCGCGGCGTGGAGTGGGCCACCTACGTGGATATGCAGCGTCAAAAAACAATGCCCGTGTACTACATTGGCTGGGGCGCGGATTATCCTGATCCCCACAACTTCGTGTATCCATACCAGCACTCCCAAGGCTTGTTTGCTTCCCGCTGCGGTTATAACAATCCCGAAGTGGACAGGCTGATCGAAGAGGGCGCAAAGGAAGCAGACCCGGCCAAGCGGAAAGACATCTATTACAAGTTACAGGACTTCTGGCTGGAGGACGTGATCGGCATCATGCTCTACCAGCCGGTAGATGACTTCTATTTCAAGGATTGGGTCCAGGGATTTGTGTTCCACCCGATGCAGAACGACCCAGTGATGTTCAAGCAATTCAGCAAGGGATACTGATACCCGTTGAATCCTCACTCTTCAGGAAGCCCCGGCTCAGGCCGGGGCTTCTTTTCTCTTGACGGTAAAAGGTCTTTCACCCATAATAACTCGCCAAATAATGCATTGTTACGCACGCTCCGGCTTCTATAATCTCAAGGAAGAAAAACGTTGAGTCTTCTCAATTATATCATCCGACGTCTGCTGTTCATGATCCTGGTGCTTTTCGGGGTAAGCCTGCTCGTCTTTTCCGTGCTGATGCTGATTCCCCCCGGAATGCGAGTGGCTGCCTATGTAACTAGTGAAAAGATACCCCCAGATCAGATCGAAGCCATGATCGAGCTATACGGATTGAATGACCCGGCCCCGGTTCAGTACTTTCGTTGGCTTGCGAGGATTTTTAGGGGTGATCTGGGTTTTTCCGCAACCGCTGAGGCCCCTGTAATCGAGGGATTTAAAAAGTTCTTCCCTATCACCCTGGAGCTGGTACTCTACTCCACGCCCTTGATAATCCTGGTGGGAATTTGGCTCGGCACTACGGGGGCGGTCAAGAAGGACAAACCAGCGGATCACGCCATCCGTATCCTGGCCATCGTCGGCTATAGCCTGCCCACCTTCTGGCTGGGCTTGTTGCTGCTCATGTTCTTCTATGGATTTCTGGGGATTTTTCCGCCGGGAATTCTGTCCGTCAAGGGCGGTGAAGTAATCAACGCAGCGGGCTGGAATCGGGTTACCGGCCTTATCACCATCGATGCCATAATCAACTGGCGCTGGGATATTTTCCTTGATGCGCTTTACCACGTCGCCCTTCCGACGATCAATCTGATCATTCTGGACAGTGCGCTGATCATGCGCCTGATGCGCTCCAGCATGCTGGAAGCGTTGGGGCAGGACTACGTACGCACGGCCTTGGCAAAGGGGGCGCCGAGCCGGGTCGTATACCACACCCATGTCCGCCGCAACGCCCTTTTGCCGGTAATCACGATATCCGGAGTTCTATTCGCCGGCCTGATGGCGGGGATGGTGATCACCGAAACGATCTTCGTCCGAAAAGGAATCGGCTGGTGGATGGCGCGGGCGGCTCTGCAACTGGATGTGCCGGCGATCATGTTCAACGTTCTCTTCCTGGGTCTGATCTTCGTGGGAGTGAACCTGATCGTGGACCTGATCTACGCCGCCATCGATCCTCGTATCCGGTTGGGTTGACAGAAAGGAACGGATGGAATGAGCAGCGAAGTTTTGACTACAGATATCAAAACGAAGAGACCCTCCGGGCATCCGGGGTGGAACGAGTTCGTCTTCTCCATGAAGCGGTTGTTCAAGAATCCTCTAACAATTATAGGAGTGGTCATTATCCTTTTCTTCGTCGTTCTCGCTGTCTTCGCGCCGATCCTGGCCCCGCCGCCGCGGCCGCACAATCCCTTTCTCATGCCCCACAAGGGCTGGCAGATCCAGCCAACTCCACCGTCGGCGGAGAATCCGTTGGGTACCCTGCCCTCCCAGTACGATATCCTCTACGGGGTGATCTGGGGCTCCCGGAACGCCTTCCGTATAGGCATCGCCGTGGTAGCGGCAAATTTACTGGTGGGTCTTATCCTCGGTTCCATTGCCGGCTACTTCGGTGGGATCTTGGATGAGATCGTTATGCGCATCGCCGATATCTTCTACGCTATTCCCATTCTCGTCATGGCCATGGCCTTGGTGGTGGCACTGGGGAGGGGCTTGAAATCGGTAGTCGTCGTTCTCATCATTTTGAATTGGCCCACCTATACAAGGGTGGTTCGTTCCGAGATCCTCGTTGTCCGAAACATGGACTACATACTGGCCGCCCGGGCCAGTGGGGCATCGCACCTGAGGATTCTGTTCAAACATGTGCTGCCCAACTCGATCTTTTCGGCCATTATCGTGGCCTCGATGAACGTGGGTGTCACGGTGCTCATAGCCGCCGCCCTGAGCTTCCTCGGCCTGGGCTCGGACTCTGGTTACGCGGACTGGGGGGCTATGGTCGCAACCTGCCGTAACTACATTGTGGGACCGCCGGAGAACCGCCTGGCATACTGGTATCTGGTCTTTATCCCCGGTTTCACGATCGCGCTGTTCGTGCTTGGCTGGAATCTCCTGGGAGATGCGGTGCGCGATGTGTTCGATCCACGCATGCGGAGGAGGTAAGGGTGGAAAAACTCATAGAAACCCAAGACCTCTACACGGATTTCTTCACCTTTGAAGGAGTGGTTAAGGCACTCAACGGCGTCAGCGTTGTCGTCAACGAAGGGGAAACTTACGGGCTGGTGGGAGAGTCCGGCTGCGGCAAGAGCGTGACCGTACGTTCGATGATGCGCATCGTCCAGACACCCGGCAAGATCGTCGACGGAAAGGTGGTGATCTTCTTCAGGGCTGAGGACCGGAGCAGGGGGATAGACATCCTCAAGCGCAGCGAGACCTACATGACCTCCCTTCGCGGCGATTCCATTTCCATGATCTTCCAGGAAGCCTCCACCTCCCTGAATCCCGTATTGTCCATCGGGTTCCAGGTTGGGGAGAGCTTTAACTTTCACAGAAGGGCTCAGATGCTCGAAGAAACGATTCAGGACCTGGAAAAGGAGCTTGCAGCACGTGTGTTTTTCTTGATCCGCGGCTGGAAGGCGATGCAGAGGGCATTATTCCGCAGAGAGTTGGCGGTTTTGCGTTCCTACGAGGCTGAGATCGACCGCATAGATCACGAGCTGTACGAAATTGAAAACCAGAATGACAGGAAATCATTGCACAGGAAGGTGCTGCTCAACCGCCGCCGGGATCGGCTTCGGGAAAAGAGTTTCCTGGTGGAATTCCTGAAACGATTTCCCTTTATCAGCTATTACCAACGGCGCGAGACCAAAACGGTGCGACGGCACGTGGTCGAGCTTCTCCGCAGCCTGGGGGTACCCAATCCTGACCGGGTGGTGGACAGCTACCCCCACGAGTTGTCAGGGGGTATGCAGCAACGCATCGTCATTGCCATCGCCCTGGCCTGTCACCCCGTGCTGCTTATAGCAGATGAGCCTACTTCGAACCTCGACGTTACCATCCAGGCTCAGATCGTCGATCTGATCAAACAGTTGAAGCAGACAAAGATTTCCTCGGTGCTATTCATTACTCACGATCTGGGGTTGGTAGCTGAGATCTGCGACCGGGCTTCGGTGATGTACGCCGGAGATATTTCAGAAACAGCCGAGGTGCGGGAGATCTTCCACAATCCCCTGCACCCCTACACTCAAGGGCTGCTGCGTTCTGTACCGAAGATCAAGCAGGCGGATCAGCTGAACACCATTCCCGGTACGGTACCCGGCTTGGTCAATCCGCCCAGCGGCTGCCGCTTTAACCCGCGCTGCCCTTCTAAAATGGATATCTGTGCGCAGGAGAAACCGCTCTTGATCGAACACTCACCCGGTCACTGGGTGGCCTGCTATCTCTATACGGACGGTAATAAATGAAGGACGTATTGCTAGATATCCGCGAACTGGTCAAATACTACCCTGTAAAAGGGGGGGTGTTCAGACGAACCGTGGCCAATGTCAAAGCGGTAGACGGCGTGGACCTCCAGATCCGTAAAGGGGAATGCCTGGGCCTTGTCGGAGAATCCGGCTGCGGCAAGACCACCATGGGGAAAACGATTCTCAAGCTCCACGGTGCCACGTCTGGGCGGATCTACTACGATCAGCATCCGGACAAGATTCGTGAGGTAGAGCAGATGCTGCACTCTGAAAACGCATCTAAGCGCCATGAAGCACTGTCGCGATTACCGGAAATGGACATCGTTCATATGCGCGGCAGGGCCGTCAGGCGGTTGAGACAAAAGGTGAATATCGTCTTCCAGGACCCGTCCAACTCCCTCAATCCCCGCATGTTGGTCAAGGATATTGTGGCCGAACCGCTGGTAGCCCAGAAACTGATAAAATCGAGGGATGTGGAAGCCAAGGTTTTAGACCTGCTCGGAGTCGTGGGGATGGGGGAAGGGCACCTGAAACGCTATCCCCACGAATTTTCCGGCGGGCAGAGACAGCGGCTGGCTATCGCCCGTGCCCTGGCTACCAATCCCAACTTCATCCTCATGGACGAGCCCACTTCGGCTCTCGATGTTTCGGTTCAGGCGCAGATCCTCAATTTATTGAAGAAACTCCAGAGTGAATTTCAGCTCACCTATCTTTTTGTTACCCACCATCTCCTGGTAGTTAAATACATGGCGAATCGAATAGCGGTCATGTATCTCGGAAAGCTCGTCGAGCTGAGCGATACCAAGGAATTATTCGAAAAGCCGCTCCACCCCTATACGAAGGCTTTGCTTTCGGCAATTCCGATCCCGGACCCTGACACGGGTAGGGAAAGAATCATCCTGACCGGGGATGTGCCGAATCCAGTTGATCCGCCGGCGGCCTGCCGTTTTCATCCACGCTGTGAGCATGCCAGGGATGTTTGCCGGGAGAAGGAACCGAAGCTGGAAGAAGCGGCACCCGATCACATCGTAGCCTGTCATCGCTGGCGGGAGATATAGAGTTCGAGGTAGTACGGACCACAACAATTGCGTCATGCCCGGATGCTTTGTTTGGCATGGAATCGTTTTAGCGAAGGATGTCCCGATTAGATCCAACGATCCAAAAGATCGAGTTGAATGATGAGACCTCGATCGTTTACATCCTCACCTTGCAGAAACTCTCCTACGCCCGTGAAGCGAAGATAATCGGTTACTCGAACATACCCCCTCTGTTTGACACGCAGCAGACTATCCGGCAAAGCAATGAGCAATTTACAGGCCTCTATTTAGGAAATGAGCTCGTAGGCTTGATTTCAACGCGTTTAGCCGGCAGGGAATTGGAGATCTGCAGACTGGTCGTCCATCCACGGCATATGGGAAGGAATTATGCCACGAGGCTTCTATACCATATTGAAGTTGCCCAACCGCAGGCTGAGCGTATAATTGTCTCGACCGCCGAGAAGAACCATCCGGCATTGGCTCTGTATAAAAAGATCGGATATAAACAAAGCGGGAAAAGAGTGACCAGCGATGGCCTGGAACTGGTAATGCTCGAAAAAATTCCCTCTGAGAGACCTGCAATCTAGGTGAGGTGAAAGAGACGTGCTAACGGCGCGCAAGCAGTGGCTTGTCCGAAATGGCGCAATAACCATTTTTCTCATCCTGTTTTGGAATACAGTTCTGGTGAAGCCATTTCGAGTTCTGGTAGTACTCCTTCACGAGATTTTTCACGCCCTGGCGGCGGTTATCACGGGTGGGGGAGTACACGCGATCGAAGTTGTTTCCCATCGAACCGGATTGACATCGCTGTACGGGGGAATACCCGGTATTGTCTTTTCTGCTGGCTATATCGGCACCGCCTTCTTCGGTTCGTTACTTATTGCTGCCAGTTATCATTATCCTACAAAACGCTCGCTCTTCCTGGGAATAGGCACACTAATACTGGTAAATACCCTTGTGTTTGTAAGAACGCCATTCGGATGGGCGTACGGTATGGTGGCCGGGCTTTTCCTCGTTGCACTTTTTTTCAAAGAGTTCTGGTTTTCTGCATACGTAACAGATTTTATCGGTTTGCTCTGCATCGTCGATGTTATTTACGATATCGCCGGTTTTTTTATCAATTATTCGAGAAATGATGCAGCAATCCTCAGCTCAATCTCCGGTATGTCCTATTATCTCATCCTGTCGATATGGACAATAGCTATCGTGATATTGATCTCAGGTGCAGTTTATATCACTCTGCGCAATCTCAGTCCGCAGAAACTATCGGCGAAGCTGCAGTGGGAAGATTTTCAATTTGTTACTCAAAAATATGTTGAAAGGAGCCTGTCGATGCCGGGTACGGATAAGAATGTCGAGCTACGACGGGGACGACGCACAATCGCCGTGTATACATCGCTGTTGGCTGTTTTAGTGTTGGCTACCGTGTGGGTTTCCCGGTATGTCCTGTTTCAACCCTGGACTGCCAGAGAATGGGTAACCGTGGAGGCGGCAAGAGGGGAGATCTATATCTTCGGCGGGAGGGACCGTCAAGGTCAGACCTATGACGAGATATATAGGGTGGACCTTCAAGATCTGAGAATTCACAAGATAGGTGAGCTTCCCTCACCTCGATTCGCAACAGCAGCGGTAGCACTGGGTGATCGCATCTTTATTATTGGAGGCTTCGATGGACGAAGGTGCTTCAATGATATCCTGATGTTTGAATCGAAGAGCGGAAAAATAAACAAGTTTGCTGAATTGCCGAGCAGTCGTTGCTTCGGCGCCGCTGCGGCAGAGAACGGTCAGATCTACTACTTCGGAGGCTGGGACGGTGGCGAGCAACTCGATGAGATAATCAGAATTGATCCCAACACCGGGAGTGTGGAGCTTGTAGGAAGGCTTCCATCGCCAAGGGAACACATCACCGCTGAGTCTCTGTCAGGCAAGATCTATGTGTTCGGTGGTTCGGACGTGCACGGGAACTATCTGGATGAAGTAGTAGCACTGGATCCAAGTGACCGTTCGATAGATAGCACGGGCAGGTTGCCGTCCGGACGTGCTCGTAGCAGCACCGTCGTTATGAATAATAAGATTTTACTGATCGGCGGTTGGGAGGGGGAAAAACTTAGAGAGGTTCTTTCTTTTGAAGCGGATCTGAAAATGCAACAATACGCCCAGCTGGAGAGAGGATTTTCTGATATCGGAACAGTCAATCTTGATGGAGAAATCTATCTGATTGGTGGAGCCCACGAGCGCTTTCAAAGACAGATCCAGGTTCTTCGTTGGGATCCCAGTTCCGGTCAAATGGACAGTATTAAGTTCCGAAGCTTCCTATTCTGGTAGCAGAAGGTTGGCTCTGCATTTCACTCAGGTGTCCTTAAAGATGCGCAGCGCTAAATCGCAGTAATCCGAAATCGTATTGGCCGCCCTTTCAGCACGCGATAATTGTGAGCGCCTGAAGGTCTCGATTGTGAGAATCTTCCCTGTTTTTTCCAATATTGATAATGCCCAAACCTGCCGGAGCGACATTTTCCCGGTCAAGTTCTTGGTCTCGTTTTTTCCTACCATTCCAAACCGGCTCACCTCGATCCGTTCGAAATCAGAAAACCTGTACACTTTGTTGCTGTGGAGGGCGATCAGGCCGTTCTGGTGAATGATTTGGCCCTGCTCTTTGTCGAAGATCCAGCGCTCGTGGTAGGCGGCGCCGAGAAGCGAGATCAGGCCGATGATCAGGGGGATCGTATTTTCGCGGATGAAGATGCTTCCCCCGCCCTCCTCCCGGGTGACGATGAGGGAGATGAGGATTAGCAGCCCGATGAACAGCAGCAGCAATTTGTACCCCACGGGGATGGTGAACATCAGCCGGCCGTCGGGGCGCCGCTTCAGCTGCAGGCGAAAACCGATCATAAGACCTCATCTATATAGCAGATCCGGTTCCCCTTGCCAAGCATAGGATAATTAATAATAATGGGGCGTACTAAATAGTGGAGGTTTTCACGAATGGCGGAAGCTAAGCAACAGAAGCTGGTTCTTTGGCAGCTTCCAATGAAGCGGGTCCTCTATGCTTTGATCCCCGCCGTCATCGCCTCGATATACTTCTTCGGCTGGAGGGCTCTGGTCATTCTGGCAATCGTCAATGTGGTCGGATTTCTCACCGAGTTTCTATTCCTGCTGCGCCGCAAGGAATCGGTTAGCTCCGCGGTTTTCGTCAGCTGCTTCATCCTGGCCCTGTGCCTGCCCCCGACCATCCCCTACTGGATGGCAGCGCTGGGGGCGGTGGTGGGAATCCTGTTCGGCAAGATGGCCTTCGGCGGCTTCGGAAAGAACGTTTTCAATCCCGCCATGGTGGGCCGGGCTTTCCTCTACATCAGCTTCGGCGGACACCTGACCGCCTCCTGGGCAAATCCGTTTGTCGGGTTTCCCGGTGGCTTTGCCCGCTACCAGGCTGCGGCCGCCGACATCATCGGCCAGGCCACACCCCTGGTGCAGCTGGGCAAGGGCGTCCAAACACCCTGGCTGAACCTGTTTCTGGGCAACATCCCCGGGAGCCTTGGAGAGACCAGCGCGATCCTGCTGATCCTCGGGGGACTGTACATCGTCTGGAAGAGGGCGGCGGCCTGGCAGATCGTGGTCGGCGGTCTTGCCGGGTTTCTGGTCACCCAGACCGCCTTCTGGCTGACCGGGCTGTCTGCGGCAGGCAATCCTGTGTACGCCCTGTTCGCCGGCAGCTTCATCTTCGGGGTGTTCTTCGTGATCACCGAACCGGTGTCCGCCTCCCAGACCACGAACCCCGGGCGCTGGATCTACGGCGTCTTCTTCGGGACCATGGTGGTCGTGATCCGCACCTTCAGCGCCTGGCCGGCGGCGGTGATGTTTGCCACCCTGCTGGCCAACATGTTCGCGCCTCTGCTGGATTACTGGATGAAGCAGCGCAGGCAGAAGAGGAAGGCAGCATGAGCGAAGCCAAGAAACCAAACAAGCTGCGGCGCAGCCTGTTCACAATCTTCTTCATGTTTGCCGTAACCCTCGTTTTCATCGCCGTGCTCTCCCTGATCTACGTCCTGACCCGGGACACAATCCGACTCAACGAATCCCTGGTCGTAAAACGGGCGGTCCTGTACGTGGCCGGACTGGAAGTGCCCCAGACCGGGATCGAGGCGGATGCTCTTTATCAGAAGCGGGTGGTAGAGGTGAAAAAGGAGGGTGAAGTTCTTTACTACGAGATTCTCTCTCCTTCGGGAGAGCTGCAGAGCTACGTCGTGCCGGTATTGGGAGCCGGGCTGTGGGGTGAAATCGAATCAGTGGTGGGCGTGGAAAAGGATCTCAAGACCCTCACCGGGATCGAGTTCATCAAACAGAACGAGACCCCGGGTCTGGGCGGGCGGATCACCGAGAGCTGGTTCAAGGAACAGTTTCGAGGTAAACGCTGGCCCCTGTCGACCGTGCCGGAGGGTGATCCGGCGGGGGATCAGGAGTTCCAGGCCATCACCGGTGCCACCAACACCACCAACGGAATCAGGGATATCCTGAACAATCGTCTAGCCAGGGCCGAACAGGCCATCCAAGCGTCCCAGTAGGAGAGGCTATGAAGTCCTATAAGTTCAGACAGGTAATCAAGGAGAATGTCGGGATCAACAATCCCGTATTCGTTCAGATATTGGGGATCTGCTCCACGTTGGCGGTCACCAACGTGTTGAAAAACACAGTGGTCATGTGCGCAGGGCTCGTATTCGTGACCGGCCTTTCCAACCTGACGGTCAGCATCCTGCGCAAGTACATACCCGGGCGCATCCGCATGATGGTAGAGACCCTGATCATCGCCGCCTATGTGATCATCGTGGATGTGGTGCTGAAGGCCTTCATCCCCGACATCTCCCGGCAGCTGGGACCCTACGTCGGTCTGATCATCACCAACTGCATCATCATGGGAAGGGCCGAGGCCTTCGCCCTGTCCAATCCACCGACACTGTCCCTGGTGGACGGGCTGAGCTCTGGATTGGGGTACAGCTACGTGCTGCTGATCATCGCCTTCCTCCGGGAGCTGTTGGGCTCAGGCGCGATCTGGGGATTCCGCGTGCTGGGTGACTGGTGGACCAACTGGAACATCATGATCATGGCCCCGGGAGCCTTCTTCATGCTGGCTCTGTTCATCTGGGTGGTGAAGGGCAACTTCATGAAGGAGAAGCAAACCGCCTCGGCTTCGCCCCAGGCCGTATCTGCGGGTTCGCCGCCCCAACCCGCCTCAGCGGGAGGTAAGTCATGACGGAAGGATTGTTCGCCTTCGGCGTGTTCTTCGCCGCCATCTTCACCAACAACATCCTGCTGACCAACTACCTGGGGATGTGCTCCTTCCTGGCGGTATCCAAAGAGATCAAGACCTCGGTGGGCCTGGGAATGGCGGTCATCTTCGTGATGACCTGCACCAGCGTGATCAACTGGCTGATCTACTACTACGTTCTGGTACCCTACGACATCGTGTACCTGCGCTTCATCGCCTTTATCATCGTCATCGCCGCCTTCGTTCAGCTGGTCGAGATGGTGATCGAGCGTCTCTCCGATGCCCTGTACGCAGCCCTGGGGATTTTTCTGCCCCTGATCACGGTAAACTGCGCGATTCTGGGCGCCAGCCTGTTTATGGTGATTCGGGAATATACCTTTCTCTCCGGGCTGGCCTTTGGAGCAGGCAGCGGAATCGGCTGGGCTATCGCGATAATCGCCATGGCGGGGATCCGGGCCAAGCTGAACATTCGGTCCAAGGTCCCATTCGGTTTGACAGGGGCCGGGATTACACTGGTCATCGCCGGCATCATGGCCCTGGCTTTCATGGGTTTTGCCGGAATGATCACTATCACCTAATGCCAGAGTGAGGTTTTCATGCTGAGTTCATTCTTGATCGCGGTTATCGCCATGTGCGGATTGGCTACCTTTCTGGCATTGCTCATGGTGATCGCCGACCTGACCGTGGGGAACTACGGGGAGGTGAAGATCACCATCAACGAGGAGACGGAGATGACCGTGGAAGGGGGGAAGCCGCTCTTGTCGACCCTGATGGGGGAGAAGCTGTTCATCCCCTCGGCCTGCGGCGGGCGGGGCTCCTGCGGATTCTGCAAGGTCAAGGTCGTCTCCGATATCGGCGATTATGTGGCGACGGAGCTGCCCTGGATCACCGAGGAGGAGAAAAAGGAGAACATCCGCCTCTCCTGCCAGATCAAGGCCAAGAAGGACCTGGCCATCCGAATCCCAGAGGAGCTGTTCAACGTAAAAGAGTACAGGACCCGGGTCGACCGGATTCGCGATCTGACCTACGACATCAAGGAAGTGACCCTCAAGCTGATCGATCCGGGAGAGATCAAATTCCGGGCCGGCCAGTACATCCAGTTTCAGACCCCCGAGTACGAGCTGTCCTCGGAAAGCGTGTACCGGGCCTATTCCTGCTCCTCCGTTCCTTCCCGCAGGGATATCGTAGAGCTGGAGATCCGGCTGGTGCCCAACGGTATCTGCACGACCTACGTGTTCGAGTACATGAAAGAGGGGGATGAGGTCGTCATCAACGGTCCCTACGGCGAGTTCTATCTCAGGGATACGGATGCTGCGATCGTGTTCATTGCCGGAGGTTCCGGGATGGCGCCGATCAAGTCGATTCTCCTGGACATGGCGGAGAAGGGGATCGACCGCAAAGTCACCTACTTCTTCGGTGCCCGCACCACCCGGGACCTGTTTCTGGTCGATGAGATGAAAGAGCTGGAGAAGCGGCTTCCCCGCTTCAGCTTCGTTCCTGCCCTGTCGGCTCCCAGCGAGGAGGACAAATGGACCGGGGAGACGGGGCTCATCACCGAGGTGTTGGACAGGCATCTGCAAAATGGCAACAATCTGGAAGCCTACCTGTGCGGCAGCCCCGGGATGATCGATGCCAGCGTAGGAGTGCTCACCAAGAAGGGATTGCCCGAAGAGCTGGTCTTCTACGACAAGTTCGCATGACGGGGGAGAGAGGCGAGGAATGAAACAGACCGTACAGATGGATCGGATTCAGGAGAAGATGCAGCCCGGCGTGTATACCAGAGACGGCTTTTTGGGGACGGACCGCCGGAAGCTGATCGACATCCTGATCGAAGACGACGAGGCGGTCAAGAGGATGGACCTGACCCATCAGCGAATCGCTGAGCGCCTGATCGGCTTGAGGGATGCGGGGATGCGCGGGTTGGGGGAGTTCATCAATGTGGAACCCCACTACGAGGTGCGGGTGGTCAGCGTCCGTGGCAAGCTCCCCTGTCCCTTCGGGGATCCCGGTATCTTTCCGAAAACGAACACCGTAGTGCGCAACACGAAACTCGATCGGGAGCTCACCTTTACCGATCTGCACATCCACATGGTCGGATCCCACGGATTCTACGAGGGCAAGGGCTCCCCTTTTCGCCTGGAACCGGCGGAGCTGGCTGAGGTTCTCGAGATCGAGCCGATCCGGGAATAGGTTCGGGCGCCCGATTAACGCCCGACAAGGCCGAAGCGCCGCATCGCCTCGATATGGACTTTGGGCCGGGGGTAGTCCTCCAGCTCCGTTGGCAGGACCCATCGCTGCTCCATCCAGGAGTCGAGCGTCTGCTGCTCGGCAAACACGGCCACGAACAATCGAAAGCGGATTTCGAAATGGGAATAGCGATGGCGCAGCTCTCCCCCGGTGTCCAGGAGGATCTCTATGGACAGTCGTGTCAGTCGCTCCCTCAATTCTTCGCCCCGCTCAGGGTAGTTCGGCAGCTCCCACAGACCGCCCAGAAGGCCCCTGTCGGCTCGCCGGACCAGGAGAAGGGGCAGGTTGTGACCGCTTAAAATCCCGCCCAGAATCACCGGATCTATTTTTTCGTCCTGCAGCATGCCCAGCTCCAGGAGCAGCCGAGCTGGAAGCGCTGTGGGTAACAGCAGGAGCAGGCTCTCGGCGCGGACCGGAAGCGGCCGGGAGGAGAGTCGGGGAGGAAACTCATCGATCCTGTCTTCCTGATATGCCCGGCAGGTGTAGGTGAGAGGACATCGGGAACAGCGAGGTTTTGGCAGACAAACCAGGGCGCCGAGCTCCATCCAGGCCTGGTTGATCCATCCCGGGTGATAGTGGAGAAAGCTCGCCTCTACAAAGGTACGGGTCAGCTTTCTCAGCTGTCCGCCCCGGCTGCGCTCAGCTGACCCGTCCTCGGCCAGGAGGCGGGATACGACCCGCAGCACATTCCCGTCCACCACCCCAAGGGGTTTGGCGAAGGCGATGCTCAGCACGGCCGCGGCGGTGTAATCGCCCACTCCCGGAAGCACGCGGATCCGTTCCTCCGTGTCGGGAAAGACGCCACCCCAGCTGTGCACGATGATCCGGGCTGCACGATGCAGGTTGCGGGCCCGGCCGTAGTAGCCCAGTCCCTCCCAAGCCTTGAGCACCTCCTCCTGACCAGCCCGGGCCAGGGATTCGACGGTCGGGAAGCGGCCGAGCCAGCGCCGGTAGTAGTCAGCCGCGGTTTCGCTGCGGGTCTGCTGCAGCATCACCTCGCTGATCCAGATGAGGTAGGGATCGTGTTCCTCTCTCCAGGGCATCTCCCGCTTGTTCCGGAAAAACCAGACCAGCAGGCGGTGGCTCAGCTCGGGGAAGCGGATTGCGGAGAACGGATGTTCTAAAGATGTGCGGGAGATCACCCATCCTCTTCGATGATGCGCATATGGAGATCCTCCAGCTGAGCGGTATCCACCTCCGCGGGACAGTCGTCCATCAGGCTCTGGCCGAGGGTGTTTTTGGGAAAGGCGATCACCTCGCGGATCGATTGCTCACCGGCCAACAGCATCACCAGCCGGTCCAGTCCCAGAGCAATGCCTCCATGGGGCGGGGGTCCATACTCAAAGGCATCCAGGAGAAAGCCGAATCGCCGACGGGCTTCCTCCTCCGGTAATCCCACTATGGCGAAGATGCGGCTTTGAAGCTCGGGATCGTGCACCCTGATCGAACCGGACCCCAGTTCGGTGCCGCTGCAAACCAGGTCGTACAGGTCTCCTTTGACGGCACCCGGGTCCTTTTCCAGCTCGGCGATATATCGTTCCTGGGGCATGGTGAACATATGATGAGCCGGGTCCCATTTCTCCTCCTCCTCATTCCACTCGAAGAGGGGAAAGTCGATAATCCAACAAAACTCGAAAGAACCCGGATCATATAGACCCAGCTCTTTCCCCAGTTGTGATCGCACCGCCCCCAGGGACAGGCAGGCCTTCTTCCACTCCGCCCCGACCATCAGGATCAGATCACCCGGTTTGGCACCGAGGGTTTTAATGACCTCACTCTGCGGGGTCTCGTAGAACTTGGAGATTCCCCCCTCCAGGCCGCCGTCAGTCACCTTCATCCAGGCCAGCCCTTTCGCCCCGTAGACCTTAGCTATTTCTTCCAGCTCGTTGATCTG
>Ga0315534_1001188_pt1 | contig 18066 bp, 19 predicted proteins | sample SalMarSW160240MG_FD_203094 | JGI IMG/M metagenome (GOLD analysis project Ga0315534, IMG submission 203094) | Salt marsh sediment microbial communities from the Plum Island Ecosystem LTER, Massachusetts, United States - Salt Marsh Sediment SW1602-40 ... | reverse complement strand
TTAATCGTCATCGAAGCGAGCGGTTGACGGATCTTCATATTTGCCTTGTTGCGTGCTGCTCGTCCGAGCGAAACTATCGTTCTGGTTATTGATATTTCTTGTTCGAGCTTGGTGTTGATACGACCTGCTTCGCTTTCAGGGAATGAGCAGAGATGCACACTTGGCGCCGCCCCGGGATCGATACCGGCGACTAAGTTCTGATACATATGTTCGGTCCAGAACGGCATGATCGGTGCTATGACCTGGATCAACTTGACCAAACATTCATAAAGCACAAGGTATGCAGTTTCTTTATCGACATCATTTTCGGATTTCCAGAAACGCTTTCGGCTGAGGCGAACATACCAGTTAGATAGGTCATCAAAGAACTTCTCGGCATTTTTTACTACTGAAGCCAGGTCATAATTGCCATAAGCGATGTCAGATTGTTCTATGAGTGAGTTCAATTTAGATAGTATCCACTGATCATTATTCTGCAAATTGTTTTCTTTTATGTTTTTCCCTTGCGGATTAAAATTATCGATTCGTGCATAGGTTATAAAGAATGAATAGACATTCCAAAGGGTTAGTAATATTTTTTTTATTTCTTTTGCTGGGCCATAACCAAAATTTAAATTCTGGACCGGATTGTGTTTGGCAAACATCCAGCGCATAACATCGGCGCCGATCTTTTCCACAGCTTCGTCTGACCATATCGCATTGCCCTTACTCTTGTGCATTTCTTCGCCATGCTCGTCATGGAGTGATGCATATCCCTGAAGTACTTTAAATGGGGTGGTTTTTTCGAGTACTGTGGACATTGTGAGAATTGCATAGAACCAATTTCTGAATTGTCCAGGGAGTGATTCGGAAATGAAATCTGCAGGAAACCACTCTTGCCAATAGATTTTATCGAATGGATAGCCATTCTCGATCGTATACATGTCATCAGGTGGCCGTATCGTTGAGAACGGGACAATACCCGCATCGAGCCATGGATTACCCACATCAGGGATACGCATAGCGAGTTTTCCACATTTTTCACATTTTATTTTAACCTCGTCGATCCAGGGTTTATGTGGCGTATGCCCATCGAAGTTTTCCCATCCTTCTGCTGCTTTTTCAGATAGTTCCTGGCGAGAGCCGATGACCATGAAATGACCGCATTCGCATTTCCATATCGGCAAAGCCAACCCCCAAAATCGTTTCTTTGATATACACCAATCTGACATGTTCTTGAGCCAGTCAAGTTCATGAGCGAGTCCATAAGAGGGTATCCATTTTGTCACTTTTTTCGCCGATTCTGCGATTTCATGGCGCAGAACATCCATGGAAATGAACCACTCATCGACCAAACGGAAGATAAGTTCACTATTACAGCGCCAGCATACTGGGTAGCGGTGTGTATAATCATCGACACTGTATAGGATGCCACGTTTTTGTAGATCATCAATGATCGGTTGAGTAACTTCTTTGACATCCATCCCTGACAACCAATCAAAACCTTCTAAATACACACCCAGTTCGTCGAGCGGCGCGATAGTTTTTAGATCGAATTCCTTGCCAAGGGCGAAATCCTCTTTTCCACATCCTGGAGCGATATGCACCAAACCCGTTCCCTCGGCTTCGCTGATCAATTCCCATGGGATCACTTTATGTATCGCATCTTTTTGCACTGGGAGATAATCAAAAGGCCCTTGATAGGTAAGGCCAAGAAGTTCTTTTCCGGGTAATTCTCTGAGTATCTTATAATCGCCTTTTAAAACTTTCGCAAGTGATTTTGCAAGATAGTAAATAGACCCATTATTTTCTACTTTTACATAGGTGAGACCCGGATGTACAGCAACACCGGTATTTGAAGTCAGTGTCCATGGTGTCGTTGTCCAAACCAGCAGAAATTCGTTATCACGATCATTGATCTTAAAGCGGACAGTAACGCCTTTATGAGTAAGTTCCTGATATCCTTCAGTAGCGATCTCCATATCGCTGATCGCAGTACCGCACCGAGCGCACCAGGGCATGACATCCACACCTTCATAGATAAAACCGCGTTCATGACATTTCTTAAGGAAATACCAGATCGTGTAGTTGTTTATCGGGCTCATTGTATAATAGGAATGGCTTTTCTTCATCCATTCTTTATCATCCATGGATGTTTTCCATTCACCCCAATCCATCCACATGCCGATCCGGATAGAAGATTCAGTCTGCACCATCGAGTATTTATGCACTCGATCTTTGCACATCTGAACGAATTTATCGACCCCATACTTTTCAATATCTTTTTTCGATTTGAAACCAAGCTGTTTTTCGACCTCGACTTCCACCCATAAGCCCTGACAGTCAAAACCATTTTGAAAACGTAGTTCAAAACCTTTCATGGTTTTATAGCGCTGGAACATATCCTTATAGCTACGTCCCCAGGCATGGTGTACACCCATGGGGTTATTCGCAGTTATCGGGCCATCCTGAAAAGACCATTTTTTCTTACCTTTATTTTTAATGAGATATTTCGCGACGATTTCTTTTTCCTCCCAATATCGGGTGATATCGTGTTCCATCTCAGGAAATTCCAGATTTTTTGGCACTTCTTTAAAAAACATGTCAGTATTATATCAGATTTCTCTATTATGTCAAGCAAACACCTGGAGAATTCAGGAGAAATCCTTAATATTTTAATAAAAATGACAAAAAAATGTTGCTCGTGTTTTTCGTAATGATACAGATATTTTTTCTTTGTCGAACTATTTTATTAGGAAGAGCTGGTGTATTAAGCGATTAATACTTTCTTTCTTGAATTATCTTTATGAGTTTTTCAAACTCGGCAATAGCTTTGAGAAGCTGCTTTTCTTTTATTGTATAAAACTTGCCGCGCTTAGATGTTTCATAACGCACGAGATCCAGTTGCCGGAGTGAACGCAATGCATCACAAATAGTCTGCCGTGAAAGACCAAAATCATGTGCAATATCAGCCGGTCGCATTTTTCTATGCGCGAGTACCTTGATTATTTCATAAGCAGTGGGATTACCCAGAACTCTGCATACCCTGGAACTACGATAATGGATCTCAGGGATTTTTTTCCTTCCCATATTTTATTATGCTACTTTTTATTTGGTAAGTCAATACGCCAATTGGCGTATTGACTTATTTTCTATCTTTTGTGGTAGTTAATAAACTGTATATAAAGACTAATGTACCGTGCATCGAGGTCAATATAACATGTACTAAGTTCAGTATTCCGCGTAGTAGACCTGGTAGTGTTCGCCAACCTTCTTAAAGCACGCGCGGACCGGGTTGGGTTTGACCAGACCGCCGAAAACAAGAGCCCGATCACCTTGATAGCGTGCAAATATCTTGAGTCCGAGGCTGCAGCTTGCAAAAATATCGTTATGGGTATTGATTGAATCGATAGTTATTTTGAGGCCGGTTATATTTATCTGTATCGAATCCGCTATGTCAAAAAGGTTATCGATATTGCTTGTGAATTGCTGGAACTCAGTCGAATGGTTGTCAGTATATGTATCGTCGATGTAAAGCAGCATTTCGTATTTATTCTCCTGCTCAACTGCTTTGATAAATGCTTCTAGATCTTGTCTAACCCGATCTTGTTCCTTGGGCATACATTTCACAATGGTGAGTATTATGGTGACAATAATAACCAGAGCCAGGATGATGATTTTTTTCACGCTGATAATATGAGCAGCAGGCCGAGTGCAAAAAACAGTATCGCGGTCAATAATTTAATGGTCGGGATCTTTGTTTGCAGTGATTTCGCGATCTTCTTTGTGGTGAACAGCGAAGCCAGTATTGCGATAATGATCAGCGGCACTATGAACATCAAATTGTAAAGCAGAAGACTGACAAGGGGTCTTAAGCTAATACCTGCTTTGGATATCATGAAAGTTATCGTCGGTAAATATACCTGTCCAGTGCAACCAAATTCCAGATAGGAGATCAAAAAACCAGCGATGAGCGAGCCGATGATTATGCCGCCCACAGCGGTTTTTTCTTTTATGCTTGTATGGATACGCTGCTTAATACCCAGGGGTAATTGCAATACCATTTTATCGAGTTTCCCATGCCGGGCGAGAAAAAAGTCACGCAAACTTAGAACACCAAGCACCAGCGCAATGATCCCGAAACACAGAAAGATCATTTTGCTGATGAATGCATAGTTCGATAAGTACTTGAGTAGACTATAGGCACCCAGACCGATAGCAAAGTATGAAATGAAAACGGCAAGGATAAAAAAGAATGACATAATGATGATATCTCTTTGGCGACGGCCGATAGAGAGCAGGTAGCTGACAAAGAAAATCAACGTGGCAAAAGCACAAGGGTTTACACCGTCGATTAATCCGGCGAATATTATGCCGAAAATGGAAAATCGTGCAAAGCGCATGATTATATTCTTTTCGGCAAGATCGAAATCGAGCGCTCTATGTTCAGGGCTCCCGTGTTGGTATTTCAGAACTAGAGAATCGAGATTTGTTAAGCTTATTTCTTGGCGTGATAGATAACTATTACCGATAATGATCGTTGGTGCGACCAAACGAGCTTCGTCAGGTAGGCCGAGTTTCTGGGCAAGGGCTTCGAAGAATACCTTGTTTGAATCATCGAGAATATCATGACGGCGAATGACAAGTTGTTTGTGCCTTTGCTGACTATGGGTCAGCAGTATCTCGGTGCGGTCACAGCCCTGACACCCGGGCTGGTAAAAATAATAGAGATGTATCGGGCCAAGTATTCTACCAAGGGTATCTGTGGATATTGTGTCGGATGGAATTTTAGTTGTATCTTTGATGATTACATGATCACTGTTTTTTGCATAGATTTTGAGCGTGGGTTCCAGTTTTTCGCGTGTTTCCAATGGTCCGTAAAATACAGAATCAGCGACAAAAACGACTGGCAGGTCTTCATCGATCTCTTTTACATTCTCTTCCATTTTTTCAAGGAGCCGGTAATTATCCATGATATCTATATCATATTTTCTAAATTGAAATTTGTATTTGTTTTGCAATTTTGGTATATCGTCGAGCAATATATCCATGCAATGTCCGCAGTCCCGAACATAAAAGAAATGTACGGTGACGTTCTGGGACTGCGAGAGAAAAACGATTGTAGTGACGATGTTTATGATCATTGAATTAGGGATATTAAGTTTGGGTGTTGAGATTTTAAATTTCTTTGGTATTTGAAATTTGGGATTTGGAATTTGATCATATCCAAAGGGAATCTTCTGCTTATTGTAATTATGGCTACCATGATATTTTGTACTTAAAGCTCAATGATAAGTTAACTGGGTCGTGCAGGATTCGAACCTGCGGCCACCGGATTAAAAATCCGATGCTCTGCCGACTGAGCTAACGACCCGATTCGATATTATACATAACAAATCATGGGTGTCAATAATGCTGTGATTTTTCTATGTGTTTTTGAGTCCCAATCTCGAGTAATATTTTTTGTAAAATGAACGGTATGCACCGGTCTGGGTATTTTTTAGCCATAGTTTGTTCTTCAAGTACCACGCAACAGTTTTTTTGATACCAGCTGTAAAGGACACCTGTGGTTTCCAGCGGATATGTTTTTTTATTTTACCGATCGATAATGAGTACCGTTGGTCATGACCGAGCCGGTCTTTTGTGTGAACGATCTGGAATTTATCGATATTCAAAATCTTTAATAGCGTTTTTATCACCTGGAGATTGGTTTTTTCACTTTTCGAACCGATATTATATATTTCACCGATTTTGCCCTTATCGAGTATCTCATCGATCGCTGCGCAATTGTCCTCAACATATAGCCAATCACGTACATTCATTCCCTTACCGTAAACTGGTATAGGCTTGTTTTCTAACGCATTGAGAATAACCAGAGGTATGAATTTCTCGGGGAATTGATATGGGCCGTAATTATTTGAAGAGCGGGTGATAATAACCGGTAACCCATACGTCTTGTGATAAGCTTTTACAAGACAGTCTGCACCTGCTTTGCTTGCCGCATAGGGGCTTGAGGGTGTGAGCACGCTATCCTCGCGAAAATTTCCTTTTATAATAGATCCATAAACCTCATCTGTTGAAATCTGCAAAAACCTTTTCACCCTGAAATTAAAACACAAGTTTAGCAAATTACCGACACCGAGGAAATTTGTTTGTAGAAAAATATCTGGTTTGACAATACTGCGGTCAACGTGTGTTTCAGCAGCAAAATTTATTACTGCATCGGGTTTGAACTTTCTAAAAAGACTCCTCATACGCGATATATCACAGATATCAGCTTTGACAAAACGATAATTTTTGCGCTCACTAAATCCTTTGAGGTTTTCCAGATTACCAGCATAAGTAAGTTTATCAACATTAAGAATTTCAGAGCGCGGGTGTTTTTTAGCATGGTATCTTATGAAATTTGAACCGATAAACCCGCAGCCACCAGTAATAACGATTCTCATAGAACACCAAATACCAAAACCCGAAGATTATTCCATCCCCCTTTCCTTAATCCTCTCCCCCTTTTAAGGGGGAGAGGAAATGGTGAGGGGGATTCTGACATTAGAATTTGTTTAAAATTTTGAATTTGAAGTATGATATTTTTCTGTATTTTGTATCTAGCCATCTTTACGTGACCAGTCATATGGTATATCAGTACTGTGAGCGGGCTTACGATATTCATCAGGAGTTTCATAGTTATAGCACTCAGTGACGATATTGACGATCATCGTTTCTTCATCGCTTATGCATTTAAAGCCGTGCCATACTTTTTTTGGGATGTGGATGAGCAGGCGGTTATTCATACCGATAAAAAATTCGTTTATCGATCCTTTAGTCGGACTTGTCTTGCGGTCATCATAAAGCACGATCTTTACCATCCCCTTTAGAACGGTCATGTTATCATCCTGCAGGCAATGGTAATGCCATGCTTTTACAACGTCAGGATAGGCTGTCGTTAAATAAACCTGACCGAATTTAGAGAATTGCGGATCATCGGCACGCAGTATTTCCATGAGGTTACCGCGTTCGTCCGGGATCACTTTGAGTTTTTTCACCGAGACACCGCTAATGAGTTTCTTGCTGACGGGATCTTTATTTAATAATCTGGACATAGCTCTGGTCGCCTAAGATAAACTTGTGTGTTCTCGGTGATTTGGTGGTGACGTTGATCACAACGTTTTTTCCAATGATCGAACGGTCAATACGTTTCTCGACATTTCTTATTTGAGCACCTTCCATGATCACGCTGTTTTCAATTTCCGAATTTTCAATGACGGCGTTATCACCGATCGCGGAAAATGGACCGATATAAGAATTCACAATGCGCGCATTATCACCGATGATCGCCGGACCGCGCACGACGCTTTTCTCGATGACAGAACTTTTTCCAGTTCGAACCCTGCCTTTGATCTCAGATGCTTTCTGACTTCCCTCATTAACTGTTTCGATGCCTTCCAATACAAGGAGATTGGCTTCAATAATGTCATCTGGTTTACCTGTATCTTTCCACCAGCCTTTGACCATATGCGATTCGATCTTATATTTATTATCGAGAAGCCACTGAATCGCATCAGTTATTTCCAGCTCGTTGCGTTCTGATGGTTTGATATGCTCGATAGCGCTGAAGACTTTGACATCGAATAGATAGATACCAACAAGGGCGAGATTGGACGGCGCGATCTTTGGTTTTTCAATTAGTTTTCTTACCGCACCGTTCTCATCAACGACCGCGACACCGAATTCTTGAGGGTTTGTCACCTCAGTAAGCAGGATGAGCGCATTTGGTTTTTTCTTTTTGAATTGTTCGATAATATCCTCGATGCCATGTTTCAATATATTGTCGCCCAGATACATAATAAACGGTTCTTTACCGAGAAAGCGTTCTGATATTTTGATCGCGTGGGCGAGTCCCAGTGGTGCTTCCTGCGGTATATAAGTGATATTGACTCCCCACTTATCACCCTTGCCGATTATTTCTTTCACTTCTTTAGCAGTATCACCGACAACGATACCGAGTTCGCGTATGCCTGCTTTTACCAGGGCTTCGATACCATAAAAGATTATCGGCTTATTGGCGACCGGAAGGAGTTGCTTTGCACCGCTATAGGTTAGGGGTCTAAGCCGCCGTCCAGAACCCCCAGCAAGGATAAGTCCTTTCATTAATTCTACTCGATCGACATGGTTTTCACAAAATCGGCAAGAGCTTGTTCCCAGGGTCGCATGCTCTCGTGGAATAGGAATTCGAAATTTTTTGATTCCAGCGCAGTAAATCTCGGGCGGGGAGCAGACAGGTTGAGTTCTTCAAGTTTTGTCGGATTAATAGTCGTTTTAAATTTGAGTATTTCCTGTGCCTTAAGCGTGAAATCCAACCAAGAACCAAATCCCTTATTGACAATATGGAATAGCCCATAGTTTTCCGATCTTATAAGCGTAAAGATCGCATCAGCAAGGTCGACCGTGTATGTAAACGAGGCAAAAAGGTCACAAATCGCATTGATCGAGTTTGGTTTGTCTTTGTTTACAAGGAATTTTGATATAAATGTTTTTGAATGCTGACTAAAAAGACATGATGTGCGTACAACGTAGAACCGGTCGCAGATCTCTCTTACATAATTTTCACCCAGGAGTTTGGTTTTCCCATATGTATTTATGGGATTGGGTTTGCTATATTCTGAATAAGGCTGTTCACGCGTGCCGTCAAAAACAAAATTAGTACTTACATAGAGCATCTTTGCCCCGATTTTCTTCGCGATAATAGCCAGACCCATAGTCCCCAGGGTATTAATTCGGTGCGCAAGATCCTGGTTTTCCTCGCACTGATCAACATTACTTACCGCAGCAAAGTGAAGAATGATATCGGGCCGGTGTTTTAACAGAGTCTCATTTGTCTTTTTGAAATCGCCGATATCCAGCTGGTTAAGATCGCTGGTAATATAAGTGATGCTGTTCTTGCGCAGAATTTCCTGCATTTCTCGACCCAGACCACCATCAGCACCGGTGATGAAAACCTTCATTGGGTCATTATACCACAATCGCGTGCTTTGTCAATCAGCATATCGCCTCGCAAAACCTCGTGTGACGTAAGGATGCGTCTATAATTCCCACTGCAATTTTTATTGACTTCCTCTGAATTTTGTAGATAATAGTCCTGCTTGAGAAAAACCACGAAATTCATTCGGGTAATTAAGCATTTAAGAAAATACAACTGACAAGAAGTCATATAAAAGGAGGCAGTATATGGCAGATAAGAAAGCCGATCTGGCTGGACCTGGGATAAGTACTTATCCGGAAGTTGAAAAAATCCTGCCAGATGATTATCAGGCGCTTTTGCCGCCCAAAGAGCGAATGAAGGCTTTATTCGCGATGAAACAGTATATTGAAGAGAATTTGTGTAAAGAACTCAATCTTTTCATGGTGCAGGTCCCGCTCATTGTCGATATTCGCAGTGGCGTTAATGACATGCTGGACCGCGACGGTTCTCGCACACCAGTCGATTTCATGTGTGGTTTGGGGCTGGAAAAACAAATCCATGCTCAGGTAGTGCAGGCTGCGACCAAATGGAAAAGACCTGCGCTAAGGCAGTTTGGTTGTGAAGTTGGTGAAGGGATAAACACTGATATGCGAGCGATCCGTAAAGATTATTTTCTTGACCACGACCACAGTTCCTATGTTGATCAGTGGGATTGGGAAAGGGTCATGAAATCAGACCAGCGAAATTTAGATTTTCTAAAAGGAATTGTGAAGAAAATATGGAAAGTATTATACGGAGCCGGAAAACACGCCCAGAAGCTCTTTCCACAGCTAAAGACCAATAAATACCCTGATTTTCCAGAGGAACTGAAATTTATCCATGCTGAGGAAATTCTCGACATGTTCCCGGATCTTCCCAGGAAGCAGCGTGAAACACAGATCCTCCAGAAATATCCCGCGGTATTCATCATCGGTGTCGGCTATCCATTAAAAGATGGCTATCCTCATGAGATGAGGGCAGCTGATTATGATGATTGGGTGACTGATACACAATCAGAAACCGGAAAACCCACGCATGGCCTTAATGGTGATATACTCGTATGGAATCCGGTTACAAAACGCCGTCATGAACTAACTTCAATGGGTATTCGCGTGACTAAAGAAACGCTGAAGGTCCAGCTTGAAATGGCCGGTCAATTAGAAAACCTCGACCTTCCCTACCATAAAGCTATTATGAACGATGAAATTCCGTTGAGTATTGGCGGGGGTATTGGCCAGTCGCGCACCTATATGTATTTTCTTCGGGCCGCACATCTCGGAGAAGTGAGTGTTACAGTTTGGCCTGATATTCTCAAAGAGATTTGTGCTAAAAAGAACATCCACGTTCTTGAATAGGCATTTGGGGTTAGGTCTTGAATTTTAAGATACGCTATGTGATTATGTTCTAGTATAGTCAATCTCAATTAATGCTATACTGAGAAACTGATCTTAAAATTCAAGACCTAACCCCACTAAAGTTTGTAACCTATTTTTCTTAAAAAATCGTATCTGGTTTTACGCTCATCAGTGTTTTCAATCCCTTTTGATTTAAATCCATCGATAACACCGATAACACCTTTACCCTGTTCAGTTTCAACAAAGAGGATCTCCACTGGATTTGCTGTAGCACAAAGGATGCGGACTACTTCCGGACACATTTTTATTCGATCCAAGACATTGATCGGAAAAGCATTCTTAAGAAAAATGATGAAAAAATGGCCGGCGCCGATTTTAGACGCGTATTCTTTTGCCAGGTTGACTAACTGCTCGTCGTTGCCCTCATAACGCACAAGACATTCTTGTGATGCTTCGCAGAAAGCGATACCGAATTTAATGTCAGAATGTGCATTGACGAGCGCTTCGTACAAGTCTTCAGCAGATTTAATGAAATGGGCATAACCACAGATCATGTTCACACCCTCAATCGATTCGATTTTTATTTTTTTTATTTCCATATATTCTCCCCATTAATTTTCAGGGTCAGGTCTTGACTTAGAGACATAAGGTGATAACTAGTCACTACTTTTTCTTAGATGATGGATCAAAGTGTTTACTGCAGATAGCGTTATGTCTCTAAGTCAAGACCTGACCCTAACTAATAACCTAGTTCCTTTAAAAATCTCTTATTCTTTCGCCATTTATCCTTTACCTTGACCCATAATTCTAAATATACCCCGCGTCCTAGAAATTTTTCTATAGCCTGACGCGCATCAGAACCGACCCTTTTCAATGCCTCTCCATTTTTGCCGATGACGATACCTTTTTGCGATTTCTTTTCGACATAAATGGTCGCCCGGATATAATCTTTGCCTTTCGTTCTTTCTTTGAATTCGTCGATCAATACACACGTCGAATACGGTATTTCCTCGCTGAATAACTCAAACACTTTTTCTCTTATTAGTTCGGCGGCAAAAAATCGTTCCGGACGGTCAGAAATATCTTCTTGGGGATAGAGAAAAGGACCATCTGGCAGGTACTTATGTATGTTCTCTTTGCACACATCTATGCCCTCACCAGTAAGTGCGGATAAAGGAATTATTTCTTTAACGGGCAGGGCGCGGGCTGTATCGATGACCGACAGTAATTCACGGCGGTCCACAAGGTCTATTTTGTTGATCGCGCATATGACCGGTTTTTTCTGGAATGCCTTTAAAAATGTCGCCGGATATTCTTGTTTTTTGAACCAAGGATCAATGACCCATATTATGATATCTGCGTCATTCAAGGCGATTTTTATTTGTTTTAGCATATGCTCTTGAAGTTCATAGTCAGGATCGATAAGACCCGGAGTGTCGAGAAAATAGCATTGATACTCACCCTCGGTGAGGATGCCGAGAATGCGTTTTCTTGTTGTCTGGGGCTTGGCAGTGACGATCGACAATTTTATCTCAAGTAGACGATTAAGCAGTGTCGATTTACCGACATTGGGTTTGCCGACTATCGAGATATATCCTGACTTCATAGCAAGAAGGGGGTGCTAAGCACCCCCTGTGATCGTATCAATGCTCAATTAATCCTCTTTTTTCTTCTTGCGAGTTTTTTTGGCTTTCTTTTTGTCTTCTTTTACTTCTTCCACTTTTTCTTCTTTGAGGTCTTCAAAAGTCTCTTCTTTTATTTCCAAAAGGTTCTTATCATCCTTCTTTTTCACAAGAACAGTAAAGATGAGTGTATTGCCAGACCAGAATATTGCACCACCAAAAGAGAAAACAAAAAGGACTATCAAATAATAGATAATACCCAGAATGAATGACGCGATCGCACCTGCCCAGCTCTCATATGCCGCAAAATATTCGGGTGGAAAGAGAAGATTTGGCATACCTATCCATTCGATATAGTCGATAAACATATTGTAGTATGCTTCAGGACAGAATGGTGGCAGGGTAATTTTCACGTAATAGGCAGCATTAAAAAAGATATTATCGAGTTTAGCTGCCGGTACGATCAAACCGATGACATCATGGGCCAAAAAGATAGCCTTGGCTGTGAAGAAACCTAGTATCGCAATGCCCAGGATTTTGACGATCTCGAGAAGTACTTCGTAGGTAACGAATCTCCATGGCTGGTCATTAACGACAGAGAATGACTCAAAAAGGGTATCGAAGGTGTCATTGCTTGTAGTCCCGACGATTGATGGTCCGATAAGAAGGCATACAAACGTCACAATGATAAGATAAATTATGAATAAGCTGACGACAAAGGCAGGTATCGCAAAGACGACAAAGAACAACTGACCGAAATAAGGTATCCAGGTTATCAGGGCGAGTATTAGTCCCATTGCAATGAGGGCAACTATGAAAAGGATTAGCACAAATGGCGCTAAAATGGCGGACTTACCGGTTTTTAAGGCGAATTTTATCGCATCCTTGATTTCATAAAATTCATCACCTTTAAGTTGTTCATATGTTATCTTTGAAACCGCAACGCCAGTGAACAAGGCGATACAAACCCACCAGACAACACCGACAAGCCATAATAGGTGACTATACCAGGGCATGCCAAATTGAAACACCGGGACCAGACGGAAAGCTTCCCAAACTTCACCGATCTCCACCCCTGCTGCCATATATGCGAGAAAAGACAAAATCCCATAGCCAATGAAGGCGACAAGAAAACCGAGAAAAGCAACCCAGATTTTTTTTGCACTGAAGCCTAATCTGCCAGCTCTAAAGACATCTTTATAATTGAAGTGTAAGTTAGTCACTGCACCCCCTTTTTTGTGTATTATAATCACTATATTTCTATTGTCAATAGTTTTAAAGTGTTGCTGCTTGTAAAGAGCTGATTTTTCACAGTGAATTATTGACAATCTTTTAATAATCAATATAATTTATCAGGAGGAACAATGAATATCGGCTGGCAAGAAATACTTTTAATATTATTTATCGCTTTATTGCTTTTTGGAGCAAAGAAGATACCCGATTTGGCACGGAGTATGGGAAAGGGGATTAAAGAATTCAAAAAAGGGTTGAATGAAATTGATCATCCCGGCGAGAACAAAAAAAGCAAAGAAGCCAATGAGAAAGAAGCAGATAAATAAATCTCATCAAAACATTAGCAGCAATGATGTTTTCTTATGTGCATCGGACAAAGAGCCGTTTTTCACATGGAGAGGTGTCCGAGTGGCCGAAGGAGCACGATTGGAAATCGTGTGTCTGCTGAGAAGTGGATCGTGGGTTCAAATCCCACCCTCTCCGTTTTGTCGCGGCAAGCGACAATGATGACAGTGATGAATGATATCACTGTCATTTTTCGGTTAATCACTGTTATCGATGAGCAAGGTTCATAGAAAGGAGAAGTATGTATTATAACGGTGCAAAGAATGTTCTGGTTGCATTTATAGTTTCACTTTTTACTTCAATTATTGTATGTGTGATCTTCTTTTTTGTCGTTCCCGCATTGCGAGTTACACCGGACACAATGGTACCTGATATGCTCGGCTCAACGACTGAACAGGCAAGGGTGATCGCTGAACAGCGCGGTCTTTTACTTGTCGTTGGCGGTGAAGAAGAAAACGATAAGTATACCGAGAATCTGATCTGTCGTCAGGCGCCGCTTCCCGGGTCAGCAGTACACACCAAATCGACCGTAACGGTTTTTATTTCTCAGGGTTCAAGTCATTTTGTTTTGCCTGATTTCAAAGGCCAGGGATTGAGCGAAACCACAGTAAGGCTTTCTGAGCTTGGTCTGAAGGTGGGTGAAGTCAAAAGCGAAGAGAATGCAACGTTCGAAAAGGATAAGATCATTTCGACTGTACCAGTAGCCGGTTCCCGGGTTAACAAAGGTGACTTGATATCAGTAACTTTGAGTCGAGGTATTGAATTAGTGAAGGTGCCAAATCTGACCGGTCGTTCTCTATCGACTGCAAAACGGGTTATTGAAGAAAACGGTTTTGAGGTCGGTGCCGTGTCCTGGGAAGTCAGTATTGACTATAATGTCGGTATAATCATGCGTCAGAATCCGGTTGCAGGCAAGATGGCTAACAAGGGTTCCAAGATCAATCTCGTAGTCGCGACGGTTCTTGAATGAAAAGAATTCTCGTTTATCTTTTAGTAATCATAGCTTTTTTCATAGTCGGTGCTATTATGGCAAATTTTGTTATCATGCCCATGCTGGTGCATCGAGGTCGAGAGGTTATCGTTCCGAATGTCTGTAATATGTCGCTTGAGAATGCTACCAAGGAGTTGGAAGACCGGGGACTTGAAGGTCTTGTTTCTGAAAGAAGGTACGACCAGATCATTGAACAAGGGTACATCATAATACAGGAACCCCTGCCTGATGAAAAAGTGAAATCAGGGCGTATTATACATCTTACAGTCAGTTTAGGTCCGCAGGTCATAAAAGTTCCTTTTCTCACAGGTGTTAATATCGATAAGGGAGAATTAATACTTAAAAAGCTTGGTTTTAAAATCGAAAAAATCGAATATGTGAATTCCGATACAATTACCCGGGGAGAGATCATTAGAACGATACCCGAGCCTGATATTGAATTGACCAAAGGTGATGCGATAGAACTGATTGTCAGCAAAGGCCCGATTCTCATGATGCCCGATCTTACCGGTAAGACGCAGCAGGATTATGAGATTTTATTGAATAAAATGGGTCTTATCCTTGGTGAGGTAAAAGAAGTCGAAGGGAGCGGGGTGAAAGGTAGTGTGATCGTGCAAAATCCTGCACCAGAGGAGGTTGTTGAGCCGGGTGATACCGTCACGTTGATGGTGATCAAGTGAAGGTTGCCCCTTCAATCATCGCCGCAAATTTTGCGGCATTCCAGGAAGAGATAAAAAAAATAGAACGCGCAAAGGCGGATCTATTACATCTTGATGTTATGGATGGCGTCTTTGTTCCTAATTTGACATTCGGACCAATGGTTGTAGAAGCGATCAATTCGGTTACGGGCATGGAACTCGACGCCCATCTGATGATCACAAGACCCGATAATTACATCAAACAATTTTTGGATGCCGGTGCCGATTGGATATCCTTTCACTGTGAAGCAACCGAGAAAACCGAGGTTTGTATTGAATTTATCCAGACCAGGAAGAGGAAAGCAGGACTTGCCATAAATCCGTCGACACCTTTTGGCCGGATCGAAAGGTATGTTGAGAGACTCGATTACTTGCTTATCATGACGGTCAACCCGGGTTTTTACGGACAGAAATTCATGGCCGAGGTTTTGAGCAAAGTGCAAGAAGCAAGAGATTATATTGATGATCACCGATTGCAGTGTATTTTAGAAGTAGACGGCGGCATAAATTTTGCCAATGTTTGTTCAGTCAAAGATGCCGGGGCTGATATTATCGTCGCCGGAGCTGGTGTCTTCAAGCAAGACGATTATGCCGAAGCGATCGAAAGACTGAGATGTTCGAAGGTCTGATTGACCGATTCCAATTAATCAGAAGAAAAATATTAGGTTATGGCCGGATAACCGAACAAGAAATAGCAGTTATCCTGAAAGACATCCGGATAACCTTGCTTGAAGCAGACGTCAATTACAAAGTCGTAAAGAGTTTTATCGACGATCTAAGTATCAAATGCGCTGGTCTGGAATTGGCGAAAACACTAAAACCCGGCGACATCGTGATAAAAACGGTTTATGAAGAGATGACTGCATTGCTCGGTTCCAAACCCCGGCAAATAACATTCAAGAAAGACAAACCATTGATCATCAGTCTGATCGGTCTGCAAGGCGTTGGCAAGACAACGACTGCCGCGAAACTTGCCTTTATATTTAAGAACAAAAATCCATTATTAGTACCGGCTGATGCGAAAAGGCCGGCTGCCTTTGAACAGCTTGATCAACTCGGACATCGCGCTGGGGTTATCGTTCATCCGCTTTTCCAGGGTAGTGCAAAAGCTACTGTCCGTAGTGCAATCGAGCAAGCAGATAAGAAGAATCATATGTTAGTTATTATCGATACGGCAGGGAGATTGCATCTTGATGACGTACTCATTGAGGAGCTCAAAGAGATACACCAGATTACGAAGTTTGATTATCGCTTACTCGTCGCCGACGGGATGAGTGGTCAGGATGCAGTCAATCAAGCAGTTGCCTTTCAGGATAGAATAGGATTGGATGGTGCGATCCTGACGAAAATGGATGGTGATGCGCGGGGCGGTGCGGCACTTTCAATAACAAAAGCTGCCCGTTTGCCGATCTTTTATATTGGCACGAGCGAAAATTTGGAGGGTCTCGAGCAGTTCTATCCTGACCGTATGGCGCAGCGAATCATGGGTATGGGTGACCTGGCAAGTCTCGTTGAAAAAGTCAAGGGCATCGAAGGAGAGTTTGACGAAAAGAAGATACGCACTAAAGTAATGAAAGGAGAACTCAATTTTGAGGATTTTTTAGTTCAATTAAAGGCGGTCAAGAGACTCGGTCCCCTTTCAAAACTCGCCGCAATGATGCCCGGGGTCAAGGAAAATGACATAAAAGAGGATGAACTAACGAGAATCGAGGCGATAATCAATTCAATGACTAAGGACGAACGACTTTATCCGGATAAGATCGATGGTTCGCGCAAGCGGCGGATCGCCGCAGGCAGCGGCACGACGATGCGCGATGTAAATCAACTGCTTAAGCAGTTTAATTATGCTCGTGATCTTATGAAAAAGATGGGGAGGGGGAAGATCCCCAAGAATTTTCCATTCAAGGCGTGAAAACAAAAAAGGGAGAGCACTGCTCTCCCTTTTTATATTCAGAAATTCTAGGCTGATGGTGGTTCGTATAGATTGAAATAGTGTCTTACATTCCAACCTTCACTGAGCAAGGTATAATATCCATCATATTCCTGAGCACCGCGTACATAGAACTCCCACCTTACAAAGGTAGTACTATTCCAGCTCGCATAGTTCTCGGTTTCTGAACCGGATCCGTCAGTATCAATGCGGAATTGTGCAGATAGGCCGATATTCGCAGATGTTGTAATGTCGATTTCCGCCTGGAAATCTGTTGGATCCTGCATTACATCAAACTCATACTGGTAATATGTGTCTTCCCAGTTCCATTTGAGTGAACCAGCGACGCTGATCGTATCGTTGATCGTGAAAGTAGTGTGGAAGTATATTAGATTACGGGTTTGACCGATTATCCAGGTATCGATACCAATCCACGGCATGGTGTCGCCACCCCAGACATCAGGGTTGGGCATTACTAACCAGATCAGAGTATCGATAACAGTACCCATGCTATCCAATGGGAGTTTCCATACGAACTCGTAATAGAGTGTATCAGTACCTTCGGGTATGTCAGGATATCCAAAAGGACCAGACCATCCCCAAGGCGGCGTGGCAAGACCAGGACCATCGCTCGAATAACCACTATATGCATCGACATTGGTCATCATCGCCAATGCACCGAGGCCCTGTGTTAAATTATCAGCCTGGTATTGTTCTTCAGGATCGATTTTATCACCACAGCCAATAAAGCCGATGACGAATAACAAAGCCATACCTACTGCAAAGAGTCTTTTAGACATATTTCCCCCTTTCTATAGACTTAAATATTATATTTACATATGATATTTTGTCAAGGCGCTTTCTGGACAGTCAATTTTGTGCACGCAGACCCTTGACAAATAGAGTATTTTTCAT
>Ga0315534_1001183_pt1 | contig 18086 bp, 14 predicted proteins | sample SalMarSW160240MG_FD_203094 | JGI IMG/M metagenome (GOLD analysis project Ga0315534, IMG submission 203094) | Salt marsh sediment microbial communities from the Plum Island Ecosystem LTER, Massachusetts, United States - Salt Marsh Sediment SW1602-40 ... | reverse complement strand
TGCGAGAGGTCCCCGGCGGCCATCGCCTCTGAGGCCGCAGTCAGCTCGCGCAGCGGCCCGACGAGCTGCCGCGACAGCACGGCAGCGCCGACGAGCGCGACGGCAGAAACCAGCGCCGAGGCCCAGATCAGGGCGCGGTTCGCCGCGTCGAGGAACTGCTGTTCGAGCGGAGAGCGGCCGGAAAGGTCTTGTGAGGTGAGCAGCAGCGTGCCCACCTGCTGGCCCGATGCTTCGATGGGGATGCCCGTGCTCTGATCGTCGCCCGGCATGGGCTGGCCGGCCAGCTCGCCTGCCGTGTCGACGACGACCCGCCCCTGCAGGTCGACGATCACGATCCGGTCCAGCGCCGATGCGCCCGCTCCCTGCGCGCCTTGCGGACCCTGCCCGTGCCCGGCCCCGGCTCCCTGTCCCGGGTGCTGGGTCGTCACTGCATCCTGCATCACTGATGCGACGGCGTCCCAGCCGCCCGTGCTCGCGTATACGCCGCCTGCCTCGGCAGCCAGGCGCTGCACCCTCGCTGAGCCACCCGCCCGTACATAGAGCGTGAACTCGCGCGTCGTCACCCGATTTGCGACGACCGCCACCGTCCCTACGCCCAAGATGGCGACCAGCACCAGGGCGAGCGTGAATTTCAGCCGGAGGCTGAACATCTCACTCCTCTGCGAACCGGTAGCCGGCACCGTATACGGTCAGGACGTAGGTGGGATGCCGGGGGTCGAGCTCTAGCTTCTTGCGCAGGTTCTTGACGTGCACGTCGATCGTGCGCTCATAGCCCTCGAATGCCGTCCCTTGCACGCGGTCGAGCAGCTCTGTCCGGCTAAAGACGCGGCCTGGCTGGCGGGCAAGCACGGTCAACAGGTCAAACTCGGTCGTCGTCAGGTCGATCGCCTCACCGCTGCGCGTGACCGTCCGCTTTTCCAAATCGAGCGCCAGGTCGCGGATGCGGATCAGCGGCGATGGCGGCTCGCTGTCGCCGGCCCGGCGCAGCACCGCGCGCACGCGGGCGACCAGCTCGCGCGGGGAGAAGGGCTTGGTCACATAGTCGTCGGCGCCGAGCTCCAGCCCAACGATACGGTCCGTCTCTTCGACGCGTGCAGTGAGCATGATGATCGGCGTGTTCCGCTCCTGGCGGATCGAACGGGCGACGTCGATGCCGTCCATGCCCGGCAGGTTCAGGTCGAGCACGACCAGGTCGGGCTGCTCGTACCGGAACTGGGCCATGGCCGTCTTGCCATCGTAGGCCAGCACGACGCGGTACCCTGCATTCTCTAGGTAATCACGCACCAACTGCGCGATCTTGATCTCGTCGTCCACTACCAGTATCGTGTTCATCGTCCATACTCCACTCGGTTTGCAGTAAGCATAGCACAGCCCCCCAGTCCCGTCAACGCCCAATCACCCCGGACCGCCGGCCTCCCCCGGGCCGCCAGGCTCTAGACTGGCATTACTCCGTCCAGGCAGAGGCCGGGCTGCCCGCTGGCGGCCGTAGGCTGCGAGAGCCCGGCGTTCCCAGGGCGCTGATTGTGGATCGCCAGGCTCCAGCCTGGCACACTCGGCTCCAGCCTGGCACACCCGGCGCAAAAGGAGGGACGGATCCGCCGATCCATCGCTCCGCTAGGCTCGCCGCCGAGCACCAGCTACAGGCCGCTACCTGCCCCTCCGCCCTCGTCCTCCGGAGCCAGACCCCATCCGCCCGCCATAAGAACGATCCGCGAGTGCCTCGCCGTACAGGTCGCACACGCCGTCGCCGTCTGCATCGACGTACTCGTCGCACGGCATGCCGTCCTCGGCACCCGGACCCCGTCCTTGCCACTGCGGTGCAGCTTCCGGATCGGCGCCCCAGCGCGGCATCGTGCCATCGCTCGAACGCTCCTCGTACAGGTCACACACGCCGTCGCCGTCTTCATCGACGTACTCGTCGCACGGCATACCGTCCTCCGTACCTGGACCGCGTCCCTGCCACGGGAGCAGATCCACCAACCGGTTCCGCCATCGCGCAAACAAGCCGTCACCGAGCGCTTGCCCGCACACGTCACAGACGCCGTCGCCATCCTCGTCGACCGGCTCTTGTGCCCATACGGCGCCAGCCAGCAGCGAGATGACCAACGTCACGACGCCAACGACGCCAGCGATCTTTTGCCACTTTTTCATGTCCATCCTCCCCATTCGCCTATTGCAGGTGCCCTATCCCTTCGACTGTCTCGATCCTACACCAGGAATATGAAGAGAAGATGAAGAGATCGAATTGGTGGCACCAGTAGCCTGTGGTATACTCGACGTAGCGTCATCCATGCGGGGGGCACGAGCGCACGCGCTTTGGCTGTGTGAGAACAGCACACTGGACGGGGAGACCGCCATGAGCAAGCACATTTTGAATATCCGCGGCCCGTCAACCTACCTCGATGATCGACCTTTCCTCGTTGTGGGGCTGCGCTGCTCCAACGCCCTGATCTCGGAACGTGCGACGGACGAGCTGATCGAGAACCTCGGTCTCTTGGCCAGCTATGGTGTGAACGCGGTCAGCGTCTACTGGATGGGCTCGCGCTTTGGCGACGTGCGCGGCTACCGGCGCGACGCCTCGCTCGACCCGCTCTATGCGGCACGCATGGCGCGCATCGTCGAGGCAGCCGACGAAAAGGCGATGGTCGTCCTCGTCGGCTGCCTGTACTGGGGCAACTCCAGGGCCAAATGGCCGCACTGGACGCAGGAGGACGCGAACCGCGCGGTGCACAATGCAGTCGCCTGGCTCCGCGACCACGACTATCGCCACACGTTCGTCGACGTCGACAACGAGGGCATGGCGCGGCGCGAAGCAGGCTTTGACAACCGCGCCATGCTCCTCGCCGGAAAAGAGGCCGACCCGGCGTGCCTGATCGCCACCAACTATCACGGCGATCCTCCTCCCGAGGCCGACCTGGCCATCCACCACAGCAACGTGCCCCCTGATAGGCCCTACATCGAGACGGAGGGATCGCCGCGCGACGTGCCGGGCGAGGGCGGCTACTGGGGGCCCTACAGCAAGCCGGGCGAAGGGACGTACAACTATCATCGCGTCGGCGTGTACACGGAGGCCATGATCGCCAGCCAGGTAGCGCTGACGCGCGAGCACCTCGACCACGGCCGCGGCTACATGCTGGCCTCGACCTGGCTGCAGGCCGCGCCGCCGCTGGGCCCCAACCACCGCCCCGGCGGCGCTGGGACCGCCGCGGACCCCGGGATCCGCTGGTGGCTCGAGTTCCTGCGCGACACGTATGGGCCGTACATCCCCGACACCGCCAGAACGGAGGCCGCGCGATGAATGTCGGCCTCACGAGTTACGCCTTCCGCTGGGCGATCGAAGGCCGCGGCACGCCGGGCGGCGTACCCATGACGCCGATCCATCTGCTAGACAAAGCTGCCGAGCTGGGCGCCCAGGTCGTCCAGATCTGCAACAATATGCCGCTCGACGACCTATCGGCGGCCCAACTGGAACGTATCCGGGCCAGCGCGGATGCGCTCGGCCTGACCGTGGAGCTCGGCGTCCGCGGCAGCCGCCCCGGGCAATTGCGGCGCAACCTGGAGGTAGCCCAGGCCCTCGGCGCGCGCGTGCTGCGCGTCGTGCTCTCTGCGCCTGGCTGGGAACCGGGTGAGGATCAGGTGCTGGGACTGCTGCGCGACCTGCTCCCCGACCTCCACGCCGCAAACGTGGCCCTGGCGATCGAAAACCGCTTTCGCTTTACGCCGCGCGCGCTCGCCGGCATCGTGCGGCGCGTCGATGACCCGGCAGTGGGGGTCTGCCTCGACCCGCTGAACTCGATCGCCAACCTGATCGGCCCGGCAGAAACGATCGCTGCCCTGGCCCCACTCGCCGTCACCGCACACGCCAAGGATGCGATCGTCACCCGTCCGGGCGCCGGCCTGGCCATCTCGGGTTGTCCGCTCGGCGAAGGACAGGTTGACCTCGCCGCAATGGTAGAGGCCCTGCGGGCGACAGGGCGCTCGCTCAACGTCCTGGCCGAGGGATGGATGGAACCGCTCGACGATCCGGCGGCCACGCTGGCGCAAGAGGAGGCCTGGGCCCGGCACGGCATCGCCTATCTGCATCACCTGGTGCAGCACGGACAAGCGGGCTCTGCACGACGCCCCCGGGAGCCCAGGCCAAGGATGGAGGATAGATGAACAAGCTCGCCGTCATCACCGCCTTTCTGGGCGGCGTCAAGAACCGCTACATGACCTACCAGCCTGAGCGCACGATCGGGGAAAAGCTCGCGCTGGCGGCACAGATCGAGGGGCTGGACGGCCTGGAGCTGTGTTACCCGGCCGATTTCGAGGACGTCCCCCTGCTCCGGCAGCTCCTGGACGACTATGGCTTTGGCGTCTCCTCGGTCAACGTCCGCTCCCGGCGCACCGGCCGCTGGCTGCGCGGCGCGTTCACCTCGGCGAGCGCCCAAGAGCGTGCCGAGGTGATCACCGATTTTGCCCGGGCGATCGACCTTGCGGTTGACCTCGGCTCGCCGCGCATCTCGACCTGCCCGCTGAACGACGGGCATGATTATGTATTCGAGCTGAACTACCTCGACGCCTACCGCTATGCCGAAGAGACTTTTGCTGCCATCTGCGCCCACGATCCGCAGATCAAGGTGTGCATCGAGTACAAGTGGAACGACCCGCGCACGCGCTGCCTGTTTGCCTCGGCGGGCGAGACGCTCTCCTTTTGCCAGTCGGTCGGCGCCGAGAACCTGGGCGTGACGCTCGACCTCGGGCACGCGCTCCTGGCGGGCGAGCGGCCGGCCCAATCCGTCGCCCTCTTGGCCCGCGCGGGCAAGCTGTTCTACGTCCACCTCAACGACAACGACCGGAACTGGGATTGGGACATGATCCCGGGCGCGTTCAACGTGTGGGATACAGTCGAGTTCTTTTACTACCTGCAGGAGGTGGGCTATACCGACGACTGGTACGCCTATGACGTCATGTCGAAAGAGATCGACACCGTCGAGACGTTCAGCGTCGCCACCCGCCTGACGCGCAAGCTGGAGGCCCTGGCGGACCGCATCGATCGCGTGCATATGGCCGAGATCCTGGCCGCGCGAAACCCGGCCCGTGCGCTCGACTATTTGTACGGCGCTGTGCTCCGCTAGGGCTCGTTCGCGCGTCCGCCCCCTTGGGCGAGACAGCCGCCAGGCAACGAAAGGAGCGTACGGCCCAGATGGTAAAGCTCACCATTGGACAGCTCGCCAGGCGCGTTGGCCTGCGCACCTCGGCCCTCCGGTACTATGAGGAGGAGGGCCTTCTCGAGCCAGACGAACGCAGCGAGGCAGGATACCGCCTCTACCGCCCCGAAGCAGAGGACACGCTCCGCTTCATCCAGCAGGCACAGCGGCTCGGCTTTTCCCTGGCCGACATTCGCACGCTGCTGCACCAAGTACGAGAGGGCAGCCTGAGCGGCGAGGAACTGCTCGACATGACCCAGGAACGTTTTCTCGACCTGGAGCGGCGCCTGACCGAGCTGCTCGTCGTACGTCACGAGATGGAGTCTTTCCTCCACGAACTGGAGCGCCTGACGGCGCAGGGAGAGCTGCTAGCCAGCCGTTTCTTCGAGCGGATGATCGGCCAGGTTTGTGCCAGCCCCCCGGGCGAGCTGCCGGCCCAATCGATCCTGGACTGGCTGATCGAGCAGTCCGGCTGCGGCATCAACACGCACACAGGAGCGTCGCTGCTCGACGCCCTGCGGGGCCAGCATGTGCACGTCTGGCAGGTCGAGGATGGGTACGAGATCCTGGTCGTCGGCCAGGACCCGGCGGTGCTCGACGCACTGCAGATGCTGGCCCAGGCGGAGGCGAGCTGCCAGGCCCACCCACAGCCTCGGGTCCGCAAGCATGAGGAGGGATACTTGATCGTGGCCAGGGGGGAAAATGCCTTCATTCTGGCCCGGCTCTTCTTGGCCCTCGAGCGAGAGTGAATTGCCCTTGACTTTCAACTCGGGTTGAAGGTGTATACTATATATAGAATCTTGGGCTGATTGAGGGACATATGACGGCAGAAAAGACGGAACTACACTACCGCATCGGGGGTATGGACTGCGCAGATTGCGCGCTCACGCTGGAGCGAGGCGTCGCTCAGCTCGAAGGCGTCGATCAGGTGCAGGTCAACTTTACCACCGCGACGCTCGACGCCGTAGGTACGCTGGATCCTCAGGCCATCGCCGAGCGCGTGCACGCGCTCGGGTACGAGGTGCGCGACGAGGCGGAGGAGGAGGAAGCAGAGCCGGCCTCTGCGCAAGAAGGAAACGGCGTCGTGCGCTTTGTGCGCTACCTGTGGCAAGACCGCGCCACCGCGCTGGCCTTGATCGGCGGCGCCCTGCTCCTGTTCACCTTGCCACTTGCCCTGTGGCTCTCCTTTCCAGGCTCCGTGTGGGTGGTGCGCGGCCTGCAGATCCTCATCACCGTTGGCGTTGGCTTTCCGATCGCGCGGCAGGGCATCCGGACACTCGTGGCCGCGCGGCAGATCACGATCGACCTGCTCATGACCATCGCCGCGATCGGCGCGATGGCGATCGGGCAGACGGGTGAAGCGGCCACGGTGGTCGTGCTCTTTGCGGTCGGTGAGGCCCTGGAAGGATACTCGGCCGAGCGTGCGCGCGACTCGCTCAAGAGCTTGCTCGCCCTCCGTCCCAACCGGGCCACCGTTCTGCGTGCGTGCATGGACTGCGAGGAACACCTCGACCAGGATGGCTACGAGGGCGGGGCTTGTCCCTTCTGCGGCGTGCACGAAACGGTGCTCCCCGTCAAAGAGATCGTGGTCGGCGACAGGGTCCTGGTCCGCCCTGGCGAGCGCATCCCGGTCGATGGCCAGGTCAGGGCGGGTACCTCCTTCGTCAACCAGGCACCCGTCACGGGCGAAAGCGTCCCGGTGCTCAAAGTGGCCGGCGAGCCCGTCTATGCCGGCACGGTAAATGGCGAAGGAGCGATCGAGGTCGAGGTCACCCGCCCGGCAGATGACTCGACGATCAGCCGCATTGTCCGCCTGGTGGAACAGGCGCAGGCACAGCGTTCGCCGGTCGAGCGCTTTATCGATCGCTTTGCGCGCTGGTATACGCCCGCCGTCGTCGTCGTCGCCCTGGTGGTCGCGACCGTCCCGCCGCTCCTGTTCGGGGCGCCCTTTCTCGATACGCTCGGCACGCACGGCTGGCTCTATCGCGCGCTTGCGCTCTTACTCGTGGCGTGCCCCTGTTCGCTCGTGATCAGCACCCCGGTAACTGTCGTCAGCGCAATGACGGCGCTGGCTCGCCGCGGCATCCTGGTCAAGGGCGGCGCGTTTCTGGACGCACTGGCGCGGATCCGCGTCTTTGGGATCGACAAGACCGGTACACTGACCGAGGGACAGCCCTACGTGATCGAGGCGGCGACGTCACAGTGCCCGCTCGTGTCCGCGGACGGGTCGAACGGGCACGAGCGCTGCGACGCCTGCGACGACATGCTGGCGATCGCCTCCTCGGTGGAACGTCGCTCTGAGCATCCGCTGGCGCAGGCCATTCTGTCGGAGGCAGAGCGGCGCGACCTGATGGACCGCTACCCGGCGGCGGACGCCGTGCAGGCTTTGGCGGGCCGTGGCGTAGAGGGATTGCTGGAGAACGGCAAGATTACCGTGGGCAGCCACGCCCTGTTCCACGAGCGTGAAGTCGAGTGTGCGCTCCACGAGCAGATCGCGGCCGCCGAGGAGCGTGGGCAGACCGTGATCGTGATCGGTCGCGACGGAAACATTGTCGGGTATGTCGGCGTGGCGGACATTCTGCGCGAGAGCAGCCGCGATGCGCTGCGCGCGCTCAAGGAGGCCGACCCCGAGATCCACCTGGCCATGCTCACCGGCGATGCACCTGCCGTTGCAGAAGCGATCGGCGAGCAGGTCGAGATGCTGGACGAGGTGCGCGCCGGACTACTGCCCGAGCAAAAGCTCGACGCGATCAGGGATTTGCGCGCCCGATACGGCCCGGTAGCCATGATTGGCGATGGCGTGAACGACGCCCCGGCCCTCGCTGCGGCGGACGTCGGCATCGCCATGGGCGGCGCCGGCACCGCGCAGGCCATGGAGACCGCCGACGTGGTGCTGATGCAGGACGATCTGGGCCATCTGCCCGATGCCGTGCGTAGCAGCCGGCGTACGCATCGCATCATCCGCCAGAACATTGCCTTCAGCCTGGGGGTCAAGGCCCTGATTATGGTGCTTGCTCTGGCCGGAATCGCCGCGCTGTGGGTGGCGGTGTTTGCCGATGTCGGGACCTCTTTGCTGGTCACGCTCAACGGCATGCGTATGCTGCGCCAGGCCCGGACCCAAGTCACGCCGAGAGGTAAGACCAGCACGACATAACGCGTCATACACGTACAAGTACGCTTGACGGCGTACTTGGCAAGAGACGAGTTCTCCTCCGTGACGGTTCCCCGTCCCCAGTCAGGACGGGGAATCGCCGATCATGGAGGGGAACGCCAGACGCTGAGGAGAAGAGAATGGCGGTAGACTGGAGCAAGAGGGCGACGTGGCACTGGGCCATGGCGCTCCTGGTTGCGCTGAGCGTGGCCTGGATCGCCCTCAGCCGGGCCGATCCCGTCTCGATGGGGGAAGGCGCGGCTGCGGACCCCCTGCCCCGCAAAGGCTACGTCGCCCCTGATCTGCGGCTGCAGACGCTGAACGGCGAAATGGTGTCCCTCTCTGATCTTCGCGGGCAGGTCGTGATCCTCAACTTCTGGGCAACGTGGTGCCCCGCTTGTCGCACTGAGATGCCGGCGCTGGATCAGGTGTACCGTGCCTATCGCGACCAGGGCCTGGAGGTGGTCGCGGTGAACGTCCAGGAGGATCCGGCGGGGACGGAAGCCTTTGTGCAAGAGCTGGGGCTCGACCTGCCGGTGCTGGTTGACCTCGACGGAACCGTCTCCACGCGTTACCGGGTCACGTCGCTTCCCACCACCTACGTCATCGACCGTGCAGGCGTGATCCGCGAGGTCACGGTCGGTGGGCCGCTGTCGCGCGCCTACCTTGCCAGCACCGTCACGCCGCTGCTGGCGGAAAAGGGAGGCGAATGATGGCCCCAGTCATACACGTCCTTGGCGTTGCTCTACAGACCTACCCGCTCGCCATCCTCGCAGCAGCCGCCCTCGCCGTCTGGCTGGCGGCACGCGCAGCGCAGAGAACGGGCGCGGATGAGGGCCGGATCGACGATCTCGGCACCTATGCCCTGCTCGCCACAGCGCTCGGCGCGCGCCTGGTCTATGCTGCACTGCACTGGAGCGCCTATCGGGCGACGCCCTTGGCCGTCTTTTCACTGTCGCTGACGGCACTCTCCTGGCCCGGCGGCGCTGTGGTCGGCATCCTGGTCGGGGGCCTCTACTGGTGGCGGCGCCGGCTGCCGGTAGGGCCCACGCTCGATGCCCTGGCACCCGGGATCGCTCTGGGGCTGGCTATCGAGCGCACAGGCGCTTTCCTGGGTGGCGTGGGGCTCGGCGCGCCGACGACACTCCCCTGGGGCGTACCCATCCTCGGCGCGTCCCGGCATCCCGTGCAACTGGTCGAAGCCGCCTTTCTGCTGGGCACAACAGTCCTGCTGTGGTTACGCCTGGAGCGGCACAGTTTCCCCGGCCAGGGCTTTGTCCAGTTCGTGGCCCTCTATGCTGGGCAGCGGCTCTTCCTGGAAGCATTCCGCGCACAGACGCCGCTGCTGCCCGGCGGGGTGCGCCTCGTGCAGGTGGTTGCCCTGGCGGCCTTACTCGGCGCCGTCGCCTATCTCTACCACCAGCGCTTTACCAGATCCGCTGTGCGCGTCGATACGCCGGATCAGTGACGTTGATGCACTCGATACCCCAGCAGCGCGCCAGCCCCTCGATCATGTGGGCGATGTGCCCCACGCCCAGGGCAAAGTGGTGTGTCGGGCCTTCCAGGCACCAATTCTCGATAAAGGTCCGCACGTCAGGGGGAAAATGACAGCGCGTATTCGTATTGCCGGTCGGCGGGATCGGCCCGGGCAGCGATTCGCCCTCGGCGACCACGAGCTTCAGCCTGCCATCGTAGGTCTGCGTCAGGCCGGTACAGGTGACCGGCCCGTTCCGGATCTGGAACTCGACGCCCACCCCGGCGCCGCGCTTTCCGTGGTACAGGTGTAGGCCACGCAGCACGGGGCGCCCTTCCGCGACTGCCACGTGGTGCGGGCCATCGTGCCCCACCAGGACGATGTCCTCCTGAAAGTCGCAAGGATGGATCTCGGCAAAGCTTCCGCCCGCCTCCAGCCGGTCGGTGATCAGCATCGCCACGCAGTTCTTGAGGTCGAGCTCGCCGGCAACGGGTACGCCGCGCGCCGTCAGCAGCGAGCTGCCCACGATCAGCGATGCCCCCAGCCGCTCGTTGGCGTTGCCGTCCAGGCCCCGGTAATAGTAAGCCATGCCGGTCAGCGCATAATCCGCGACCAGTTGCTCCAGCCCGCACGCCACGCGCGCCGCCCACGCCACGTCCTCGGGCTGCGCCGGCCCGGCGATCGGATCCGTGCCCGGCGCCGGAAAGGCAAAGAGCGCGCGGATCTCGTCCACCTTACGCCGCACTTCTGCTTCGCCGACTGCGTCGACACGCACCTGCAGGTCATCCAGCTCGAGGTGCAGGCAGTGCATGCCGAACCGCCCGTCGAACATCGTCGGGTCCGAGTTCATGTCGAGCATGCCCTCGTAGACGTGGCCCATCAGCCCGATCCGCGCGCTGCGCAGGGCACCGCACGCGCGCGCCACCTTGCACCAATCCAGGATCCGCGCCCAGGCGCGCTCGTCGTCGTGCAGCGTGCCCACCACCATCCCCGGCAGCGGGACGTTCGCCCGCTGCAGTGCGCAGCAGATCTCGGGCAGGCTGGTCTGGTTGTCGTGCTCGAGCTGCATCTCTGTCGTGCCGTGAGCATAGTCCATGGCTACGCTGGGCTGCAGCGAGACCATAATGACGGGGACGCCCGCACGCTGCACGACCGGCAGGACCGTGCTGCTCAGGGCATAGGTGCTCATGTAGCAGAACAACAGGTCGATCTCTGCCTGCCGGAAGGCGAGGCCCGCGGCAACCGCGCCCTGCGGCGTGTCGACCAGTCCCCCCGAGACGACGTTCACCCCGGCTTCACGCAGCCGCTCCTCAAAGACCTGCTGGTGCCCGACCAGCCGCTCGCGCAGGCCGGGGAACTGGTGCCAGTAAAAGTCACAGCCGCAGCCAAAGACGCCGATCCGCGGGCTCTCGTAGGTGCGATCCACCAGCGTTTGCCAGCCCTTCATTGTGTCTCCCCTTCCCCTTCGTCGAACGAAACGTACCGGATGCGTGCGCCGTCGGAGATCCCGAACTGCAGGAAGAAATAGTCGTCGGTCCAGCGTGCCTGTAGCTCCGCCTCGTCGTCCAGCCAGTCCGGGTCGAGGATATAGTCCCGCGTCCAGCACTGGTCTGGCTCGCCCTCTGGCCGGTGGTGCGGGCCCAGCAAGTTGCGCAGCGTGCTGACCAGGGTGACGGCGATCTCGTTCTCCCCATCGCGCAGCCAGTCTGTGATCTCGACCTCGTACGGGGCCCAGGCGATCGTCCCCGCCCGCGCGCCGTTGACGTCGACGTGTGCCAGTGCCGCCGCATCGATCGTCGGTAGCTCCAGGAAGGCCCGCTCGCCGGGCCGTGGCGCGCGAAGCGCCACCGTCTCGCTCAGCATAAGCCGGCCCGCATAGAACGGGTATCCCTCGGTAACCAGGTCCCCGCTCGTCGTCTCTTGCTCCTCGGCCAGGGCAAAATCGGGGCGCATGCGCACACAGCGTGGCTGCGGCTCGCCGTTCGACGGCGCGCCACGCACAGAGAAATCCCCCGCCAGGTAGACCGCCTCCAGCTCGACCCCCTCCAACGTCTCAAAGAGGCCAGCCAGGCTGAACTGCGCCTGTGGCAAGGGCACGAACCTTCGCCGCAGCTCGATCGCATTCTCGCCCACCTGCACCAGGCCGGTGATGTCGATCGGGTGGAAAGAGCGGTCGATCCAGTAAGGTAGACCCGCATAGCGCGCCGGCTGCCCGTTGACGGTGACCTCGTATTCCGCCGCGTCCTCGACCAAGAGGTGCACCTTCTCCGGCACGACCTCGGCCTGGAACGCGAACTGCAGTGACACAGGCCCCTCGTAGCCCTGGCGGGTCAGGATCTCGCCGATGGTGAGCACGGGCAGCACGTCGCTCCACGCACGATTCTCTATGCGGTAGCGTGCCCTATCGAGCGTCAGCGCATTCGGGTCGTGCCGCGTCACGCGCGGCTGAGCCAGCACGGGCACCTCCTCCACCACGCGCTCGGCCTGCTGCTTGGCTGCAGAGGGCGGTTCGTCATGCCGCAGTACGAGCAGCGCCGTGCCCAGCGGTGCCAGTTCGAGCGCGGTCACGGTCCGCGTCCCCTCCATGTGCTGCGGCATGGGCTGCACCTGCCCCGACTCGAGGTCCCACCCTTCGAGGCGGCCCACGCCCTCGAGCCGCACCACCACGCGCACGGATGCCGCACGGTTCGTGTTGTGGAGGTAGTATAACCTGCCCTCCGCCAGGTCCCGCGGGTGGACCCACACATCCGACGTGTCGCCGTCTCCCACTGGCTCTAGTTCGATCTGCGGTGGCAGGGCCTCGGCGAGAGCCGCATCGAGGGCGGCAGGCTCGTTGGGCACCGCCCGCAGGATCGAGGCCAGGCTCGCCGCGCGCGGATCGCGGGCACCGTCGACGCGCCCCGGCAGGCGCCCGGCAGCGAGGATCGTCCCCCCGGCAGCGGCAAAGCGCTGCAGCAGGTCGAGCGTCGTCGGCCGGATCGTGATCATCTCGGGCAGTACGACGGCACCGTAGTGCATCTCGCCCACCTGCAGTTGCCCGTCCACGACGTCGCCGTGAGAGGCCAGCAGCCCTTCGTCGCCCAGGTCAAAGGCACGTTGGATCGACAACAGGTGGTCGCACAGATCCACCAGCGCCGCATCGAGCCCCTGCACATCTGCCGGTTCGTGCACCCGGTCGTGCGGCTCTCGGGTCGCCGTCGGGTCGTACAGGCAGAACGCCGACTCGACGGCGTGCAGGACCAGCACCTCCGGGCTGTGCGTCCCTTGCTGCAGAGCGTAGGAGAGCCGGGCAAAGGGATCGGCCACGCGACGGTTCTCCTCCCACCATGGCTGCTGATAGGAGAGGTGCGGCGGGTAGATGCGCTTGCGGCGCCCGCGCATCGAGTAAAAGGCGCCGTGGTAACAGCGATAGTTGATCCCCAGCGCCATCAGCCACGCCGCGATCTGCTTGCGGTCGGCAAAGGTCAGCCCCTGCGTGCTGACCGCGTACATCTCGGACAGCACCAGCGGCTGGCCCAGTTGGTTTGCCGCGCTGGCACACTGCTTGGGAGGAAGGATGAACTTGCGCCCCGAGGGCCAGGTCAGGCTCTTGGTCAGGTGATCGATGCCCGGGACGTGCATGTACGCGTAGCAGGGCATGGTCGCCCCGGTCCACGCCACCTGGCTGTTGAGCGTGTCCTCGCCCATCAGGTGCCCGCTGAAACGCGCGCCCTGCTGCTCGCACCAATCCCGCACCGGGGCAAAGTACCCCTCTTCCAGCATCTCGACCACCACGCGCCAGTAGCGATAGCGGACCTCCTCTCCGCGGCCCGAGCCAAAGAGGAGCGCGATCTGCCCGCCCAGGTTCTCCCCCCACGCAGCGCGATAGCGCTCGGGCAGGCCCTCGCTCCACGGCAGGAGCGGCGGCCTGAAATGCGGCTCATCCACCCAGATCGCTGCTATCGTCTTCCCAAAGTGCTGGCCGAACCGGCCCAGCCACGTCTCCGCGTAGGCCTGCTGGAGATATGCTTCCACGGCTCGCGCGTTCAGGAGGTCGATCACGTGGTCGATGCGCCGCTCGACATAGACGCCATCCCTGTCGCGCGCCAGCACGCGCTCATTCTCTGCCAGCGCCTGGCCTAGCGGTAGGCGCGCGATCGCGCAGTGTGCCAGCTCGGGGGGAAGGTCGGGGACCGCACTGGGCATGTAGCCGGCCTGAAACCATACCTCCAGATCGAGCTCAGCAGCGTGAGCGACGATCTGCTCGAGGATCGCCATCCACGCCTCGCTCAGGTATGGCGTGCGCAGCCCGTTGAAGGTCCGGGTAATGACTGCGCCCCAGCCTGCAGCCTTGAAGCCTGCCAACTGGCGCACGATCTCTTCTGGTTCCAGGCAGTCGTTGAGCATCCACAGCGCAACGCCGCGGTATGCCGAACCGGGATCCGCGAACTGGGTACCGTCCATCTATGCCTCCTCCGTGGGGCGATGCATCTCTCGCCGGGCCAGGCCTGAAACGCACTGATCCCGCCAGCGCCCAGGGAAACGCGGCCTGGCGGACAACAAAACATGCGGATTATAGTACAGTCAACACGGAAGGCAAGCATGCCGGACCGAGGAGATTACCGGCGGCGGGTGCACGATGAAAGGGCTGTTCTGCCCCCATCGGGAAGGGATGTCCGGGCTCTCGGCAAAGTGGAAGGCGGCGGTATGGTGACGTCCGTACCTGCAGCGTAGGAGAGAAAACGCAGCAGCGGGCACTTACGTGCCCGCTGCTGCATCTGGATCGCGCTCTCTAGGCAGGTCTTACTTTGCGCGCATCTAGTGTATCATCGAGAATGAACCGTAGCTGTGCCTTTGTCCTCAGTCCTCCGCATGGAGGGGCACGGCGGACCACTCGGCTTCCGGTTCAACGTCCGGCGATGCCATCCGCATCAGGCACATCAACAAGACACCGAGGTTGGTGCCCAGGAACAGGCCAAGCACGAACACGGTTACCAGCCACGCCAGGATTTGTGCGCTCATTGTTCCCTCCCTCGGAAACATCTTACCCTGATCATACCCTTTTGTCAAGATTGTGTCAGTACAACTAACGTGAACCTCATGTAAAGGTTGCGTGAAGGCCATCCTCCCGGCACGATGAAAGCAAGCCGCAAGGCAATCGAGGCCGAAACCGCGCGAACTGGCCTGACTGTATCTCGGCATTGCTCCCTCGGACCGAAAAAAGTATAATGACAATATACGCCCGCGCATCAAAGGGAGGCAGCGATATGGCATTCCACGAACCGCGCTATCTGTATGGGTTCCACGACCCAGGCGGCGAGCACCTGATGGTCGACGCCGGCAAGCCGGGCTGGGTGCTGGTGGCAGAGGAGATCGGGCACGATCCCGAATGGCAGAGTGGATGGGACTATTCGAACCTGCCGAACCAGGGGCTGGGCACGATCGTGCGACTCGACCATGGTCACTACCCGAACGGGACCCTCCCGGAACCGGAGTACTATGATGATTTCGCGCGGCGCTGCGCCAGCTTTTGCGGCAATTCGCAGGGCTGCGGGCTGTGGATCATCGGCAACGAGATGAACCGCGCACAGGAACGCCCTCACGACCAACCGATCACGCCCGAGCTGTACGCACGCTGCTACCAGAAATGCAGGACGGCGATCCACGATCGCGTCGGGCCCGGTCATCGCGTGCTCATTGGCGCAGTGGCGCCATCGAATACCCAGACCGCATACCCCGGCAACGAGAGCGGCGACTGGGTGCAGTACTTGATCGACGTGCTGCGCTGCGTCGAGGGCGCGTGCGATGGGATCGCGCTCCACACCTGCACGTGGGGAAGCGACCCGAACCTGATTGCCAGCGATGAGCGGATGGATCCCCCCTACCACCATCGACGCAAGCAGTTTCGCGCCTACCGCGATTTCATGGAGGCGATCCCGCCAGGCATGCGACAGCTACCGGTCTATATCATGAAGGCGAACCAGGGCGACGCAGGTGAGTCGTGGATCAACGAGAACCGCGGCTGGATCGCGCGCGCCTACGACGAGATCGACGGCTGGAACCGGGCAGGTGGGCAGCAGATTCGCTGCCTGCTGCTCTACCGCTGGAGCACAGCCGACCAGTGGTGCATCTCGAACAAGGAGCACGTGGTTGCGGGCTTTCGGGAAGCCCTGACCCAGGACTATCGCTGGGGATATCAGGCAGAAGAGCGCTTCTTTCCCGAGACCGGCAAGCGCGTGCGTGGCGCCTTTCTCGAGCGCTTTGATCGATACGGGCAGGAGCTGTGCGGCCTCCCGATCACGGACGAGATCCTGGAAAGTGGGCTGACGACGCAGTACTTTCAGCACGTGGCACTGGAGGAACGCGCGCCCGGGCAGGTACGCCTCAAGCTGATCGGGAGAGAGGTCTGTGCTTCACGTCAGCGGATCGCAGAGCTAGAACAGCAGGTTGCCCGCCTGCAGGCGCGGATCGCAGCGCTGGAGGCCGCCATACCCGGCCACGTCAGCAAACCAGCCATCGCCGACATCGTCGACGCACTCCCCAAGCACCCGACCAAGCGCTACGACACGCGGTCCCTGGACGAGATCACCTACCTGGTGGTCCACCACAGTGCGACCCGGCCCGACGTCTCTGCCGAACAGATGGCGCGCTATCACGTGGAAGGTCTGGGGTGGCCGGGCATCGGCTATCACTTTGTGATCGATGAGGACGGCACGATCAACCAGACCAACGATCTGGCTTCGGTCTCTTATCACGCTGCGCAGGCGAATGCCTACTCGGTTGGCATGTGCTTCACCGGTGACTTTACCGAGACTATCCCGACGGAAGAGCAGCTCGATGCAGGGGCACACCTCATTGCCTGGCTGCTGCAGGAGTTGGATCTGCCTATCGATCGCATACACGGCCACAGAGAAGAGGTATCAGGCACCACGTGTCCCGGCGAACAGTGGGCCTCCGGGCAAAAGTGGCGGGATCTCTTGTTGGCACGCGTGCGCCGCATCCAGGCAGGCGGCACCTAGCCCCCGCATCGCCATTCGCTCAAGTATAGCTCAGAAGCGACTTGACACCGTGCACCCGATATGATATGCTCCGGCACATCGAAGCAAGCCCAAGTTCCTGAAAGGGTCGCCTGGGTACCTGCATCCAGGCGGCCCTTTTCTGTTCCCCCACTGAAAGGATGAACAGATGGCAGAAGCAAAACAAGGTGATACGGTCCAGGTCCACTATACAGGCAAGCTCGAGGATGGCACCGTATTCGACACGTCCAAAGAAGGCGATCCCCTGCAGTTCACGATCGGCGAACACCAGGTGATAGCAGGCTTTGAGCAGGCTGTAGTAGGAATGAGTGAAGGCCAGGCAACAACAGCCGAGATCCCCGCCGGTCAGGCCTACGGTCAGCACGACGAGCGGCTGGTGAGTCAGGTCAGCCGGGATCAGATACCGCCCAACGTCGACGTATCGCTCAACGACCGGCTGCAGATCCGCCGGTCTGATGGAAAGACTTTTGTGGTGACGGTGACCGATATATCGGAACAGACGGTCACGCTAGACGCGAACCATCCGCTGGCAGGCAGAGATCTGATCTTTGATATCGAGCTCGTCGGCATCAAGTAGCAGGCATCCGGTAGTAAGCCGACTGGACCCAGGCAAGATATCCAACCACATCGCTATGCCCACGTAACGAGTTGACACCAGGGCCATCTCGGGTATAATCCTCTCCTTGAGTGATTTTGTCAATTACTCTCTCCTTGCAGCCAGGGCCTATTGCCCTGGCTGCGCGCTATAACCTGCACAGAAAGGATAGAAAGCGGCGATCCGATGAGCCACACCGCATTGGGCGCACCGTGCCTCCGGCACGTGTTCCCTGCAGTTGCCGGAAAGTGTAACGTTCGGCTCACTGTTTCGTCTTGTAGATAGATGACGCCATCCGAACAACCAGAACTCAACGAAACTGAACTCGTTGCGCGCGCAATCGGCGGCGACTCAGAGGCGTTCGGTGATCTGTACGAACACTATCTCGATCACATCTACCGCTACGTCTATTGCCGCGTGCGTAATCACGGCGAAGCTGAGGATCTGACCGAGAATGTCTTTCTCAAAGCGTGGGAGGCGCTGCCTCGCTCTCGCCCCCGGGCATCTCGTTTCCGCGCATGGCTCTTTCGGATCGCGCACAACACGGTGGTCGACCGCTATCGCGCGCACAAGCCTGTCGCGTCACTCGACCAGGTCGGAGAGATACACGACGAAAGCCCGATGCCCGAGCGAGCCCTGGAGGCACAACAAGCGATGACTC
>Ga0315534_1001181_pt1 | contig 18090 bp, 11 predicted proteins | sample SalMarSW160240MG_FD_203094 | JGI IMG/M metagenome (GOLD analysis project Ga0315534, IMG submission 203094) | Salt marsh sediment microbial communities from the Plum Island Ecosystem LTER, Massachusetts, United States - Salt Marsh Sediment SW1602-40 ... | reverse complement strand
GCTCGCATCGGCTGGTCGACCTGCCGCAACCGGGTCTGTCCATATATCGACGTATTTGATGTCAACACTCAGGTCAAGTGCAGCGGGATCCAGTCGTGTATGTGTCTCGGCCATGGTCTCTCCCATATCTGCAAATTTTGACGCATCGGTATTGGGAAAGGGCAGACCCGTGGTCGGTGCACCTGTATTGACTGCCGGCGGTGCTTCTGCATACGCATGTGCGAGTCCGCTGTTGTGATTATGACAGCCATTGCAGGTAACTGTTTCACCGGCACGTACCTGAATCCAGTTCTGGTGGCGGGCACCGATGCGCCTGCCGTCCTTATCAAGGACACTGATCGCCAACGACACATCTGCCGGCACCTTGACCTTGACCGAACCATCGGGTTCGATTGGAGCATAGCCGATGATCTCCCGCATCAATTGTTGCGAGCTGCGTCCAAATGCTGTATTCGCAAAATCGTGGGTATCATCATCCGGGATGGATACAGCCTTGATAACCCGCAGGAATCGTGCGGGACGCTGATCAGAGGTAAATTGCGCGGGATCGGCCAGCGCAGCGATTGAAGTCGCCGTCGAACCCAGATTGTTGAAGCTGCCATCGAAATCATAGACACTACGTATGTCCAGCACACCTATCCTTTCATCGATATAACCGGCATCGAGCCCTGCACCACTGATCTTGTCGGAAAGAATCTCAGGCAAGTGTCGCGACTGAATCGCAACGATGTCGCTGTACATAGTCCCTTCCTCAGCGACCACCAGCGGCAACTGGGTGTTCTCATCCATGTCGTAGATATAGAGGCCATAAAGTGGCGGCGCTTCCTGCGGATTCGGGACTGAAAGCCCTGCTGTCGTGCATGGTACAATGTTGGTATTTTCCACTAACCTGCACGGTGTCCAGCTGACCAGAGCACGATTCGTTCCATCCCATAACGGATAAGCGGCGTTAAATCTGCCACCCGGCGAAGGGCCTGGAATCGTTTGCACGGCATTAACCGTCGCGGGTGTCTGGGCATTACCTGTGAGGATTCCCTGATTCGGCCATGTAGGCTGATCGTTGTCCGAATAGTTGGCAACGTCGATCTTGATGATACTGCCTCCCTGCTCTGTACCATTAAACGGCCGGATGATCGACATGATCTCACCATCAGGCATTTCACGTGGTTGCAGGAACTGGACCTGGCTGCCATTCGTCCCGGTAGCATGACTATGGGCGCCGTAGACTATCTGCAATTCCGTGCCGTCGGGATGCATCTTGTACAAACTCATCTGGTTACGTGAACCCATATCGTCCCAGCGTGTAAACAGGATTTCACCACTGCTCAGGACGACAGGATCAAGGTCATGACTCTGGTTGAACGAGAGCTGTTTGATGTCACTGCCATCGGCATCCATGATATGCAGGACCGGTGCATGTTCATTGCGGTTTTCATCCAGAGCGGCAAACTGCGGCTTGCCATCGTCCAGCAGGATAGCCTTCGATTGCCGTTGCCTGCTAGAGGAAAATATGATGCGACCATCGGGCAGATAATGCGGTGAGATATCATTGCCGGCCTCTGCAGTGATATCAGAAGTGATCACGCGCGTAAGGGATGCCGCAGCAATATCGTATTCCCAGATGTTCCACGTGGGCTGGTCTTCGGGGTCCGCCCCCTCGATCTCGGGCGCATGCAATGCGAACAACAGTTTGCTACCGTCATAGGAAACCTCGACATCCCTGACATCGCCATCACCACCCGTAATGACGGATGTGATATTTCGTTCGACCGCGCTGGGGGATGCCAGATCACGATAATAGAGATCGCCGCCGGGATTAAAGACAAGCGCTTCCCTGGCATCGCTTTGGTCGTTTTCCGGGACCGGGCGTTTGACATAGGCAATCCCGAATTGCACGATCACCGACTCGGCACCGTTGCCGCCACCGCCGCATCCACACAGCAATAGCAAAATCACGCCTAAAAGCGATGCCTGCAGACTTTTATATGATGATATGTCCATTGTCTGATAATGATGCCAGTATTAACGGTCGTGCCGAGTTGTCATGGTGTGTACAAGTTATCAATAGTCGTATGTCCCGGTTTGCCGGTGTATCTAATATAACGGCCCCTGTACCCTTTAGTATTAGCCGTTTAAACCCAAAATGTGATATATTTATCAATAATTACAAGGTGTTATAATTACTATATCACTCTGTGATCTGCCTGTATCCTGATAGCGAAGTCAATTATAGGTCAATTGAAGTTGGTTAAACTGAAGACCGGGTCACAAAAGCCCCTCGATAAATCGATATAATCCGAACAACACTTGATGGTTGCTGTTTAGCAATTCGGCTGGAAGCCGCTATTACAATGACATGGAAGTCTCGCAGCAGCATGCAGAAGAGACGAGACGAATGTTATGAGCCCAGTAATCGAGAAACAGGTTAAACCAACCGCAATCCACCTATTGTTGTTGCTGTGTTTGCTCGTCAGCATGGTATCTGCTGCTTACGCAGGCACGCGCGAACAGTACAAGCGCATATATGACCGCCTGGCAGGCGTACCCCCCAGCAGCGCGGTTCTTGATGCCATGGAAGCGGATATGGCAACCCCCGAAGACGCCGCGCAGATCGCCATGGAAAATCCGGCCTTTTATAATGTCACGCTGAAAAACTTCGTCACGCCCTGGACCAACGAGGATCAGACGGTCTTCGCACCCCTCAACGATTACACTGCCACAGTCATAGGCATGATTCGGGATGATGTCCCCTTCAACACCGTGCTGTCGGCCGACCTTGTCTATGTAGGAAAGTCCGGCCTGGGGCTGCCGGCCTACTCGATGACGAACAATGACCTGTACGAGACCATGGAAGATCAGGGAATCGACCTCAAGGCCAACCTGGTCGCGGCGCCACAATCTTCAGTAACAGATATCCCGGCCGCGGCGACCGCGGGCGTGATGACATCCCGTGCGGCATCCGAGGCATTTTTCATCGCCGGGACCAATCGCGCCATGTTCCGCTTTACCTTGATGAATCACCTGTGTACCGATCTGGAACAGATCAAGGATACGACACGTCCGCCGGACCGTATCCGCCAGGACGTCTCACGCAGCCCCGGCGGCGACAGCCGTATCTTCCTCAACTCCTGTGTCGGATGCCACAGCGGCATGGATCCGATGGCCCAGGCGTTTGCCTACTATAATTTTGACGAAACCCTACACCGATTGGTCTATACCGCCAATCAGGTACAACCGAAATACCTGATCAATCCGGATAATTTCAAATACGGTTACATAACCCCGGATGATCACTGGGACAATTACTGGCGCAATGGACCAAATGCCCTGCTCGGCTGGAGTTCATCACTGTCCGGCAGCGGCACCGGCGCCAAGTCGCTGGGTGAAGAACTGGAAAACAGCGATGCCTTCGCCCAGTGCCAGGTGGAAAAGGTATTCAAGACCGTCTGTTTCCGTTCACCGGGAAACAGCTCCGATCGCAGCGCAGTGGACTCGATAGTCACCGCATTCAAATCCAACAACTACAACATGAAGACGGTGTTTGCCCAAACTGCCGCCTACTGCATGGGTGACTGATCATGATCCTACCGGTGCATACAAACAGTTATTTAAGAATCATCGCCGTCACACTGCTCGGTTTTATTCTATTCGGTTGCGGTGGCGGTGCATCGACCGAGTCACTGCCCAACACCAGCACCACGCAGTCGGTCAGCTACACCGGTCCGGCACCACTTACCCAGGATGTGCAATTATTCAAGCTCAATGTCTGGGATAACCTCATCGCAAAAAACCGTTGCGGGAATTGCCATGGAGTGGACGGCCCCGGTGCTCCCAGTTTCGTACGCGATGACGACATCAATCTTGCGTATGCAGCCGTCAATACGTTAGTCGATCTCACATCACCGGAAGATTCGCGCCTGGTCACAAAGGTGGCAGGTGGCCATAACTGCTGGCTCACATCGGATGCCGCATGTGGTGCCGTGATCACCGCCTACATCGCCAGCTGGGCGGGAAATTCCATCGGCGGCAGTGGTAATGTCGTCCAGTTGAGCGCGCCCATAATCAAGGACCCCGGTGACAGCAAGAGTTTTCCGGCTGACTCGAGCGGATTTGGGAGCACCGTCCATCCCCTGTTGGTGTCCCATTGCTCCGGTTGCCACGTCGATTCATCACCCACGGCACAGGCGCCGTTTTTCGCCGACAGTGACGTCGATGCCGCCTACGATGCTGTCAAATCAAAGATCGATCTCGACACACCATCCAATTCACGCCTGGTCGTCAGACTGCGGGATGAATTCCATAATTGCTGGAGTGTATGCGCCGATGATGCAGACACCATGCAGACCGCTATTACCAATTTTGCCGACGGCATCATTCCTACCCAGGTCGACCCTGCCCTCGTCACCAGCAAGGCGCTCAACCTGACCGATGGTATCGTGGCCAGTGGCGGCAGCCGAATAGAAAATAATGTCATCGCGAAATATGAATTCAAGACCGGCCAGGGTGCCACTGCGTTTGATACCAGCGGTATCGAACCTGCGATGCACCTGACCCTCAGTGGCGACGTCACATGGGTTGGCGGATGGGGTATCGATATCAAATCCGGCAAGGCACAGGCTGCGACAGCATCCAGCAGAAAACTGGCTGACCTGATCGAGGCCACCGGTGAATACACCATCGAGGCGTGGGTGGCACCCGCCAATGTGACCCAGGAAGGGCCGGCGCGCATTATCAGTTATTCGGGAGGCACCCAGACACGTAATTTTACACTGGGGCAAACGCAGTACAACTATGATGTACTGCAACGCACCAGTAACACGGATGCCAATGGGCAACCGGCACTATCGACTGCGGACGCCGATGAGGACCTGCAGGCCACGCTACAATACGTGGTCGTCACCTATGACCCCGTCAACGGTCGGCGTATCTACGTCAACGGCGTCTATACCGACGACGCGGACACCATACCCGGCGGTACCCTGACGGACTGGGATGACAGTTTTGCTTTCGTACTCGGCAACGAAGTGTCCGGTGACCGTCAATGGCAAGGAACAATCCGCATGGTCGCTATCCATAACCGGGCACTGACACAGGCACAGATTGACCAGAATTTCGCAGTCGGTGTCGGAGAAAAGTTCTATCTGCTGTTCAGCGTCAGTGACAAGGTCAACATACCGGACAGCTATATCATGTTCGAAGTCAGCCAGTTCGATAATTACAGCTACCTGTTCAACAAACCGGTTTTCATCAGCCTCAATCCAAACGCCGATCCCGATGGCATCCCGATTAAGGGGATGAGGATCGGCATCAATGGTAAGGAAGCCACGGTCGGGCAGGCATACCGTAACCTCGATACGGTTCTGAGTGCGTCGCAATATTCAGCCACAACCGGGGAGCCTCTGTCCGACATAGGTACAGTGATCGCCCTTGAAAAGGGCACGGACGCCGACGAGTTTTTCCTTAGCTTCGAGGTCCTGGGCAGCAATACCAACGTGGTCACCGAGCCTGCGCCATTGGCGTCCGCTCCACCGCCCGACAATCCTGCTGCTCCTGATATCGGTCTGCGTACCTTTGATGAAATCAACGCGACCATGTCAGCTGTCACGGGTGTCAGCAGCAATCAACCGGACGTCAAAAACGTCTATACGACCATCAAGCAACAGCTGCCGACAGTCGAGAGCATCCAGGGATTCCTGTCTGCCCATCAGATGGCTGTTGCCCAGCTCGCTATTGAATATTGCAATGCCCTCGTCGATGATACAACGCTGCGCAGCAGTTATTTCCCCGGCTTCGTCTTCAGTGCCGATGCCAACAGTGTTAGTTCCAGCGACTGGGATAATCTGATCACGAAACCGTTACTGGACAACATGATGGGCACCGATCTCGTGACACAACCGGATCCTGGCGACGTCACGGCAGAAATCAATTTCCTGTTGACCAGTACGGCCGATATCAAGCCGATCGGCTTGCCCGATGGCATCCCGGATGGCCTGGCCAAATGCGGCGGCGCATGTCCTGTGGGCCGTACTGTGACGGTAGTCAAGGCAGCATGTTCAGCGGTACTGGGTAGTGCCGCCATGTTGCTGCAGTGAAGGGACGGAACCAGAGAGATTTTTAGAGGAAAGAGAAATGGCAAAAAAGAATCCCTACTCGTCACCGGATGCGCCCCTGCGTCATCCTGACCACAAACGCCCCATGACCCGGCGAGACTTCATCGCCCAGGGGTTCCTGGCGGGTCTTGGCCTGGTCACTGCGCCGACTATCTTCAGCCTGTTTGCCAATCCCCGTCAGGCCTATGCCGCCCTGGCACCAGATCTCGAGGCATTGAAATCAGGTTGCGGTATCGCTACCATCGGCGCAGGCAAGATTCCGTTTATCTGTTTCGATCTTGCCGGGGGGGCCAATATTGCCGGTTCCAATGTACTGGTTGGAAAACAGAACGGACAACTCGATTTTCTCTCTACCGCGGGCTACAGCAAGCTGGGCCTGCCGGGCGACATGATCCCGCCCCTGGTCAACCCGGCAACCAATACCAATGATTTCATCAATTCAGATCTCGGTCTGGCCTTCCATTCCGACAGCGCTTTCCTGCGCGGTATCCTGGAGAGGGCAGCACCCGCCACACTGGCGAACATCAATGGCGCGGTGATCCCAGCGCGCTCGGACAATGATACCAGTAACAACCCCCACAACCCCATGTACGGCATCAACAAGGCTGGTGCGGATGGCAGCCTGTTGTCCTTGATCGGCTCGCGAAACTCCGATTCCGGCGGCAACTCCATGTCCCCCGCGACCATGATCGATCCGACCAAGCGACCGACCAAAGTCGATCGCCCGTCCGACGTGACTGGCCTGGTGGATACGGGTCAATTGATCGGTGTGCTGGATCAGACTGATGCGGTGGCGGTTATGGAATCCATTGAACGCATCAGCGCTATGAAGCTCGCCAACGTCGACACCAAGGTCACGACGGATGCGGTTATCAAGGACTTGGTAACGTGCGGTTATGTCAAGTCCGCGGATATCACCGATCGATTTGGTGATCCCTCCACCCTGAATCCGGCACTTGACCCGCAGATCGTCGGACCGAGTGGCATCTTCACCCAGACGGAGTTTGACGGTGACAGTGAATTCCGCAAGACCGCATCGGTGATGAAGATGGTCATCAACGGCTTTGCCGGTGCCGGCACCATCACCATGGGCGGCTTTGACTACCATACGGGAGACCGGTCGACCGGCGAAATACGCGATCTGCGTGCCGGCCGTTGTATGGGGGCATGCCTCGAATATGCGGCGCGCGTGGGCGTACCGTTGATGTTGTATGTATTCAGCGACGGCTCCCTTGCCAGCAACGGGATGGTCGATGATTCTACCGACGGGCGTGGCAAGGGCGTGTGGACGGGTGACAATTCCTCCACCGCTGCATCGTTCTTCCTGGTCTACAATCCAGGCACGCGCCCGGCGTTGTTTACAGGTGACAGCCTGCCACCGGAACGGCATCAACAGATCGGATATTTCCGCTCCGATGGTTCGGTGGAGACAGCCTCCAGTCCCGCTGGCAACGCCGTCAATCTGCTGGTACAGACGGTCATCCTCAATTACATGGCACTCCATGGTGAACAGGGCAATTTTGCCACGCTGTTTCCGGGCCATGGGCTTGGGAATGCCACCCTGATGGACAGCCTGACGGCGTTTGACCCTATCGTCAGCGGCACTATTTAAGTTTCAGACTTTACTCAAGATATCGCGGTAATCAGCCGAATATATGATATCAATGGACTAAGGCCAAGGCCGATGTATGGAGACGACACCAGTGAAGCCGGGATTAAGATTCATTTTCGCAGCGGCCTGCCTGATCTGTGGCCTCGCTTATGGGGCACAGGAAACAGGCGGTGTATCCACCACAGAACCCAAAAGTCTTGATGAAAATGTCCAGGACCTGAAAAGCGATATCCTGGATCTGAACCGCGAACTGTTCATCCTCGAAGAAGAACTGCTGTTTCCTACCAATACCCAGGTTGCCGTATATCTTTCCCTGGATGTCGGCTCCTTTTTCCAGCTCGATTCTGTACAGATCAAGCTCGACGATAAAGTGGTGAGCAATTATCTGTATACCAGGCTGGAACTGGCATCCCTGCACCGTGGCGGTATACAACGCATCTATCTCGGCAACCTGCGTACCGGACCACACGAACTGGTCGCCCTGTTTACCGGGGTGGGACCACAGGGACGTGATTATCGCCGTGGTGCAACTCTCACCTTTGAAAAGAAGGAAGGTCCCAAGTACATAGAACTGACGATCCTGGATAACGAACACAAACAGCAGCCGGAGTTTGCTGTCAAGGAATGGGACTAGCGTCATTCAACCATGCCATGCGTGTCCTCACAGAATTAAAAACAAATCCATAATGCGGGGCCATGAAATGGCAGACTACCGTACATACCCTGCTTTCTTTTGCATTTCTGCCCTGTCTCGACGGCGACTCGCGTATTTGAGCGACAATCACTTTCATAACGGATATCACCTGCTCCGGATACTCCTGTTTTCATTGTTGACGTTGCTCTCTATTGCTTCGGCAGATGCCAAACAGGTCCCTGCACAGCATTTACGGGACCTGCAATACGGCGAGGTGTTGTTTCATTTCTATCAGGGGGATTATTTCACGTCCATTACCCATCTGCAGGCGGCCCTTCAAAAAAACCAGTTGCCAAATCATCAGGCAGACGCCGAACTCCTGCTGGGTGGCCTCATGTTGTCATATGGACTTCATGACAAGGCAGAGGAAATTTTCAAGCAATTGCTGGACCCGCAGACAGACAGTGCGCTGCATGACAGGGCATGGTTTTACCTTGCCAAACTCAGGTATCAATTGGGGGAGATGACCGAGGCAAGGAATGCTCTGGACCGCATCAACATCACGAACCATGACCCGCAATTCCGCCTGCTCCTTACCGATGTACTGATGGCACAAGGCGAATATCAGCAGGTTATCGATCTGCTCAGCGGTTTAGAAGGGTCGACGGATCTGTTTGCATTCAGCAGGTATAACCTCGGTGTTGCCCTGATCAAAAACGGCCGTGTGAACGAGGGGATCAACATGCTCAATGCAGTGGGAGCGACGGATGCTGCCAGCGCGGAGACGGATATCGGGACAAGCGAGGAAATCCTTGCCTTGCAGGACAAGGCCAACCTGGCCTTGGGCTATTACTATATCCAGCAAAACAACCCGCAAACGGCACAGACCTATCTCGAGCGCGTGCGGTTGAATGGCATGTTTTCGGCACGGGCCTTGTTGGGAATGGGTTGGGCGGAATCGGCAAGCGGACTGTATCAAAAGGCCCTGGTACCGTGGGATGAACTCAGTACCCGCAACGTCACTGATACCTCTGTCCAGGAGGCCCTGCTCGCCATGCCCTATGCACTGGAAAAACTGCAGGCTTATGGCCAGGCCGTGGATCATTACCGTAACGCGATCGATGTCTTTAAAAGTGAAATCGACAACATCAATAGCGTCAAGAAAACCGTCGAGCGTGAGGGCATCGCAGACAAGCTGTTACAGCTTGACCCCGGTGTCGGCATGGGCTGGCTGTGGCAACTGCGAAACCTGCCGCAGACCAGGGAAAATCAATACCTGTTCCGCCTGCTGGCGGACTATAAATTCCAGGTGGCATTGAAAAACTACCGGGACCTGCAATATCTGGACGGGATCCTTGATCACTGGGCTTCCAGCATGCCTGCCTTCGATGACATCCTTGCCTTGCGCAGGGACACCTACAATTCCCGCCTGCCGAAGATACAGGCGAGCTTTCAACAACTCGACCTCGATAAGGCCCGGCAGCGGCGGGACACCTATGCGGAACGTCTGGCCAGGATAGAACAAAACAACGATACATTGGGATTGGCCACGGCAAAAGAAAAAAAACTGTGGGCACGATTGCAGCACGTCAATGAGATACTCGCGCGTCACAGCAATATTGATCCTGTGAATGACTATAGACATAAACAACGTCTGTTGGAGGGTCTGTTCATCTGGCGGCTTGACCAGCAGTACAAGCTGCGCCTGTGGGAGGTGCGCAAACACCTTAAGGAGCTCGACAAAACAATTGCGCAGGCACAACTGCAGCGCGAATCATTGTTGAATGCCCAGCAAGAGGCGCCCGGTGGATTTGAAGGGTTTGGCAGAAACATCGATAAACTCAGAGAGAGATTGAGTGTGCTGCAAAGCCGTGTAGCGCAGTCCCGAAAAACGCAGGAGCGTTTCCTGCAACGCATGGTCATCGACGAACTGGAAAACCGTGAGGCGCACCTGAGGACCTACCTCACCCAGGCACAATATGGTCTGGCGCAGTTATTCGATACGTCGACACAACACAGCGGGGCTTCACCATGAACGCCCGCAAGGTGACATTGCTGTATTTTACTTGTCTGATTACCGCCTGCGTCCCGACCAAACACGAGCAGCCGCTCACTATTAAAAGCCTGGCAGGCCGTGAATTCGTCTTAAACGGCGATGCGGGTATAGAGAGTAGCAGGCAACAGGCGATAGACAGGTATCGAACCTTCCTCGATTCCGCCCCGGATACGCCCTTGCGACTCGAGGCCGCGCGCCGGCTGGCGGATCTGCAACTCGAACAAGGAGATGAATCAGCACCTACAAACCGGAAGTCCGCGCAGGGTGGAAGCGACTATGCACAGGCCATCCAGCTGTATCGGGATCTTTTGCAGACCTACCCGAATAATCCGCACAACGACCGTATACTCTATCAACTCGCCAGAGCCTATGACTCGACCGGCCAGACCGACGATGCGTTCAACGTGCTCAACCGCCTGGTGGCGGATTATAAGGAGTCAGCCTACATCGACGAAGCCAGATTCCGCCGCGCTGAAATGTTGTTCATCAAGCAGGACTATGAGGAAGCCAAACAAGCCTATAAAAGGGTACTGGCCTCCAGTGAGGCTTCACGGCTCCATGAACAGGCGCTTTACAAATACTGCTGGTCACAATTCAAACAGGAACGCTACAAGGATGACATTGACTGTTTCATACAGGTACTCGATCGCAAGTTGACCGGTCCCGATGTCGTATTCTCCGATGCGCTGCTCGATTCCATGTCGCGAGCCGACCATGAACTCGTGGACGATACGCTGCGTGTAATCAGTCTGAGCTTTTCCTATCTGTCGGATGATGCCGGTATAGCAAATTATCTTACCGCACACGGCAACCGGCCTTATGAATATCTCATCTATGCGAGCCTGGGTGAACTATATCTGATCAAGGAACGTTATATAGACGCGGCGAATATCTATCATGCCTTCTCAACTCATCATCCGGACCACATCAAGGCACCGTATTATGACATAAAGGCGATCGATGCCTATTACGGCGGAGGCTATCGTTCACTGGTATTGCAGGGGAAACTTGAATTCGTGAATCAATATGGACTTGATCGTCCCTTCTGGCACGACCACCGACCCGCCGATGCGCCCGAGACGATCACCTACTTGAATAAATCCCTGGTAGAGCTGGCATCACATTACCATGCGCGTGCTCAGCATGAAAAGAACCATAACCGTCAACAGGAAGGCTACCTGCAGGCAGTGCGTTTGTACCAACGTTTCCTGGAATACTTTCCGCGGGATCCACAATCACCGCAATTGAATTTCCTGCTCGCGGAAGCATTGTTCGACAGCGGGCATTATGATGAGGCAGCCATTGAATATGAAAAAACGGCGTACCAGTACGGGGAACATGCCAAGGGGGCGGAGGCTGGTTATGCTGCACTGCTGGCCTATCGAAAATATGAAGAACAACTTAATGGCGACGACAAAACACAGTGGCACCGACGTTACCTGGGAAGCGCTTTGCAATTCGTTGACCGCTATCCATCGCATCCCGAGGCTGACACCGTTCTGTTGAACACCGCCGAAGACTTTTTTGCCCTCAAGGAACTGGATGTCGCCACCCAACTCGCAACACAGGTATTGCATAGGCGACCCCCGGTATCACGGGAACTACGGCTCTCGGCCTGGACAATTATCGGCCATACGGCATTTGACCATCTCGCTTATAGTGATGCAGAAGCCGCATATCAACAAGTGCTGGAACTCATGCCCCGTAAGAATCCGGAGCGACCTGCCATCGTGGATAACCTGGCGTCATCTATCTATAAACAGGCCGAACAATTGCGCGATGCAGGTAATCAGGGAGCTGCAATCGACATGTTCCTGCGTGTTGGCAAGCTAACACCCACGGCCAAGATCCATCCTGTTGCCCAGTATGATGCAGCCGCGATCCTGATAACACTCAAACAATGGCCGCGGGTTATCGCTATCCTGGAAAACTTCAAACATGATTTCCCTGATCACCCACTGCAAAAAGAGATCCCTGCCAAGTTGGCAGTAAGCTATCTTGAAAACGGGCAGTTCTCAAGCGCGGCACAAGAATTCCAGACGATCGGGGAAACCTCCGAAGACCCTCAGGTGCAACAGGATGCGCTCTGGCAAGCTGCACAGATGTATGAAAAGGCGGGCAAACTGAAGGATGCCGCAGTGATCTACAAACGTTATATCAAACTGTTTCCGCAACCCCTGGATCAGTCAATAGAGGCACACCATCATCTTGCAAATCTTAACAGGGAACTCGGCGATATCCGCAGTTATCATATAAGGCTGAGGCAGATCATCGACCTCGATAAACAGATGGGCAACTCTCGTACTGATCGAAGCCGCTACCTGGCCTCCAGGGCTGCCATAGTGCTCGCCGATGATTCACTCCAATCCTTCAGCAAGATCCGTCTCAAGGAACCGCTTAAAAAATCCCTCAAGATAAAAAAGCAAAGGATGGAAAAGGCACTGGATGCCTACACAGCAGCCCTGGAGTATGGTATCAGCGAGATTACGACAGCCGCCACCTACCACATCGCCGAGATCTATCATGATTTCGGTCGTGAATTGATGAACTCCGAACGCCCCAAGGGCCTGTCACCCGAGGAGCTTGAACAGTATGACATCCTGCTTGAGGAACAGGCATATCCATTCGAGGAAAAGGCCATCGCGGCACATGAAGACAACATTCATCATGTAACCGAAGGAATATATGACTCCTGGATAACCAGGAGTTACCAGCAACTAGCAGAGTTGTTACCGGCACGTTATGCCAAGGCGGAAAAGAGCGAGCCCTTTGATGAAGCAATACGTTAACAAATCGATTCTCCTGGTAAGTATCTTAATGCTGGTCGCATGCAGCCATACGCCTGTATCGCCGACAGCATCATCGGCAGCGATGCCCTCGACCGGGACGTCTGGGAAGGCAGGTGATGTATCAACCATGCAGCCGATGGCAAAGCAACCGACGGGGACAGAAGATGTAGATCCCGAGGTCACTTCCCTTTATCAGAATGCCCTCGACCTGATGTCGGAGAAGAAATTCGATGATGCGGAGCAAATTCTGCAGGAGATTACCACCCATCAGCCTGAGCTGGCAGGACCCTACGTCAACCTGGGCATTATCTACCAGCAACGCGATCGGCCTGCCGAGGCCGAGTATATGTTTAAACAGGCTATTGAGCACAAGCCGTACAACGTGATTGCCTACAATCAGCTTGGTATCCTGTACAGGAAAGGCGGCCATTTCGACGAAGCTATACAGGCATACAACAAGGCCCTCGATATCGATCCACTCTACACCAATGCGTGTCTTAATCTCGGTATCCTGTACGACCTGTATCTGGACCGACCCCGACTGGCATTAGCACAATATCAACGATATCAGCAACTTGTACCAGATAAAGACAAACAGGTGGATCTATGGATCCAGGAAATCAGTATTCGCCTCAAACAATCCATTCAACAATCCGATACAGGCCAGCAATGAAGAAGCTTGCGATTATTCTGACTATCCTCAGCTGTATTTTAACAATACAGGACGCCGCGCTTGCCGAAGAACAGCTCGAGATGGAAGGCACGACCATCATCGGTAACCGGGAATTACCCAAGGTCCTTTATATCATGCCGTGGAAAAAGGCCGAGGCGGGCGATCTTGTCGAGCAACCAATCAACAGTATCTTTGATGAGGTCATAGAACCCGTGGATCGGGAGGTATTTCGCCGCCGGCTCGAATATTTCAAGATACTCAACAAGCCGGATTAAACTTGCATTACAGGATATGGATAACATAAAACGATCCCTGGAAATTCAAGGATCGTCTTGAATAGACCGATATGCTATGGATTCAAAGAGAGCTGATGATTCGAATATAAACAAAAGGAATGGATATAGGTGATGAAATTGGCACTGGTATTTTTTATGATCTATTTGAATCTGAGAGCCAATCTGCCTGCTGACTATGCCACCCTGGGCCGGTATCAACGGGGATTTTCTAGCTGGCGGTCTCGTCACGCTCGTCCTTGCACCCTACCTGTATCGGCTGCTCGAATCGACCGTCGGCTCATACCGGATACAGGTCAGCGGTAAAATCAATGTTGCAGGTCTTTACTACATCCCCTGTTAAGGGGATGGTAGAAATAGACATCCAGACCAAGCTGATCCCATTGTCCGGCATCAACGAAGTCTTTGTCGCCACCTGCATATTCAAGCACCACCTTATGCAATTTGCCTGAACAATACTCTGTCGCCCACACCTTCACCAACCGCCCTTCCATGTCGACATACCACAGACCTACCACGGGCTTACAACTGATTGAAATCTTGCCTTACCTCCATCGTTGCAATTACATGAATTGACATCATCCACACTTTGACTCGCCGCAATTAAGGCAGGTTAGACAGCCATCCATCTGGATCATCGCCTTGGTATGACACTTGGTGCACAGTTGCGCGCCGTCGGGAAAGTCGCTGCCCTGTTGCGGATCACCGGCCTGCATGGCGGCATTGTACTGGTTACGTTTTTCGGCGATAAAATTCTTTTGATGTTCATCGAGCCCGTCATCCTTGATCAAGCCTATATACCGCAGATGATTCTCGATCACGTCACCGATCTCTGCCACCAGCGATGGCATGAACTTGCCGCCCTTTTTGAAATAACCGCCACGTGGATCGAACACCGAGCGTAACTCCTCAACCAGAAAGGTGACGTCACCACCCTTCCTGAATACAGCTGATACGATGCGTGTCAACGCCACGATCCACTGGAAATGATCCATATTCTTGGAATTGATAAATATCTCGAACGGCCTGCGCAACTCGTGTTCCGTGCCCGAATTCAGAATGATGTCATTGATGGTCACATACAATGCATGTTCTGTCAGCGGAGTCTTGACCTTGTAGGTCGAACCCAGCAGCATCTCCGGGCGTTCCACCCTTTCATGCATCTGGATAATATTGGACTCTGCTTGTGACGCATCGCGTACCCTGTCTTCATCAGATGAAACTTCATCCTTTGCTACACCGTAACCAACGATCTTCTTGTCCAGCTTGATTGCCATAACTTTTACCTCTTCAACAAAACTTTCTAGTACCCGATTCTAAAAATTTGCGCATGCCTGGTGATACTGTGTTCACCAGGCATGGCAATTTTTATCTAAAGTTTGCCGTAATAACCTTCTTTCAGGGCATCATACAGATTCGCGGCAGAATGCAGCTCGCCGTCGTATTCAATCTCTTCATTGCCCTTGGCCTTCACCTGGGTGCCATCATCCAACGTAAACCTGTAGACGGTATTTGCCAGGTCCTTTTCCTTTACCAGCACACCCTGAAACGCCTCCGGATTGAAGCGGAATGTCGTGCACCCCTTCAGTCCCTGTTCGTATGCATACAGATAGATATCCTTGAAATCATCATAGGGATAATCGGTCGGCACATTGGCCGTCTTGGAGATCGAGGAATCGATCCATATTTGCGCCGCAGCCTGGATATCAACATGCTCCTTTGGGGAGATATCGTCGGCGGAAACGAAGTAATCGGGCAGCCGTTCCTCCTCCCTGTCCGAACCGGGCATCGCCTTTGGGTTGACCAGTTCGCGATAGGCAAGCAACTCAAAGGAATACACGTCCACCTTTTCCTTGGTCTTCCTGCCTTCGCGAATCACGTTGCGGAAATAGTGATGGGCGAAACTGGGCTCGATGCCGTTGCTGGCATTGTTGGCCAGCGACAATGAGATCGTACCGGTCGGCGCGATCGACGTATGATGCGTGAAGCGCGCTCCCGTCTCGGCCAGTTCATTGACGAGATCGGGAGCCACCGTTGCCAGTTGCTGCATATAGCGGCTGTACCTGGCATGCAGCACCTTGCCCTTCATCACATCACCCGCCTTGTATCCGTCCCTTGCCATCTCCGGGCGTTTGCGCAACATCTCCGCGGTGACAGTGAAATCCTGTTCAAGCACCGGCGCGGCACCCTTTTCGTGCGCGAGTTCCAGTGCCGTCTGCCAACCCACGACGGCCATCTGGCAAGTAACCTGTTCTGTAAACTCGAGCGCTTTACTGTCACCGTATCTCACGCCCAACATTGTCAGCGTCGAACCCAGACCAAGATAACCCATGCCATGACGGCGTTTACTATGGATCTCCTCACGTTGCCGGTCGAGCGGCAGGCCGTTGATCTCGACCACGTTGTCCAGCATGCGCGTAAAGATCGCCACCGCCCTGCGGTATTCATCCCAGTCAAAACGCGCCTGCTCGGTAAACGGATCACGGACGAACTTCGTCAGATTGATCGATCCCAGCAGGCAAGATCCGTACGGTGGTAACGGCTGTTCGCCACAGGGGTTGGTCGCGCGGATGTTTTCACAGAACCAGTTGTTGTTCATCTCGTTAACCTTATCAATAAGGATAAAACCGGGTTCGGCGTAATCGAAGGTCGATGACATGATGAGGTCCCACAACCTGCGCGCGCGCATGGTCTTGGCAACCTTGCAGGCAACAAGTCCATCTTCATTGGCAAGGTATTCGCCCTTCAGCGGCCATTCGCGCCAGATCACCTGGTCCGGATCATTTATATCCAGCCCCTCGGCCTCGACTTCCTTGATGGTGACCGGGAATGCCAGCTTCCAGCGGGCATCATTAATCACCGCTTCCATGAATTCGCGTGTAATCAGCAACGACAGGTTGAATTGGCGCAGGCGTCCGTCCTCACGCTTGGCCTTGATGAAGTCCAGCACATCAGGATGCCCGATATCGAACGTGCCCATCTGTGCACCGCGGCGACCACCGGCGGAAGAGACGGTGAAACACATCTTGTCGTAGATATCCATGAACGATAACGGGCCTGAGGTATAGGCGCCCGCACCCGAAACATAGGCTCCCCTGGGTCGCATGGTGGAAAACTCATACCCGATACCACAGCCCGCCTTCAATGTAAGTCCTGCTTCGTGTACCTTTTCGAGGATACCATTCATCGAATCCTCGATAGTGCCGGAGACCGTGCAGTTGATGGTGGATGTCGCTGGCTTGTGTTCCAGCGCACCGGCATTGGAGGTAATGCGTCCGGCGGGAATCACACCATGACGTAACGCCCATAAAAATTCTTCATACCAGTACTGGCGCTTTTCCTCGCCATCCTCGACATCCGCCAATGCGCGCGCAATACGTTTATAGGTAGCATCGATGGACTGGTCGATAACCGTCCCATCCTTGCTCTTGAGACGATATTTCTTATCCCAGATATCCAGAGATGCGGGTTGAAACGGGATCTCTGAAGCGGCCACCGGAACGACTCGAAGATGCGCACTTTTCATAGGTTTCCTTCCCTCTTGCAAGATTTATTGCTGATGACCAGCTTTTTTATTGATCGGACACAGTGCCTCCCATGTCCACGATATTATGTATTCAGAAACACAACCGGATTCACAATATATTGTGGTAAGTCAAAAAGGTTAGGCCCAATGTTTTTTACTGTCAATAAATTTTTTATTATATATTATTCAAATAGTTATATATTTTCAGGGCCTGAAATCAACAGTCATGTAACAATCTGAAAAATGACTGCAAACACCATATCTTGTGTTTGAAAAGATTATCCACAAACCCACAGCTGACTCAAATTATTATCATTAATATCAGTACCTTGCTAATAGTTATCCAGAGACTATCAACACCTCATACACAGACATATGCCCTGCCCAAGCGAGGACA
>Ga0315534_1001179_pt1 | contig 18122 bp, 13 predicted proteins | sample SalMarSW160240MG_FD_203094 | JGI IMG/M metagenome (GOLD analysis project Ga0315534, IMG submission 203094) | Salt marsh sediment microbial communities from the Plum Island Ecosystem LTER, Massachusetts, United States - Salt Marsh Sediment SW1602-40 ... | reverse complement strand
CATACTGCTTGCCACCCCCCTGGCTATTTTACTGATCGTGTTGACTCAAAAACTCTATGTACAGGATATCGTCAAGGAACCGGTCGAGGTCCTTGGCGATCACCACCACACCGCCCGGCATCAGAACAAGCCGGTCCTGAAAGGTAGTTCGTCCTAAGGCATTCTGACAGGGCTTTCAAAAACCCGGGGATTGACGCATCGCAATGCAAGGCTGCCCGGATCAGATCATACTAATATATTATGGTTTTATTAAGGAGGGGCAGACATGAGCGATCAATCTGTTGAGGAACTGGATAAAAACATACGCGCCGCGCTGGAAAGGGATCCACGCATCAATCTGCATGCTTCGCAGCTCAAGATCATCCCGCATGAGCGCTGCATCACCCTTGTAGGACAAACGGAGGATATCTCCTCCAAAAGGATTGCGGTCAATGTGGTACGGCAGACCGCCGGTGAAGATTATGAAATCAAGGATCATATACGGATACACTCCACGCATATCAGTGATAACACACTGCATGACAAGATCGCCAGGATACTCGTCAACGAACCGGTGTTCAGTGACTGCGACATCTTCGTCGACAGTACCCGGAAGATCGAACGTTTACGCAACAGCGACTTACATAACAATGATGTCATCAAGGCGAGTGTGAGGGATGGGGTGATAACGCTCACCGGACAGGTCAACAGCCTGACACACCGGCGTATGGCAGAGGCCCTGATGTGGTGGATAGACGGCTGTCAACGCGTTGACAACCTGTTGAGGGTGGTACCCCCTGAAAGGGAAACCGATGAGGAACTGACCGATGCGGTGCGTATGGTTCTGAAAAAAGACCCGCTGATCGATGCCTCGCAGATCCGTGTGGTTGTCACAGCCGGAGTTGTGGAACTCCTTGGTCATCTCGAAAATGACAAACTGTGTCGAATCGCAGCCCACGATGTCTGGTCTGTTCCGGATGTGTGGGAAGTGTATAACCGGATCACGGCGGACACGGGCTGAGGCAGGCTCAGTGCCCTTTATGTATCGTATCAAACTGGAAAACCATGCCTGAAATACCGGACGTCGAGACCTACAAGCGGTATTTCAACAAAACGTCCCTGCACCAGCGAATCAGGCGTGTCCACGTGGAAAGTCCCTCTATATTATTCGAGACCTCTCCCCAGGGCCTTGGACATGCCCTCAAACACAAATCGTTCCAGTCGACCGACAGTCACGGTAAATATCTGTTTGCCGCCATCGAAGACGACAAGTGGCTGGTCATGCATTTCGGCATGACCGGTGAAATCAAATACTTTCAACATCAGAAAGATATGCCGAAATATACACGGTTCTTGATCACCTTCGAAAACGGCTGTCACCTGGCGTATGTCGCGCCCCGCAAACTGGGACGTGTCGGACTGGTGGATACACCACAATCATTGATCACGGGTCAACACCTTGGTCCGGACGCACTCGAGATAACCGGGGAACAGTTTCATGAACAGGCCATGAAACGCCGGGGTAACGTCAAGTCCTGGCTCATGGCTCAGTCCAGTATCGCAGGCATCGGCAATGTCTACTCGGACGAAATACTTTTTCACGCCAGGATTCATCCCAAACGTTCCGTCAGTGACCTGGACGAAGCGACGGTTCAGAGGCTCTACAAGGCCATGCAGTCTGTACTCAAGGCTGCGATCGATGCCGGTGCCGACCCGGACGAGATGCCATCTTCTTTTCTGTTACCTCATCGCAACAAAGGCGCGCACTGCCCGGTATGCGGTACACGTATTGCGACCGTCAAGGCGAGTGGCCGGACAGCCTGGTATTGTCCCAAATGCCAGACATAGACACATGTTCAACCGTATTTATGGTGTATCCCGTGTCACAAATTGATATATTTCAATGTATGTAATTCCGGATCATCACTAGAATGATCATCATGGTCATATCAGAGAGATAACATATGTCGATCTTACCAGACAGGGCGGATCCGCCGGAGAACAAGGTACCTTGCATAGTGTGCTCGAAGGAGGTACCTGAATCCGCGGCCTTGCACCCTGAATCCGAGGAATACGTGCTGTATTTCTGCAGTGTCAATTGCTATGAGCGCTGGCGCAAAGAGGCCGAGCAGACATTCGGCAAGGACACGCCCGGAGAATAATCAGGCCATCCGGATCCTGGTATCGCCGGCCATCGCGACAATCTGGTCACGGATCGCATGCCTGTCGATGCCGTGTATATGAAGCAGTTGTTCGCGGGTTCCCGAATGCGGTTCCTTGTGTACGCCGAGCCGGATGACGGGCGCCAGGTTACTAATCTCGACGGCGACTGCGTCTCCTAACCCCCCTTCGAGCCAGTGATCCTCTACACTGATGACGGCCTGTGTCTCGCGTGCCGCCTGTGCGAGGGTTTCCACGTCCAGCGGTTTGACGGAATAGGCGTCGATTACACGTACACTGATACCATCCAGCTGTAACATTTCGTATGCCGCCAATGCCTCATGGACAGTGATGCCTGCGGCCACGATGGTGAAGCGGTCATGATTGGATGAACGCAATACCGAGCTGCCACCGACCCTGAAGGTCTCGTCATTGTCGTAGATGACCGGGGTCTTCGGCCGCGTCGTGCGTATATAGACGATACCCTCGGTTTGCATCGCCAGTTCGGTCACACGTTCCGCACTGACCGCATCACAGGGATACAATATCGTACTGCCGTAAACTGCGCGGAACATCGCCATATCCTCGAGACCCATCTGCGATGGCCCGTCCTCGCCGATGGAAACGCCTGCATGACTGCCGCAGATGATCATGTGATCCGGACGGGAATGACCGGCCATACGGATAAAATCAAATGCCCGGCTCAAAAAACAGGCGAAGGTCGCGGCACAGGGTACCTTGCCACTGGCGGCAAGTCCCAGGGCAGTACCGACCATGTTTTGCTCCGCGATGTAACATTCGATAAATCGTTCGGGAAAGGTGTCTGCAAACACCTGCGTATAGGTGGAATTCTTTACATCACCGTCCAGCACAACGAGATCAGGATTGATCTTGCCGATTTTTTTCAAGGCATTACCGAATGACTCGCGCGTCGAAATCGTATCACCCGATTCATGGGATACGACGATACGGGTAGCGTGGCTCGCCCGGCTTGGTATACTGGACTCGACATGGCGGGGTTCAACCTGCAGATGTACCTCGGTCTCGCCAATTTCTTCCAGTGCACGTTGCATCTGTACATCATCCAGTGCCTTGCCGTGATACCCCTGCTTTCCCTCGAGAAATGATACTCCCTTGCCCTTGATGGTCCTGGCGAGGATGGCGGTCGGTCCCTGCCTTCTGGCTCGAAACAGGGCATCGAGAACGGCATGCATGTCATGTCCATCGATCTCGATGGTATGCCAGCCGAAGGCGGCAAAGCGTTCGGCATATACCGATAGCTGGTGCCGGTAAGGCGTGAATCCGCTTTGCCCCAGCGCATTGACATCGACGATCGCCACCAGATTGCTCAGGCCGTTAAGCGCTGCGAATTGCGCTGATTCCCACACCGATCCTTCCGAGCATTCACCATCGCCGAGCAGACAAAACACACGTGCATCGATGTTGTCCATCCTGTTGGCCGTCGCAATACCGTTGGCCGCTGCCAGCCCCTGCCCCAACGAGCCGGTGGCCACCTTGACCCAGGGATTGGAGGGTGTGGGATGTCCCTCCAGCGAGCTGTCGATCTTGCGCAGCGAGAGTGGATTTTCCGTGATGGCGCCGGTTTCCGACAACGCCGCCCACAATATCGGTGCCGCGTGACCTTTCGACAGCACAAAGGTATCCACATCGCGCGCCCGGGGCTCATTGGGATCCCAGCGCATCTCGTGGAAAAACAATGCGGCGACGATGTCCGCGCATGACATACTGGACGTAGGATGACCGGATCCCGCCTCGCTCGTCATGCGGATCACCTCCTTGCGGAGTTTGCGTGCCATGTCTGTCAACGGGGGAGCGTATGATTGTGAGATATAACTGTGGTACTTGTTATCGATGGCATCGAGCATGGCATCATAGGGATCGATGAATTTCTGTATCCCTTCATTCAGTAATTGCTCGGTCACCAGGTGAATATCGATGCCCAGTTCACCCAGTTCATGCATCACGGATTGTGCCTGATCAAGATCATTCCCGATCGTATCATTGACCACGCCATGATCGGCGAATGCATTGATGGTCTTGATGGTCAGGGTATTGACGGTATGAGGGCCGATAAGGGGTGTCACATACATGATGTCACTGTATTTCGAATTCTTTGTTCCGGTACTGGCCCATAACATGCGCTGCGGCCTGGCCCCCTGTTGTTGCAGCGCCTTCCAGCGATCGCTTTGCAGGATTTGCCTAAAACGGTCATAGGCCAGTTTCGCATTCGCGATTGCAACCTTGCCTAGCAGATGTTCAGGACTGTTTGTCTTGCCTCGGGAACCGGTACCGATACGATGGCCCAGCAGTTCATCCACCAGTGTATCGATGCGGCTGAGGAAAAAACTCGCCACCGATGCGATTTTATCCACCGTTTTACCCTGCCGTACACGATGCTCAAGGGCCCGCATGTATGCCTCGGCTACCGCCTGGTAACGTTCAATGGAAAACAACAGGGTGATATTGACGTTGATGCCTTCGGTGAGAAGCGCCTCTACGGCAGCTACCCCGGCGTCGGTGGCGGGAATCTTGATCAGCAGGTTGGGCCTGTCGACTGCCCGCCACAATCGCCTGGCCTCGGCAATGGAGGCCTCCGTATCATGCGCCAGATGCGGGGAGACCTCGAGGCTGACAAATCCGTCGCTACCTTCAGATGTTTCATAAACGTTGCGCAGGATATCGCAGGCATCACGGACATCGGTTGTTACAATTTGCTCGTAAACCTTAAGCAGCGGTGATTGTTTGCGTGTTGCTGCGCGAATTTGCGCATCATAGTCATCGCCGCCGTTGAGTGCCTTGTAAAATATGGCCGGATTGGATGTTACCCCGCGCAGACCTTCATTGGTCACGCGCCCTTGCAGGTCTCCACTTGTAATCATTCTCCGCGTGAGATTGTCGATCCAGTAACTTTGTCCATGTTCTATAAGCTGTAAGAGATTGTTCATATCCTGCTCCTGTCTGGATGATGACGATGTGATCAAATGCCATGGACCTGTTTGTTACCTGCTTCAGGATCTATCCAGACCGTCATCCCTTGCACCACAGACCACCTGCTATTGTCATTATATATACATAAATCCCATACCATGCATTGATGTTTCTCAATGTCATGGATTGCCCGCCATCCAGTGATCTTTATGCCGTTGTTCGATTTCTTGTAGAAGACAGGGGCCAGAGACGGCAAAAAATACTCTTGATATCCATGCCGATACCCAGCGCGGCGGGTACCGAAAAGAGCGTGATAAACGTCGAGAACATCAGTCCCCACGACAACGCCAGTGCCATGGGGGCGACAAACGGATCCATGCCGCCCCACCCATAGGCCGTCGGCAGCAGGCCAACGACGGTAGTGATCGTGGTCAACAGAACAGCGCGCAAACGCCGTTTACCGCTTTCGACGGCCGCCTCACGCCAGTCTGTGCCCTCTTTTATCTTGCGCTGGATAAACACGGCCATTACCAACGATGAGTTCACCACCACACCGGTGAGCGCCACAAAACCCATCAACGCCATGAATGACAACGGTTCACCGTGAATGAAAAAGCCGCAGATGATACCGATGACACCGAACGGTATTGCCAACATCACCAGCAAAGGGTACGAGATACTGTTGAATTGTATGGCCAGTATGAAAAATATTCCCAGCAACGCGTAGGCGAAACTGATGATCAGCCCGCGCACCGACTCTTCATCACGCTCCTGCTCACCGCCAAGGTGATAGTCGACCGATTTGGTGTCGTCATTCAACCATTCCGAATCACGCTGCTTGACCATGGTATTCAATTCACGCGAGGTGATGGTCTTCGGTTCAACGCCTGCAGAGACATTGATAACCCGGTTGCCATCCTTGTGCCGGATACTGGTGGTACCTGTGGCTTCCTCGATATGTGCCAGTCTTCCCAGCGGTACCAGCCCGCCGCGTTGATTGGGGATTTCCAACTTCAACAGGGTCTGTAAATCGTGCTGCACGGGTTCCGGGTAACGTATGGTCACATCCACTTCTTCCTTGCCGCGCTTAAGCGTCGATACGCGTAATCCGTCAAAGGCCGCCTTGATATGCTGGGCGACCGTGGCAAGATCCACGCCAGCAAAGGCCGCCAGCTTGCGATCCAGCACGATATGCATCTCCTTGTCACCGGGCTGCAGGTCACTTTCGATCGATCGGACGCCATCGATATCCGCCAGCATATTCATGAGACGTTGGGCCACCCTCTCCTGTGCTGCGACATTCCGTCCGGTGATTTCGACCTGGAGAGCGCGACCAACCGGAGGTCCCGGGGCCTCCATCACGAAGCTGATGTCCATGGCCGGGAACATTTGTGGAATTTCCTGCTCGAGCTCACCCATTACCTTGTAGGCCGAAATCGAGCGTTCCGTGAACGGAATCAGTATTACACGCAGAAAACCGAAGCGATCACCGATCTGTTTGAGCGTCTCACGCTGATCCGCGCTGTTCTCACCCGCCACCATCGTGGTGGTTTCGAGGATATCCGCATCGATGCGTGCCCTGATCTCGCGATCGAGTTCCTCCAGATTGTCACGCATCTCCTCGAGTGTGGTTCCCACCGGCATGCTGACACGCAGGTAGAAGGTCGATTCGGCGCCCGGTGGAAACAGTTGAAACTTCATGGTGCCCGCCAGCATCAATGAACCGGCCAGTACCAGTATCGTAACCAGGATGGTCAGATAACGCAGTCGCACGGCGTAACGCAATATCCACTCATAGACAGAGGTCAGCCACAGGAACAGGCGCCGCTCGCCTGGATGTTTTTTTGGGTTGGCCACATCCCTGATGTGGTTGGGCAGGATAAAGATCGCCTCCAGCCACGAGAAGAGCAGCAGTGTGATGACGACGACCGGTATTGCAAAGACAAACTTGCCGATGATCCCCTGCATGAACATCAACGGCAGAAAGGCGACAATCGTTGTCAGCACCGTGGCAGTGACAGGACCGATGAGTTCAATGGTGCCCGTGATTGCGGCCTGCTCTGGGCGCATCCCCTGTTCCATATGATATGTGGCATTTTCCCCAATGATGATGGCATCATCCACCATCAGCCCCAGCACCATGATAAAACCGAACATGGTCAACAGGTTCAGGGTCACGCCGCTGACATGCAACGCCGCCAGACCGGCGAAAAAGATAATCGGTAATCCCCAGGCGGTGGTCAGGGCGACGGCGGGACGTAGAAACAGCAACAGTGTAGCCAGAACGAGTATCAAACCTATGGAGCCGTTGCCCGTCAGGACGCCAAGCCGTAATCTTGTAACGGTCGAAAAATCATTGTAGACACGGACATTGACGTCTTTACCGTAGATCTGCGGCACGGTTTTGAGATAGGCGCGGATGTTATCGACCAGATCGATCAGATCGGCATCGCCCTTTTTAAGCACGATCATGTTGATGGCAGGCTCGCCCATCGCACCGACATAACGCGTCGGCCGTTCCACGTTTTCCGTGACCTCGGCCACGTCCTTGAGGCGCAGGGCATTGCCCTTTTCATTGGCGCGGATGACAAGGTTTGCCGCATCTTCAGCCGACTTGAATTCACCAGTGATGCGGATGACGCGCTGCCCCTGCGGTAATTTGAGGAATCCGCCCGGTGCATTGACATTCCAGCCGTTGACCAGCTTCACCACATCATTGATCGCCACACGGTGACGATGCAACCGTTCCGGATCAAGCACGATACGGATCTCTTCCTTGCGCTCACCCTGCACCAGCACGTCGGCCACTCCGGAAATATCCAGCACATCGGTCTCGATATCATCCGCGAGCCTTTGCAGCGCCAGAGGTTCAAATTCACCGAAGATCGTGAAGGACAATATCGGCGTTTGCTCGGATTTGACCTCGATGATCACTGGATCATTCGGCAGGTCGTCAGGCAGATCGGCACGATTGATCGCCTGCTGCACATCGGATATCAGGCGGGAACGGTCCTCGTAATTCGGATCTATCTCGATGTTGATCTGCATGGTGCCCTGGTAGGCGGTTGAACGGATGGTGTTGATGCCATCCACCTCTTTCAATTCACGCTCGATCGGTATGACCAGCAGGGTTTCCATTTCCTTCGGTGAGGCGCCGGGATAACTGGCATTGATCACGGCGACGTCGAAATTCACGCTGGGGAAGGCCTCACGCTGGATATTGAATGCCGCAAAGCCGCCGGCGACCAGCAGCATGATGGAGAGCAGGTTTACCAGCAGGCCGCGCTCTACAAAAAAGCGGATCAGCGATGTCATGGAGTCATGCCTTTGTAAGCCGGCATCACGACTCCCAGTTTGTCGAGCAATTCTCCGGTCGACCAGGCATATTGCTTGTCCGCCAGCATCAATGTCAGGCGCTGCAATTCGGCCTGCAATTCCGCGGTATGCAGGTCGCCCTCGAATTGCACGAGGGTCGCCGTATCCGATCGTCCGTCACGATAACGCTGCAGCTCCGCCTCGAATTTCTCTTTTTCCGCCTCCACCAGCTGGCGTGCCAGTTTCAGGGTCTGCTCGCCGGTCGTCAGTGTCGATAATACATCCGCTAATTCATCCTCGACCCGCTCGATGGTCTGGTTGCGTTGTGCCAGGATGCGTTCCCGGCTTAATACCGCTTGTTGGAGGTCGGCATTCGACGCGGTGCGGCCGAGTGTATCGCCGAGTTCCAGGGACAGACCTGCAAACCGGTCCGCCGTACTGAACACATCGTTGGCGGCGCCGCTTGCGTCATCATCCAGCCCCAGGGTGCCGAATTCGGCGACGACATCCAGTTTCATCTTTTTGTCATTGCGGGCGATCGCAACACGGGATTCCGCCGCATCGAGACGCGCCTGAAGGATCAGAAATTCCGGCCGCCGCTCCAGTGCCATTGCCACCGACGCCTCGAAACCACCCACGGTATCGCTGACGGAATGTTCGTCCACATCCACGGTTACAGGTGCATCGGGTGCACGCAACATCAGACGATTCAATGCGGTCCTGTCGCTGGTCTGTTGTGCAATCGCCTGCTGATATTCCAGTTTTCTCGCCGCCAGCAAGGCCTCCGTCTGCCTGCGATCAGCGGTCTCGATCAGACCGAACTGTTCCCGAAACTCCTGGTAATCGAGCAGACGATGCGCCCGCTTCATGGCGACATCGGCAAGTTCGACGCTGACTCCATCCGACAGCAGGCGGAAGTAGATATTGATTGCCTGCAGACTCAGATCACGCATCACTACTTCACGTTGTAATCTGCTCGCCTCGGTCTCCGCCATGGATGCATTGAGGGCCTCGTTGTAATCGGGACCACCCGCGCCGCGCATCAGCGGTAGGCGGTAACTCAGGCTCGCATTGCTGCGGTAGGCGGGGTTGATCGTCGCCAACTGGGAGGCGAACGGGGAGGAAAAATTCTGTTTCGTCCTGTTGAAATCGATGTTGGCACTGAGAGTGGAACCGCCGGAGAAGGGTTTGCTGATGCTCCCCGAAAACTGGCCGGTATGTGTTTCATCTGGCTGAAAGTCACTTGCAGGCGGCGTCTGATCTTCACGCACACCGATACTCCCGCTTAGAGTCGGATCAAGCCGGCCCTCGATACGGTCGGAATCCGTTTGTGAGATCGCCGTATCGATATCGCTGATAACAAGGTCGGGATGTCTTTCGATGACGCTTTTGATGACTTCGGCAAGTGTAAATTGATGTGAACCATCCGCCGCCGCATATCCGCATGATGATGCACACATGGCGACCATCATGGCCACTGCCATCATGACCATTGTAAGAGATGATCTGAAAGGTATCATATGGACGTAACGGGATATCAGGACATGCGGAGTGTATTTATTGTTGTCACTGGTTAATTGTGATCATTTTACATCTCATTAAAATGAATAAGTGTAACAGAGTGTTACATAGGCTTATTAATAAAATATTACGAGTTGGTGCCCGGGGCCGGAGTCGAACCGGCACGGGAGTTAAGTCCCGAGGGATTTTAAGTCCCTTGTGTCTACCAATTTCACCACCCGGGCAGGTATATGGAGGCTGAGGTCGGATTCGAACCGGCGTACACGGCTTTGCAGGCCGCTGCATAACCACTCTGCCACTCAGCCAGATTGATCAAGCGAAATATTCCCGTCGTAAAGTCTCTTGTTCGTTATTCAGATTGTTACGCTTCCCATGCGCGATGTATATATGCCACGCAGTGGAAGTATGAGTATCTCGCATCCATCTCAACGATGAAGATATGTCCGGGATGACAGTCTCAACGCAGTGTAGTTGTATTTGAAATTCTCAACACATCGAGGGAATTTGGAGCGGGAAACGAGACTCGAACTCGCGACCCCAACCTTGGCAAGGTTGTGCTCTACCAACTGAGCTATTCCCGCCCTCTAAACAAAAGGTTATATTGTATTCATACACTTAGCAGTGTCAAGCTAGGTGTAACATTAATTATCATTGTGCCTGTCATTCAACGACGGCCATGCCATGATCAGGTATTTGATCATCGACCACAGGGTAAGGCCAGCGGCAATATACAACGCTATCATTCCCAACGGGTAGATCTGAATGACCCATACAGGTTCATGATAGAGCAACATGATGATCGCCGCCATCTGCGAACCGGTCTTTATCTTGCCGGCCATGTTTACGGCAACCCTGGTGCTTTTACCGATCTCGGCCATCCATTCACGCAATGCCGATACGGCGATCTCCCGCCCGATAATCACCGCGGCGGGCACCGCCAACCAGGGAGTTGGATGCGCCTGCACCAGTAACACCAGGGCAACGGCCACCATAAGCTTGTCCGCCACCGGGTCGAGAAAGGCACCGAATGTCGAGATCTGGTTAAAACGTCGCGCCAGATAACCGTCCAGCCAGTCCGTGATAGCCGCCAGGGAAAATATGATCGCCGAGGCAATGTGTACCCATTTGAGAGGCAGATAAAAGACGATGACAAAGACCGGTATGAGACCGATGCGAATAAGTGTCAGGTAGGTTGCGATTGTCATAAAAAATTAGTAGCGTCGCTGAATTCCCGGCAGTGAACATTTTTAATGGAAGGTATCATAAATCTGCCTGGCAAGCTGCAGGCTGATGCCTTCCACGTTTGCCAGATCTTCAATCCCGGCGCGGGCAATGCCCTGCAGGCCACCGAATTGTTTGAGCAACCGGCGACGGCGGCTCGGACCGATGCCCCTTATGCCTTCAAGCTTGGATGTATTGTTATTCCTGGCGCGCCGCATCCGATGGCCCGTTATGGCAAAGCGGTGCGCCTCGTCCCTGATATGCTGGATCAGGTGCAGGGCTATTGAATCGGCTGGCAGGCTGGTCGTCCGCTGTGACTGTGACAGGTACAGTTTCTCCCTGCCGGGTTTGCGCCCCTCGCCCTTGGCGATGCCGATGATAATGACATCGCTGACCTGGAGTTCTTCCAGGACATCCTCCGCCTGCCTGACCTGGCCCTTGCCGCCATCAATAAACAGGATGTCCGGCAGACGTCCCTCTCCTTCCTTCAAGCGGGTGTATCGCCTGGACAGCGCCTGCTTCATGGCCGCATAGTCATCACCGCTCGTGATGCCCTCGATGTTAAACCGCCGGTAATCGGACTTGACGGGACCTTCGGTATCGAACACCACGCATGCGGCCACGGTGGACGCACCGGACGTGTGGCTGATATCGAAACACTCCAGCCGTTGCGGCAGGTTATCGAGCTGTAGCACTTCCTGTAAGGCGACAAGTCGTTGTGTCATATTGGTCCGGCTGGCCAGGTGGCGCTGGATATTCTGTTCGGCATTGGTGACGGCCATGGACAGCCAGCGAGAACGTTCACCCCTTGTGCGGCTGTTTATCTGGACGCGATGCCCGGCGGTTTCGCTCAATACCTCCTGCACCAGGCGATTGTCGGTAATCACATGATTGATGACGATCTCCTTTGGTACCTCCCTGCCGAGGTAATACTGTGGCAGGAATGCAGACAGGATGGTTGCCGCATCGGCATCGTGCGGGTGCCGCGGGAAAAAGGTCTTGTTACCGAGATTGCGCCCGTTGCGGATGTAGAACACCTCGACGCAACCGACGCCGTTCATGACCACACAGGCGATGACATCGATATCGCCCTTATCACCGCTGATATACTGTTTTTCCTGTATCCTGCGCAGACTGGCGATCTGGTCCCGGTAATGGGCCGCATCCTCGAATGCGAGTTGTTGTGATGCCTGATCCATCCTCTCCACCAGTTCATCGATCACCTGCGGATTTTTCCCCTGCAGGAACATCACGGCGTGGCGCACATCGTTTTTGTAAGCATTGGCGTCGATCAGGCCCACGCACGGCGCAGTGCAGCGCTTGATCTGGTATTGCAGGCAGGGCCTTGATCGGTTGCGGAAAAAGCTGTCCTCACACTGACGGATCTTGAAGACCTTTTGTAATAGATTCAGCGTTTCGTGAACGGCGCCTGCACTGGGATAAGGCCCGAAATACCGGCCACTGCCATGTTTTGCACCACGGTGAATACTGATTCGCGGAAATTCCTGGTCACTCGAGAGGTAGATATACGGGTAACTCTTGTCGTCACGCAGCAGGACGTTGTAGCGTGGTTTGAGTTCCTTGATGAGATTGTTTTCGAGCAGTAATGCCTCGTTCTCGGTATGGGTGATGGTGACTTCTATGGCATGGACGTTGGCCATCAGCGATTGTGTCTTGGCCGAGGCACCTGTACGCGTGAAATAGCTGGAGACACGTTTTTTCAGGTTGCGCGCCTTACCGACATACAGTACCTCTCCCCCGGTATCGAGCATGCGATAGACACCCGGCAAGGTCGTTAGGTCTTTTATAAAGCCCTTCGCATCAAAGTCGGGGGTATCCACTGCTTCAGTGTTCATCCCTGTTATTGATCAATTTACAGATCCGTTTGAAAACCGCCGAGAACATGGCCTCCGTCAATCGGCGTGTCTGGGTGTTGTAACGGCTGCAATGATATGAGTCGATCAGCAACCTGCCATCCGGTAATACGTGTTCCGCGCCATGGGCAAACTTGCAGGATTGCAGTGTTAGCTGCTGGGCCTTCAATACCGCATTATGGGCGATCGTACCCAGCGCCAGTATGACCGCATCAGGCCCGAGGCCAAGGATCTCGTTACGCAGATAGTGATTGCACATGGTGATTTCATCCGGTGCGGGCTTGTTACGGGGTGGCAGACACTTCACGGCATTGGTAATCCTGCAGCCTTTCAACTGCAGCCCGTCGGACCTGGATACGGAGGTGTCTATATTGCTAAAACCAAATTTAAACAACGTATTATAAAGTAAAATTCCAGCAAAATCTCCGGTAAAGGGGCGGCCTGTGGCATTGGCACCGTGTAGGCCGGGCGCCAGACCCACGATGAGTAAATCGGGATCAGGGTCACCGAATGGGGGCACGGGGCGCGCGTGGTACCCGGGGTAGTGATCTTTTATTTCGGTAAGGTAGGATGCCAGCCGCGGACAACGCCGGCATGCGGGATCAAACGTTTGATTGTTCACACAGTGTCAGTGAGGTCTATATGCCGATCGGTATCACGGCCGTTGCCTGGGGTCCATCTGCACCCTGCTCTTCGACAAAACGCACCTCCATCCCTGTGACAAGCTTGTCAAAGTCGTTGTCCTTGATACTGTTGCGATGAAAATAGACCTCTCTCCCGTCAGGTGTGCCGATAAAACCGTAGTCGTTATCCGGAAACAGTCTTAATACATGCCCCTGGGGATGAGATTCATGTACCTTGATGTCGCCCCGCTGCTTGCGGGCATAGCCCTGTATTTGACGCCGCGCCGCATCGAAGGCGTCACGAATCGCGACGTATAGATCTTCATGGGGTTCCCGCTTGACGACCAGCTCACCACCGGGCACGGTGATATCGATACGCACGTTGTATTGCACACCCTGATGCTGATGGCGATGCGGTGCATCCACCACCACCCTGCAACTCATGATCCTGTCATAAAATGTGTCAAGTTTGGCCGCCTTCTCGCGTATGGAGGTTTCTGCTGCCTCGGATAGTGATATGTTTCTTGCTGTTATCTGCAAGGGTAGCTTCATCGTCGTGGATCTCCTGGATAGATTGTCATCTGACCGATTACTGCCAATTTTACTACTAGCTATTGTTTTACATCAGTATTTGCGCCAAGCGCACAACCCCGCAGCCGCAGGGATTGCCTGTCATGTCATTTTAAAGGATACCACCTTGATGCCGATAGGGAACCCTGAATGTATTTTTATGATTCTCAACTAAGTGATTGTTTCCAATGATATCCACTTGGTACTTACAGTCAAGGGCCGCGGATGTCGATTGAACAGCAACAACAGGTGTCGTTGGGAAAATCAGATCATAAGCGCCCAAAACACGCAGGAGAACAATACGATGACCCTGATGCACGAACCAAAAATCGGCAATTGGTATGAATCCACCGACAGCCTGTCTTTCAAGGTTGTCGATATCGATCACAAAGAAAAAACCATAGAGATTCAATTCCTCGATGGGTCACATGACGATATAGATTTTGATGTCTGGAACAGTTGGGAAGCGGAATCCATCGTACCTCCGCAAGACTGGGAAGGCCTCTGTGATGATGATCGCGGTGCGCGGGACAATGAAGAAGATGTTGATGACACCATCGGAGATTATACGGAGATAAAAGAATACTGATATCGAGGCGTTATCGTTTGTTATTCAACATGATTAACAGGTAGCGGGTCATACCAACCCCCATCAACCCTGATCAATGCATCAGCCTGTTCCGGTCCCCAACTACCCCGCTGGTATAGGTGAACGGGGTGATGTGACTCAAGAACCGGATCCACGACGGCCCAGGCGGCCTCAACCGCATCCTCTCGCGTGAATAATGCGCCATTACCTGCGATGGCATCACCGAGAAGCCTTTCATAGGGTGTTTCCCGTTGCGGCTGTTCATTCAGCAGACAGAGCTCACGCTGATCCCCGACGAACTCCTTACCGGTACGCTTGATGCGCGCTGCCAGCGCAATGGCAGCGTTGGGTGAGAGACGAAAACGGATCTAATTGGTCCTGCCTGTTGCCGGTGCGGAGTCATCGAACAACTGTTGTGGCGGTCGTTTTAATTCCACCAGCACCTCAACCGCTGTCGTTGCCAGGCATTTGCCGGAACGCAAATACCACGGGACTCCCTGCCAGCGCCATGAATCGATAAAAAGCCGCAAGGCACAAAACGTCTCGACATCGGAATCCGTCGCCACACCCGGTTCATCGCGATAGCCTGTATATTGACCGCGCACCAGATCATCGCTCTGCAGCGGGCGCATCGCCTGGAAAACCTTTGCTTTTTCACTGTGTACTGCGCCGTAACCCTGATACGCTGGCGCTTCCATGGCAAGTAACGCAACAATCTGGAACATGTGATTCTGGATAACATCACGCAGACAACCTGAGCTTTCGTAAAATTTGCCCCGTTCCTGCACGCCAAAATCCTCGGATAATGTGATCTGGATGCTTGCCACGTAATTACGGTTCCAGATCGGCTCGAGAAATGAATTGGCGAAGCGGAAATAGAGGATATTCATAATCGCCTCTTTGCCGAGATAATGGTCGATGCGAAAGATCGATTCATCCGGAAATACGCTTAACGCGATGCGGTTAAGCTCCCGTGCCGAGGCCAGATCCCGTCCAAACGGTTTTTCGACAATGACCCGCGCCCCATTGGCCAGCCCGGCATTACCAAGGCCTTTGATTACCGTCGAAAACAGCGAGGGTGGGATGGCAAGATAATGAGCTGGACGCCGGATACGTTCGCCCAGCGTATTTTTCAATGCCCTGAAGGTTTCCGGATCATTATAATCACCTGACACATAGTCCAGCCGGGAGAGCAGATTATCAAATGCGTCACGATCACCGATTCCGCCAGCCTGCTTGATACTTTCCTCGGCATAGTTATGCAACTGGGCCAGATCCCAGGTCGAGCCGGCAATACCCACGACAGGCAGATCGAGTAACCCGTGCCGGGACATTCCGTAAAGCGCGGGAAATATCATCTTGTGCGCGAGATCGCCGGTTGCGCCAAATATCACCAGCGCATCGGATGTCTCCATACTGTTCACGTTATCGTCCACCCGTATTTCCAGTTATGAATTCATCATTGTTAAGTGTATCTGTCAGTGAGCAGTCGGTAATCCGGCTGGTTGGGTATCTATGCACATCACAACGGTTCAGACTGTCCAGTCCCGGATGACCTGTAAATTTTTGGATATTACAACCTGTCACAGCAGTGAAAAGTAACTATTGGTAACGTGGAGGATTCCGGCGCCAATACCACAACAAAAGAAAGCCGAACAGCATCCCGCCCAGATGAGCAAAATGGGCCACACCGGCCTCGGTACCGGTGACACCGGCCCATAGTTCGATGACGCCGTAGATCAGTACAAACCATTTTGCCTTCAGCACCATCGGTGGGAATATCAACACCAGCCTTTCATTCGGAAATGTCAGGCCAAAGGCGAGCAACAGGCCGAACACACCGCCTGAAGCACCGATGGTCGGATGTATGCCGCCCTCGCCCACTGCCTGTGTAGTGACATACAACTGCACCAGTGAGGCGCCGATGACACAGACGAAATAGTAGATTACAAAGGCCTTTGAACCCCACCAGTATTCCATGCGTGAACCAAACAACCATAGTGCATACATATTCAGCAACAGGTGCATGATTCCGCCATGCAGGAACGAATAGGTCACCAGCTGCCATACCTGGAAATGAGGGGCCGATGTCCCGAACATTGTGACATCAGGCAATCCCAGAGGCCACAGTGCCAGCGAATTTATAAGCTGTCCGCCGCTAAACAGCTCGAGGATAAACATCCCGCCGTTGGCAATCAGCAGCATCTGCACAACCGACGGTATTTGTGAGAAGCGGCTAGCCATAGATTGTCATCCCTGATTTACCGGCTGACTGCTCATGGTCGGAAGCCATGGCATAATGGATCATGCATCCATTATAACCGTCGCGAACCGACAAATATAATGGAAAACAGTGTGTCATCATCACCGTCCTGTCTTGAGGATGTAATGGTTTGCGATGACTGGATTTGCCATGCAGGTCAACGTCGGGCCTGACAGACAGGAGTGTGATCCAGGTGCTTTAACGTGAATCCGGAAGAGAGGTCAGGCAATATGACATGTCTGTATACACACGGGTCTGTATCCATGAGATTTAACGTGTTGTGCGTTTTGCCTCCATCACATTTGGTAACTGACTGATCTTGGCCAGCACCCGGCTCAGCATGTCGATATCCCTGATCTCGAGGGTCAGATTCATCCGGGCGATGGGACCTTTGTTATCCGACAGTGTGTTAGCCGCAACCAGATTGATCTGGTCATTGGCGAGTATGCTGGTAATGTCCCGTAACAATCCCTGACGGTCGAATGCCATGATCTGAATATCGACCGGATATGCATGGTCGGGTCTTCCGCCCCAGTCGATCCTGATGATGCGTTCCGGACAATGGTTGTTATAGCGCAACATATTGGGGCAGTCCGCACGGTGGATGGTGATACCGCGACCGCGGGTGATATACCCCGCAATCTCATCGCCCGGCACCGGATTACAACACTGCGCCATATGCGTGAGCAGATTGCCTACACCGGCAACCTGTGCACCGCTGACGACCGTATCCCTGATGATGGGATTCTGATTGAAAAAGATATCCTCTTTATCGTTCTGCTGTGGCTCAACGATGTCCTTTGCTGCGTTCAGGTACTGGGTGGGTTTGGTTTCGTTCCTCGCTATGGAAACAAAAAAATCCTCAACCGACTTGAATTTCAATTTATCAGCAAGTTTTTCATAGCTGACCGACGACAGACCCATGCGGCGCATTTCACGTTCCAGAATTTCGCGTCCATCCACGGCGTTGTTGGCATAATCCTGTTGCTTGAACCAGTGCTGTACCTTCGACCGGGCACGGGATGTGTTGAGATAGCCCAGATCCGTATTGATCCAGT
>Ga0315534_1001175_pt1 | contig 18147 bp, 15 predicted proteins | sample SalMarSW160240MG_FD_203094 | JGI IMG/M metagenome (GOLD analysis project Ga0315534, IMG submission 203094) | Salt marsh sediment microbial communities from the Plum Island Ecosystem LTER, Massachusetts, United States - Salt Marsh Sediment SW1602-40 ... | reverse complement strand
GCGCGTGGCTTCCCTGGATGAAGCTTGCGGCGAGCAGAAACAAGAGAAACAGCGGCGCGCGGACGAGGCCGAAAGCATCGGCGAGTCTGACCCCGCGCAGGACGTTTGGGGCGACATGCCTCCTTGCGCCAAGCTCGCGCGGCAGACGATGAGCACCAACCACGAGCATCGAGGTGCCGGCAACCAGGATCGGCAGCACTACTTCCGGCCCGACCCTGCCGATGACAATGCCGCAGCCGAGACTTGCGGCAATGAAGCTCAACGAACCCCACAGCCTCACCCGTCCATAATCGAGGGCACCGGTACGGATGCCGCCTGCCGCAACGGTCTCGATCAGCGGCATGATCGTGGTCCAGTTGATGGCGAGCAGGATGGCAGCCAGGAGCATCTGCCAGAACCCGTTCGCCGCCCATAGCAGGAGGAATGAAAACAGCGCCCCCCAAGCAAGCACGATCACGATATTTCGCCGCCCACCGACAAAGTCGGCAGCAAAACTGATCAATGGCGTGAAGAGGATGCGGGTGAAGAGCGGGGCGGCGAGGAGAACGGCGATCTCATCGGTGTCGAGGCCCCGCCATTGAAGCCAAACCGGCATGTAGGGCAGGTAGCAGCCGACCACCAGGAACAACGCGGCGTAAACGAAGCCGAGCCGCCAAGCGAAAGAGCGGGCCAAATCGGGCGACGGATTTTGCATGGCGGCCGGCAAGTCCCTCGATGACAGCCCTGCGCTGATCCACGGAGCTGTGCTCCTTATGCCGGAAGGTGCCCCTGCCAGCACAGACCGCGCTGCCGGATGGCTTGCTTTTTCAAGCAGAAGCCGGTGGCAAGTTTGACATTCTTTACTGCTGAATCAAAGACTTAGCAAAATCCGAGAAAAATTTTTGGGCTCCCCTTGAATGGGGCAAGGCCCTTAACCATCTCTAGGCAGACGCGAGTTCCCCAAAGCGTCCCCCAAACTGACGCATGAGAGTAAAGCGGCCTGGTTCCCCCCAACCGGGCCGTTCTCTTATGCGCGATCGGCCATTCAGGTGCGCTTGACCTTGTGCCGAAGCCCTCAAGGGCGCTATCGGCACACCACAATGGCGCACAAGGGCAAGAGCGGACGAATGGAGGATCGCGAGCTCTCAGAGCGGCTCGTGCATGTCCTCGGCTCCCCTGTCGCAGATCTAAAGCCCATGGCCGTGGGCTTCGGTCTCACCGGGCTTCAGGTCGGACTTGCCGATGGCAGGCGGCTGGCGGTCAAGGCACGGACGCAAAGCGGCGGCCGCGCGACCGATCTTACGCTTGAGGCTTACATGCTCTCGGAGCTCGCGCGCCACTCGGAGCTGCCGGTCCCGCGCGTCCACTACGCCGGCCCCGACCTCTTGGCGATGGATTTCATCGAAACCGACGGAAGCGGGATCACAGCAAGCGCCGAACGGCACGCGGCCGAACTGATCGCAAAACTGCATGCCTGCCCGCGGGCATGCTTCGGCTATGAGCGTGATACGCTGATCGGTCCGCTGGCGCAGCCCAATCCACAATCGCAACAGTGGGTCCCGTTCTTTCGCGACCGGCGCCTCCTGTTCATGGCCGAACAGGCGCACCGCGAAGATCGCCTACCCTCCTCCATGCTTCACCGCATCGAACGCCTGGCGTCGCGGATCGGGGACTATCTGATAGAGCCTGCCTTCCCGAGCCTGCTTCATGGCGATCTGTGGACGGGCAACGTGCTGGTGCGGGGCGGCAGGATCGCAGGTTTTGTCGATCCAGCGATCTATTGCGGGCATCCGGAGATCGAGATCGCTTTCTCGACCTTGTTCGGCACGTTCGGAGAGGCCTTCTTCGCGGTCTATGAAAGTCTTGCCTCGCTCGAGCCAGGCTTTCACGAGGTCCGTTCAGATCTCTACAACCTCTACCCGCTTCTCGTGCATGTCAGGCTGTTCGGCTCCAGCTACCTTGCCGGAATCGATCGCACGTTGGCCCGGCATGGTCTCTGAAATGGCACAAAAAGAACCGGCCCGGACAAAGCCGGGCCGGCCTTCCCTGCGAAACGAGCCGAGCTATAAAGGCTTCGCCTTAACAGCGGGCTTCGGCTCGCCCCCCCATCAACAATCCTGAGCCTTAGATCTTTCGGAAGTTGCTTCAGGTCCCTCTAAGCTTCAATCGGTAGAGACTGAGCCCCCCAGCCCGTCCCCGTTCCAATTTGTGCACGAAGGCTAGCCCAGCCTCGCGGCGCGCTTCAACATTGCGGCAGGGCTTGCGCAAAAAACGGCCAAGCACTGTTGCACAAATGCCAATGGCCCGGCCCGAGCTCTGGCGTGAATATTTTACTTATATAAATCAATATGTTAATGGGCGCTTGTCAGACTAAGCAGGGCGGCATACGGCGTGGACTCGGGCCCTATGCACAACCTGAACCGGAAATTTCGGAATAAAAGTTTCGAGCTCTTGTTGCAGTTTGGCAACGGATGCCAATCGACCCCGTTAGGGCGGGCATCATGATTCTTTTCTACGGGTGAAAGCCCCATGCCCGGAATGCCAAGGCCTGTGGCTGGGCATGAGGCGTCCGGGTCTTGCGGATCGCCGTAGGCGCCCGAGCGTTTTTGCCTCTAGCGATGCAATGAGACGTTTGCGGCCTTCCGATACCCGCCGGAGCGCTTATCCAGTTGCACGATACTGATGGTGTGACGCGATCCGGACACGTTGATACGCATGCGGCCGGTGAACTTGTTGCCGGAAATATTGGCGTTCACCGTGTTTCCTCTCGCCGTCCCTGAGACGCTGCCGGATGCATCGTAGATCGTCTCGCTCCATGAGCCGCTGATCCTGCCACCCCGATAGGTGAGATTCGCGCTGGTGTGGAACTTGTAATCCGTACTGGCGCAGCGCATGTTTTGTGTGACCGCGCTGCCCGCAACGGAGTAGGTTACCCGGCAACTCACCTTTTCGGTTTGGCCCTTCGGCGGCGTCACCGTGCCGCCGCCGCTCCAATAGCCCTTCAGTTTATCGAACGGATTACCCGGATCGGATCTAACCGACCCCGGCAACAGCGCCACAAACAGAAGCGCCGCGATGGGCAAAATCAGACCTGTCGACATGGTTTGCAAACGAACTGCCATGAACCCTTTCCCTCGATTGATCCGCTGACTTCTACGCCTCGACGCCGGCCAAGGCCATGGCGGGAAGTTGCCGCCGCACAGTTGCCCGTGCATGATGCAAAAAAAATTGGACTAGGGGAAGATCGCATGAAGCTCCTTCGTTTTGGCGCGATTGGACAAGAAAAGCCGGGAATTCTCGACGCGAGCGGCGCGATCCGCGATCTCTCTGGCGTGATCTCCGACCTCGCCGGGACCGCACTCGGAGCCGAGAGCCTCAATCGTATCAAGGGGCTCGACCTCGGGACGCTGCCTTTGGTCGAAGGCGCACCGCGAATCGGGCCCCCGGTCGGAACGGTGCCCAAATTTTTGGCCATTGGGCTGAACTATCGAGACCATGCCGAGGAGACCGGAATGCCGATTCCCGAGGTTCCCATCGTCTTCGCTAAGGCTAGCTCTTGCATCTCGGGCCCAAACGACCCCGTGCTGGCGCCGCCCGATTTCCGGCGCATGGATTACGAGGTCGAACTTGCGGCGGTTATCGGCTCCCGTGCCAAAAATATCTCCGAGGCCGACGCGCTCTCCCACGTCGCCGGATATGCAATCTGCAACGACATCTCAGAGCGCAGCCTGCAAAAGGGGGGCCCCGGCGAATGGATCAAGGCAAAAAGCTACGACACTTTCGGACCGCTCGGGCCCTGGCTTGTCACCACTGACGAGATCCCCGACCCGCAGAAGCTTAGCCTTACGCTCGACCTTAACGGCGAACGCATGCAAACCGGATCGACCGAGACCATGGTCTTCGGCGTGGGGGCGCTCGTGAGCTACATCAGCAAATACATGACGCTCGTGCCCGGCGACGTCATCACCACGGGAACGCCGCCCGGAGTCGGCATGGGCCGGAACCCGCGTGTGTTCCTGAAACCCGGCGACGAGATTCACGCAACGATCTCCGGGTTGGGCGAACAGCAGTTCAAAATCGTCGCGGAGAATTAGCCTCAGCCTTTCGGCGTGCGCGGCCAGTGCGCATGGAAATGGTGCACCGGGCCCCTGCCCTTGCCGATGTGAAGATCGTCGGCGGCCGCAATCGCCGCGGTGACATAGGCCTTGGCGGCATTCACTGCTTCGCGGAGCGTAGCCCCCTTGGCAAGCTCGGCGGCAATGGCCGACGACAAGGTGCAACCGGTGCCATGTGTATTGCGGGTGTTCACGCGCGGCGCCTCCAAGCGCAGCGTGCCTTCCGCATCGAGCAGAATATCGACGGAATTCTCTCTCTTGCCATGTCCGCCCTTGACCAGCACCGCGCCGGGACCAAGGCGCTTGAGCGCTTCAGCTTGCGCCGACATTTCGTGTTCGTCCCCGGCTTGGCTTTCACCAAGAAGCTTGGCGGCCTCGGGAAGGTTCGGCGTGAGCAGGTTCGCACATGGAATGAGCACGGTGCGAAGCGTCTCGATGGCGTCGTCGTCTAGAAGCACGTCACCGGACGACGCGACCATGACCGGATCGAGCACCACAGGGACGCCGGGACAGGATTTGAGCCCGGCGGCGACCGCTTCGATGATCTCGCGCGTCGCCAACATGCCGATCTTGATCGCACGCACGTCGAGGTCGCGCGCCACGGCCTCGATCTGCTTGAGCACGAAATCGGCGGGGACCGGGTAAAGGGCCTCGACACCAAGCGTGTTTTGAGCAGTCAAGGCAGTGATCGCACTCGCCCCATAAACGCCAAGCGCTGCGAAGGTCTTCAGGTCGGCCTGGATGCCGGCGGCACCGCCAGAATCCGAGCCGGCGATGGTCAGCGCGATCGCGGTCATGACCCTTGTTTATCCGCGCGGAACGAAGAAGGCGAGCGCGCCGATCAGCCGATCGTTGCAAGTCCCGGAAACATTTCGAGCATCCAGGTCGAAATCAGCGTCATCGAGTTGGTGAGAAAGAGAATACCGGTGAGCACGAGAAAACCGCCGAGCACCTTCTCCATCACGCTCAGATGCTTGCGAAACCGCTCCAGCGTCCGCAGGAACGGCCTGATGGCGATCGCTGCCAGAATGAAAGGGATTCCGAGCCCGAGCGAATAGACCAAGAGCAGGCCCACACCTTGGCTGACGGAGTCCTCTCCGGCGGCAACCGCCAGGATCGCACCGAGCACGGGCCCGATACAGGGCGTCCAGCCAAAAGCGAAAGCAAGCCCGATCACATAGGCGCCGACGAGGCCGGCAGGCCGCGCGTCGGCGTGATAGCGCGCCTCCCGGTGCAAAATCGGAATGTGGATGACCCCAAGAAAATGCAAACCGGCAATGATGATGATCACGCCCGCGATCTTGCTGAGCAGAGGAAGATTGGCGGCAACGAGTTGCCCCGCAGCGCTGGCTGTCGCACCGAGGATCACGAACACGGTGGTGAAGCCGAGCACAAAGGCGACCGATGACAGAACGACGGTGGTGTAGACGTGCGATGGCGTCTCGTCCTCGCCCGTCAGTTGATCGAAGGTCGTGCCGCCGAGGAAGCACAGATAAGGGGGCACCAGCGGCAACACGCAGGGCGAGAGAAAGCTCAACACTCCGGCAACCAGCGCTCCGATATAGGTTACGTCCACGTTCGGCCTCTTCGTTCCAAAGACGCGCTTCCAAACAACGCGCCAACGCAGGCTCAGGATGAAATGACCGCCCGAACGGCTCAATGACAAGTCACGTTCGTGTTAGGCGGCAGGTCTTCGCGGCTTGCGGCCTTTAAGCGGCGGCGGCGCGGGCGCGCATCGCCGCCGCCCTGATCGCGGCGATATTATCGGCATAGGCGCCGCCCTTGAACACGCCGGAGCCGGCCACGATCACATTGGCGCCGGCCGCGACCACGCGCGGGGCCGTATCGGCGTTGATGCCGCCATCCACTTCGAGGTGAATGGGCCGCGCGCCGATCATCTTGCGGATCGCCCTGATCTTGTCGAGCTGGCTCGGAATGAAAGCCTGCCCGCCGAAGCCCGGGTTGACCGTCATCACCAGCACCAGGTCGATCTTGTCCAGCACATATTCGATCGCGCTCTCAGGCGTCGAAGGCGTGATGCTGACGCCCGCCTTCTTGCCGAGGCTTCTGATGAGCTGAAGCGAACGGTCGAGATGCGGGCCGGCCTCGGCATGCACGGTAATGAGGTCTGAGCCCGCCTTGGCGAATGCCTCGATGAAGGGATCGCAGGGCGCGATCATCAGGTGCACGTCGAACAGCTTGTCCGAATGCGGGCGGAGCGCCGCTACCACGTCGGGCCCGATGGTGATGTTCGGCACGAAGTGGCCGTCCATGACATCGACATGGATCCAGTCGCAGCCGGCACGATCGATCGCTTGCACCTCATCGCCAAGCTTGGCGAAATCGGCCGAGAGGATCGAAGGGGCGATGATGATGTCGTCGCTCATGGCTCCTGGCCTTGTCTTCCGGCCCCGCTCGCCAGCCTCAAGGCGTGTCGCAAGCCCTTCTATGTCATTGCCGGGCGCGGCAACGCAATCCTATAGTAGGCAAACGCCGAGCGATGGTTACTCGATTCCCGCCGCAGCCGAAACGGCCCTCGCCCGAAATCGACGGAAATCTTTGCGAGAGCTTAGGCCGAACCGTGCGCTTCGTGTCTGGCGAGCGCAACGACCCCCGGTAAATCGTGGCCCCCGAGCCATTCGAGAAACGCCCCGCCCGCCGTCGAGACATAGGTAAAGCCTGAAATCACACCCGCCGCTCTGAGCGCCCTCACCGTCTCGCCGCCGCCGGCAATGCTCACGAGCTGGCCTGCCTCGGTGAGGCGGGCGACTTCGCGGGCGAGCGCGAAGGTCCCCTCGGCAAAGGGGGCGATTTCGATGGCGCCGAGCGGCCCGTTCCACAGCACGGTGTGGACGCTCGCCAAGCGGTTCTTGAGGGCGGCGACGCTCTCAGGCCCGAGATCGACGATTTCCGCGTCATCGGGCACTTCACCGATCTTGCACACACGCCAATCCGCGCCCTCTTTGAGCTCATTGGTAATCACCACGTCAGAAGGCAAAACGAGCGCACAGCCCGCCTTCTCGGCGCGCGCCATGATGTCATTCGCCGTTGCCACGAAGTTGGGCTCGCACAGCGAATTGCCGACTTTGACCCCTCGGGCGAGGAGGAACGTATTGGCCATGCCGCCGCCGACCGCGAGCACGTCCATGCGCGACACGAGATGGGTCAGCACTTCGATCTTGGTCGAGACCTTGGCGCCGCCGACGATGGCCATGACCGGACGCTTGGGGTTTTCCAGCGCCCGCTCGAGCGCCGAAATCTCCGCCATCATCGACAGACCGGCATAGGCCGGAAGAAGATCGGCGATGGCATCGACCGAGGCATGCGCCCGGTGGGCGGTGGAGAAGGCGTCGTTGACATAAATGTCGCCATGCTCGGCGAGCTGCTTGGCAAAGTGCGGGTCGTTTTTCTCTTCTCCCGGATAGAAACGCACATTCTGAAGCACGGCCACTTCACCCGGTTTGAGTTCCGCCAGACCCCGCCTTGCTTCTTCGCCCACGCAATCGCCGATGAAGTGAATTTTCGTGTAAGGCATCAGCTCGCGCATCTTCAACGCGACGGGGCGCAACGAGGTATCGGTGGACGGTCCTTCCTTGGGACGCCCAAGATGCGACAGCACGATGACTTTCGCGCCGGCGTTGGCAAGCTTTTCGATGGTCGGCAGCACACGTTCGAGCCGCGTCGCGTCGGCAACCACGCCGTGCTCGATCGGCATGTTGAGATCGGCGCGGACCAGCACGCGCTTGCCGCGCACGTCGACCCCTTCGATGGTCCTAACCCGGGAGAGACCGCGATCGCCGGCTTCCCCTGTTAGGGCGCCAGGCGAAGTCGCCTTATTCATATCAGCCGCCCCATGGCGACCGCCGTGTCGGACATGCGGTTGGAGAAGCCCCATTCATTGTCGTACCAGGCCACGACGCGGCAGAAGCTGCCGTCGACCACATGGGTGCCTTTGAGATCGAAGATCGCGCTATGCGGATCGTGGTTGAAATCGCTCGAAACGAGGGGCTTGTCGGTCACGCCCAAAATTCCCTTGAGCGGGCCGTTGGCTGCCGCAATCACCGCCTGGTTGATCTCCTCCACGCTGGTGGGGCGCCCCGCCTGGAAGGTCAGGTCGACCAAGCTGACATTAGGAACCGGGACTCTGATCGAGGCGCCGTCGAGCTTGCCTTTGAGCTCCGGCAGGACGAGGCCCACCGCCTTGGCCGCTCCGGTCGAGCTCGGGATCAGGTTCACCGCGCTCGCCCGCGCCCGGTAAGGATCCTTGTGCAGCATGTCGACCACACGTTGATCGCCGGTATAAGCATGCACCGTGGTCATGTAGCCGTGCTCGATGCCGACGGCCTGGTTCAGCACTTGCGCCACCGGGGCAAGACAATTGGTGGTGCAAGAGGCGTTGGAGACCACGTGATGCTCTTGGGTCAACCTGTCGTGGTTGATGCCGAACACCACGGTAAGATCCGCATTAAAGCACGGCGCTGAGACGAGCACGCGTTTGGCGCCGGCTGTGAGATGTGCGGCTGCCTCATCGCGCTTGGTGAAGCGCCCGGTACATTCCATTACGATGTCGACGCCGAGATCCCGCCAGGGAAGGTTCTCCGGATCGGATTGCGACAACACCGCCACGTCCTGACCGTTGGTTTTAAGATGCCCGTCAGTGACATCGATCCTGCCGCGAAACCGCCCATGCACGCTATCGAACTCGAGTAGGTGCGCATTCATCTCGGCCGAGCCGAGATCGTTGATAGCGACAAAATCGAGATCTTCGCGGCCGGATTCGAGAAAGGCCCTGAAGGTGAGCCTGCCGATCCGGCCAAAGCCGTTAATGGCAACGCGCTTATTTGACATCCTCTCCTTTACCTCTTCCCAACCAACTCACGGGCTGCGGCCGCAACCGCCTCGGCGGTAATGCCGAAATGCTTATATAGGTCTTGTGCGGGCGCCGAGGCACCAAATCCGTGCATGCCGATAAAGGCACCGTCCGGTCCCAGCCATTTCGACCAGCCGAACGGAATAGCGGCCTCGACCGCGACACGCGGGCCCTCCCCTAGCACGGTTTCTTGATAGTTTTTGCTCTGGGCCTCGAACAGTTCCCAGCACGGCATCGATACCACGGCGGCGCTGATCCCTTCCGCTTCGAGGGCCTTTGCCGCGTCAACCGCCAGGGAGACTTCCGAGCCCGTGCCGATCAGCGTCACATCGCGCGCAGCCTTAGGCTCGATCAGCACATAGGCGCCTTTGGCCGACAGATTTTCCTTATCGGCGGCGGTCCGCAGCAGCGGTACGCCCTGACGGGTGAGCGCCAGGATCGTGGGCGTGTCTTTGGACTGGAGCGCGATCTCCCAGCATTCGGCGCATTCGACCGAATCGGCGGGACGCATCACATTGAGATTGGGAATGGCGCGAAGCGCGGCCAAATGCTCGACCGGCTGATGGGTCGGGCCGTCTTCGCCAAGCCCGATCGAATCGTGGGTCATCACATAGACGACGCGCTGCCCCATCAACGCAGAGAGCCGGATCGACGGCCGACAATAGTCGGAGAAGACGAGGAACGTTCCGCCATACGGCACGATCCCGCCGTGCAGCGCCATGCCGTTCATCGCCGCCGCCATGCCGTGCTCGCGGACGCCGTAATGGAGATAGTCGCCGGCGAAGTCGCCGGGCTTGATGGTCGACTGGAGCTTGGTCAGCGTACCGTTCGATCCGGTAAGGTCGGCAGAGCCGCCGATCAGGCCGGGGATGACCGGCACCAGCTTCTCGAGCACTTTTTGTGAGGATTGGCGCGTTGCAAGCTTGGCGCCGTCGCTGACGAAGGCCGATTTGGCTTCGGCGATTGCTTTCGTCACCGCGGCTGCGACTTCACCTTCGATCGGGTCGGTCAGCTTCGCGCGATCGGCCGCATCGAGCTTATTGGCGGCAGCGTGCCACGTGTCGTAGGCCCCCCGGTGGCGCGAGCCGGCAGCGCGCCAGTTGGCAAGGATCGGCTTCGGCACATCGAAAGGCTGATGGTCCCAGCCAAGCGCCTCGCGCGCCCCCTCGATCTCCTCGGCACCAAGCGGCGCGCCGTGCGTTGCCGCCGTGCCCGCCTTGTTCGGCGCGCCGTAGCCGATGACGGTGCGGCACGCGATCAGCGACGGACGGTCGGTGACTTGCTTGGCGTTCTCGATGGCAAGCGCGATCGCTTCCGGGTCGTGGCCGTCCACGCGCGCGGTGTGCCAGTGCGAGGCCTTGAACCGCTCGATCTGATCGTCGGAGACGGCAAGACTGGTCGGACCGTCGATGGAGATGTGATTATCGTCGAACAGGACGATGAGCCGCCCGAGCTTGAGGTGGCCGGCAAGCGAGATCGCCTCCTGGCTGATCCCCTCCATCAGGCAGCCGTCGCCCGCCAGGCAATAGGTGTAATGATCGACGAGTCCGTCGCCATGGCGCTGGTTGAGCAGGCGCTCGGCCAGCGCCATGCCGACGGCGTTGCCGAGCCCTTGGCCGAGCGGGCCGGTGGTGGTTTCGATGCCGGGCGCATGACCATATTCCGGATGACCGGGGGTCCGGGAGTTTAGCTGACGGAAATTCTTGAGCTGCTCCAGGTCCATCTCCGGATAGCCGGTGAGATAGAGGAGCGCGTAAAGCAGCATCGAGCCGTGGCCGGCCGAGAGCACGAACCGGTCGCGGTCGGGCCAATCGGGATGGGCCGCGTCGAACTTCAAGAATCGCGTGAACAAGATTGTGGCCACGTCGGCCATGCCCATCGGCATGCCGGGATGGCCGGATTCGGCCTTCTGCACGGCATCCATGGCCAGCGCCCTGATGGCGTTGGCCATGTCTTGATGAGACGCCTCTCTTGTCGCCTGATCCTGCATCAGGGCTTCGTGTTGCATGAAAGTGTCCACTTATCAATGTGTTGAAGGCCCGAGGACGGGCGTTTGCGGTGACACTCGAGGGAACGGGAGGACTGCAGAACCGCCGCCGTCTTTAGCACACATAATCGGGACGACAGAACTCAATCACATCATCCACATCAAAGAGATTGATGGCTGATAGCGTTACGCCGCTCGGTCCGCCGCCGGCGATTGGCACCTTCGAACCGTTGGAAGGCCCCAGCGCTCGCTTTGGCTGGCCAGTCCCTTCAACCGTTCCCAGTCGGGTTAGTGTAATGGCAGGACGGTCGTCCTCATTAGTGACAAGTCCCTGGTTCGACTCCCGTGCTCGACGCGGCGATCTTCCCTTATGCTTGGCCTTGCAACTTATGGTAATAATACGTGATGCGGCGCTATTTAACGGGTCAGGGTGGTGCAATGGTAGCACGTCGGTTTGTGGAGCCGAAAATGGCTGGTTCGAACCCAGTCCCCTGGCGCCATCCATCATAAAAGATGTTCAATCGCCGCCCCGGCGCGTGGCGGCAAATGTCCTGAAACGTTTAGGCGCGGGCACTCATCGCCGCCTTAACCGCATGATACCCGACGAGAAGTTGGGTCAGGGCCAAGGGGTGGCTCTTGACGCCGTTGGAGATGTCGATGCGGCCCACCTGATCGCGCAAATGTCCCGCCTCCGGGATGAGGTTCCATAGCAGATCTTCGATCCGCTCGGCTCTCTTGTCGGAGATATTCCCATCAATCTCAAGTACGTCGACTGGCTTTCCGTCCCGGTCGCGGGCCAGCTCCAGGTTCAACCCGGCATTGCTCGACCCTTCAAACAGAGGGGTAAAGTCCGGATGCGGCAGAGTCGGGCGCAAGATATGCAGGACATGGAGATGGGTGTCGGAGCCATTGGCGTCGGCCGCCTGCTGAAATCTGATGACGATGTCGGCGAATGTTCGTTGCGGGTGAATGAAAGTAGGACTGTCGGTTCGGCGCCGTTCGAGCACTGCCAGAACCTCTTTCTTCTTGTAGCCGCGCACGGTGGTGTCGCGATGTAGCTTCCACCTTATCCGAAGCTCTTCCTCCGGATCGAGATAGATCTTCACGTCATAACAATCGCGCATGCTGCGCGAAGCGAAGCCGAGCAGGCCTTCGGCGATCACATACTCTTTCGGTTTCACATATTCCGGGGGCTGGAACGTGCCGCGCTTATGGTCATAGACCGGCTTAAGGATCGCCTCGCCCGTACGCAACAGGCGCAAATGCTGTTCGAGGATATCCATGTGGTTGGCACGCGAGTCGAGCGCCGACAGGCCCGCGGCCACGCGGGCCGCGCGGTCGTAGCGATGATAGTCGTCAGTGCAGATCACCGTGCAGCGTTCTTCGCCCAAAATCTGGGCGACGCCCATTGCCAGTGTCGACTTCCCTGACGCTGAATCACCTACGATGCCGAGTATGATCGGATGCTCGACTCGTTTCGGCATTTTTCACTCCAGGCACTCCTCCCAAATCGGGCGTCAAGCGACTTCGCGCGCCGCAACGCTCGCCATGCGCGTGGTCGGCATGAAGGTCGTCATGATCTGCCGCTCGCCGGTTGCGCCCGTTATCATCATAGTTTGTAACTTGTAGTGAGACTTGGTCCGCTCGACTCCTTCGAGCATGAGACCGGTAGTAATCCCCGTGGCACAGAAGAACACGTTGTCCGACGTGATGATTTCGTCGCGCCGATACCATCTGTTGATGTCGATCCCGGCGTCCTTGACCGCCTTCGCTTCGGTTTGAAGCTGCGGATCGAGGCGCGCCAGAAACTCGCCGCCGATGGCTCTGATCGCACATGCCGACATAACGCCTTCAGGCGAGCCTCCGGTTCCCATCAACGCATCGATTCCGGAACCGGGAATGGCGGCCATCAATGCCCCGGCCACGTCGCCCGCTGGGTAGAGCGCGACCCGCGCGCCCGCTTTCAAGATGCGATCGACCAGCTCGCGGTGCCGCGGCTTCTCCAGCACAAAGACCGTGAGATCCGAGACATCCTTGTCGAGAACCTCGGCAAGGGTGACGAGCTTCTTCTCCACCGGCCAGTTCGGATCGATTTTGCCGAGGGCCGGAGCGCTGGCGACGAATTTCTCCATGTAGAAGGCGGGCGCCGGATTCATCATGGCGCCGCGGGCAGCCACCGCGAGCACGGCTAAGGCGTTGGTCTGGCCGCGCACGAGATAGCTCGTTCCCTCCACCGGATCGACGGCGACATCGGCCTTGAAGGCAGAGCCAGGGCGTCCGAGCCGTTCGCCCCGCTGCGGCTGAGGCGCTTCGCCGGGCGTCGCTTCGCCAATGGCCACAACGGCGTCGATATCGACATCGGCCAGCGCAGTCTTCATGGCGTCGAGCGCGGCCCGCCCGCCGTCCAGACTGTCCCCCCGCCCGATCCAGTTGAACGCGGCGCAGGCCGCCGCTTCCGTCACGCGGCGAAGCGAAAACACAAGTTCCGAGTTGGCCGGACCAGAGGTCTCCATAGAGGCTCCTTACGGACGATCCGGCTTGAGAGCCGGGCCAGGCACGCGTCAGGGGTTAAAGGCCACTATACCTTATGGTTCGATGCCGACCTAGTTTGCAAGGCCCCGAAAACCCCCCGGCTTGGACGGTCAAAGGGCCCTCCGGCGCGGATCGAGCGCGTCGCGCAACGCATCGCCGAGGCCGTTAACCGACACGAGTAAGCCGATCAGCACGAGCCCGGGAATAATCGTGATCCACCATGCGCCGGCGAACATCAGATCGTAACCGGAGCGGATTAGCGTGCCGAGCGAAGGCTTGGTCACGGGCATGCCGAGACCAAGGAAGGAGAGTGCCGCCTCGGCCATGATGGCGCCTGCCATTTGCGTGGCCGCAATTACGATCAGAGGCGAAGCGATATTCGGCAGGATGTGCCGCCACATCAGCCCGAGCGTGCCGATGCCCAGCGCACGGGCGGCCCTGACATAGTCCTTGGCCGCCTCGACTTGCGTCGCGGCGCGCGCGGTGCGGGCGAAATGCGGCCACTCGGCGACGCCAATCACGACAACCAGCAACGGCACGGCAAAACGGCCCAGACTTTCGCCGCCAAGCGCGGCACGGAACAGCGCCAGCGCGATGATCGCCATCATCAGGGTGGAAAGCGAAAGCTGAATATCGGCGGCGCGCGTAACCACGGTGTCCGCCCTGCCCCCGGCATAACCGGCGAGAAGCCCGAGCGGTACACCGATCGCCGCCTGGATGACAACGGCGAATAGTCCAACCGTAAGCGAAATGCGCGTGCCGTAAAGGACCGCGCTCCAGAGATCGCGGCCTTGCGCGTCCGTACCAAGGAGAAAGCGCTCATCGCCCCCCGCAAGCCATGACGGCGGTATGCCGGAGTCGAGCACGTCGAAGCTTTTAAGGTCGAACGGATTCTGCGGCGCGATCAGCGGGGCGAGGATGACGGCAAGCGCGATCACAACGAGCACGCTGGCCGCGACGATCCCGCCCGGATTGCGCATTACATGACGCAGCGGGCTTGCGGTCTTACCCGGTGCCGCGGGGCTCATCGCTCTCCCTCCAGGCCGATGCGCGGGTCGAGTAAGAGGCTCACGATATCGACCAGCGTATTGGTGACGACGAAGAGAAGACCGACAAAGACGAGATAGGTGGTGATCAGGGGAATGTCGGCGCGGGTGACCGCTTCGAGAAATAGAAAGCCCATCCCGGGCCATTGGAACACCGTCTCGGTCAAGAGCGTGTAAGCGATCAGGGTCCCGATCTGAAGCCCGCCGATGGCGGCGAGCGGCAGCAGCGCATTTCTCAGCGCGTGCGACAGCCACACCCTGAGCGGCGAGGCCCCTTTAGCGCGCGCCGTGCGCACATAATCGTGGCCGAGCTCGTCGAGCATGGCGCCACGCACCAGCCTGATGAACAAAGGGAGCATGATGGAAGAGAGCGTGAGCGCGGGGAGAATGAGGTGCTCAAGCCCGTCCGCGGTCAGAAGACCGGTTTCCCAGAAACCGAGACGAACGGTCTCGCCGCGGCCGAAGGCCGGCAGCCAACCGAGCCAGACCGAGAAGATGGTGATGAGAAAAATACCGGTGAGGAAAACAGGGATAGAGATGCCAAGAACGCTGATCGCCAAGATAAGCCGCGCACCCCACGCCCGCGGACGCACGGCACAATAGATGCCTGCCGGAAGCGAAAGCAGAAGCACAATCAGGCTCGCGCCAAGAACCAGCTCGAAGCTCGCCGGGAATTTGGCGAGGATCACTTCGAGCGTCGGACGCTTATAGATGGTGGAGGTGCCGAGATCGCCTTGAACGGCACCGCCGAGATAGCGCGCGAGCTGCACCGGCCAAGGCGCATCCAACCCGAGCTCGTGACGAAGCTCCGCGCGTTCGGATTCGGGCACGGCCTCGCCCATGATCTCGCGCAACGGATCGCCGAGCGCCGAGCGCACGGCAAAGGCGATGACCAATATCGCCAACATCACCAGCATCGCCTGGACGAGACGCCCGGCAGCGAAGCCAAGCCCCGCGGCCAGCGCTCTCATGATCGCGCCCGCTTGGAGATCACGCCGTTTGGCGGGTCAGCACGTAGGCGATCGAAGCGGCGACGGCAGCCTGCCAGGGCACAAACAGGAATGCGACCGCGTCCGAATTGGCGGCTGGATAAAGCAGGAGGCCGAACAGGGCGCCGACGGCAACGATGGGACCCCAGCCCTCGGGACTCCAAATCGCGCGGTCGGCAAGGCCGGCACCGAAGGCGACGAGGCCGGCTCCAATTGCGCCCCCGACGAGGCCCGCTAGTACCCACCCGACGACCTCGCGGTTTGCTTTTGCGCCTTCGACCGTTCCGAACAGATCGGAGTCCACGACGACCGAAAGCACATCGTTCGCCGTATTGACCGCGGCAAGCCAGCCCGCAAGCGTGAGCATGATGACGAGCAGGCATTTGCCAAGATCCCGGCTTACCCAAAGCCACAGCATGGTGGCAAGGCCTACGCCGAAGGCGATGCCGGCATGAAGGGGTACGCCTTCGGCGTTGATCAGAATCTCAGGCTCTTCGAGACGGATCTCGGGTAGCGGCGATGGCAGGCTTGAAATCAGGCCGGTGAGAATGCCGACCCCTGCCATAACCGCGACGGCGCGGTTTCGCGCCGGCGGCTTCGGAATCGCGGCTGCTCCGGCAGCTAGAGAGATCATCCCAGCCTCGCATTGCCGGTAAGCGGATAAACTTCATTGTAGCAGTCCGCCGGACCCGCCGCCATGACCCGCCGCTTCAAATCGGAAGCGGTCTGGCACCCTAAGTGGCTGAAATATATTGCCTAATTGCTTGCCGACTTGGCGCCTTCGGCCACCGATTTCATTTGCGCCAAGCCCTTCTCCATGTCGTTACCGATCATCTTCTTGCCGTTCATGATGAGGCAGAACGCCTTGCCGAAGAACCCGTGCTGGCTCGACATAGTCCAGGTTACGGCGGTCTGATCGCCCTCGGGCTTGAAGTCGAACTCCGACATGCTGGTCCCTTCCATCGGCTCGACGAAATCGGCTTTGAGCCTGACGCGGTCGTTCGGACGGCTCTCGACGATCGTCATCGTCCCCTCACCGACTTTATCGTTGCCGGCCCAATTCATGACCGCGCCCTCTCCGGCGTCAGCACCTTCAAACGTAACCTTGGCGTCGGGGTCGAGTTTTGCCCATGGCGACCACGCATCCCATTTGTGGAGATCGTTGACCTGAGCAAACACATCGGCTTGAGGCGCCGCGATGGTAGCAGTCCGCGCGACCCGGAACTCTGACGGCTGCAGGGCAACCACAACGACGAAGATGCCGATAAGCACTGCAAGGGCGATGAAGATTTTCTTGAGCATGGTGGCTTCTCCTATGGCAACGCCGAGTCTGGTTGCTACTCGATGACCAGATCACCAAGATACGGCATGTCGATGACATTGACGACCGCGTCGATCTTTACGTTCTTTTGCGCCGCCCAGGAAAGATGCTGCCAGTGCAGCGGCAACAGCGCGGCGTCGTCATGGATGAGGCGTTCGATCTTTCGCAATGTGGCAGCGCGCGCGTCGCGATCGGTCATGGTCTGGGTTTCAATCGTCAGCCGGTCGATTTCGGGATTGGAATAGTTGCCCGCATTGTATTGGCCGTAGCCCTTAGCCTGGTCGGGCGTCATCACCAGAAACTCGTAGAAATTTGCCGAGTCCTGTGTGTCGGATTGCCAGGCGATCATCATGATGTCGGCGGCACGCTCGTCGAACCGCTGCCAGTATTGCGCTTTGGGCATGGTCTGCAGATCGACCCTGATATTGATCTTGGCAAGCATGGCGGCGATCGCCTCGGCAACGCGCGCATCCTCGATATAACGATTGTTGGGGGCCATCATCGTCACCGAGAAGCCATCCTCATATCCCGCCTCTTTCATGAGAGCTTTCGCCTTGGCGAGATCGTAGCGGGGAACGAGCGCAGGATCGTGCCCGTCATAACCCTTTGGGCTGAGCTGGCCGGCTTCAGTGGCAAGCCCGCGCATGATCTTCTCGGCGATGCCGGCGCCGTTGATCGCATAGGTCATCGCCAGACGCACGCGCGGATCCTTGAAGGCCGAAACCCGCTCCTGATTGAGCTGGAGGGTCACAATGTACAGGCTCGGCATGGTGATGAGCGTGCAGCAGGGCGCCTGCTTGAGCCGGGCGAGATCGGTCGGCGGCACCGGCGCGATGAAATCGACATCGCCGGCGAGAAGCGCCGCGACCCGCGTTGCCGGTTCTTTGATCGGCGTGAACACGATCTCGCCGACGTTGCCCGGTGAGTTCTTATCCCAATAGTCGTCGAAGCGCTTAAGCTTCAGACGCACGCCTTGCTCGCGCTCGGTGACGATGAACGGTCCAGTCCCGCTTGTGTGAGTCGATGCAAACGACGCGCCGTGCTTGACGATCGCATCCTTAGGGCGGCCGCGCTCGTCGTTGCCGGAATAGAATTCCCGGTCCATGGGAAAGATGTAGGTGGCGAGGTTGAGCACGAGCGGATAAGGACCCTTGGTCACAAGATCGACGGTGAGATCGTCGACGGCGCGCGCTTCGCTAAAAGGTTCGAACAACGCCTTGAAGTCGGGACTCTGTTTCAGCCGGTTGAAGGTCCAAACCACATCTTCCGCCGAAAGCGTGCGTCCGGACTGAAACTTCACGCCCTCGC
>Ga0315534_1001174_pt1 | contig 18147 bp, 14 predicted proteins | sample SalMarSW160240MG_FD_203094 | JGI IMG/M metagenome (GOLD analysis project Ga0315534, IMG submission 203094) | Salt marsh sediment microbial communities from the Plum Island Ecosystem LTER, Massachusetts, United States - Salt Marsh Sediment SW1602-40 ... | reverse complement strand
TCATCCGTGCTGCGGAAAGCGCGGATCGGCTGTCCGGCGTCGTCGACCAGCTTGCTCCGCGGATACGCGAATTGCAGAGCGGCGCGAATGGATTTGCGCGCGCGATGACCAGCGCGTTCGCAAGTTCGGTCTCCGGCGGCCGGCAGTTCGATGATGTGCTGAAAACGCTGGCGCTGCGGCTGAGCGATACGGCGCTCAGGGCAGCGCTCGCGCCGATCACGCGCGGGCTTGCCTTGGGCATCAGCCAGTTATTCTCCGGCCTGTTCGGCGGCGCGGGCGGTGCCGCGGTCGCAGCTGCAGGCGGCGCGATCAAGCCGTTTGCAGCGGGCGGCGTGATCGGGACGCCAACTTACTTCCCGCTGTCTTCGGGCGGACTCGGACTTGCCGGGGAGGCGGGGCCGGAGGCGATCATGCCGTTGTCGCGCGGAGCCGACGGCCGGCTCGGCATCGCCACGAGCGATCGCAGCGGCGCAAGCCAGGTCATCGTCAATATCGCGACGCCCGACGCCGCCAGCTTCCGCGGCGCCGAGGTCTATCTCACCGGTCAGATCGCTCGCGCGGTCGCCCGCGGTCAGCGCGGATTGTGAGCCTGCCATTTCGCGCGGCGCCCTGGCGCGCGAACCGGAATGACCGATTTGTTGCGGGGTCTCCATGCCGTCCGCCTTTCACGAAGTGCTGTTTCCGCTCGACATCGCACTGAAAAGCGCGGGCGGGCCGGAACGGCGCACCGAAATCGTCACGCTTGGCTCGGGGCGCGAGGAGCGCAATGCGCGCTGGGCGCAGTCGCGCCGCCGCTACGACGCGGGCTATGGCGTGCGCACCTTCGAGGCGCTCTCGACCGTGGTCGCGTTCTTTGAGGAGCGGCGCGGGCGGCTCTACGGCTTTCGCTGGCGCGATCGGCTCGACCATTCCTCCGCAGCGGCGGGAGCGCCAGCACCGCTCGACCAAACGCTCGGCATGGGCGACGGCGTGCAAGCGACGTTCGCGCTCGCCAAGACCTATGGCGGCGTGCACGCGCCCTATCAGCGGCCGATTGCAAAACCGGTTGCCGGCAGCGTGCGGGTCGCCGTCGCCGGCATCGAACAGACCGAAGGCGTCGACTTCGTCTGCGATCCGAGCACGGGCGTGATCACCTTTCTCGCAGGACATGTGCCTGGCGTGGACGCAGCGGTGACGGCAGGATTTCTCTTCGACGTACCGGTGCGATTCGACACCGATTATCTCGAAGTCGATCTCACCGCGTTCGCCGCGGGGGCGATCCCGAAGATTCCGCTGATCGAGATCAAGCCTTGACGTCGATCGAGACCGACACACTCCCGCGGCGCGGTGCAGCGCCGAGGCACGATGAGAAAACCCGATGCGCGCCATTCCCTCCGCCTTGCAGGCCAAGCTCGATTCCGGCGCCACCACGCTGTGCCGATGCTGGCTCATTACGCGGCGCGACGGGGTCGTGCAGGGCTTCACTGATCACGACGAGACCGTGCTGCTGGCGGGCACCCCTTGCCTCGCCGACACCGGCCTCAACGCATCGGAGGCGACCGAGCGGCTCGGCATGCAGATCGACGGCGCGGAACTCTCGGGTGCGCTCGTGCACGACTCGCTCACCGAGGCCGACCTTGCCGCCGGACGCTACGACGCCGCGACCATCGAAACCTGGCTCGTCGATTGGAGCGATCCGGACTGCGGGTGCTGCTTGCCAAGGGCGTTCTGGGCGAGGTGCGCCGCGAGGGCTCGGCCTTCACCGCGGAGGTGCGCTCGCTCGCCGATCGTCTCAATCAGGAAAGCGGACGGCTCTGTACCGCCGCCTGCACCGCTGATCTCGGCGATGCGCGCTGCAAAATCAATCTTGCGGAGCCGGTCTTCCGCGGCGTGGGCGCGGTTACGGCGCTGTCGGGCACATCCGCATTCATGGCGAGCGGACTTGGAAACTACCCCGACGGCTGGTTCACCGGCGGTCGGCTGACATTTTCGAGCGGGGCCAATAGCGGCGTCGCCATCGAGGTGAAGCGGCACACCGTCGACTCACTTGGCGTCGGCATCGCCTTGTGGCAGGCGGCCCCGGAGCCGATCGCGCCGGGCGATGCGTTCGTCGTGACCGCCGGCTGCGACAAGCTGCTCGCGACCTGCCGCGATCGCTTCAACAACGTCGCCAATTTCCGCGGCTTTCCTCATATCCCCGGCAATGACTTCGTCATGAGCTATCCCTCTCCGGGCAAGCCCGGCAATGACGGCGCGAGCTTCGGAGGCGAGGTCGGTCATGGATGACGAACGCCGGAGTCTTGCGTCCGCGCCGGTCGATCGCGCGCGTATCGTCGCCGAAGCGCGGCAATGGATCGGCACGCCCTATCGGCATCAGGCCTCGCTCAAAGGGGTCGGCTGCGACTGCCTCGGCCTGATCCGCGGCGTGTGGCGCGTGCTCTATGGCCCGGAGCCGGAATCAACGCCCGCTTATATGCCGGACTGGGCGGAGGCGATGGCGACCGAGGCGCTCGCCGAGGCGGCGCGCCGTCACATGATCGAAATTGATCCCGCCGACTTTGCGCCGGGCGACCTGTTGCTGTTTCGCTGGCGCGCAGGGTTTCCGGCGAAGCATGCCGCCATCGTAACGGCGCATGACCTGATGGTGCACGCGCATGACGGTGCCGCGGTCGCCGAAGTCGCGATCGCGCCGTGGTGGCGTCGCCGCCTCGCTTATGCGTTTTGTTTTCCCGGCGTGATCGATGTGCCGAAAGCGGGGACGACCGAATGAAGACGCATGACGATCGGGCGTGTAGGCTCTATGCTGGCGAGAGGTTTTTCGCTGCGCCTGGAGACCGGCCATGCTCAACGGCGTCATTCTGCTGTGGTTTATCCTGACGGCGTTGTCCGTCGCCTTTGTCGCGATCGATATCCGCACGACGCCGGAATCCATCGTCATGAAATGGGGCTTCGTGCTGGTGACGCTGTTCACCGGTCCGTTCGGCGCTTTCCTTTATGTCCTTGGATGCCGCGAACCGTTGACCGGCTTGCACGAGGCCTATGTCGCCGCGCCGTGGCGGCAGGCGCTCGGCTCCACCATGCATTGCGTGGCCGGCGACGGGGTCGGCATCCTGGTCGGCGCGGTGATCGCCGCGCTGCTGGCGCTGTCCCCGTTTGCGGACTTTCTGCTGGAATATGTGCTCGGCTTTCTGTTCGGCTGGGGCATTTTCCAGGCGTTGTTCATGCGCGACATGGTCGGCGGGTCCTACACGCGCGCGCTGACGACGACGTTCATTCCGGAACTCACCTCGATGAACTGCCTGATGGCCGGCATGGCGATCGTCTCGATGATCGGCAAGGCCAATGTGGCGGGCGGTGCGCATCCGTCGTCGCCGTCGTTCTGGTTCATCATGAGCATGGCGCTCCTGATCGGCCTGTGCGCGGCCTATCCGATGAATTATTGGCTCGTATCGAAGAAGTTGAAGCACGGCATGACCACCGTGCGCCCGAAGACCGCGACGCCGGCCATGGCCGGGATGGCGGGCGGGGCTGCGGCGGCGGGCATGGCGGCGATGCCGGGCATGGCCGCGATGCCGGGCATGGAATCGGAGCCCATGGACATGACGCCGAAGGTCACGAGCGGCACGATCGCGCTCGTCGTCGCGCTGTCCTTCGTGGTGCTGATCATCGGCGTTTCGATCGGTCTGTCGTTCGCCTAAGCAGAGTTGCGCGCCCACGCCAACTGATGTGCTCGTCCCACATCCGCAACTCGCCGAAAGCCGGCGCCTGACCAGCGACGCTCTGTGCCATTAACCGAAGTCGGGTGCCTCGCTGCCCTCCTCACATCAGCGATCGCAGGTGCTGCGTAAACCGACGCTGGTAACGGACGAAGGAGGAGTCGAGCTTAAACCAGGCATGTGTGGCGCGCGTGGAGGCGGTAAACTTGCATGGGACTGGTTTTGCGTCGTTCTATTCGAGTTGTGCGAAACAGGGCCGTCCTTTGGACGGCCCCTTCATATGCCGTGAAAATCCGCTTGTGCGCTACCCTATGCCGCCATCGGGATGCCGAGCCTTTCGGAAGCCATTCTCGTGCCTTCCACGCGGGATCGGATTTTCTGGAAAGCTATGTCGCGCGCGACATCTGGCGAACCGTGCTTGGGTTTAACGTCGATGCTGAAGGGGGAGAAGCCACAGTCGTCCGTCGAGCCGAGTCGCTCCTTTGGAATATATTTTGAGGCAAGGAGCAGATCATCGCAAACTTCTTGCGGCGTCTCGATCCGCGGGTCCTGTGGATTGGTTACGCCGATGAAGCACACCTGCGCAACGCCATTCGCATCCTCTCTGCGGTATTGGCCGACGAGTCTATAGACGCGTTCTTTGTCCTTCTCGCTAGAAAGCTGCATTAGAAAATAGCCGGCATTCATGTTGAACATGCTGGGGAGCAGTTCCGCATAGTCAACATCGGCGCTGTGGGTCGAATCGCAATCGCCTCCGGGACAAGTGTGGACCCCGATATTCTTGCGTTCCTCCGCCGTAAAGCGATCGATCACTTGATTATTGAGCTCGATGAACTGTCCAAGCATGCCGCGACCGGTCCATGGATTTTTCGGATCGTTGCGGCATGCAAGACGCCCTTCGGTGAAGTCGATCGAAACACGCTTTGCTCCGGCCTTGAACGCCATGCGGATGTCCTTTTCGCATTCGTCACAGAGGTCTTTTAGGAACTCGTCGCGTGAGTAGCCCTCGACCTTGCCGTCGAGTGGGTAGAGGAGCGATAGCATCGACGGGGCGATAACCGCTTGTTTCAGTGGCTTTGTTGCCATCTTTACGGCTTTTTCAGTGAACTCGGCGGCGTAAGTTTTGTATCGAAAGGGGCCGCGGACAAGACGCGGCAGTTGCCGATGATGGCCATCGGAAAAAATAGCGAAGTATTGCCCGTCAGCTGCCAAGTTCTCCGCAAGACCAGTGCCCCCGAGCGTGTCAGTGAGGGGATACGTGGCGAAGCTCGATATGCGCTGCTCGCCGTCAGAGACGATCGGAGAGCCCGTTGCTTCCATCCGCCTGATCGAGTCAAGGCAAGCTGCGTCCTGTTCTTGCGCCAATTCCTCCTTTGTGATCTTGCCAGCGTCATAATCGGCATAAGCGGCCTGAAGCTTGGCTGGTCGTGGAAGCGACCCGACTGGTTCAGTCTGAATAGGCATGCGTTCCTCCTCATTGTTTCTCCCCTGCAGCATGACCCGGTACCGTGGTGTGCTGCTGATGTGTTATGGCAAGCGCCCACCGGAGGTTCCGTGGGGAACGATTTTTCTGCCGCGGTATCGTGTCGCGGTTGGTCCATCAAAGGCTTCATAAGCCAGCTACAATGCTGATGAGAGGCAGGGCGGGTCGACGGAAGCCAGGGGCCCGCTGCGAGGCTCATATCGCCTTTTACCAAATTTGAGGTACGCACCGCCACTCGCACGTATTCGTCGACCGACCACGACCATGTGCGCGCAACAGCCGCGATCCGATTGATGCCACACGCAACGACGGGCTGCGTCAGCTTCGGTAGGCTTTCGGTTTTCCACTGCGCGCATGTGAGACGGTGACGTAGATCGCATTGGTCGCGCCGCCGCCGACGGCCTGCGCCCGCGCCCATCTCGGACGCGGCGCGACTTGGCCGCGCGCTTGCTACTCCAACAGAGTTCCTCGACATGGCTGCGCTTGTTCTGTCCGTCGCCGGCGGCGCCGTTGGCGGCGCATTATTCGGCCCGGTCGGCGCCATCGCCGGCCGCCTGGCCGGCGCGCTTGCCGGCAATCTGCTCGACCACGCACTGCTCGATCGCAGCAGCGGCGGCGGCACGCGCCGCATCGAAGGCCCGCGGCTCGCCGATCTCGACGTGATGGCCTCGACCGATGGCGCGCCGATCCCGCACGTTTATGGACGCGCGCGGCTCGCAGGACAGGTCATCTGGGCGACCAAACTCGAAGAGGTCGTCACCACGACGACCCAGACCACCGGCGGTGGCGGCGGGGGTGGGGGCGGCAAAGGCTTCGGCGGTGGTGGCGGCGGTGGCGGCGGGGGTGGCGGCGTCACGCAAACGGTCACGACGAAGTACAGCTATTTCGCCAATATCGCCGTCGGCCTGTGCGAGGGCCCGATCGGACGGATCAGGCGCGTCTGGGCCGATGGCAAGCCGCTCGATCTCTCCGGTCTGAACGTGCGCTTCTATCGCGGCTCGGAAGATCAGGCGGCCGATCCGCTGATCGTCGCCAAGGAGGGCACGGGCAACGCGCCCGCCCATCGCGGCCTCGCTTATGCCGTGTTCGAACGGCTGCCGCTCGAACCCTTTGCCAACCGCATCCCGCAGCTCTCCTTCGAGGTCGTGCGGCCGGTCGGCGCGCTCGAACGCATGGTGCGCGCGGTGACGCTCATCCCGGGCACGACCGAATTCGGCTACGAGCCGGCGACGGTGGCGCAAACGCTCGGACCAGGGCAATCGGCCTCGGAGAACCGGCATGTCACCATCGCGGTCTCCGATGTCGAAGCCGCCCTCGACGACCTGCAGGCGATGTGCCCGAGCCTCGAGCGCGTCGCCATCGTCGTCGCCTGGTTCGGCAGCGATCTTCGCGCCGGGCAATGCCGCATCGAACCGGGCGTCGACTCGAACATCAAACAGACTTTTGGCGCGACCTGGTCGGTCGCAGGCCTTAGTCGTTCGCAGGCTCATCTCGTCTCGCTGGTGGCCGGGCGACCCGCCTTCGGCGGGACGCCGTCCGACGACAGCGCCGTTCATCTCATCGCCGAGCTGAAGGCGAGGGGACTCAAAATCACGTTCTATCCATTCCTGATGATGGACATCCCGGCCGGGAATGCGCTTCCCGATCCGTGGACCGGCGCGGCCTCGCAGCCGCCTTATCCCTGGCGCGGCCGCATCACCTGCGATCCGGCGCCGGGCAGGCCGGGATCGCCCGATGGAACAAGCGCGGCGCAGGTGCAGCTCGACGCATTTTTCGGCGCAGGCGATCCCGAGGCGTGGGGCTATCGCCGCATGGTCCTGCACTATGCGGGGCTCGCCGCGTCGGCGGGCGGCGTCGAAGCTTTCCTGATCGGCTCGGAGCTGCGGGGGCTGACGCGGGTACGCTCGGCATCCGGCGTCTATCCCGCGGTCGCCGCGCTTGTGCAGCTCGCAAGCGAGGTGAAATCGATTCTCGGCCCAGGTACGCGCGTCACCTACGGCGCCGACTGGACGGAATACGGCGCGCATGTGGTCGATCCCGCCGCCAACGAAATGCGCTTCCCGCTCGATGCGCTGTGGGCGTCGCCCGCGATCGATGCGATCGGGATCGACTATTACGCCCCGCTGTCCGATTGGCGCGATACGTCCGATCATCTCGACCGAGAGCTTGCAAACACCATTTACGACCGCGCGTATCTCGCGGGAAATGTGCGCGGCGGGGAGGCGTTCGACTGGTATTACGCCGACGATGCGGCGCGGACCGCGCAGACGCGCACGCCGATTACCGACGGGCTCGGCAAGCCCTGGGTGTTTCGCGTCAAGGATCTGTGGAACTTTTGGTCTAATCCGCATTTCGAGCGCGTCGGCGGCGCCGAGCTTCCGGCGCCCACCGCTTGGGTTCCGCAGAGCAAGCCGATCTGGCTCACCGAAGTCGGCTGTCCTGCGGTCGACAAGGGGGCGAACCAGCCGAGCGTATTCCCGGACCCGAAATCGGCGGAGGGCGGCGTCCCGTATTTTTCCAATGGCCAGCGCGACGACATGATCCAGCGTCGCTTCCTCGAAGTAATGCTGGGCGCGTTCGATCCGGCCTTCGGCGCGAGCGTCGAGAACAATCCGATCTCGATCGTGTACGGCGGGCGCATGGTCGATCCGTCCGCGATCCATCTGTGGACATGGGACGCGCGACCCTTCCCGATTTTCCCCGCGGCGCTCGATGTGTGGAGCGACGGGCCAAACTGGGAGACGGGGCATTGGCTGACCGGCCGGTTCGGATCGTGCCCGCTCGATGGGCTCGTGGCGCAGATCCTGGCCGACGCATCCATCGCCGATGGCGATGCGAGCGCGCTCCGCGACTGGACGGATGGCTATGTCATCGATCGGCCGATGTCGCCGCGCGCCGCGCTCGAGCCGCTCGCCGCGGCGTTCGCTTTCGAAGCGGCGTCCGACGGCGCCATTTTGAGCTTTCGCCCGCGCGGCGAGCCGCCGGTCGCCGAGCTTGTCGAGGACGCTCTCGTCATGCCCGATAAAGGCGCGCCGACGCGGTTCGTGCGCGCGCAGGAAACCGAACTGCCGAACGATATCTCGCTCGGGTTCACCGATGTGAGCCTCGACTATCGCCGCGCGGCGGTGGCCTCGCGCCGCCTGGTCGGCGGTTCGGCCAAGACCGCGCATGCCGACCTCGCCGCGGTGATGGATCGCGCCGCAGCCGAGCGCCGCGCCAATATCTGGCTGCAGGATTTGTGGGCCGGCCGCGAGCAGGCGAGTTTCGCCTTGCCGCCGAGCCGATTGGGGCTCACGCCCGGCGACGTGGTGGGGCTGACCATCGGCGGACGGCGTCGCTTGCTCGAAATCCGCGAACTGGTCGATAGCGGCGCGCGAGAGATCAGCGCCCGCTCCATCGATCCGGAAGTCTTCGCGGTTCCGCTCACGCCGCCGCGGCGACGGACGCCCGCACTGCCGCCGGCCGTGGGTCCGGCGGAGGTCGTCCTGCTCGATCTTCCGACGCTTCCTGCGGACGCAACGCCTGTGCTGCTGCGCGCCGCGATCGTCGCCGACCCCTGGCCCGGCCCGGTCGCGGTGTGGCGGTCGTTCGACGGCGTGTCGTTCGAGCGCATCGCGGTCGCGATCGCTCCGGCCATCGTCGGCGAGACGCTCGATGCGGCGCCGGCGGGTCCGACCGGGCGCTTCGATGCGCATACCAAGTTTCGCGTTCGCCTTTATCGCGGGACGCTTGCTTCGGCCGGCGATGCAGCGGTGCTCGCCGGGGCGAATGCGGCATGCCTCGTGCAGCCGGATGGGAGCGTCGAGGTCATCCAGTTCGCCAACGCCGAGCTGGTCGGCGAACGCACCTACGAAATCAGCCGCCTGTTGCGCGGCCAGGCCGGCAGCGAATGGGCGATGGGCGCTGCGCTCGCGGCGGGCGCGCGCTTCGTCGTCCTCGATGAGACCGTCGTCGAGCTTGCGCGCGGCATCGATCTGCTCGACCGCACAATGCAGTTGCGCGTGGCGGCGGCCGATCGCAGCCATGGCGATCCCACCGCCGTCGCCCGCACGGCGACGCCGCAAGCCACCGCATTGCGTCCGCTCGCGCCGGTGCATCTGCGGGCGCGCCGTAGCGCGGCCGGAGTTGCCGTGTCCTGGGTGCGGCGGACCCGGCGTGAGGGCGATTCCTGGGCCACGGCCGAAGTACCGCTGGGCGAGGACAGCGAAGCCTACGCCATCGAAATACTGGCGGGCGCGGACGTGGTGCGGAGCCTCGCGGCTATGCAACCTTCGGCGCTCTATGCGGCCGCCGACGAAATTGCCGACTTCGGTACGCCGCAGGCGAGCCTTGCGGTGCGCGTCGCCCAGCTATCGGCAACCGTCGGCCGCGGCTTTGCGGCGGAATCCACCCTCATCGTTCAGTAGGCAACAATGACCGACACGGTTCATCTCGGCCTGCCCACCATCGAAGGGGCGCAGGCGCAGAAGCACGTCACCCATAACGAGGCGCTCGTCGTCCTCGATGCGTTGGTGATGCTGGCGGTGATCGATCGCGATCTGTCGGCGCCGCCGGGCTCTCCCGGCGAAGGCGATCGCTACCTCGTCAAGTCTCCCGGGTCCGGCGCTTTCGCGGGCAAGGACGATCAGGTCGCCCATTACGTCGACGGCGGCTGGTCGTTCTACCCGCCGCAGCTTGGCTGGATTTGCTATGTCGGCGATGAGGCGAACCTGGTCGCCTGGAATGGCGCTTCCTGGGATGTGGTGAGCGGCGAAACGAGCGCCGAGCTGCAGAATCTCGCGCGTCTCGGTCTCGGCACGACGGCCGACGCGACCAATCCGTTCGCTGCCAAGCTCAACAATGCGCTGTGGGTGGCGAAGACCGTCGCCGAAGGCGGCGACGGCGATCTGCGCTACAAGCTCTCGAAGGAAAGCGCGGCGAAGACGCTGTCGCTGTTGTTCCAGACCGCCTTCTCCGGGCGCGCGGAAATCGGGCTGGCCGGCGACGACGACTTTCATTTCAAAACATCGCCCGACGGGTCGGCCTGGATCGACGCGCTGCTGCTCGACAAGACCACCGGGTCGACCAAGGTCAATGCCGGGTTCTTCCTTACCGGCGATCTTTCGCCGCCGCAGATCACTGCCGACCAGAACGACTACAACCCGACGGGGCTTGCGACCGCCTGCGTGCTGCGGCTTTCGAGCGACGCGACCCGAAACTTGACCGGCCTCTCGGGCGGCGGGGACGGGAGAGTCATTATTGTCGGCAATGTCGGGTCCTATGCCATCGTCTTGCGAGCGGAGAATGCATCAAGCTCGGCTGCCAATCGCTTCGGCTTCGATGATGATCTGATTATCCGGCCCAGGGAGTCGGCGGCGCTCCAATATGACGCGACCTTGCAGCGCTGGGTTTCGCTTACTCCTGCGCGGCGATGGACTCTCTCGGTCATCACGGAAAGCAACGCCGCTTGGCCTGTACCGGTCGCCCCACGGGAAATGATCGTCGAGGCATGGGGCGGGGGCGGTTCCGGCGGGGCGCAGATCGGCGGGACGACGCGCGGGACAGGTGGCGGGGCGGGAGGCTATGCCCTTAAACACTACAAGGGAATAATGGACGCGACGCTGAACATCGCCATCGGCGCGGGCGGCGCGCCGGCGACCGGTTCCGGCAATCCAGGAAACGCCGGTGGGACCACGTCCGTCAGCGGAACCAATCTTGGCACGATAGTCGCGTATGGCGGCGGCGGCGGCGCCGCCGGCATCAATTCCGGCGGCTCCGGTGGCGTAGGTTCGGGCGGCGACGTCAATATCAAGAGCGAAGACGGCGGCACCAATTCGTGGATCGGAGCGAACGCAATTGGGTTCGGCGGTTCCGCCGCGCGCGGCGGCGGCGGCGGATTGGCGAATGTGGGGGCGCCGGGCGGCATTCCCGGCGGCGGCGGGGCAGGCGGAAATCACTCCCCGCCTGACAGCGCGTCGGGGGCCGGCGCGCGCGGCGAAGTGCACATCTGGACGAGGTGATCGCGATGGTGATTCGCATGAATTTTGTATCCCCCTCCCCACCCTCCCCCGCAAGCGGGGGAGGGAGTCGAGCACCGCAGGCAAGCTTGCGCAGCCTGCGCAGGCTTGGCTGCGTGCGAGACGGGAGGGGGCCATGAACGAAAAACGCTGCGCCTTGATCGAGAACGGCGTCGTCGTCAACGTGATTCTCGCCGATCCAGACAGCTATGCGCCTCCGGACGGACAGACGTTGCGCGACGTGGAGGGGCTGCAAGTCAATATCGGCGACGGTTTTGACGGCGCGCAGTTCGTCGACAATCGCGTGCGCGTGCAAGCGCCTCCCATCACTGAAGTTCATATCGCTTGGCTTGAACAAGCGTTGCTTGAAATTGGCAAGCTTGACGCGGTGAATGCAGCGATCGCCGGCGATCCGACCAAGGCTTCGCTTTGGCGTCGCGTTGTGACGGTGAGCCGGAACGATCGCGACGTGATTGAGGTCGCGGCGGCGCTTGCGATCGATCTCGACGCACTGTTCTCACGCGCTGATGCGATACGAAGAGAACGGTAGTCCGAGGTCACGCGGATTTTGGTTCAGGCAAAACCTATTTCGATTTTCGCGAATTTAGCGCAAGACCAAGAATAAGCTATTGGGCACCTCGAACAATGACGGTTTTCTCGATGCGATCGGCGGCTGATGCTGATTGGCGTGCGATTTCGTAGATATCCGAGACCGGACGGGGGCGCTGCGTTGTATGGCGGGCGCCCTTTTTTCGCCTGTCGCTTGGTTTTCGCCCGCGACGGGCGGACTCCCGCCCTCAGGCGGTGGCCAGTCGGCCCGCCAGGTTGAACGAAGCGAGGAACCTCCTGCGTTCGAGCGTCGCCAGCCGGCGAACATTGTAGGCGAGGTTCTGCAAGCCGATCTTGAGGCGCGCCCGCACGATGCCGATGGTGCGCACGATGCGGCCGCCAGGCGCGGTCTCCTGCGCGCCGAACACATGCTCGATGCGCGCGCGGATGCGGCTCTTCGCCCGGTTCGCCGCCGCTTTGGCCTTCGACAGCGGATGACCGCGCGCCGCGCGCACATGGATGCGGCTCCGAAAGCCTCGCGCCTTCAACGTCGCCTCAGTCGCGGCCGAGCGATAGGCGCTGTCTCCAAACACATCTTTCGATGTGTTTCCCCGGTGCAGAAGTCCATTGAGCTTGCGGCTGTCGTGCACGGCCGCGTCGGTTACCGCATAGCGCCGGATCAGCTTGTGCGTCCTGTCCACGTTCACGTGGTTCTTGTAGCCGAAGAAGCTGCGGCCGTGCTTCTTGGTCCAGCGCGCGTCCTTGTCTTTCTGGCGGTTCTTGGCCGGCTCTTGCTCCCACTCCGCCGGCGTCTCGCCGCGCTTGACCGCCTCGTTCTCCTCGCGCGTATTGCGCTGCTTCGGCACAGGCACAATGCTCGCATCCACTATCTGCCCGCCGCGCGCGATGTAGCCCTTTGCATTGAGACGCTGATCAAACCGATCGAACAGCGTCTCGATCAGCCCAGCCCGCGCAAGCTTCTCCCGGAAAAGCCACAGCGTCGTGCCGTCGGGAATGCCATCCTCCAACCCGAGACCAACAAACCGCGTGAACGTGGCCCGATCGTAAACCTGATACTCGATCTGCTCGTCCGACAAATTGTACAGCGACTGCAGCACCAGCATCCGGAACATCGCGATCGCATCGAACGGCTTGCGGCCGGCCGTGCTCTTCTTCGCCTCCTCCGGCGTCAGCACCACCGCCTCGATGTCGGCGCGAAAGCTCTCCCACGGAACCAGCGCCGCAATCGCCTCCAGCGGATCGCCCTTCTTCGACAACGCCGAAAGCCGCTTCTCTGCGTCGAAAAATCCCAGCTGCCCCATCGCTCCGCTCCGCCGAATCACGTCCTCACGAACGAGATTCGCACAGCTCGGCGCAGCCGCCAATTATTCGAGGCGACCTAAAAATGACGACGACATGGATATGGCCTTTTACTATTCTGACCATGCGGAAAGGCTGTTGTACTCTAAAGAAACAGACAAACTTTTGGCCGAAGAAATCGGATACCGTCACCGCCCTAAGGGAAAAACGGTCTGTGAGTATCTAAAAAAGCGGTGTCACCAAGAGCGGCGCAAGGTCGGTTGGCAGAATGCATGGAGTCCGTTCTGTCAAATATGGGCTACGGTAATTATCGCGTGCGCTTCATTGTGGCTCTTTTTGCACCCGCACTCGCTGTGTCTGCCACAATCAAACTGAGAGAGACCCTGTCAGGGGCCACGGTAGTGTCTCAGTTTGCAGCGCCGATCACGTCGGCGGGCGCTTCGCGTCTTTGGGGCCTCGGGGTATCTAATCGTCAGACCAGCGCTTGGGAGACCGATTGATGCTCCAATCAGGAACACCATTACGCGGAGGGCAGGATTTGCTGACCGCCACCCTGATCTCATCATCCGGGAATAAGGCGGCCTGCTCAGCCATAACCTTCTGTCTTATCTCCGCAATTTCGTCTTTCGTGCGCATTCTGCTCATGGCGAACTCCTGGTCCTAAACACCATATGAGGACCGAGAGCCATGTTCTATACCCGGCCGAGACGGCAAAAATTCAAACTGAGACACTAGCAGGGCCAACCCCGACTTGACACGGCGGCTGCGTTCCGGAATCTATAGAACAAAACATGAACACTCCAGAGCGAGCCCATGCTCCACCATGCGGACGAGATTTTGCTCGCGCTCCGGCGCCGCGTGGCGGCGATCGAGGTGCAGGGCGCGGGAAGGCCCGCAGGCAGGGGGCTCGCCCTCGGCATAGGTGCGCTCGACCGCATGCTCGGCGGCGGGTTGGCGCTGGGCGCCCTGCACGAGATCACGCCGGCTGCGCCTTCTGATTTCGGCGCCGCCGTCTCCTTCGCGCTGGCGCTGCTCGCCCGCGCGCTCGCGGCAGAGGGAGCCGGCGAGAGCCTGTCCCCGGCGATCCGTGGGCGGGCCGTTTTTTTGCCGCCGGACCCTGCGGCCGGCCAAAGCCTGTCCCCCGCGATCCGCGGGCGGGCCGGTTCGCCGCCGCCCCCTGCGGCCGGTCAAAATCAAAGGAATAAATTCCCTCTTCCCCGCAGGGACATCCATGCGGGCCGCGCGGTGTTGTGGATCGAGCCGGAGGCGGCGGAGTTCGAAGGCGGCGCCCTTTACGGGCCGGGGCTCGAACTGCTCGGCCTCCCCTTGGCGCGCGTGATCGGCCTGCGCGTCGCCCATGAGCGCGACGGCGCCTGGGCGATGGAAGAGGCGCTGCGCTGTCGCGCCATCGCCGCCGTGGTCGGCGAGTTCGCGCGGGAGAAAAACACGCTCGATCTCACCATGCTGCGCCGCCTGGCGCTGGCGGCCGGCGAAGGCGGCGGGCTCGGGCTCCTCCTGCGCCATTACGCCTGTCCTTTGCCGAGCCCGGCGATGACGCGCAGCGAAATTGCGGCGGCCCCCGGCGCGCGCGACGCGTTCGGCGGGCTCGGGCGGCCGGCCATCGTTCTCTCTCTCGTCAGAAACCGCCGCGGCCCCACGGGGCGCTGGCTTTTATCGTGGGACTGCCATGAGCGCGCCTTCCATTCCGTCCCGCTATCTCTCGATCTGGCTCCGGCGGCTGCCCACGGACCGCCTGACGCGGCGCCGCGCGTCCGCACCGGATGAAGGCGAGGGTCCGCTCGTCGTCGCCCACATGGTCAAGGGCGCGCTGCGGATCGCGGCGATGAACGACGCGGCCGCGCGCCTGGGTCTCACGGTAGGCACGGCGCTCGCCGATGCGCGCGCGCGCCATCCGGCGCTGGAGGTCGCGCCGAGCGATCCCGCGGCCGACCAGGGGCTGCTCGAAGCGATCGCCGACTGGTGCGACCGCTACACCCCGCTGGCCGGGATCGATGCGCCCGCGGGCGTCATGCTCGACGTCACCGGCTGCACCCATCTCTTCGGCGGCGAGGCGGCGCTTGCCCGCGATATCGTCACGCGGCTCGCCGCCCAGGGTTTGCGCGCGCGCGTCGGCATCGCCGATACGCCCAGCTGCGCCTGGGCCGTCGCGCGGTATGGTGTTTGGGCCGACATGCCCGTCATTCGGGGCGAACCCAAAGGGCGAAGCCTGACATCCAAACTCGCAGGCACTGACTCTCCTTCACCTCTCCCCGGCGGGGAGAGGTCGCGAGCGCAGCGAGCGGGTGAGGGGGGCCGAACTTCGACAGATGGGTTTGAGCCCCCTCACCCAACGCCTTCGGTGTCGACCTCTCCCCGCCGGGGAGAGGTGGAAGAAGCAACAAGCGCGGGGTCTATGTATTCCGGGCGCGCGCCCGCGTCCCGGAATGACGAGGACAGACATGTTGTCATCGTGCCGCCCGGCGCGATGCGGGAGGCGCTGGCGCCGTTGCCGCTCGCCGCGCTGCGCCTTGATCCGGAGACCGTCGCAGCGCTTGCCGATGTCGGGCTCAACCGCATCGCCGACGTGCTCGATCTGCCGCGCGCGACGCTCGCCGCCCGTTTCGATGCGAGCTTCCTGCGCCGGCTCGATCAGGCGCTCGGCCGCGAAGACGAGCCGATCACGCCGAAGCGGCCTGCGCCCTCCTACATGGCTGAGCAGCATTTCGCCGAGCCGATCGCGCGCGAACGCGACGTGCTGGGGACGATCGCGCGCCTGAGCATCCGGCTCGGCTATGCGATGGAGGCGCGGGGAGAGGGCGCGCGCCTCATCGAACTCGCGCTCTTTCGCACCGACGGCAAGGTCCATCGCCTTGCGGTCGGCGCCGGCGCGCCCGTGCACGAGGCGAACCGCATCAGTCGCCTGTTCGCCGACCGGCTCGCGGGCCTAGGCGAGGCCTGCGATCCTGGCTTCGGCTATGACCTGGTGCGTCTCTCCGCCCCGGTCACGGAACGCTGCGCGCCGGTACAGACGAGCCTCGCCGCCGATCACGGCGCAGCCGATCATGCCGGCGAACTCGGCCATCTGGTCGATCGGCTCGGCGCGCGCTTCGGCCTGCGCCGCGTCACCCGCCTGGTGCCGCAGGATACTCACATTCCCGAATTCGCCGTCGCCGCGGTCCCGGCGCATGCGCACCTTGCATGCGCCGCTTCCCGTTTGCGGGGAGCGGCCGAGGTGCAAGCGAAGGCGGTTCCCGAGCGTGACGCCACCGAACCCGCCACGCAGGACACGCTCGCGCCGGCGCGGCCGGCGCGCTTATTCGCGCGCCCCGAACGCATCGAGGCGATCGCCGAAGTGCCCGATGGTCCGCCCGTGCGTTTCCGCTGGCGGCGCGTGCTGCATGAGGTCACCGCCGCCGAAGGGCCCGAGCGCATTGCCCTCGAGTGGTGGCGCGATGCGGCGGGCAGCGCGCTCACCCGCGACTATTTCCGCATCGAAACGCGCGCAGGCATGCGCGTCTGGCTCTATCGCGAAGGTCTTTACGGTCGCGAGACGGACGCGCCGCGCTGGTTCTTGCACGGCCTGTTCGGGTGAGCCGGCCGGCCGCTACGCGGCTATTTGGTGTACATGTGCCGCGCCGGCGTGCTCGCCATCGTCGGTGAACCCCCCGAAGGCGGCGCGGGCGAGAGCACGAAGGTCAGCCAGACATTCCAGCCTTCGGGTCGATGCTCCGACTCGAATTCCTTATAGCCTTTGAAGTTGACGTAGCCTTGCAGCGATCCCATCGGGATGATGTAGCCGATCTGCGCTCCAATGCCCGCGACACGCGACTCGAAACACCCGACTTGATCGCCGGATCCGCTGTCGCAACTGGCTTGCTGATACAGATAGCCCACGAGGCCGATCTGGAATTGCTTCGTCACGAATTGCGAGGCGGCCCAATCCAGATGAAAGTCGACGCCGCTTTGATATTGCGTATAGGGATCGACGAAATTGTAGGTGAAGCCGCCCACCGTCGAGAATTCGTGCCCGGTCTGCGGGTTGAAATACGTGTAGCCGAGGCCGGCATCCACCACCCAGTGCCCAAGCCCGAGATTCGACAGGCGAGCCGGGTCATAGGCGCCGATCGGTATGTCTCCGGTGACGTAGGCCATGTAGTTATGGACCCCGGCATTCCATCGCAGCACAAACTGCGGGACCAGGTCGGCGAAACCCGTCACGGAATCGCCGATAGTGTTAAATCGTGTCCGGCTGAGTCCGAACGGCCCGACGATCGTGTCAGTTCCGGGTATCGCGAACGGCTGGATAAGCAGTCCGGCGCTCAGCACCGAATTGATCGATGTGTTCGTGCGGCCATAGGCTACGATCGCCCCGATGGTCGCCTGCCCGCCGAGCACCGGTGTCTTAAACGTGTATTGGGGGATCGCCATGCCGATATCGGCGTCTGCGTCCAGGCTGGCCCTGATGCTTCCGGAGACAACGCCCGAAATCTCCTTGATCGTGATCTCTTTTGCGCGCGCAACCTGGGCGCCGGCGTTGACGGACGTGTGATAATACATTGACACGAGAGAGGGGCCGGGCTGCAGAGGCACCGCGGCGAGACTCCCGAAGAATCCGGGAATCCAGAAGCTCACCCCGTCTTGGTCGGCCAACGAAGCCCGCGGCATTAATGCGAGCGCCGCGGCAAACGCCAGCGACACCATCCACGTTTTCGCCCGACGCATGTCCTCCCTCCCACGCATCCGAACAACGATAAGGGGGCATGAATGAGCGATAGTTTTAGGCGGTCGCGCGTGCCCAACCTATGCAAAAGTTGAAGGAGATCGGTCGCATCGATCTGAATCCGCGCAGATGTGGCCCTGCGGCCACATCTGATGCGATTGAATCCAGGGTGTGCCGAGCGCGATTAATCCTAAGCCCGGAAACAGCTTTCGTTGTTCTGAAGCTTAGAGCATTTTCCGGCGAAGTGGGAACCGGTTCGCTGCAGAAAATGCGACCACTCAAGGCCAACCAGAGCGAATTCCGATTCAACCGGAACGGAATTCGCTCTAGTCGGTTGATTCAGCTAGATTGAAGGGTATAGGTGTTTAAGTTTGACACGGGCAG
>Ga0315534_1001170_pt1 | contig 18157 bp, 8 predicted proteins | sample SalMarSW160240MG_FD_203094 | JGI IMG/M metagenome (GOLD analysis project Ga0315534, IMG submission 203094) | Salt marsh sediment microbial communities from the Plum Island Ecosystem LTER, Massachusetts, United States - Salt Marsh Sediment SW1602-40 ... | reverse complement strand
ATCAACTCGCCAGAGCCGTGCGGCGGTCCAACGTCGCGGTGGGGGGAGGTTTCCTGCTGGAAGACCAGCGGGAATCGTTGATACGAATCCTGGGCCGGGCCCGCACGCTCGACGATATCCGAAAAACCGTCGTCGATCCGGATCCTCCGGTGCCCGTGACCATCGGCCGTGTTGCCGATGTGAAGTTTGGCGGACCCGTCAAACGGGGAGACGGCAGCGTCAACGGCCAACCGGCGGTCATCTTGTCTGTGCAGAAGCAGCCGGGCGCAGACACCCTGTCGCTGACAGCAAAGATCGATGAGACGTTGGACGATATCCAGCGCGCGCTGCCGCCCGGGATCCACATCGAACGCGAGCTGTTTCGGCAGGCGGAATTCATCGATGTCGCTATCAGGAACGTGTTGGAGGCGATCCGGGACGGCGCTATCTGGGTTGTCGTGGTGGTCTTTCTTTTCTTGTGGAACTTTCGTACCAGCACGATCACACTCACGGCCATTCCGCTATCGATCATCATCACGGCCCTGGTGTTCCATTATTTGGGAATCACCATCAATACGATGACGCTCGGCGGACTGGCCGTGGCGATTGGTGAACTTGTCGATGATTCCATCGTGGATATCGAAAACATTTTTCGACGGCTCAAACAGAATGCTCAGCGAGAACGGCCCGTCCACCCCCTGCGAGTCATCTACATGGCGTCGTGCGAAATTCGCAACAGCGTGGTCTATGCCACGTTGATCGTCGTCCTGGTGGTGGTACCGTTGTTCTCGCTGCCCGGCCTGGAAGGCCGCATGTTTGCGCCGCTGGGTCTGGCTTATCTGCTCACTTTGCTGGCTTCGTTGCTGGTCTCCCTGACGGTAACGCCGGTATTGGCTTCGGTGCTGCTTCCCCGGGCAAAATTCATTGAGCGCCCGCGCGACGCCCTGTTGCTGCAGTGGCTCAAACGGTTGGACCGGCGATTACTGAATTTCACGCTGCGACACGCCGCGGGTGTCTTAGGCTGCGTCGCGATAATCGTTGTCCTGTCTCTGTCTGGCATCGTGTGGATGGGCGGCGAATTTTTGCCCGCGTTCAACGAAGGCACATTGACGATTGGAATGCGAACTCCTCCCGCCACGGCTCTGGAGGAATCCAACCGCGTAGGCACGCGTATCGAGGAGTCGCTATTGACGATTCCGGAAGCCATGCACGTTTCCCGCCGCACGGGTCGCGCGGAGCTGGATGAACACGCTGAAAACGTGAATATGTCGGACATCGAGGTGGGCCTTATGGAATCGCTGCAGCCGCGTCCCGGCGTGGGATACGCCGTGTTGCGGGCCATTCCAGGCTTGCATCGCCTGGGCTACAGGCAGGTAGGGCGGAACCGCGAGGAGATACTACACGTGATCCGTGACATGACGGCTGTCATGCCGGGCGTGCAGATCAATATCGGGCAACCCATTTCGCACCGCCTCGACCACATCATGTCGGGCATCCGGTCCCAGATTGCCGTCAAGCTGTTCGGACCGGACCTTTCGCTATTGCGCAGCAAAGCGAATGCGGTTTTTCAGATCATGAGCGAAGTGCCCGGCGTGGTCGATTTGCAGATCGAGCAACAGGTGGACGTTCCCCAGGTGCGAGGCACTATCTTGCGCGAGGAAACCGCGGCTTACGGCCTCATGCCGGCGGACGTCGCCGAGGCGTTGGAAACGGCGTTTCAAGGGCAGACCGTCGGGCAGGTGCTCGAGGGGCAACGCACCTTCGACCTGGTTGTCTGGTTCGACGAAGACGCCCGGTACGACATTCAGGCGATTCGCTCGACGTTGTTGGCCACGCCGAAAGGGGCCAGAATTCGGCTCGGAACCGTGGCCAACATCGTCGAAACGCGCGGCCCCAATACGATCAACCGGGAAAACATCGCACGGCGGATTGTCGTGCAGGCCAACGTAGCCGACCGTGATCTGGTGAGCGTTGTCGAGGACATCCGTAACCGCATACGACGCCACATCGATCCGACGCTTCCCAACGGTTACTACATCGAATACAGCGGTCAATTCGAGGCGCAGCGGCAAGCGAACCGGCGGTTGTTCATCCTGGGTGGCATCTCCGTGATCGGCGTGTTTCTACTGCTGCTAAAATGCCTCGGTTCGTGGCGTGCCGCGCTCCAGGTCATGGTTAACATTCCGCTGGCCGCCATGGGATCGGTGCTGGCCCTGCTGCTGACCAACTGGCCCGGCTGGGAAGCGCTCGAGGGAGTGGCGTTTTGGCAGTGGCCGCGAACGTGGCTGGAATCCATCAGCGTGTCGGTGGCTCACTGGGTCGGTTTCATCACTCTCATCGGGATTGTCTCACGCAACGGGATTTTGATGATTTCGCATTACATCCATCTGATGAAGTACGAGAAGGAACCTTTCGGCAAGGAAATGATTATTCGCGGCAGCCTGGAGCGCCTGGCCCCGGTGCTGATGACTGCGTTGACTACGGCGATTGGCCTGCTTCCGCTGGCACTCGGAGAGGGGCAGACCGGTAAGGAGATTCTCCACCCGCTGGCGGTGGTCGTGATTGGCGGCCTGATAAGCTCCACGTTGCTGGATCAGCTTGTCACGCCCGCGCTGTTCTTCACGTTCGGCCACAAGGTGTACAGGCCCGCTGGAGAGGCCGCCGACGGCGACTGGTGGAAAGACGTGGAGGCTGCTGATAGGTAGCGCGCGGACATTCGGTGAAGCGGCGGCGAGGCCTACGATTGGTCCACGGCATCCGGGGGGCGGTTGCCGGCCTTCCGGCGACCAATCCGCCGTCCGATGGTGATTGTGCCGATGCCGACGGTCAACAGAACAATGCCACTGCTCGCATTCACGACGGCGGCATGCAAATCGTTTCGCGTCCACACCGTGCCGATAAGGACAAGTACTCCCAGAATCGTAAAGAACAGTCCCAGCACACGCAGTGATGACGCGTCGCGCTGCTGATTGCTGTCGCCGCTCGCTCTCTCGTCGGTCATGGGCGCTTATCTCCCCAGCCAGATATAGACGGCGATATAGGGCAGAAGTACCACGGTTGACCAGATACGCAAATCTCTCCACCATCGCTGATCCGGCGCGCCGCGAAAAACGAATTCCCGCCTCAGCACCCACACCCACACCATCGCGACCACGTACAAGCCCATGGTGCACGCCACAGCGACCGACATCGGCAGACTGCCCAGCCAGGCGTCGACCGGTCCGTGCAGCGCCTTGATCGGCGGCCCCAGCGCGTCTTGAAGGGCTTGCTGCGCCCGTTCCGACCACGACCCGTCGTCCGCGCCTGCCCGCACGATGGCCGCGGCGAACTGGAAATGATCCGCCGGCAGAAACGAGTACGGCATGTGGGTGCCTCGCTACGGAGTTGACCTCGGCGGTTCGTCATCGTCGGAAATCACGAGGCCGTACACCAGGCCTTCCAGCTTTGCGGAGGGCTCCTTGCGCGTCAGGAGACTGACGATCACCGTCACGACCAGCGCGAACCAGAACGACCAGAATGAAACGTACAGATACGCGGCTTCGGACATGAACACGGCTTCGCCCAAAACATTGAGCCCGAATGTCAGGCAGAACCCGATCGTCAGCCCGGCAAGACCGCCCCACCCAGTGGCCCGATGCCAGAAGATCCCCAGCAACAGAATCGCCAGCGTCGGACCCTGGAATAGCGACAACAATGTTTGAATGACATCGTACAGCGTCGTCGACTCCTCGAATCGGGGTGCGTACCACGCAGCGGCCAGCAGGACGCCGACCGTAAGCATGCGGCCCAGCACCAGTCCGAATAAATCCGACATTTGCCGTCCCACGAATCTTTCGTGAAACGGCCGGTAGACGTCGCTCGTAAAGATAGTGACACACGAGTTGAGATACGAGTCGACGCTGGACATCAGCGCGGCAAAGAATGCGGCGAACATCAGGCCCTTGAGACCGGCCGGCATCAGCGCGTTGATCAACGACGGGACGGCGGCTTCCCCCGGCGCCAGCTCGGGGATCAGGGCCCGCGCCGCCATGCCCGGCAGGAACACCAGAGCCGGAATCAGTAACTTGAAGATGCCCGCTGTCAGCATTCCCGCTTTGGCATCCCACTCCGTGCGGGCTCCCAGCGCGCGCTGCATGACCGCCTGGTTGCCCACGAAATACGCCGTTGACATGATGATACCGAGACTGAAGACCATGCCAGGCCAGGGGTATGCCGTGCCGGGCTCATGGGGCAGCAACAGGCGAAAATAGTCTTGGTCCAGTCCCGGCTGGGCGAGAATGTTTTCGACAAGACCGGACCAGCCTCCGATCTCCCACATCCCCAACACCAGCAGCGCTGCCGTGCCGACGAACATCACGACAAGCTGCATGACGTCCGTCATCACCACGGCCGCCAATCCACCGCTGGCCGTGTAGATGCCCACCACGACCGCGGTGACCCAGATTCCGACGAGGTGGTCCCAGCCGAGCACATTGTTCAGGAAAACCGCCGATGTCCACAGCATGATCGACAGCGTACCGAGCATGAACAGCAACAGCACCAGCGCGTGAATCCAGCGCGTTCCCGCGTTGTAGCGGCGGCCCAGAAACTCAGGCAGCGTAAAAACTCCCGCTCGCCAATAGTACGGCACAAAAATAAACGCCGCGATCAAAAGGGCGGGCACCGAGCCAATCCAGTCGAAATTAGCTTGGGCGATCCCGCGCTGATACGCGGCGTCCGCCCCCGTGATCAGATCGATGGCTCCGATGTCGCTGACGACAATCGACATGCCGATCGCCCAGAAGGGCAGCGCGCGTCCCGCCAGAAACAGATCGCTCGCCGAATGCACGTACTTGGCAAAGTAACTGCCGATGATCAGCACGCCCGCCATGTAGACGCCGATGATCACGTAGTCGATCGAGGCCAGGCCTTCCGCGAGCTGGTTCATGAGGTGCCGCCGTACAAGCTAAGAATTCAAGCTTACGCCGGAATGTACCAGAAATCGCACGACGGCCAAGGGGCGTCGCGGTCGAGTGGCTCCTGCCGCCCCCGGGCGGCACGGTACCACCGGGAACAATGAGAACAGCGCGTAAAGTTCGTTCCACACTCGGATCAACGTGGTGGCTCGCCGAGAGCCGGCAAACGAGTAGACTATACACAAAGCTTCCCGGCACCGTGCGGTGGCCGATGTTCCAGGGGGAAGTACACGCGATGGAGACGTCTGCCACGATTCGAGGATATCGTCCCGGCGACGAGGACGCCGCCTATTACGTTTGCCTCAAGACCGGCAACCACGGGCGGGATGGCGAGCCGTACTACCGCGAGGATCCCGGCGCGCTGGGACGGATCTACGTCGGCCCGTATTTGGAGTATGAACCTGGACTGGCTTTGATGCTGGAAGATGAAGCGGGCGTTTGCGGCTACGCGTTGGGCGCGTTGGACTCGCGTGCGTTCTACGATCGCTACGAACGGCAATGGCGACCCGCGTTGTGCCAACAATTCCCCGCGCCCGCGGGCGATCCATCAGCGTGGAACCGCGTCCAGTCCGTATATTTCAGCTACCACCATCCGACGTATTTTTATCCCGAATCCTACGCCTCCTATCCGTCGCACGTGCATATCGACCTGCTTGAACGCGCGCGGGGACGGGGCCACGGCCGCGCGATGATGGAAACGCTGCTGGACCGACTTCGGTCGCGGGGCTCGCCGGGCACGCACCTCGGTCTGAGCATGGTCAACGAGAACGCCTACCGCTTCTATCTCCGACTGGGGTTCGTTGAGCTCGAGCGGGTGGGCGAGGGTGAAAACGGCTCGATCTACATGGGAAAGCAACTGGCGTAAACCGATCGATCCATTGGTCCAATCATTCATCAGCCTCCGGGCGCCAGCCCACGGTTGCTGGAGTCGCCGCACCAACCGGGCGCCAGCGCGTTGCGGCTGGTTCTGCGCGGTGTTTTGGGCAAGTTAGACGCAGTTCCCTTGCGGCATCCATGTTCTGCAGAATGATGGCTCGTTTATGAATCATCGGTTTCGCGGGCGTCGCCGAAGTCGCCAGACTTTGGCGGAACGGCAACCAGCCAGAAGCGTAGAAGTTCGGCTGCCGGCTAACCCCGCGCGCTGATGATCAGCAGAGGAGAGTCCGTGCGGTGGGCCAGCCGCAGCGCGAATTGTCCAAATACTTTTCGGCGTCGGCTGAAACGCTGGACACCCAGGATCACCAGATCGCTGTTGGCCGCGTGCTCTGCCACGGTTTCGACGGGCTGGTCACTGCACAGGATCAGCACCCGGGCGCGGCCTGCCGATAGATCGGCCGCCCGGCTCACCACGTCGCGCTGTGCGGATTGCTGATCGCGCAGTGTTGCATTGCGGGGCAGCACCCTGAGAAACGTGACTTCCCGCTGTCCGGTGCGCGACAGGCTGCCCAGCATCCGTGCCAGCAATCGGTCATGTCGGCCCTGGCCGGCGGTGGGGACCAGGATTCTTCTGGCCGGCGCCAATTGCCAGTTTTTCGGAGCGCGGAGCACGACCACGTCGCAATCCGCGCCGCTCATCAGTTGGTCCATCGGAGTCCCTTCGGCGCCTTCCGCGATGAAACTGAGGCCCAGCAGCAAACTTTCGCATCGGTGCAACCGCGCTACCCGCGCGATCTCGGACCATGGCTCTTGGGCAATGGTCGTTAACGCGTCGGGGTAGACGCCTGCTTCGAGGGACGCAGCGATGGATTTGGCCAGCACGGATTGCGCGTTCTCAATGGGGGCCGTACCGTGCCGCAGCTTCCAATCCGACGGTACGACGACGACCGACAGCATCAGGACGCGCCCCGTTTCGGGCGGGGCCAATGCGCCGGCCACGGCAGCCAGTCCCCGAACGCTGTCGGGATTGACAATCGGTACGAGCACCAGTGGGCTGTGGCCCCGCAACTGGACGATTTCCGGGTCGCGCGACGCTTGGGATGCGTCCGTGATGCGTGCTCGCTGGGCGAAGAGCCCCAGAAACAGCAAACCGCCCAGCGACAGCCAGGTGGCGGTGATGAAACCGGCGCGGGGCACGGCGATGCCCTGGTACATGGCCAAGGCGACGCATGCCAGACCGCCCAGGACGGGGACACCCGGGTACAGCGGCACGCGGAACGGCGGCGGGCGACTGGCGCTTCGCTGCCGCACCAGGATGGCGATCCAATGAGCAAGCGCGAAGCTCAATAGAAAAATCAAACTCGACGCGGCACCGGCGGCGGCCACGTCGGGGGTCACCAGCAGCAGGACGATGACAATGACGGCCGTGCCCACGATCGCGCGCACCGGCGTCGCGCGACGCCGGTGCAACCGGGCCAGGGACGCTGGCAGAGTACGGTCCACGGCCATGGACATGGCTACCCGCGACGCCGCGAACAAGTTGGCCTCCAGGGCCGACAACATGGAGAGAACGCCGGCGACGATGACCAGCCAGTAGCCGAAGCTACCCATGAAATTCGCCGCGGCCAGCGGCACCAATGTCTCGGGGTCGCGCCGCGCCACGTCGACGACCTTTTCTCCGTGGGGGACGCCCACCGTGGCGATCAGCAGCAGCAAGGGCAGATAAATCATCAGGGCCAGACCAAGCGACAGCAACATGGCCCGCGGGATTGTCCGTTCCGGTCGCCGGATTTCGCCCGCCACGGCGGCAATGAGGTCAAAGCCCTGCAGGGCGATGAACGAAAAGCCCATGGCTTTCAGCAGACCGTCGCCCCCTTCGGCAAAAAAAGGTCGCAGTGATCGTCCGATGTCGGCAGCGGATCGCCCGCGCAGCGCCCAGGCTCCACCGGCGATGAGCACGAAGAACACGACCACTTTCCCCGCATTGATCCACTGCCCGCCGGCGGCAGGTTTCCACGCCAGGCGTGCGGAATAGAACAGTGTGGCGGTTGCGGCCAGTCCGCAGATCGTCGAGCGTGTGGCGAATTGCGGCGGCGTCTCGCCAAGCAGCGCACCGTAAAGGTCTTCGCATCCCACCAGGGCGAATTCGGCGAAGCCGAATGCATAGAGCACCGCCGCGACGATGGAGGCAAACCACACGACCCACCCGACGGAAAACGCTGCCTCGACCGACAGCACCATCTTGGCGAAGGTGTAGGTGCCTCCCGAGTACGGAAACTTGGACGACACCTCCGCGAAACTCAGTGCCGTGAACAGCGCGATCAGCCCGTTGAGGGCGAAAGCCAGCATGGCACTGGGGCCGGTGACGGAGAAAACGGCGCCGGCCAGCGCCAGTATCCCGCCGCCGACGATGGCGCCGACGCCTACTCCTGTGGCAGCGGAAAGTCCGAGGTGCCGGCGAGATTGTGTATCGGTGGTCACCCGACGAGAGGCCTGTCCGTGTTACGGGTGCACTACAGGTTTTCGATAATCTCGCGTCGCGATATGAGCGGTTCGCTTTGCCTGGTAGACAGTTCACACGCGTCGAGCCACCGGTCCCGCAGTTTTTCCTTCAGCGCGTCTCGTTCCGCTTTTCCATCGGGGAACGGAGAGACTTCACCTCCGGCCCGGTGCATGTGACCTCCACCGGTTCCCAGTCCTGCCAAGACTTTTTGTACCAGCAGCGTTGCGCTGTCTCCTTCGTGCTCGGTGCGCACCGACACCAGAAAATTACCGTGGACCAACGCCCCGCTCAGCACCCGATGGATGCCCCGGCATCGAACCAACAAATCGGCCAGCTCTCCCACGATCTCCGCTCCCTCGGCTCGGGGAAGCAGGCACAAGGCCGTATTACCGAACACACGAGTGCTCTGAATCGCCATCGCCAGATCACTGAAGTAATCGCGTGACAAAGGAGCGCTCTCGATGGCGGCCAGCAATGCCGGGTCGGCACGTTCGGTCAACCACAGCAGTACGTCTCGATCGAGCTCCGTGTAATGCGTTTCGAAGCTCCTCGTTTCGGTACGGATGGCGTATAACATTGCGGTCGCCAGCTTCTCACCAGGTTCGATTCCCTGCTCCTGCAAATAGCTGGCCGCAATCGTGGCCGACGCTGCCACATCGGGCCGCACGTCGACAAACGCCACCTTTTCCGTCGGCGCGCCATTGACGTGGTGGTCGATGATGGCGACCGGTTGGATTGCTTCGCGTGTCACTATGTGATTTGCGGATCCCAAACGACAATCCACCAGAATCACACCGGTTCGCGCACTTAAAACGAGTTCGCTGACCAGCTGAATCGGGGGCGTCAGCAGATCGACCATATGCCGGTTTTCGGCGCGGACAATCTGGCCCCCGCCAACGAGGTCGACGGGCAAGTTCAATCGTTCTTCCAGCAGGGTGCGCACACACCAACCCGTGGCGATGGCATCGGGGTCGGGATTATCGTGCATCACAATCAGCAGCCGATCGAATTCGTCCAGGACGCTTAGCAACCGGCGCGAGCGGGGGTCGGACCGGGCGGAACCCGGCCGGCTTGAGCGGTGGAATTCACTGGGAGGCATACCATCATCCTACCTTGGTTGACAGTCTGCTAAAAGTCGCCGCTGCCGGCGCCCGCGCCCGATCGTGCGGATCACGGAAAATGAAGCGATTGCCGCCGTGCCAACATGCGCGAATGGAGCGGTTGCTTCACCCTGGGCAGGCCGTTGTGTACGATACGATCATGGCGGAGAGGCACGAGGACGTTCTGCGAATTCATCGGCAGCCTGCGGTCCGGCAAGCCACACTCGTGCTGGCCTTCACGGGATGGATGGACGGCGGCGATGTTTCCACCGGAACCGTTCACCGTTTGCTGGAGTTGACGGACGCGCAACCCTTCGCGGACATCGATCCCGATCCCTTTTTCATCTATAACGTGCCGGGCTCCATGGAGGTGGCGTCGCTTTTCCGGCCGCCGATTACCGTCAAGGACGGGCTGATCGAAACCGTTGACATGCCCGCCGCCACGTTTTATTGCCACGAACCAGAGAATCTGCTCCTGTTTGTCGGCAAAGAGCCGAACCTGAAGTGGCGATTGTTCGGCGACTGTATCTTCCAACTCGCTCGACAAGCGGACGTGCGGCGAATTCTGTTTGTCGGTTCCTACGGGGGCTCCGTGCCGCATACGCGAGAACCGCGGCTGTATGTGAGTTGCTCCAATGAGCGGCTACTGCGCGAAATCCGAAAATACGGCGTGGGACTTGCCAACTACGAAGGCCCGGGTTCCTTTACGAGTTACCTGATGGTACAGGCGCCAGCGGAAGGCGTAGAAATGGTTTCGCTCGTTGTGGAAATACCCAGCTACCTGCAAGGCGCCAATCTGTCCAGCATTGCGGCGGTTACGCGACGATTGGCCAAGATTCTCAAGTTGCCTCTCGACTTGGATTCCTTGCGTGCTGCCAGCACGCGGTGGGAATTGGAGATTTCCAGCGCCGTGGAGAAGAATGAGGAACTCGCGGCTCAGGTTCGACAGCTCGAAGAAGCTTACGATGAAGAACTGCTTCAGCAGGAAGCTGATGAGCTTTGATATCGCCGCGATCAGCCCAGCGTGGGTCGTCAGCACCGGACGCTAAATATGATTTTGTGATCCTGGGAACGCGTTTGCGGTTCGTGCTTCAGGCAATGGCTGCGCGGACGTGGCAACATTCCACCGTCAGCCCTCAACACGCCAACCGTCTCACGAAAAGCAAGCCGCGAATTGATGAAAGCATTGGGTTGGGACTGAGCCCTCAGCGCTATTCGTTGGTAACCAGCCGCGAAAAGGCGCAAGCGTGTAGCCGCGGGCGAAAGCCCGCGGGGAAACGTGTGTCCTGCCTGGCGGCCCACGCGTCTGGCTGCCGGTGCGTCGCGTGAGGCCGAATTCGGGCCAAAGTCTGACCCGCACGATCGTTTCGGGTATTATCAGAGGCGAGGGCCGAGATTCCGCACCTGGTATCACCACCGGCTCGGACCTCACGCCGAACGCCCGGACCCCCTCCATTGAGATTGGACAACGATGATAAGAGTGTTCCGATTCCTTGAGCGCGCTCGACAAAACTCCCCCACGCGGTGGCCATTGGGCAGCACCCGACGGGGGCGGCGCGCCGCCAAGCCGCCCGCGGGCATGTGGCGGAAACGGCCCACGTTGGAACCGCTTGAATGCCGTCTGGTCTTGGACAGCACGGTGGTATTCAACGAGATCATGTACAACGTGCCGGGCAGCGACGACGGCATGGAGTGGATCGAGCTGTACAACCAGATGGGCGTCGATATCGATCTGTCGGGCTGGTCCATCGCCGACGGCGCACGCTACACGTTCCCCGACGGCACCATTTTGGAGGGAGGAGAATATCTGGTCGTGGCTTCCGATCCGGCCGCCTTGCGGGCGTCCGCCGGCGTGCAAGACGCAATTGGGCCGTTTGACGGCGGGCTGGCCAACGGAGGCGAAACGGTGCGCTTGCGGAACCACGCGGACCGGATCATGGACGAGCTGGACTACGATGATCGCGACCCGTGGCCGACGGGACCGGACGGATCGGGAGCTTCGCTGGCCAAGATCCGCCCCGACGATGCGACGGCATCCCCGGAGCACTGGAGGTCAAGCGACCAGGTGGGCGGCACGCCGGGCTCCCGCAACTTTCCCGAGGATCCCACGGCCGATCAACGGATTGACTCGCTGATCGCCGGCAAGGCTCCGGCCACGGTATTGGTTCCCACTGCCGGCGATGCAATCCTGGGGACGACGTGGACCGCGCTCGATTTCGATTCCAGTGGTTGGACGCAAGGATCGTTGGGTGTTGGCTTCGACACGGACGCGCCGCCGGGCGAGACGTCGGGATTGCTTCGTTACTATCCGTGGGATTCGGGTGCCGAAGATTTGTCAGGAAATGGTGTCCTAGGCAGGATCATCGGACCTGCGTTCTCGCCAGATGTGCCGCCCAACGTGGCATCGGCGCAGTCTCTGCAATTTGACGGCGTTAAAGACCGGGTCAATATCATCGACGAGCCGGACCCCGTCGATTACACGCTGTCGGCATGGGTCAAACCCGCGCAGGTACGCGAGTCGAGTATTGTCGTGCGATTGGGCGCGGGTGGTACCAGCGGCATCCTGTCCCACCAGCTACGCCTGAACGACGCCGGGCACTTCGAGCACCAGGTTTTCGACAACATTCAGTTCCACACGGTGACGGGAACCACGGTCGTCCAGCCGGGGCAATGGTATCACGTCGCCGGCACGGCACGGAGCGACGGAACCATACGGCTGTTTGTCAACGGCGTTGAAGAAGGTAGTCCGAGCGAGATCGGCACGGTCTGGGGCGAGGGCCGGCGATGGCTGGTGGGGTCCAACTTTGGGCCAGGCACTTCGTATTTTGACGGGTGGATTGACGAGCTAGCGATATGGTCCGGCGCTTTGTCCGCCGCGCAGATACAGAACCTGGCGCAAGGGACGGCGGCCATCGATGTGACCGGCTATACGGGGCAAACCGGCACCGACGTCCGCGGCACGATGTTCGGCAATACGGCCTCTGCCTGGTCACGCGCCGAATTCAACGTCGTTCCGGGCACGATGTACGATCAGTTGACGATGGACGTGCTGTTCGACGACGGGTTTGTGGCCTACCTGAACGGAGTCAAAGTCGCCGAAGAGAACGCCCCCGAAGTGTTGTCGTGGGACGCGGCCGCCACGTCTTTGCGCCCCGATGCGATCGTGCTGGCCGGTCACACGATCGACCTTTCGCAGCATGTCGACCTGCTGCGGAGCGGCAGGAATGTCCTGGCCTTGCATGGCCTGAATATCGATGCCAACGACAGCGACTTTCTGAGCAACGCGCGGCTCGAAGGTCGCGTGGCACGTCCCGCTCGCGAAACACTGCCGATCGTCATTAATGAGATTGCCGCGGTCGGAGATGGGCCGTTCTGGATCGAATTGATGAACACGGGCAGCGCCGACGTTGACCTGGAAGGAATGGTGCTGACCAGTACCGAGGGAAATGCGCGGGAATACGTTGTTTCCGCGCCGACGATTTTGCCGGCCGGAGATTATCTGGTTGTGGATCAGGCGACGCTGGGATTCGACGTCGCACAAAGCGAACGTGCGCTGCTGTACGCGCCGGGCAAGAAAGCGGTGCTCGACAGCGTGAGGGTCCTGGACCGGCCCCAGGCGCGGCTCCCGGACGGCCGGGGCATCTTTCAGACTCCTGAACCGGCGACGCCGGGAGACGCGAATCGATTTGCGATCCCGTCGGAGATCGTAATCAACGAAATCATGTACCATCACCGGCCGCAATACGCCGTGCCGGGCGATTCGCCGGAAACGAGCGTGCCTTTCGCGGTGTCCGATCAGGAGTGGGTTGAACTATTCAACCGGAGCGATAATGTTGCCGTGGATTTGAGTGGCTGGCAACTCGACGATGCGGTTCGCTTTACTTTTCCCGATGGAACCGTGCTGCCGCCGGGGCAATTCCTGGTCATCGCCAAGAGTCCGGCCGAATTGGAAGGAGTGTTCTCCGACATTTTTGCGGCGGGAGACGTGTTGGGACCATTCGCCGGCAAGCTTTCCAACAGCGACGAGCGGCTCGTGCTGCTCGATGATACCGGCAACGTCGCCGACGAAGTCCATTACTACGACGGAGGGAGGTGGCCCGGCTACGCCGACGGCGGCGGAGTGAGCCTCGAGCTGCGGGACCCTCGGGCCGATAACGCCGTGGCCGAAAGCTGGGCGGCGAGCGACGAAGCTTTTGCGCTGGGCCGTTCCGAGTGGCAACACTACGAGTACACGGCCACGGTCGAATCCACTCAGTTCGATCCCGCGATTCACTTTCACGAACTCGTGCTGGGTCTGTTGGACGCGGGCGAGGTTCTGCTGGACAACGTTCAGGTCATTGAAGAGCCCGCGGGTTCGGCGATCGATCGCATGCAAAACGGCACGTTCGACGAAGATGCCGCCGGCACCACACCCGATACATGGCGGATCCAGGGAACGCATTTCCGCAGCCAGGTCGTGCCAGACCCGCGGGACGGCTCGAACCAGGCGCTGCACCTGGTCGCCGAGGCCACGCTTACCGAATTGAGCAACCATGCGGAAACGACACTGGAGGGCGGGGCCCAGGTTGCGGTCGGAACGACCTACCGCATCGCATTCGACGCCCTGTGGGTCGCCGGTTCCCCCCAACTCCATACGGAACTGCATTACCGCGACGCGGCCCGGACCACCATCATCGATAGGGCAGAGCAAAGCGGGACGCCCGGCGCCACGAATTCCACCTTCGTGGCAAACGCGGGTCCCGTGTTCGACGGGTTTCGGCACGGACCCGTGGTCCCCCGGTCCGGAGACGAAGTGACGGTCTCGGTCGCCGCCCACGATCCGGACGGCATCGATTCGGTAACGTTGATGTATGCCGTTGACGGCGCGGCGCCGTTCACCGCGGTTTCCATGGCGGTCGATGCCGACGGGATGTATTCCGCGGTCATTCCTCCGCAAAGCAACACGACGGTCGTGCAGTTCTACGTGCAGGCCCAGGACCAGCTCGGCGCCGTGGCCACGTTTCCCGCGGCCGGCCCCGATTCGCGGGCGCTTTACAAAGTGTTTGACGGCTTTGAGCGGGACGCGATGCGCCACAACATTCAAATGATCATGACGCCGGACGACATCGCCGAACTTCATGACGTCGTGAACATGATGGACAACCAGATGCGGGGAACGACGGTTGTCTACAACGGCGAGGAAGTATTTTACGACGTCGGCACAAGGCTCAAGGGCAGCATGTTTACCCGTGATGGGATACCCAACACGGGATACCAGATCCGCTTCCATTCGGAACAGCGATTTCGCGGCGTGCACAAAACGGTAGGATTGGATCAGAGAAACGAACGCGAGATTCTTATCAAGCACATAATCCAGAGCGCCGGGTTGCCCGGTGCCATGTATGACGACGTCGTCATTCTGGAGACGCCCACCAGCATTGGCGGCGGTCCCACGCTGCTATCCATGGCACGGCACACCAACGTCTATCTCGAATCCCAGTTTGTCAATGGAGGCGATGGAACCGTATTCAAACTGTCCGGAATTCGAGTGCCAACCGCGACGCATGACGGGACCCCGGAAGGGTTCAAGCTGTATCGTCCCATCGGGGGAGCCGGAATGGACCTTCAGGACATGGGCGACGATAAGGAACTCTACCGCTGGCCCTACGTGATCAAAAACAATCGTGAAAAGGACGACTACAGCCACATTATTGATATGGCCAAGGTGTTTAGCCTGGAAGGCGAAGCACTGCGTGAGGCCGCTGACGAAGTGTTGGATGTCGACGAATGGCTGCGGGTGTTCGCCATGCTGTCCCTGGGAGGGATCACGGACGTCTACAGCTACGGCGGCGCGCACAACCTGAAATTCTATGTGCGGCCGGAAGACAACAAAGTCCTGGCGATACCGTGGGATTGGGACTTCAGCTTCAATCGTTCGACGGAGGCCCCTCTTCGCGGCGATGCCAACACGGCCAAGCTGATCGACTTGCCGGGCGTCTATCGCGTGTACCTGGGGCACTTGTGGAACCTGATCCAGACGTCCTTCAATATGGACCACATGGCGTACTGGACCGATCACTACGAGGCGATGTTGTCCGCGCAAGGCTCCACCTATCAGGGATATCTCAATACGATTGGCAGTCGCGGCGACTTTGTGCTCGGCCAGTTGCCCGCACAGATTCCATTTGAAATCACTTGGGGACGACTTCGCGAGTCCGAATCGACGGTTGTCGTGGAAGGGCGCGGCTGGATCGATGTTCGAGAAGTCCGGCCAGCGGGAATCGCCGACCCGCTTGATGTCCATTGGCTGGACGATGAACGATGGCGGATAAGCGTTCCGCTGCAGCCCGGCGATAATGCCATTGCTTTGGAAGCCTACGATCATCAGGGGGCGCTGGTCGGTGACGATTCGATCGGCGTGACGGCCTTCACCCGTCTCGGCGATTTGACGGGCGACGGCCTGCTGGACGCGGCAGACATCGACGCCATGGTTCTGGCTCTGCGGAATCCGGTGGCCTACGAAAGCGGTTACGGACTGCCGGCGGCCGCTGGCGGAGACGCCGACCAGGACGGAGACATGGACTTTGATGACATCGATGAACTATTGGCTCTGGTGGCAGCGGCCAGTTCGGCGTCCGCGTCCGAGGCGGACATCGCGCCATCCTCCGAGCGGCGACCGCTCGCCTCAACATACGCGGCCGGCCACCACGCGCCGGCGGCTCCCAAGCGCATCGCCAAGATGCGGGACGACGTGTGGGCGGAAGAGCGAGACTGGGTCTCGCGGCGGTCACCGATCGATGCGAACGAGTCGCCGGCAGGAAACCGTCGATAATCGTCGGTCACGGCGCTGGATGGCTGCCGGCCGTGGTGGGCGCGTCGGCCGCCGGAGCGCTCAAAAACGCAATCAAGTCGACGAATTCCTGGTCCGTCAGCGTCTCGTGCAGGCCCTCCGGCATCAGGCTCCTTGGTTGCACCTGCTGACTGGCGATCTCGGATTTGGTGACGACGACCTGCCGTCCTTCTTCGCTGCCCAGCGTGATGGTATCTCTCGTCTCCGCCAACGGAATTCCACTGCGAACGCGACCGTCGGTGAGAATCATCGACACGGGCTGGTAGCGCGGTGCCACGATGCGATTCGGTTCCAGGATCGATTCGACGATGCGGGCCAGTGACAGGCGAGATCCAACGCCCGTCAAATCCGGCCCGATCTCCGTGCCTTCGGTACCCACACAATGGCACTTTGCGCACTGACCTTTGGACGCGGAGAAGAACAGCCGGCGGCCGCGCTCGGGATCGCCGGTATGGGACAGCGCGGCTTCGGCGAGCTGTTCGTGACGCGGAACGGCGCTGCGTCGGCGAAAATTCAGCGAAAACCCCGCCTTCCGGCGGGTGGCTTCGAGCACGACGAGAACACGGTTCCGTCCTTTGTGAAGCCTTACATTGAATCGGGCGGGTTGCTCGTCGGCAGGGAGCACCCCCTGTTCGAACGCCAGCCCGCCGTGCAGCCATACGCCCAGCGCGACGTCGGCGCGCACGAGCATCTGGGCGTCGATGGTCTCCGGCACGATGATATCCGTACGCGCCATCCAGTAGCGACGGCCCGTGGCTGGGTCGGCCAGCGCAACGTGGCTTTCGGGACCGCTGCCGGTCGTTACCCTCCATGACAGCGATGGCATCTCGCCTGACGACGCCGCGGCATCGGCGGCCGCGACTTCTTGCAGGACGTCGCCTGCCGGCCGGCTGGAGAGTGGACCGGCAATGTGCCACCGCGTGAGCATTCCGCTCGCCCCGTGAATCTCCGCCGCGGCACGCGCCATCTGCGCTTGGAGCTCCGCGGGCACAGACAGGTGGGCGATCCAGTCGTGCAGCAAGCGGGCTGCCTGCCGGTCCACGAGCTGGGTTGCCAGCGGTGGCATCTGGCCCACGCCGCGGCGCGACACGCGCAAGTACAGCACGGACCTTTCCGGATCGCCAGGGGCCACGAGCATCGCGCCGGGCACGTTGAAATCCGCGTGCAGCGGCCGGCTGCCGACCAGCTTTGTTTCCTCGAGGGGGGTGCCGTGTTTAAGTGTAATGAGGGCATTGCCCCCGCCCGCACCGACGTGGCAGTGCGCGCAGTTGGCGTCCAGATACGAGCGCGCCCGCGCGTCGAGGTTCGCCGCCGCATCGTCGGGAGCGGCCAGTCTTGCCAGCGAGTCAGGCGCATCCGTGAGCCGGCTGCCGAACAAACCCTCCTCCTCGAGCCGTCGAAGCTGATTCCTGGCCGGCGTCAAGTTGTCCTCCGGACAGTTAAGCTGTTCGGTCCGAACTCCGAGCACAAACCCGGCCGCGCGGGAATGGCACACCATGCACTCCGTTCGACTGACGACGCGCCACGGAATCTGCGTGGAGTCCGAAGTGGCGGCGGGATCCGCGATGGTAACCGACAGCTCAAGCCCCTCGGCGGGGGCCAGCCGCGCGTCGTCCTGCGCGTCGCTCCAAACATAGGAGTAGCCGCTCCACTGGCCCTCCTGCAGCGTCAGAATCTGCGTTTCGATCCTGCGTCGCGCGGTCAGTGGGGCGTCGATTGACGGAACGCTCAACGTCTTGACCAATACGGCGCCTTCGGGAAACGTCCAATGGCCCGACGCTGCGAAGGTCATCTGGCGAGTGCCCGGCAGAGCGAGGTGTCGCCGGGCGTCTGCGGTGTCGCACCATTGCGGAGTGTTGACCGAATAGGACACCACGCCGGGCGACGGGGCCAGTTCCGTCAGCGATGCAAACAG
>Ga0315534_1001169_pt1 | contig 18163 bp, 11 predicted proteins | sample SalMarSW160240MG_FD_203094 | JGI IMG/M metagenome (GOLD analysis project Ga0315534, IMG submission 203094) | Salt marsh sediment microbial communities from the Plum Island Ecosystem LTER, Massachusetts, United States - Salt Marsh Sediment SW1602-40 ... | reverse complement strand
GGGTCGCGTGGAGATCGTTGACGTGAATGGGATCCTCGACCGGCGACCATCCCAGTTCGTCGGTCTTGCCCACGACCTGGCCGCCCTGGATCCCGCCGCCCGCCATCCACAGGCTGAACGCGAACGGATGATGATCACGGCCGGTGACCTTTTCGTACTTGCTCCGGTTTTCTCCCAGCGGCGTTCGCCCGAACTCGCCCGCCATGATCACCAGCGTGGAATCGAGCAGGCCGCGTTGCTTGAGATCATGCAACAGCGCGGCCACAGGCTGGTCGACAGCGCCACAGTTATACGCCAGTTCTTTGTCGAGATTGCTGTGATGATCCCAGGATGCGTAATACAGGTTGACGAACCGCACGCCGCGTTCCACCATCCGACGCGCGAGCACGCAGTTGCGCGCGAACGCCGAGAAGGGGCGGCCCGCTGCGCCCCGCGATGCGCCGTGATTTTTCGGTTCGGGCCGATTCACGCCGTACGCCTCCAGTGTGGCAGCGGTTTCGTCGCTCAGATCGATAAGGTGCGGCGCGGCGGCTTGCATACGAAAGGCCACTTCGTAGGACGCGATACGGCTGGCAATTTCTCCGTCGCCCGTCTCCTGCAACCGTTGCTGGTTCAGACGGCGGATGGCATGCAGGCCAGCACGCTGGGCTTCGCGCGAAATCCCGGGCGGGTTTTTTAAATTCAAAACCGGCTCGCCGTGCGTGCGAAACAGAACACCCGCATAAGCCGACGGCAAAAAACCGCTGGACCACAAGGACGCTCCGCCACTGGCGCCGCGGCCCGCGGTGAGCACCACGTAGCCGGGCAAGTTGCTCGAATCGCTGCCCAATCCGTACGTCAGCCACGCGCCGATAGTGGGACGACCGAAACGTCCCACGCCCGTGTTCATCATCAACTGCGCGGGATGATGGTTGAACTGGTCGGTATGCATCGACCGAATCAGGGCCATATCGTCCGCGCACGTAGACAGATGAGGCAACAGTTCGGAGAGCATCATGCCGCACTGGCCGTGGGGCGAAAACTTCCGTGGACTGCCGATGAGTGTCGCCGTTTCCTTTTGTATGAATGCGAATCGGACCTTCTCTGTCAATTCCTGGGGCAGGGGATGTCCGTGAAGCCGGTTCAACTCTGGCTTGGGATCGTACATGTCGATCTGGCTAGGCCCTCCCGCCAGAAAAATGAAGATGCAATTCTTGGCTCGCGGCGCGAAATGCGAAGCGCTCGGAGCGAGTGGGTTCGCCGCTGGCTGTTCCGGTGCGGCCAGGCCGTCCTTTTGCAGCAGCGTGGCCAGGGCCAGGCTGCCGACGCTGCAAGCCGACGAGTACAGAAACTGGCGGCGCGCTAGATCCGTTGGCGTGGCCATCTCCATGCCTTCGCCGGACGACCGCGCGGGATGATCTGTCCTGACAGGCGGACGGGGTGCTCGACGAATCATGGCGCCGTACGGCCTGTTTGTAGGGGAGATGGCGGGCATGGCGGGTTTCCAGCGGCGACGTGTTGATTGTTGCTTATTGCCTCGTGATAAACTCGTCTAGATTCATCAGCGTGCGACCCACCACGACCCAGGCGGCAAGTTCCGCGGCCTCGGCGGGCGCGATGTCCGACCGGCCGGCCACCAGCCGCGCGGCGCGCTCGTCCTGGCCGGCCAATGCGCGCTGCGTGCGGTACAGCTCGCGCACCACCGCGAGATCTTGCGGGGACGGGTCGCGTGCCAGGCACAGCCGAAACGCATGGCGGATGCGATCGTCCGTCGTGCTTTCCTCAGAGTGGCTGGCGGGTTTCTCCCGCACGATCCGTCGCCCCAGGGCCTGGGCACATTCGAACATCACCGGATCGTTCCACATCGTCAGCGCCTGAATGGGCGTGTTGGATCGTTCTCGCCGAGTACACGAAAGATTGGAGTCCGGCGCGTCAAAGGCGATGAGCATGGGGTACGGAACCGTTCGCTGGAAAAATGTGTACACGCCGCGGCGGTACCGGTCGTCCCCGTCGCTCACCTTCCATTTCACACTGCCGGCATAACCCAGCATCGCGACACCTTCCGGCTGAGGCGGGCGTACGCTGGGGCCGCCGAGTCGATGCCGGATCAGACCGCTGGCGGCCAGCGCCAGGTCGCGGACAATCTCGGCTTCCACCCGCAAACGATTCTGGTGCGACAGCCAGGTATTGAGCGGGTCGCGCTGCCGCAGTTCCGGCCGGGCCGCCGACGACTGCCGGTAGGTCGCCGACGCGACGATGAGCCGGTGCAGGCGTTTTAAACTCCAACCGTCGGCGCGGAAGCGGTGCGCAAGCCAGTCCAGCAATTCCGGATGCGACGGCGCTTGCCCCTGGGTACCGAAATCGTGCAGCGACCCCACGAGGCCTCGCCCGAAAAACCGCGCCCATTCCCGATTGACCGTAACGCGAGCCGTAAGCGGATGTACCTCGCTGACCAGCCAACGCGCCAGATCCAGCCGGTCCGCCCGCTCCGAATTCACCTTCAGCTCGGGGAGTACCGCGGGCGTATCCGCCGTCACCCGGGCACCCGGCTGCAGGAAATCGCCTCGCTGCAGCACGTGCGTCTCGCGGGGCTGCCGCAGTTCCGCAACGACCTGTGCCTTCGTCGTCTCGTAGGGGCTGGCGGGAGCCTCCTTTTCGTGCTCCCGCGCCGCGGCTCGCAACCGCTGCAGTTCCGGATCGATCCGGCGGTGATACGCCAGTAATTGCTCCTGCTCCGTGGCCGAACGTTGATCAACCGGCGTCTGGAGCGCGCGAGCCAATAAATCGGTCATACCAAACAGCGGCGGCGCCGTGTCGGCGAGCGTGGTAACCGATATTCGGAAACGGCCGATGTTGTGATACAGCTTACGCGTGCTCGATTGCTGGATCGTGACAGTCAGTCGCGTGCCGCTGCTCCACCCCACCGGTGATTCGGTCTGGAAGGTTGCCGTATGTGTCTTCCCGAAACGCGGTGCGATCGACCAGCCATCTCCATCGCTGGTGTTGATGGCCAGTTCGGGCTTCCCTCCCGGCTCCGCATGATCGCTCCGGGCGTTGTTCAGGACAACGTCCTGCGCGGGCGCGGTGCCGTCCGCGGGAGCGGCCGTGACGGCGAATTGGGTGATCAAGAAGTTGCCGTCGGCGCCTCGGCCCGGTCCTCCCTGTGGCAGTCGGTCATCGGCCATCGCTTCCAGGCGCACTCCCGTAATCCCTTCCAACTTCGTGTGCAAGACGAGGGTGTATTGTTCCGCGCGGCCGGGATTTTCCCCAGTCGCCAGGACCGACCGGTCGGGCAGCACCTGAAGCCGGGTGCCCTGCTTGGCCGCGACGTGTTCGGGCTCCAGCGCAAACCACACGATCGATGCTTCCGGCCCGCTCGCCTGCCACTGCGTGAAAGCTTCCGTTAGCTTTTCCTCTTCGTAGCGCTTGATCGCGTCGATGTGCACCGCGTGTTGCTCGTCGAAGACGGCCCTCGCCGCCTCGTACTCCTTACGGTCGTGTGACAGCGGAGCGCCTATGTCCGGCTCGCGCAACGAGTTGAAGAAGGCGTACATCTGGTAGTACTCACGCTGCGTGAAAGGATCGTATTTGTGCGTGTGGCACTGCGCGCATTCGAGGGTCATCGCCAGCCACACCTTGCCCAGCGTGTTGGTGCGATCCACGGTCCTCTTGGTGCGGTCCTCTTCCGGATCGGTCCCTCCTTCCCGGTTAATCAGCGTATTGCGATGGAAACCGGTGGCTACCGTCTGTTCCAGACTGTTATCCGGGAGCAAATCACCGGCGAGTTGCTCGGTCGTAAATTCATCGAAAGGCTTGTCTTCATTGAAGGAACGGATGACCCAGTTCCGCCATCGCCATGCGTGAGGCCGGGGAGAATCCTTTTCGAAACCGTCGCTGTCGGCGTAGCGGGCCAGATCCAGCCAGTGCCTGCCCCATCGTTCGCCATAGTGAGGCGAATCGAGCAAATGTTCGACGAGCATGGCGTACCATGAGTCGCTCGGCTCGCGCATCCATCGCTCCCACTCCACCGGTGAAGGCGGCAGTCCGATCAGGTCGAGATAGACGCGGCGTATCAACGTGGCGCGGTCGGCTTGGGGCGAGGGCATGACCGCTTCCTGTTGGAGTTTTCTCAGAATAAAGGCATCAATGCCGTTGCGCACCCACGATGGATCGTCGATGCGAGGAACCTGCGGGTCTGCAATCGGTTCAAACGCCCAGTGTTCGTTTTCACGCCGGCGGGCGTCGGCCGCCTCGACGGGCCATGCCGCTCCCTGTTCGATCCACGCCCGCAGGCGCCCCACTTCTTCGTCCGACAGCGGCCTGCCTTCGCCTTCGGGCGGCATCCGCTCCAGGTCTCCCACTCCCGCCACACGCAGCAGCAACGGGCTGCGCTGCGCGTCGCCCGGGACGACCGCCGCGCCGCTGTCGCCGCCCTGCAAGGCGCGGTCGCGGAGATCCAAACGCAACCCCGCTTCTTGCGCCTCGCCCGCATGGCACGAATAGCACCTGGCACGGAAGATCGGCTCAACATCTTCCGTGTAGTTGATGGTTTTCTCTGCAGCCGCAGGCAGTTCGTAAGCGTTGTCGTCGGCCCGACCGGCCTTCGGCATCTCCAACAAGGCGAGCGTTGCCGGCACCAACGCCAACGACACGCGGAAACGCGAAGATGGCCGCACGATGGGTTCTCCTGGACGCTGGGCGGCGAGGCACCCGCCAAAGGCTCCCAGCGAATGCGGGCGTGAGGCAGGACAGCACGGACCCTTTCATGGTACCGCTAATCGGACCATCGATGCAACCAGGGCCGCACCGCACCCGGGGGCGCGGATCGGGCCCGCCTTGCCTTGGCCGAGAGGGAGTTGTTCTGGCACGAATTCACGTTCGCGGTTGCTTTTCTTTTCGCTCCAAATGATCGATCAGCTTTTCCGCGGCAGTCTCCCCGCTGTGCACGCAGAACGGGATACCGATGCCGCCATAGGTGTTGCCGGCCAGCTCCAAACCATCCCATGCCTCCAGCCTGGCATTCAACGATCTGATCCAGTGGGGATGTCCGGTGACGTATTGCGGGGTCGACGCGGGTCGACTGACTTGAGACAGCATGGGTTTGCCCTGCACGCCCAACAACGCACGGAGCTCCCCGATTGCCGTTTCCGTCAGATGCGCGTCGGACGAGGCGACCAGGTCCGGTCGATCGGCACCGCCAAGAAACACGCGCAGCAGGGCGGCATCGCTCGGGGCGCGTCCCGCATATTTGACGCTGGAAAAGCTGCAAGCCAGGACCTGCCGATTCTCCACGCGCGGCACAACAAAACCGAAGCCATCAAGCGGGTGCATTATGCTTGCCCGTTTGTACGCGAGCACGACGATCACGCACGGCGCGTACGTGACGGCGGCGAGGCTGGACGCAATCTGGCGGTCGATGTCTTCGAGCAAGGTCGCCGCCTGCCGCGCGGCCGTCGTGACGATCACGCCGTCAGCGTCGAACGAGGCTGGACCGTTCGTATCCGTCCAGGAGACGCGGTACTTGCCGTTCGCCCGCCTGATCCGTTGCACACGCGTATGGAGCCGGATCGTGCCGGCCGGCAGGCGCTCGGCCAGACAATCCACGAAACTCGACATGCCGTTCCGCGGCGCGACAAACAGACGGTATCTCGCGCCGCTGTCTTTTCGCATTTTCATCTGGCGGTTGGCCTCGTGTCGCATCCCGCGAAAAAGGCTCCCCCATCGGCGCTCCATATGCACAAAGCGCGGCACCGTGGCGGCGGCGCTGAGCTGCTCGGGATCGCCGGAGTAAATTCCGCCGATCAAGGGCTGCACGAGCCGTTCGTAGGTTTCGCGTCCGAGGCGCCGCGTGGCGAAGGCCGCCACGCTCTCGTCCGCCGAGTCGTGCCGGGATGCTATCCATGGCTCGCAGGCCAGCCGAATTCTTCCACGCAAGCTAAGAATCGGCGTCGTCAGGACGGGCCCCAGGCGGGACGGCGCCATCAACTGGAAGCCCTGCGGAATCCGGCGCAAACGGCCTTTGTGAAGGACGAACGCGCGGCGACATCGCGCATTGGTCGCCATCAGCTGGTCGTCAAAACCGATGCGGCGGCACAGGGCATCGGCCCAGGGGACGTTCGTGATCCAGTTATCAGCACCCTGTTCGATCAGGAAACCGTCTTGCCGTACGGTTTCTAGGACGCCGCCCAGGCGAGGACCGGCTTCCAGCAACACGACTTCCGTTGCCGGACGGCGTTCAACGAGCCGATGGGCGGCCGCCATGCCGCTGATTCCTCCGCCGACAACCACCAATCGATGGATGGGAGTTCCGCGTTCAGTCAACTTGGATGCCTGTCGCCCGATTGCTCACGAAACCCGCTGTCGAAATGTGCCCCCGGGCCATGCCGCCATACGGAGTCTACTTGGCGCGTCGCGCCGGCTGCTCGTCCGATTCCATGCCGCGGTATACCGGATGGTCCAGCGCCGTGCGCGTCGCCACGATCGGCCCGCCACCCGTGTCGTTCTGGATGGCCTGGACCATCATGTGGTATTTCGCATCGAGATCGTCGGCATAATGCACAATCATTGCTTCGGGAGTCATAGGCGGTTTGGGCGCTCCCCACTCGGGCAGCCGCTGGTGCGAAACGATCACGTGTTCGATCCGGAGTAGCGTCTCCGCGGGAAGATCCGGAACGTTCCGTGCCGCCTCGCGAACAATATCGCGTCCCTGGAGCACGTGTCCGATGAGATGACCCGCGCTGGAGTATGTCGCGCCTTCCGGGCGCTGCTCCAGCTCGCGCAACTTGCCGATATCGTGCAGTATGGCGCCGGCGATCACCACGTCCTGATCCAGGCGTGGACGCAGGTCCGGATAATAGGCGTCGTATTTTTCAGCCAGGAACAGACATGTTCGCGTAACGCTCAACACATGCTCCAAATAGCCTCCCACGAAGGCATGGTGGTTCCGGGTGGCGGAAGGAAGCGATAACAATTCGTCGTGGTATGTGTTGAGAACCGACTGCACCAGTTGGCGAACGGCAGCGTCGGCAATATGCCGGTCCGCAATCGCCAGTAGATCCGCGAACATTTCCTGGGGATCGAATCGCGTGCGCGGCTGGCACATCGTCGGATCAAATCCGTCGTCGCGGTCTTCCGGCCGCACGGGCCGGATGGCTTCGATGTCCAGTTGCGGACCGTACTTGGACTGGCGAAACACGGCCCGCAGCCGATAAATCTCGCCCGGCGTCCAGGAGGATTGGCAGGGCTCAAACCACGGCGAATCCCGCCAGATCGGAAACTGCACTTCCATTGTCGCGTCGCGGAAGCCGACGCGCACGTACGGCTTCGCATCGCGCGTCGTCAGTTCCTGCCTGATTGTCATCATCAAGAAAAGATCGGCCTTGTCGCCCGCGTTAAGTTTGTTGAGCGACACACCGCGCAGTAGATCCCGCGTCATGTGTGGTGGCATGGTCATTCCTCCGAATCCAGGTACTGCGACGTCCGGGCCGCACGATCGCATTTTATCCCATGCCGGTCGCACCGCCCACCCGCCCGGCCGAACCACCTGCGCCGGAGATAGCGTCGTGCGCAACCGACGCGTCGGGCACGGGTCGTCTATTCGACGCGGGTGGCCGCCTGGGCAAGTCCGGCCAGCATCGTCCGGAGTTGTTTCTCGATACCCGACATGATCGGATCACTTTCCGCGTGCCGGTCCCGCTGTGCGGGCACTTCGATGGCTGTCCCGACGTGGACAACCACGCGAAACGGACGATGCGACGTTACGGTGTCCGTCATGTCTTCTTCGAAACGTTCGGCTGTCTCCATTAAGTGTTCAGCAACATTTCCGGAGCGAGTGACGTAATCCCGCGGGTACATGTAGAGCTGTTGCGCCAGGTAGCAATCGCGGAGTTGTTGCCAACGCGCATCGCGCTCCGCGGGCGACAGACAGCCGGTCACCAGGTCGGGCAGTATCGCCGCACGGAGATTCTTCACGCGGATGACGACGCTTTCCGCCGTGGTTTTGATGTCCCATCTCTTCTCCAGCGGTGCGAGCAACCGTTCTATCAGCGCGGCGATGCGGTCGTGGATGCCTCCCTGCTGCGGCGATCCGAAGTATTCCAGCTCCTTGAGTGCCAGCAGCGCGTGCCCGATTTGCAATAGGCGATCGGCGAGCGACTCTGCTTCGCGAGGCCGCCACGACAGGCGCGATTCAATGGCGCTCAAGACGGGCGACAAACTGGCCTGCAAGTCTCCCTGAAAAAAATAGCGGATCGCCACGGGGTGGACCACAATCCCGGCACCGCGATCGTGACGCGCGCGGCGCTTGGCAGCCGAGTGCGTGATCAGCGAAATGCCGTCCATGAGCGGCATGAGCACGTCGTTGTGCCGGGAAACCGCGCCCTCCGGAAACACGATCAAGGGGCGCCGGGCATGTTCCAATATATCGACAGCGGTCGCGATCGCGGCTTTATCCAAACCCTCCCGATAGAGACTGAAGGCCCCCATGCGACGAATCATGAACCGCGAGAGGCGACCCTGCATGAACAGATGCCAACTGGCCATGGCATACAGATAGCTTCCCGAGCGGACGGCCAGAATTCCCAGCACCAGCGGGTCCGACAGCCGAGAGTGATTGGGCGCCAAAAGGATGCCGTGGCCGGCCTCGAGCGATTGCCGCAGCCGCTCCGCGCCGCGGCATTCGATCGACGCCACGCCCCATCGCGTACGCAAGTACCGGGGCAGGTAGTGCTTCAGGACGAAAGGCCACAGGTCTGAGTGGACCGGCGGTACGAATTCGTACGGCTCGTCGAATACGACGTTCAGCATACCGTTATCCGTCGGTCGCGTAGCCGTGCGGATGGGCACGGTGCCACCGCCATGCGGATTCGACGATGGAGGTGAGGGCAGAATAGCGCGGACGCCATTTCAGGACGTCCCCGGCCCGAGTGTTGTCTGCTATGAGAGTGTCCGGGTCTCCCGGACGCCGAGGGCCAACGGCCACGGGAATTGCATGCCCGGTAACCTCGCGGCAAGCTTCCACCACTTGCCTCACGCTGTACCCTTTTCCCATTCCCAGATTCAATTTCAGGCCCTGGCCTTCGTCGAGCAGGTGGAGCGCTTCTTCGTGCGCGGTGGCCAGATCGTCGACGTGGACGTAATCGCGCACACACGTGCCGTCCGGCGTCGGATAGTCGTCGCCGAAGATGACAATCCGGTCGCGTTGTCCCAAGGCAACCTGCAAGACGATCGGTATCAGATGCGTTTCCGGATCATGATCTTCACCGAGGTCCGCGCCCCAAGTCGCGCCGGCGGCATTGAAGTATCGCAAGGCCGCGTAGCCGAAGCCATAGGCGGCCCGATAGTCCTCCAGCGCCCGCTCCACGACCAGCTTGCTGAATCCGTAAGGATTGATGGGCCGTTGCGGTTCGTCCTCGCTGATGGGAACCGTGCGCGGATTGCCGTACGTGGCCGTAGTGCTCGAAAAGACAATCTTTGACACGTGGGCGCGCCGCATGGCCTCCAGCAACCGCACGCTCCCGACGACGTTGTTGTCGTAGTAGCGGGCGGGATGCTCCACGGATTCCCCCACCAGGGCGTAAGCGGCGAAATGCATTACGGCTTCAATGTCTTTCTTCCGCAGCACCTCTTCGACGCGGGCCCGATCGTGCAGTTCGCCTTCGATGAAACAATCTGTCGGTACAGCGGCTCGATGGCCTCGAGAAAGGTTATCGTACACCCAAACGGTGTGCCCCAGGTGCATGAGCAGGCGGGTGGCATGGCTGCCAATGTAACCGGCGCCGCCGGTAACGAGAATATTCATCGCGTTCGTACACCGGTCCCCGTCAAATCGTCTCCGTCAAATCGTCTCCGTCAAATCGTCTCCGTCAAATGGCCGCCGTCCACGGACGCCTGACAGCGTCGAACAAAACATCGGGTATGCACTACCCAAACACACGAGTTTGCCGACGAACCGGTGGTTTTGTTAGCGCCTCTTACGCAAAGAATACTCCACCAGACCGCCATCTGCCCAGGTCGACGCTCATGAAACGGTGGTTCCCCGGACGGCCGGTCAAACCCCAGGCGTCGTGCGGGGGGGAAGACGTGCGGGGCCCGTACGATCCGAACAACCGGCATACGGCACCAGCCGAGCGGGCTCGGACGCCGATCATCGTAACGTGTGGGTGGGCTGCGGCACGCACGCGGCGGAACCACCGTGCCACATTCCCGGCGAGCGATCTCGCCGCGGCGCTGGCAGCGCGTCACTCGAACCAGGCAGGCACACAGATGGTGAAGGTCAATCGCAGCAAGCGGACCGTTCGTCGTTCGTCGGGCGGCGGGGCGGATGCGTGGATCGACCGGTTTGCCAGGTATCTGACGGCCGAATGTCACCTGGCCGACAATTCGGTGGCCGCGTACCGGCGCGACCTGAAACGCTTCTTTGGGTGGCTCGGGCATCGCCGCCTCACGCAGCTCGACGTAGCAGCGCTTGGCCAGTACGCCGAATGGCTGCACGGCCAGGGACTGGCCGCATCGAGTGTCAGCCGGCACGTTGCTTCGTTGAAGGGTTTCTTTCGCTTCCTCCAGTTGGAAGAGGTGATCGTCGACAACCCCGCGGAGCTGCTGGGAGCGCAGCACCTGTGGCACCGGGTCCCAACGGTGCTCGCGCCGGCCGAAGTGGACCGGCTGTTGCAGAGCCCGTCGCGGAGCGATCCCTACCGGCTCCGCGACCGGGCGGTGCTCGAACTGCTGTACGCGACCGGGTGTCGGGTGTCGGAATTGTCCGGCATGCTGACCAGGAACGTTCACCTGGAAGAAGGTTACTGTCTGTGCCATGGCAAGGGAGACAAGCAACGCATGGTCCCACTGGGACGGCGCGCCGTGGAATCGGTGCGACGCTACCTCCAATTGGAACGGCCCTGTCTGGCGGCCCGCGCCGCCGCGCCGGTCGGCTTTCTGATTCTCTCGCCGCGCGGCCGGCAGTTGCGGCGTGAACGGATCTGGGAGCTATTCAAAAAATACGTGGCCCGCATTGGCGTGCGGACCACCTTGAGCCCCCACAGCATGCGCCACAGCTTCGCCACGCACCTGTTGGCGGGCGGCGCGGATCTGCGGCAGGTGCAGGAGATGCTGGGACACGCGAGCATCGCCACGACGCAGATCTACACGCACGTCGATGCATCGCGGCTCAAAGCTGTGCATCGCCAGTTTCACCCCCGCGGCTGAGCAGTTGAATGTCCGTCCGACGCTCCGAACCGCAGCGGACGACAACGCACGCCGGGGCATCATTCCGCGGGGCGAATGGGTGGAGCAAACTTGATGCGTTCGATGAGCTTGATAATCTTGTCGTCCCGGACGTATCCCGACACCGCCGTGATAGCGTCAATCACGTGCCGGTAATGTAGCTGGTAGTCGCATTCCAATTCGACCTCGGCCGCTTCGGCGGGGCTGCCGGGCCCCCCGGCATCTCCCACCAGGGCCACGATGCGGCGGCGGAGCGCATCGAAATTTTCCAGTGGCTGGTCATTCAGCAGGATACCGGTCAGCCGGCCACCCTCAGCGGCGGTCAGGCGGACGTTGATCGGCGGAAGCGTATCGTCGGACGGACCCTGTTGCTGCGCGCTGAGCGGCATGCGGATGCTGAAATCACCCTCGGGCAACACGATCTTGAAGGTCATGATGAAAAAGACGAGCAGCTGAAACACAATGTCGATCATCGGCGTCATCTGCAGCTCGATCCGCGTATCGCTCGATGAAATCCCGCGAATCTTCATGATTGGTGTGCCGCCGGAGTGTTAACGATTTCCAGGACGCCCGCGTGCCACTCGGCAAAGAAGCATCGGCAACGCCATCCGTGTCGTCGGATGGAAATCGCGCGTCATTCCGTTTGCTCCTGCTGGGCACGCAAATGAAATTTCTCGAATCCCAATTCCTGGCAGATCTCGATAACTTCTTGAACTTGTCCCATTTGGGCGTTTGCATCGGCTCGCACGATCATGGTCACCGCTGACGGTTCCTTTCCGGCGACCCGCTGCAGCACCTCCCGCTCAGTGCGCAGGACTTGTCTTAGGGGCGGGCCGATGGGCACTTCGCGTCCCGAAAACAGCACGCGGCCGGTCTTGGTCAACTGTAACGTCCGGGGTTCCTCGAAAGGCTTGTCCGGCGGTTTGGCCAGCTCGCTCTTGGGAAGATTGATGCGCTGATCTTGCTCGGCGTCGGCAAAGCTGAGCAGCACCATAAAGAAGGCGATCAGTTGGAACGTCATGTCGATCATGGGCGTCAGGTCGCCCCTAGACGGTCCCGAGACGGATCGGCGAGCGATACGCATGGAAGGAGTTATCCTTTGCCCGGCGGCTCCGGCGGCTCGACGCCCGCGGATTCGGCTGGGGCAGGGCGTGCCTGAGCCGCGTCCGGCGACGCCGCTCCACCGGCCTGTGGCGAGGCGGCCGGCTGCCGGCGCGCTCCGGCCGCCTGCAATCGGCTCATCAAGCCTTCGCTGACGATGCCCACCTCCAGCACGAGCCGCGCCACGCGGTTGCGTAAAATGTTGTACGCCGCAATGGCCGGTATGGCGATAAACAGCCCTACCAGGGTTGTAAACAGGGCTGTCGAGATTCCTTCGGCAAGCTTCGATGGTTTGGGCGCCGTGGTGGATGTTGCAATGACCTGAAACGACGAGATCATGCCGTGCACGGTTCCAAGCAGTCCGATCATGGGGCTGATGGTGCCGATCAACGCCATGTAGCTCAGCCGATGTTCCATCTTCATGTTTTCATCTTCGCCGACCTCCTGCATCGCTTCGATAGCGGGGTTGTAGCCCGCCGTGGAGATCTTGAACAGGCCGGCGGAGAGAATCCTTCCCAGGAACGAATCATCGCTTTTGGCGCGGTCGTAGGCTTCCTGGTATTTGCGTTCGTTGAGGCACGTTTCGAAATCCGTGATCAGTTGTGCAGGCATGACATTTTCCCGGCGCGCCGTGATCAGGTTCATCACGAACAGCGCGACCAGGGTGAAGGATAGCGACAGGAAAACGATGCTGTAGCCTTTGCCGAGAGACCGAAACGCCCAGCTCAAGATAGTCTCGCCCGTATCCGGGGGGACGTCGCCTTCGGCAGCCGGCGCGTCGTCGGCCACTTCTCCGGCGCCCTCTTCTTCGTCGGGCAAGACCTCTGCCTGCTGGGCCCGCGCCGCACCGGGTACGGCCAGCCAGACGGTCGCCGCGCCGCACGGCCACGCCGTGCACACAGCCCACAGCAGCAGTCGCCATGCCCTCGACCCGTTCGCCTTGATCATGTCGGCCTCCGTGTGCGATGAAACGTCCAATCAGTGTACCGGCCTGCTGCCGATCAGGTAAAGAACAGGATGGCACACCTGTTGCCGATCATCGTGTCCAGCGAGTGCCCGGATAACGCTCTTCGAGCAGGTTCCGCGCGTCGCGGGCGCGGTCTTCTTTACCGACTGCTTTCCATAAGACCGCCAGGCGCGACAGCGACTCCGCATGCGCTTCCGACTGGGAGGGATAGAGCAGGTCGACATGCAGGAAGGCCAGCAACGCGTCCTTGGTGCGTCCGTCTTTTTCGTAACAGTTTCCCAATGCGTTGTAGGCCAGCGCAAGGATGCGGAAGTCCTCATTGGGCGTCTTGGCGATCACATCCCGAATGTTGGCCACGGCCTGACCGACTTGACCATCGTCTGCCTGGCAGAGTGCTTTTTCCAGCGTCGCTTCCGCGTGGTAGTGCTTCTGCTCGGCCGTGTCCGCAGAAACGGAGAGGACCTGATCCAATTTGGCCACGGCTGCCGGTAGTTTTTTCTGGAGCCGCAGCATCTGGCCCGAACGCAACGCCGATCGCATCTGGTGGACGGCCGCGGGCGACTGGGCCAGTCGGTCATAGAAGTCGCCCGCCCGATCGTACTTGCCCAACGCCGCCAGCAGGTCGGCCAGGACCTCGCAGGCTTCCAGATAGTGGTAGCTGGTCTGGCTGTTCATGACGAATTCGTACAGTGCTCGGCCGGCGTCCGGCATACTTCCCTCGCCGGCCAGGGCCAGTTTGGCCCGGCACAGTGCCTGGTAGAATCGCACGTCGTCCTTCACTTCCTGGCGCGACAATTGGTCCGTATCGACGGCGTCCAATTCCTTCAATGTTTCCGCGTAGCGTCTGCCGGACAGGTGCACGCGCGCCTGCGTCAATTCCCGTGGTTCACCGGCATAAGCAATGCTGGTGATTTCGTGCACGGGTATTTCGACGGTTTCCCGACCCCGCTTCCGGACCACAACTTTAAGAGCGTCTACCTGGGCCACGGCACCGCTGACCGTGCCATTCTTTTTGCGGACATGATCAATCCCCTGGCCACGTGCGGATCCGCTGATCAGCAGGGCCGCGGACACTGTCCATGCCACACAACAGTAACGAATCATGACGATCTCCCGGGTACGATGGTTTTCTCCCGCGCGGTCGAGGCTCGCTGGAATTCATTCAGCCCAATCGCCGATTGCCCCAATTCCGTTTGAATGTCCTTCAACAGTTGATCGTATTTCACCTGCCACGCATCGCCTCCCATGTCCGGGTAGAGTTCCACCGTGAAGCGGATGCTATTCTTCGCTCGCAACAATTCCTCCTTTCGAAGGTCGCCGTCGCGACTCAAGGCATAGCGAAACCGGGACAAGGCAAGGTTATAGCGGGCCTCGTGAAACACATCACGATATTTTGTGTAGCGGGCGGCAATCTTGGCCAGTTTGGACCACCCCCAGATACGCGGCGTACCGGTTTCGCTGTCCTGACGGCCGCCCATCCAGGCGCGACGATACCACTTGGGATCTTCGTGTTCACCGCGTTGCTGGTAGGTGTACGCGGCGGCCCGCTGTACTTCGAGCACATTGGGCTTTTGGCCCAGGACATCGGCCAGCAGATCGAGAGCTTCCCGGAACCGGTCCAGATTACGCAGGCATTCGGCGCGTCGTACCATGATGCCCAGCACGGCACTGGCATCCGGCGCGTAATTTGGATCTTGATCGGCCGACGTTTTCATGGCGGCGAATATTTCTGCTGCCCGGTCGTAGAAAACGTCGGCCTGGGGCGAGACTTTGTCCTTCCTGCTCATCCGGTCTGCCAGCGTGATATAACTTTGCGCCATCCAAACGCGCGATGCCCAGTCCTGGACTTCGCCGCGGCTGCTGGCCCGCTCGAGTATGGCTTCGAAGGTCCCAATCACCTGCTGCTGCTGCGCGGCCGCGTCTGGAACACCCGCGTTCTCTTCCAGCCGCTCGGCCAACTGCTGCGCAACGCCCAGATAAATCCGGCCCAACGGGGGCTGCTGCCGGCCAGCCGGTGAATTCTCGCGCAGACGTTCGAGTTCATCCATGGTGGCGAGAACCTTGGTTCGATCGGGCGGAGCCGTCCCGACATAGGCTCGCAATGCCGCCTTGTAAACTTCAATGGCATATCCGTCGCGGAGTGCGGCTGGCGTCTTATCCCGCAGCAAGCCCAGCGGACCGTACACACCGTGTTCCAACACGCCGACGGCCTGCTTGCTTCTCCCGGCGTCGAGATGCAACTGGGCCAGCGACAGGGCCGCCGACGCCACGGAAGCATCGACCGCATCGCGCTGGATAACGGCTTTCAAGCCGTTTTCCAGCAGCGATTCAGCCTCGCTTCGCATGCGGAGCAGCTCCTGCGGCGTTCCGGACGGCGACGGCTGGCTGCGCGACGCCCGCAGATATTGGGACCAGAGCGCACGCCCCAACTTGCGCTGGGCGTCCGCGCGGCGCTCGGGAGGCAACCGTTTCAATTGCTCGCGTGCTGAGTCATATTCCCCCTGCTGGATCGCCAAACCCACACGCAGACGCATGGCCTCGGCCGCCTCCTGACCGTCCGGCCACCGGTCGATGATCAGATCAGCGAGCGACACCATCCGCTGCATGAACGTGCCGGCCGGATCCTCTTGGGAGCTGCCAAGGAGCTTTTGGTACGACGCCAGGGCGATCAGCGCAGCTTGCCGCGCGCCGGCGCTGTCCGGATAGCGCGTGGCCAGAAAATCACCGAGCACGGCGGCGTCGTAGTATTGACCGCGGTCCCAGCAGAGGTAGGCCAGTAAGGACCGCGCGCGATTGAGTCTGTCGATCGGGCTGTCGGCGTCCGCCAGCAGCAGGGCGCGCTGAAATGCTTGGAACGCGCGGTCGCGATTCTCCGCGAACTGCTGCTTTAGTTCAGCGACGGCGTCCGGGTTGTTTTCAGCCGCCAGTCGCATGCCCAGCCGGGCGGAGCGCATCACGTCCAGGGACTCTTCTCCGGCCGCGACGGCCGCGTCGAAAGTGTCCCAACCGTTTTGGTTCGCCGGCGTACCTATGGCCAGCAGCAAATGCTTCGCCTCGGCCTGTAAGGAATTCGGGTGGCGGCTCACATCGCGGGCCAGCAGGCGGGCTTCGTACAAGTGCCGCTTCTGTTCCGAGGGGCGGCTTTGCGGAGCACTGGCTTTCAAGAAGTGCGCCTGGGCAACCTGGTACTTCAATCCCAGCCAGTCGGGATGCTGTGCTTCCGCGCCGCGCACCTGCTCCAACCGCGACGTGCCCCCCGCGATGACCTGATCGACTTTGTCCTGCTCCAACAGGCACTCCGACTGGTACCAGGCTGCCTTGGCGGCCAGGTTGCGGACGGCAGGTTCTTCTCCCGGTTGCCTCAACAAGTCTTCGTAGCACCCGATGGCCTTGTCGATCTGTCCGAGTTCCTGGTAACAGCGTCCTTGCCACAGGCGGCCGTACAGGCCAGCCAACCAGCGCCGGTACTTGGAATACAATTCTTCATAGCGCGTCGCCGCCTCTGTCAAGTAATCCCGGTATTCATCGCTGTCGCGCGGATAGGTCTTGCCTTTCTCGTGGATCAACAAGGCGATCTGCAATCGAGCGCTGACCAGTTCGCTGCGCAGGCGTCGCCGCCGGGCAATCGTTTCACCCTCGGTCCTGGAGTCGAGGATCTCGGGTATCTGCTCCAGCTGCTCAACATAATATGACTCGCACGTCTTCAGCAGTTCGAGACCGCGGTCCAACAACTTCCGGCTTTCTTCCAACAGGCCGTCGCGCTGCGACGCCCGTTCCGGGGTATCGGCCCGCGCGACACCCGCCTGAGCTCGTTCGACGAACACCGATGCCAGTTGCCTGCGGGCGGAAGCGACCAGATCGGCCGGTGCCTTCGATTCGATAAACTTAGCGAATCGCGATTCGACGTCCTTCAGTTTCCTTTCTCTCAGAGCCGGATCGGCGGTTTGCTGTGCCGCCTCGAGCAGCACGACCGCCTGGTGATACGGTAGCTGTTCCTTGAAGTCCTCGGGGACCAGCGGATTGCCACGGCATTGATCCAGATAGTCGATCGCTTCGTCGTACCATCCACGTTGCCGCAGCGCCTCCAGAAACGCCTCCACCGGCTCGCCCGCGCGCGCATGCGGATGCCACAGCGCGGCGGCGCAAAGCGCCACGCTTGCGACGAGACATTTCGTCCAGGTGAACGCGGGCATGACCTCTTCTCCTCGCCTATCTCATTATGGCCCGCAGCAGTTATTGTGCCAAAGCTCCAAGTATACCCCGCTCGCATTTTTTGTCGTCCCCCGGGAGACAGGTGCTGCCAGATCGCCGGGACTCCGTATAGAATCAAAGCAGGCGAATGGGCTGATGGAGTCTCACGGTGCCTCATGGGTGCAATCTCGAATCGCGGGGCTGCAGCCGAACGGTCGTTGATGTTGGAGACTCGCAAGCATCCGCCGCGCTGCTCCTCTATTCGGCTCGATAACCGGTGCTCCGCTTCAACCGTAATTCCGACCAGGCGCCCAACTATTTCGCGCGTGGCCACCAGCTGCGGCTGCTGTTGCTTGTGTTCAGCCTCGGGCTGGTCCTCCTCGTCATGAGCGAGGTGCGCAAGGCCCAGCGGTGGACGTGGCTCTGGCGGCTCGACGAGAGTTCCCCGGCGCCCGCCCACGCCGTGGGGTCCGTGACGGCGCGGCTGGGAAAACCACCAGCCCAGCGGCCACGCGACGCGGGCCGAACCCGCCCCATCGCGTCCGGGCCGGATACCGCAGACCACGCGCCGCCCGTCGCATCGCCTCGTGAATATTTTCCCGGAGTCGATCCAAGTCGATTGGAACCGATCGAAGATCACAGTCTGTTCCGCCGACGCGAACGGGAGGCGTGGTTTCACCTGATCGACGTTCTGCTGAGCCAGAC